>Ga0066789_10000498_pt1 | contig 15750 bp, 9 predicted proteins | sample OrgsoiDNA2013049_FD_70960 | JGI IMG/M metagenome (GOLD analysis project Ga0066789, IMG submission 70960) | Permafrost soil microbial communities from the Arctic, to analyse light accelerated degradation of dissolved organic matter (DOM) -... | ecosystem: Environmental > Terrestrial > Soil >...
GCCCGATCGCCGCGTCCGCGGCGGGCTACCTGCATCCGCTCGCGCCGACGCGCATCCTCGACACCCGGCAACCGGGCAACGGCAACGTCAGCAATCCGAACGGCAGCCCGTTCGGGCCTGGCGAAACGCGCGTGCTCACGGTCGCCGGCAACAACGGCATCCCGGCTGACGCCGTTGGTGTGGTGCTCAACGTCACCGTGACCGACACCACCTCGACGTCGTACCTCACCGTGTGGCCGCGGCCGTATTCGCGCCCGACCACGTCGAACCTCAACTGGGACCGCGCCGGCCAGACGGTGGCGAACCTCGTCTACACCGGTCTCGGGCCCGATGGCACGGTGCTGCTCTACAACAACGCGGGCAATGCCTCGGTGATCGTCGACGTGTTCGGATACGAAGAGCCGGCCACGGTCAGTGGTGGCTTGGGCTTCGTGCCGGTCTCGCCGAATCGCATCTTCGACAGTCGGGTCGCCTCGGTCGAGACGCCGATACCGGCGAAGTTGGCCGCAGCCGAGTCGCGCAGTGTCGCCGTCACCGGCACACCCGGCGTCCGCCCTGATGCGCAAGCCGCACTGATCAACGTCACCGGCACCGGGCCGACCGCCGAGTCGTACCTCACGGTGTGGCCGACCGGCACGGCGCAACCCAACACCTCGAACCTCAACCTGCTGCCCGGCGAAACCCGCGCCAACGCCGCGCTCGGGTTGCTCGGTGGCGGCTCGGTGTCGCTCTACAACAACCTCGGTAACACCGACGCGATCCTCGATGTGATGGGCCAGTACGTGCCGGCCGACGGCACGACCGGGCAGTTCGCCAGCATCCAACCGGCGCGTTTGCTCGATACGCGGACGTCGCTGGGCGGGCACCCGACGTCGATGGCGCCCGGCGAAACGTACCCGCTTCAGGTCCTGGGTCGTGGCGGCGTGCCGATCAGTGGCGTCTCCGCCGTCGTGCTGAACGTGACCGCGATTGCACCGACGCGCTCGACGTATGTCACTGTGTGGCCCGCCGGAGTCGGCCAGCCCTCGACGTCGAACCTTAATGCCGCACCGGGTGCGGTGGTGCCGAATCTGGTGATCGTCGCCGTTGGCAGTGGCGGGTTGGTCGACCTCTACAACAACCTCGGCTCGACGGGTCTGGCGGTCGACGTCGTGGGGTGGATGTCGGGCTGATCCGATGAGGGGACGCGCGTGAGCAAGGTCAGATCGCCGGCGTCACATGAACGACTGGCGACCTGGTACGTCGCGGTTGGCATGTTCGTCTTCACCGTCGCTGCCCTCGGGCCGTCGTTGGTGGGCCGCAACACGTTGTTGTCGGTCGACGTCATCACCAACTACTTCCCGTGGCTGTCGCATGGTGCTCACGTCACCGGCCACGAAGTGTGCACGGGCGACACGATCGACTCGGGCATGCCCGGCATCTCTTACATTCGCGGCCAGCTGTTTAGTGGGCACCTGCCGAACTGGCAGAACCGGGTAGCCGGTGGCTCGACATTCGGCAGCCTGCCCAACCTCGGCTTGCTGAACCCGTTGTCACTGCCGTACTTCATCATGCCGCTCTGGCTCGCACCCGCGTTCGTGAAGCTGTTTGAGCTCGTCGTTGCGGTCGGCGGCACCTTCTTGTTCCTGCGCCGGCTTTCGGTCGGCCGAGCCGCGTCGTTGCTGGCCGGGTTCACGTTCGCGGTTTCTGGCTTCATGGTGATGTGGACCAACTGGTCGCAAGCGGTAGTCGCCGCGTTCATTCCCGCACTCTTTTGGGCTACCGAGCGGTTGGTGCAACGAGCCCGCGCGACCGACGTCGTCGTGATTGCGTTCATCGTCGGCTCGATGTTGCTTGGCGGATTCCCGGCCGTCACCGGCTGGGCCTTGTATGCGGCCGGAGCGTACTTGATCGTGCGGCTGGTCGGGTTGCATCGCAGCGACCGGTCGGCGATGCTGCGCCGTCTTGGGCTTGGGGTCGCGGGCATCGTGCTCGGGCTGATGGTCAGCATGATCCAGCTGCTGCCATTCGCGGTGCAGTATCACGCGTCCGACCTCAGCTATCGCGGTGGCCTCTCGCTCCAGTCATTGCCGTTCGGCGGCCTCGACACCTTGGTCGTGCCGAACGCCAACGGCCTGTGCACCGGCGGCAGCATCGGCTTCGGGCACTGGAGCGCGGTCGAACTCATTGCCTACATCGGCAGCGCCGCTCTTGTGCTCGCCATCGTCGGTATGGCGGTCGATCTGCGTCGGAGCAGCGGTCGCGCGAACCGGCTGCGCGGCGTGCGCGGCTACTTCATCGTCACCTTGGTCGTCGTGCTGCTGCTCGGTTGGGGCGGCGGGTACGCGCTGCACCTGGTGTCGGCGTTACCGGTGTTCGACGGCAACCTGATCGGGCGCATCCGGTCATTGCTCGGATTCTTGCTCGCTGTTTTCGTCGGCATCGGCTTCGACGCCCTCATCAAGCGACGCGACGGTCGTGACGGCCGCGCCCCCGATGAAGACGATGCGGACGACGCGGCGGGTCATGCGTCGTCGAAGCGACCGATCCGTTGGCCGGAAGTGATCGGGTTGGCGTGGGCCGTTTTCGGCGCCGCCGTACTCGCAGTCGCAATTAAGCAGGCGCGGTCAGAGGGTTACGGCACGCAGCTGCTGCACCGGCTCGTCGTCCCGCTCATTTTGGTCGCGCTCGCGATCGGCTGCGTCGCGTTAATCTACTGGCACCGTCGTGGTGCGAACACCCTCGCCATCTATGTGTTGCCCGCGCTGATCATCGGTCAGGGCTTCGCGTTCTTTCACACCGTGCTCCCCGGCGACACGGTGAAGAACTTCTACCCGGTGACCCCGACGCATCAATTCCTGAAGGCCAATCTCGGTGGCGAGCGATACGCAGCGACGGGTGGCGCGATGTATCCGGCGACGTCGTTGTATTACGGGTTGCGGTCGGTGACCGGTCACAGTTTCCATGAGCCGCAATGGCAATTGCTGCTCCAGACGATTGACCCGACGGCGATGGCGAGCGCAACGTTCTCGCAGTTCGACGGAGCATTGCGACCGGCCGACTTGGCGAAGTCGAAGATCCTCGACCGGATGTCGGCGAAGTACCTCGTCGTCGATCCGGGCGGGCTCACCGGTACATACGACCCGCTGGCGCATGGGCCTGACACTGTTTCGCTCGCGCCACAGCAGCAGGTCAGTTGCACGTTGCCGCCCGGGCCTTTGCGCGGCGTGAGCATCTTCGTAGCGAACGCATGGGTGGCGAGCAACCCCAACGCGGGCGAGACGATCAGCGTCACCTTGTCGGCCGGCGGCAGGACGCTCAGCTCTGGTCGATTCCTTGCCGGCGTGCCGGCCAACACCGGCATCGCAATCGCGACGGCAGCGGGCGACTTCCCCACAGATGTGCCGGTGACCGTCACGGTCAGCGGGGCCGGCTCGGCGCAGCCACTCGTGCTCTCCGCCAACAAGAACATGATCGATTGCGCGGCCGTGCGGCCGGCTGACGACGGCCTCAACCTGGTGTTCGCCGACTCTGGCTCGATCATCTACCAACGGCTCACCGCGTTACCGCGCATCCGCTGGGACACCTCGACGGTCGTTGTCGGCGACGCCGACGCGCGAGTTGGCGACGGGAAGATCGACGACCCGCGCCTGACGGCGATGGCCAACGGGTTGCCGGCCGGCGCGGTGTTGCTCGACTCCGCCGGCCCATCGCCCTCCGGCCAACCGGCCACGATCGATGTGCGCATCGACGGCAGTGATCGCATTACCGCCGACGTCAACGCCGCGGGGTCGGGCTATCTGGTGGTGGCCGATGCGATGCAAGACAAGGGCTGGACGGTCACGATCGACGGCACGAAGTCGAAGATCGTCAACGCGGACGACGCGATGGTCGGCGTGTTCGTGCCGGCCGGCCAGCACCGGGTGAGCTTCTCGTATCGAGCGCCCGGGCAGCTCGCCGGTGCGGCGCTCACCTTGATCGCACTCGTGATCATGCTGAGCATCAGCTTGGGTGCACGATTCGGCTGGTACGGCTCGAGTGTCAATGCGCGACGCGCCGATGTGACTGTGCGGCGCGCCGATGATCGCGCGGAGAGTAGCGAAGAAGCCGACTGAAGTCGTGCATCGTCAGTACTATCGGGGAAATGCGCTTCCTTCCCCGGGCGGTCTCTAAGTCCGCGTCTGCTGCCATCGCTGCTCTCTCGACCGGGGCGGCGTTGACGATCATGGCGATCGCGGCGCCGGCCGCGCAGGCCGCCGGGCCGAAGCAAGTGGTCTCCGCCTGGTTGCCGTGGTGGCAAATCACTCCAGCCACCCAGTCGGCAGTAGCAAATGCTGATCTTTTTGCCGACACCTCGCCGTTCTGGTTTCAGTCGAGCGACGCCGCGACCATCGTGATCAAGCCCGGCGCTAGTGCAGCTGGCCTCGCGACCGCGGTGAGCACGTTGCATGCGCGCGGACTCAAAGTGGTGCCGAGCGTCACCGATGCCATGCCGGCCGCCACGAGTGCGGCCATCTTCGCCGACCCGGCCAGCCTCGCCGTCCATGTCAATGCTCTTGCGTCGTTGGTCACGACGTACAACCTCGACGGCATCGACCTCGACTACGAGACGATCGCGTTCGGCTCGAACACCACACTTGCGCCAACAATTCGCGCCGGCTTCACGGCGTTGCTGACGCAACTCGCGGCGCGGTTGCATTCGCAGGGCAAGCTGCTCACGGTCAGCGTTGTCGCGAAGAACGTCGACGACTCGTCGCCCGCGCATCAGGCCTACAACTACGCAGCGATCGGCGCCGTTGTCGACCGCGTGCGGGTGATGACGTACGACCAGCACACGGTGAACACGTTGTACCCCGGTGGGCCGATCTCGAGTGTCTCGTGGGTCGACACTGTCATGCAGTACGCGGTGTCGCAGATTCCTGCGGGCAAGGTCGAAATGGGAGTGCCGCTCTACGGCTACGACTGGAACAACAAGAGTCAGCCCGGCACGAGCGTCACTTACGCGCAGGCCATTGCGCTCATGGCGCAGTACAACGCGCCGCGCCTGTGGTCACCACAAGACGGCGAACCGTATTTCACCTACACCACGTCCGACGGCACTGTTCACACCGTTTGGTACAACGACTCGCAGGCGCTGGCCGCGCGGCTGCCGTTGGTAGCGAAGTACAGCCTCGCGGGTATCGCATTCTGGTCGCTGGGTGCTGAAGATCCAGGTATCTGGCAGACGTTGCGCAGTTATACCTACGGTCCGAATCCGTTCGGCCTCGTCGACACGTTCGCGGTCGCGCCCGGCGGCGCGGAGGTACGTGGATGGTCGATCGACGCCAACACCACCGACCCGATCAGAGTCGACCTCTACGTCGACGGCAAGGGCGCGGCGTCGACGATGGCCACAACGACGCGCAACGATGTCGGCTCGCTCTACTTCATCTACGGCAACAGTCATGGCTACGACACCGTGCTGCCCCTGCCGGCTGGGCCGCATCAGGTGTGCGCTTACGGCATCAACGTCGGGCCTGGCGGCAACGCCTTGCTCGGTTGCCGCAGCGTCACCGTGCTCGGCGGCAATCCGATCGGCAGCTACGACTCGATCTCGGCCGGCCTTGGCGCAGCCCAACTCAGCGGCTGGGCGTTCGACCCCGATGTCGCCGACCCGGTGCGCATCGACGTGTACGTCGACGGCCACGGCGTCGGCTCGACGATGGCGACCGGGTCGCGCGCTGACGTCGGCGGTATTTACCCCGCGTGGGGCAGTAGCCACGGCTTCAACTTGACCGTGCCGGTGCCGGGCGGCACGCATCAGGTCTGCGCCTTCGCGATCAACGTCGCGGCCGGTGGCAACAGCCTGCTGGGTTGCCGTACCGCGACCGTGCCGAGCGGTAGCCCGGTCGGCAGCGTCGACGCCGTGACTGCAGGGCTCGGCAGTGCGCAGATCAACGGCTGGGCGCTCGACCCAGATGTCGCCGACCCGGTGCGCGTCGATGTCTACGTCGATGGCCACGGCGTCGGCTCGACCACCGCGAACACGCCACGCCCTGACCTCGCCGGCATCTACCCGCAGTGGGGCCCGGACCACGGCTTCAGCCTGAGCTTCCCGATCACCGGCGGCACCCACAAGGTGTGTGCCTACGCGATCAACGTGGGAGTCGGCGGCAACGTCGCCTTCCCCTGCCGCACGATCGTGACGCCGAGCGGCAGCCCGTACGGCCACATCGATTCGACGACGCGATCGGCTGACACGTCTATCCAGGTCGCCGGCTGGGCGATCGACCCCGACGTCGCCGACCCGGTGCGGGTTGACTTCTATGTGGACGGCGTCGGTGCCGCGTCGATGACCGCGGGCGATCCACGGCCTGACATCGCGACGATCTTCCCGACCTATGGCGCGAACCACGGCTTCACCGCCAACCTGCCGGTCGGCCCGGGCAGCCATCAGGTGTGTGCATACGCGATCAACCTGGGCGCGGGCGCGGCCTTTACGAAGCTGGGCTGCAACACGGCCTAACCCTGCGGTCGGCGGCGTAGGCTTACGGCCAACGTAACGACCGCAAGAAAACACAGCCGTCCCGCAAAACTGTCGAGGTGAAGGTCACGTTGGCGCCGCGTGTGCTGCTTGACGCCTCCGCCGTTCCCTCCGATCGGGGTGGGCTCGGTCGCTACGTCGACGGGTTGCTGGGTGCGCTGGCGGCCCGCGATGCCGATCTCGCGATCGTGTGTCAACGCGTTGACGCCGAGCGATACGGCCGGCTGGTGCCGGGCGCTCAGATCGTGTCTGGCCCGGCGTCGTTGACGAACCGCACGGCCCGCATCGCCTGGGAGCAAACCGGCCTGCCGCTCATCGCCGAGCACGTCGGCGCAGCCGTTATACACGCGCCGAACTATTCGGGGCCGATGCGGCCGGGCCGACCGGTGGTCACGACGATTCACGACGCCACGTTCTTCAGCGAGCCCGACCTCTACCCGCCGACGCGGGGCGCCTTCTACCGGGCCGCGATTCGGTCCGCGGTGAAGCGATCGACGCGCTGCATCGTGCCGTCGAAGGCGACCCGCGACGAGTTGGTGCGCTTGGTCGACGCTGACTCCACCCGCATCGACGTCGCCTATCACGGTGTTGATCGCGAGGTGTTCCGGCCGCCGACTGAGGTCGAGGCCGGTCGCATCTCGGCCCGGCTCGGGTTGCGCGGCCAGCAGTACGTCGCCTTTCTTGGCGCCTTCGAGCCGCGCAAGAACGTGCCCAGCCTGATTCGTGGTTGGGTGCAGGCGGTCGGTGGTTCCGAGACGCCGCCCGCGCTGGTGATTGCCGGCGGCGCCGGCTGGGACGACGAGATCGAAGCCGCCGTCGCCGAAGTGCCGCCGCATCTGCGGGTGATCCGGCCGGGCTACCTGCGCATGGCTGACCTTTCGGCGTTTCTCGGCGGAGCGATCGTCGTCGCCTACCCCAGCCATGGCGAGGGTTTCGGCTTGCCGGTGCTCGAGGCGATGGCCTGTGGCGCCGCCGTGCTGACGACGCACCGGTTGTCGTTGCCCGAGGTCGGCGGCGACGCTGTGGCCTACACCGAGCCCGACTCGGCCTCGATCGGTCACGCGCTGTCGGGGCTGCTCGCCGACGCCGGCCGACGCGAAACTCTGGGCGCGGCGGCACACGCGCGCTCGCTCGAATTCACCTGGGAGACCAGCGCGCAAGCGCACCTCGCCGCCTACACGCGGGCTGTTTCCGGAGACTGAGCCACCGGCGCGCAGTCGGACATTTCGTGTCCGAACCGTTACGCTGCTGCGCGTGCGAGTGCTCCATTTGACGTCGTCGTTCCCGCGTGATGCGCGGGATCATGTTGCGCCGTTCCTGCTTGACCTCGCCCACGCAGAACAAGAAGCAGGGCTGGACGTCGCGGTGCTGGCGCCGCATGACAAGGGTCTGCCCACCATCGACACCGTCGCTGGCGTCGAGGTGCACCGCTTCCGTTACGGCCCGGCGTTCCTTGAGCGCCTGTCGTATCGCGGTGGTTTGGTCGGCAGCTCGCGTCGCGTCGGCGGGCTCATGCTGCCCATCTATCTGGCCTCGTTTGTTCGCGCCGCCGAGAAGGCCGCGCGCGATTTCCGCCCCGACGTCATCCATGCCCACTGGTGGCTGCCCGCAGGCTTGTGCTCGTTGCCGACGGCCCGGCGACTCGACGTCCCGCTTGTTGTGACGATTCATGGTTCTGACGCGCACCTGCTTCGCTATCGGGCGCTGCGCAGGCTGGCGTTGCATGTTTTGCATCGCGCGTCGCTGGTTGCGACGGTGTCGGAGGACTTGCGGCGGCAGATCGAGGTGATCGACCCGCGGCTGCGCACCATGGTCTTGCGGCTGCCGATCCCCGAGATGGCGCCGCCGGTGCCGATGCCGCCCGATCCGCCGCTTCGGCTGCTCGCTGCTGGTCGCTTGTCGCCGGAGAAGGGCTTCGACGTTCTGATCGAGGCGATGCGCATCGCGGTCGACCACGGGCTCGACGTGCGGCTCGACATCGTGGGGTCGGGGCCTGAGCGGCGCAACCTCGGGCTGCTGGCCGCTCCGCTCGGCGACCGGGTCACGCTGATCCCCGCGCTGCCGCATGCCGAGTTGATGCGGCGGCTCGATGATGTGCACGCGCTGGTGGCGCCGTCGAGGCGCGAGGGGCTCGGAATGGTCGCTCTTGAGGCATTTACCCGGGGTCGGCCGGTGGTCGCCAGCAGAGTCGGCGGGTTGGCCGAAACCGTTACTGATGGGGTAGATGGGTACCTTGTGCCGCCCGAAGACCCGGTCGCCCTGGCGGCCGCCTTGGCAAGGTTGCCAATCGGCCCGCCGGTCGGCGCGGCAAGGTTAAGACACTCTCCAATTGAGGTTGGGAGAAGCCACCTCGAGGCTTATGCATCCCTTGTCTCGCCCATGGTGAAGAGCCGATAGCTTTCGGGGAGTCCAATAGGACGAATGTCCGACTTGGGTAACCCAAACGACGACACGCGTGTGTCGTTGGTGGGGCGTCTGGCTTCCGCTTTCGGGCTGAGCCACCTCGCCACCACCACTTCTTCTGATGGAGGCAAGAGTGACAACAGCAACCAGACGGTTGCGTCGTAGCGGAGTCGCGGGTTTCGCGGCCGCCGTAACGGCAGGAGCGACGCTTCTCGCGACCGCCACGAGCGCATTCGCGCTCACCGCAACATTCCAGCGTGACACGGCGACCGCGGCCACCACGATTTTCGCCGGTGACGCGGCTGCTGCGGTCGCCTCGACCCAGATCAGCGTTCCCAACACGGCCGTGGCGATCGGCAACACGATCGTGCTGAAGATCGAGGGCACGAGCGTCGTCCCGACCGTGTCGAACCAGGGTGTCGGCTTTACTGCCGCTCCGACAGTCGCCGTGACCGGTCCGTTCACCGCCCCGTTCGGCGCGGTCGCCGGTAGCTCCACTGACGTCACTCCGACGTTCAACCTCGCGCTTGGCTCAAGCGCCGGTGCTGCAACCGCCGCTGGAATCAAGGACGAGCTCACCATCACCTTCACGAGCAGTAGCTCGGGCGTTGTTGGCGACTCGTACACGTTCGAGGTTTCTGGCGCGACCGTGAAGGTCGGCTCGGCCGTGCTTCCCGGCACCGTCCAGGAGCACCCCTACGTGTCCGACGGTGGCGCATCTCTCGCGGCTGCAGTGACAGTCGCGAACGTTGCAAACACCAAGGCTGTTGAGGCGACCACCACCGTCCCGTCAAGCGTGTCCGCGCAAACCGGCATCGGGCTTGCGACGCTTACGCTGTCTGACGTCGGATCAGCCAACATCATCACCTCTCCGATCACGCTGACGACCAGCGCCACCGCTTTCACGGCGGCCGTGCTGCCGACGGTGACCGGGCCGACCGGCTCCACCTGGACTGTTACCCACCCGACTACGACGACCCTTGTCTTGACGGCTGCTGGTACGGCGTTCCCGACGACGGCCAACACCTTCACGATCACCGGCCTGCAGGTCGATGTTCCTGCCCTGACCGGCACCTACACGGTGACCGCGACGGATGCTGCAGGAACCATCGGTTCGGCGCAGACCGCGCTCGTTGTTACCACCCAGGGTCGAGTCGGTGGCATCGACCGCTACGCCACCTCGGCGCAGCTGTACACCGGTCAGTTCCCCCTTGCGACGAACATCGTGTTGGCGAGTGGACAGAACTTCCCCGACGCGTTGTCGGCGACGTACCTGGCCAAGAGGCTCAACACGGGCGTGCTGTTGACGGACCCGAACGTCCTTCAGCAAGCCACGTCACTGGTACTCACCAACAACGTCATCACGACGGTTTACATCGTCGGTGGCACCGCTGCGGTTAGCGCCAACGTTCAGAACGCCATTTCGGCTCTGCACGTCGGTAACAACCCAGGCAACAACGCACTCCTGACCGTGGTTCGTGTTGCCGGCGCTGACCGGTATGCGACCAACAACGCGGTCGACCTTTACAACGGAGCGAGCGCAGGGACCACGGCGGTTGTCGCCACTGGTCAGAACTTTGCGGACGCTCTCGCGGTTGGCCCAGCGGTTTACAACAAGGCATTCCCGCTGGTCCTGACTGGTACCGGCTCGCTCGATGCGAACGCACAGAGCACGTTGGTCAACCTGGGTATCCACACCGTCATCATCGTCGGCGGCACGAGCGCTATCTCGGCTGCCGTTGAGACGGCGATCAAGGCGATCCCAGGTGTCTCAATTGGGTACCGGATCGCGGGTGCAGACCGCACCCTCACCGCTTCGCAGATCGCAACGTGGGAAACGCAAACCCTGCCTGCTACCACCGCATATGCCGCGCTGGGTTCGCTTGGCTTCCCGTTCACCACGACTAGTGTTGCCGATCTTGGCCGCGGTGACGGTTTCGCCGACGCTTTGTCGGCGGGTGCTGTCGCTGGTTCGCAGGCTCGAGTGATCCTGCTTACGGCTGACCCGAACAACCTTGGCGCGGGTGCGCCGGCGTACCTCAGTGCTGCCGGTCTCGCCCACGTCTCGGGTCTGGTCGCTCTTGGCCTGACCGGTGCTGTCAGTGTCGCGACGTTCAACGCGGCGCTCGCGGCTCTGTAAAGTTCCACAGTTCTAAGGTCGGGCCGGGGCTTATGCCCCGGCCCGACCTGCATTTTCGGGAGTTCGGAAGTATTCGGCTCACAGCCAGCTCTCAGGGGTAAGCGGCCATCGGCGGGTAAACTCAGGTCGATCTAGCGGGCTCCCTCGTGGAAAGGTCTTGCGTGGCTGCCGAGCCGTTGAGCGTCGCGCCGGTCGCCCCTCGGGTCGTCCCCGCCGGTCCCTACGTGACCGTCGTCCTGCCTTGCTACAACGAGCAAGACCATGTGCTGGAAGAGATCACCCGCATCACCGCCGCGCTCGATGCGAGCGGCTATACCTACGAGCTCGTTGCCGTCGATGACAAGTCGACCGACGAGACGCTTGCCCGGCTTCGCGAAGCTGAGTTGACCCACCCCTACCTGCGCGTGGTCGCCTTTCGCCGCAACGGCGGCTCCGGCACCGTCCGACGCATCGGCACCCAGAACGCGCGCGGTCAGATCGTGGTCTGGACCGACGCCGACCTGACCTACCCGAACGAGCGCATACCCGAGCTGGTGCGCTACCTCGACGACAACCCGCACGTCGACCAAGTCGTCGGCGCGCGCACGAGCGAGCAGGGCACGCACAAGGTTTTCCGCGTGCCGGCCAAGTGGGTCATCCGCAAGTTCGCCGAGTGGCTGTCGGGCACGACCATTCCCGATCTCAACTCCGGCTTGCGAGCGTTTCGCCGCGAGGTCTCGTTGCCCTACCTCCGGCTGCTGCCCCCGGGATTCTCGTGCGTAACGACGATCACCATGTCGTTCCTTTCCAACCAGCACACGGTCGACTACCTGCCGATCTCCTATGCGCAGCGCGCGGGGCATTCCAAGTTCCACCCGCTGAAGGACGCCTACCGCTACATCCTTCAAGTGCTGCGCATGGTGATGTACTTCAACCCGCTGAAGGTGCTCATGCCGGTGGCCTTGTGGCTGCTCGGTCTCGGCTTCATCAAAGGCATCTTCGACGTCGTCCGCTATCACTTCCACCTGACCACGAACACCGTGTTGTTGTTTGTCACGGGGTTGATCATCGGCGCCGTCGCGCTACTCGCCGATCTCACCGTTCGGTCACGGGGTGTGTGACGACGTGCATATCGCTGTCGTCGGCCCGACGCATCCACACACGGGCGGCATCGTGCATCACACGACCGAGCTCAGCCACCAGCTCGCGGCCGCTGGGCATGACGTTGATCTGGTCTCGTGGTCGGCGCAGTACCCCGCATTCCTGCACCCGGGCACGTTGCGCGTTCCCGGCGGAGATCCCGAGGTTCGCCTCTATCCCAAGACCTCCTACCCGCTGGTGTGGTGGAACCCGATCACCTGGAGGCGCACCGGCGTCCACCTTCGTTCGTACGACGCCGTCGTGCTCGTGCATGCATCGACGGTGCAGGTTCCAGCGTCGCTGACGATGTTGCATGCAATACACGGGCGCGGACGACGACGGCCCGCGCCTCGCGTCGTCGTCGTCGCCCATAACGTCTTCCCGCACGAACGACACCACGGCGACGCGATGTTCGTGCGCGCGTTGTTCAGCCGGGCTGATGCCGTGCTGGTGCACTCCGAGCAGTTGGCAGGTCTCGCGCGGAAGCTGGTGCCGGGCCGCACCGAGATCGTCGTTGCCGATATCCCGCCGCACCTGCCCGCCTTCCCGCAGACCCGTCGTCCGGTGAATGAGACCGACCAACCCACTAACAAGTTGCTCTTCTTCGGCACCGTGCGCCCCTACAAGGGCCTCGATGTCTTGCTGCACGCGATGGTGCAGGTGCCAGGGGTGCGGCTCATCGTGGCCGGCGATATCTGGTCGGGCGTGAGCAATCTGCGCACCCAGATCGCTGATCTTGGCCTGCTCGATCGGGTGATGCTCCGCCCGAGCTACGTGCCGGGGCCTGAGATTGCGCCGCTGTTCCGTGACGTTGACGCGCTGGTGCTGCCATATCGAGCTGGCACCGCGTCCCAAAATGTGTTGCTCGCGCACGCCATGGGGGTGCCGGTTATCGCGACCCGCGCGGGTACGCTCGGGAGTCAGGTCAACGATGGTGTCGACGGTGTTCTTGCCGAACCCGACGATGTCGCCGACCTGACCCGTGCACTGGTGCGGTTCTACACACCGGGCACACCCGCACGACTGCGGGCCGCCGTGCCCCTAGTCGACATGGAATCGAGCTGGAACGCCTACGTGGACGCACTTACCACCGCATTGACCGGCGCCGCCGTCGCCGGTGCGCGGGCGAGCCGGTGAGGTTGGCGCACCCGTCGAAGCGCGCCAGATTGTTGCTCCGGCTGGCGTTCTTCGCGGTCATCATCGTGCTCTTCGCCCTCGCCCTGCGTGGACGCTGGCGCGATATGACCGACAGCGTCGAGCAGCTGTCGTGGTGGATCATCGCTGCGGCCACCGTGTTGGGCTTCGGCACGATCATTGCCTCGATGCTGTCGTGGCGAACCCTGCTGCGTGATCTTGAATCGCCGCTGCCGATTCATTCGGCCGCACGCATCTTCTACCTGGGGCAACTCGGCAAATACCTGCCCGGCTCGGTCTGGACCGTGGTCGTGCAAGCGGAACTCGGCCGCGACTACAAGATCCCGCCGCGCCGCACGATCGCCGCCAGTGTGGTGTCGCTCGGCATCGCCCTTGGCGCGGGCCTGAGCATCGCGGCCTTCACCCTGCCTTATGCGTCGCCGGGCGCCGCAGTGCACTACTGGTGGGTGTTGTTTCTGCTTCCGCTCATCGTTGTTGGGTTGCTCCCGAGCAGCGTCGACTTCCTTACGCATTTGCTTTTGAAGATTTTGCGGCGCGATCCGCCCGATCACGAGTTCACCTGGCGCGGCGTCGTCCGCTCACTTGGTTGGCAAGTGGTGGGCTGGGCTTCGATCGGTGCGCAGACCTACGTGTTGTGCATGGCCTTGCACGCCCCTGTCGGACGAACCGTGCTGCTCGCTGTTGGGGGCACCGCCCTGGCCTGGTCGGCTGGCTTTGTTGCCGTGCCGATCCCGGCTGGTGCTGGAGTTCGGGAGGCGGTGTTGGTCGCAGTGCTCAGCCCGGTGTTGAAGCCGGGGCCGGCGTTGGTGGTGGCGTTAGTTTCCCGTGCGGTTGCGACCGTGGGCGATGGCGTGTTCGCCGGGGTCGCCTACTTCGCGAGTCGCGGTCGGCTTCGGGCGTTGCACCTCGACCCAGTTGGGCACCCGCCGGCGACCTCTGAGGCTCCGGCCCAGCTCACCTAGCCGCGACGGCGAGCATGCAGCTTGGTGGTGGCGTGCCCGGATACCCTGACTCGACCGGCAAGCCCTGACTGAGTGACCGGAGGCCACGTGCGCGTACCGCGCCTCGCCTTGCGCGTCATTGCCCGGCTGAAGCCGGTTGTTCCCGCCGGTGCTTGGCCGCTGTTGAACACTGTCGCGAGCACTCTGGGCGCTGGCCCGCTCGTCGCTGACCCGCCTTCTGTACCTACCCTGGTGTTGCTGGCTCATCCTGATGATGAGCTCGGGTGCGCGGGCACGTTGGCCCTATTGGGCGGCCGCGTTGCGGTCACGCCGATCTACGCAACCCATGGCGACGGTACGCGCGGATCGTCGCTCACGCCCGAGGAGACCGGTCGTCGTCGGGGTGCCGAAGCCGCCTTGTCGTGCAAAACGCTGGGCCTGGCTACTCCATCGTTTCTCGACTTCGTGGATGGCACGCTGCCGTCGAACGTTGCGGCGCTGACGCAGGACGTCGAAGAGGCGGTGCGTGCGCATCGGCCCGAGCAGATCTTTGTTCCATGGTTTCTCGACGGTCACCCTGACCATCGCGCCTTGAGCCGTGCCGTTGCGTTTGCGGACCTGCCGTCATCAGTCATGATCTGGGCATTCGAATGGTGGACGGCACTGCCCCCGAACCGCATCGTCGACGTGTCGTCGCAGTGGTCGAAAAAGGAGGCCGCGGCCGCGTGCCATGTGACGGCGTCGCAGGCGTTCGATATCACCGCGGGCCTTGGGCTTTCGCGGTGGCGGTCACTGCACGGCTTGCACGGAAAGGGCTACGCAGAGGGCTTCCTCGCGATGCCGCATGGTGAGTACCGGGCCATAGTTGAACGGGTGGTCGAGGCGTGAGCGAGGCCGTTTTGCGCGATGGATCAGAGGCAGACGTCGCGGGCATCTGCGCGCTGATGGCGCGCACCTTTCCCGACAACGCCAAGGCCGATCCGGCGATCCTTCGATGGCAATATTTCGGCAGCCCGTACGGGCCGCCCGTCATCAAAGTCATGGATGCGGACGGCGAGATCGTTGGCCACTACACGAGCATCCGGTATCCCGCAAAGGTCGACGGCGAACTCACGCAGGTTGGTCTCGGCATCGATGCAGCGATCGACCGCACCCATCAGGCGCGCGGCAACTTCGGCCCGATGGCGTCGGCGCTGTACGAGGCGACCGGTCATGCGGGTATGCCGCTGACGGTGTGCTATCCCAACAAGAACTCGGTCAAGGGCATTGCCCGTGTCGGCTGGCAAGAGATCGGCCAACTGCGCACACATCTGTTGCCGATTGATTCTCGTTGGTACGCCCAGCGTCTGAAGGTGCCGACTGTTGTTGTTGCGGCGGCCCGTCTTGTTTTGACGACTCGACTACCGACGTTTGGCTACGTGGTGGCTGAATCGGCGCTGCCCGACGGCGACATTGACGAAGTGTGGGCTGCTGTCGAACCGGCGGTTCGC
>Ga0066789_10000499_pt1 | contig 15741 bp, 11 predicted proteins | sample OrgsoiDNA2013049_FD_70960 | JGI IMG/M metagenome (GOLD analysis project Ga0066789, IMG submission 70960) | Permafrost soil microbial communities from the Arctic, to analyse light accelerated degradation of dissolved organic matter (DOM) -... | ecosystem: Environmental > Terrestrial > Soil >...
CCACCCATTCGGGCGTGGGCATGTTATGCGAGGTGCGGACGGCGTTGCCGCCCATGTCTCTAAGCACGGCCAGCCGGAACCACTGCAGGCGGTCGGGCAAAGCCGCGCCGACGCCGGCATGGTCGTGATGGTTACAAGTTCCTTTCAACTCCACGCGCTTGCCGTTCAGGAAGAAGCCCTTATCGGCATCCCACAGCAGCGAGCGCACGCCGAAGCTGACGCGCTCGGCGTCCCGCGTTTTTCCGGCGGACTCGACGGTAACGATAGCGGAGTAAAGATTCGGTGTCTCGGGCGACCATAGCGCCGGGTTTAGCAACTTTGTGCTGGCAGTAAATGTGGCGGGAGAATCCGCTGCAATCTGTTGCGGCGCGGAATCAGCGGATGCTACCGTCTTACCTTCTGCGTCCAAAATCTGCCAACGCACGCGGCAAGTCTCGGCGGACGTGCCGTCGTTCTGCACGATCGAGCCCAGGCTCAATGCGGCAACGCTGCCCTTCAGCTCGGTTCGGATGTAGGTGTCCCACTGTCCGAGGTGCAATTCGTCAGTCTTGGTCAGCCAAACGTGGCGGTAAATGCCAGCCCCCTCGTAAAACCAACCATCGCCGAAGCTGGCGTCCATGCGCACAACCAGATAATTCTTGCCGCCGTAGTTTGCAAAATCGCTGATATCGAAACTGAAGGGCGCGTAGCCGTTGTTATTACGGCCTATGAAATATCCGTTAACGAAGACCAGGGCGTCGCGGAAAGCGCCGTCAAACTCGAGGACGATGCGGCGGCCGCCGTCGCTGGCGGGAAGATCGAAGCTGCGGCGATACCAGCCGACGCTGGTCTCGGGATAACGGCGGCCCAGCGGCTTGTATCCGTGGCCTTGCAGGCTTTCGTCACGCACGAACGGCAGCTCGACTGCCCAATCGTGTGGCAGATTCAAATCGCGCCATTTCGAGTCGTCAAATTTGTCGGTAGAGAATTTGAATTCACCGGTCTTGGCAAAATCGCCCTGGCTGCTGCCGAGGCCGAGGTCGCGCGCCGGATCGCAGCCGTGTCCAAACTGAAATTTCCAGCCAAAATCAAGAAGCAGCCGCTCGCGCGGAGCGATCGCTGACAAGGCCTCCGCCGAAGCTGCGTCCGGATACGCCGTCAACAAAGCGTTGGCGCGGCTCACGAATGAGCCTGCAGCCAGCGAAGAAGCGGAGACTACAACTCCGGAACGTAACAATTCACGGCGAGTCAGCGCAGACATTTACCCTCCAAGAACACAGTTGTATTTATTTGCCTCGACCACGAGTGAGGCAGGAACGAACCATACTATGTCACCGCAGGCGGTGGAGACAATCGTTTGTCCCGCGATTGCGTCTTTCTGTGCAGAATCAATCTTTCAACTCACTTCAGGCTCGCGGCAGATTATAATGCCGCTTCTGTCATTGCGCGTATCTGGTCAAACGGGGGGAGGATCTGTGGCGACTGCTTTACAGGTGCAAAGCAATAGCGCGGCGAGTAGCGGGTGGTTCGAAACTCTGCCGGTGATTGCGGTGCTCGGGACATTTTCCCTTTATGCAACGTGGCGGGCATTCGAGGGGCAGTATTTTCAATGGGGGCCTTATCTGTCTCCTTTCTACTCGCCGCTGATCGATGCCCATCACCACTGGTGGAAACTTTCTCCGGCATTGCTGATTCTCGGCGGGCCGCTGGGTTTTCGGGCCACCTGTTACTACTATCGCAAGGCGTACTACCGGGCTTTCTTTCGCGATCCGGCCGGCTGCGCGATCGCCGAAAAACCTGGCCGCAAGTATTTTGGCGAGACCAAGTTCCCATTCATCCTGCAGAACCTGCACCGCTATTTTCTTTACGCGGCGGTGGTGTTCATTGCGTTTCTTTGGCATGACGCCTTCCGCGGATTCTTTTTTGACAACGGCTTCGGCATCGGCGTGGGATCGATTGTGCTGCTGGTGAATGTAATCCTGCTGACGCTGTACCTGTTCTCCTGCCATTCTCTGCGTCACCTTGCCGGCGGAAAGCTCGACTGTTTTTCCTGCGCAACATTTGGACGAGAGCGCTATTCCACATGGCGCAATTTAAGTTTCCTGAATGCGCGCCACATGCTGTTTGCGTGGCTAAGTCTTTTCTCGGTGGGATTGGCTGACCTTTACGTGCGCCTGGTTTCAACGGGCGCAATACATGACCTAAGGCTCCTGTGAACGATATCGACAACAACGACAAATACGAAACCCACGAACACGACGTTCTAATCATCGGCGCCGGCGGCGCGGGGCTGCGCGCGGCTATCGAGGCGCTAGCCCAGGGCGCGAAGGTTGGCGTGGTGTGCAAATCGCTGTTAGGCAAGGCGCACACCGTGATGGCCGAAGGCGGAATCGCGGCCGCCATGTGTAACGTGGATGCCGCCGACGGTTGGCGCGCCCACTTCCGCGACACTATGCGCGGGGGAAAGTTTGTCAATCACTGGCGCATGGCGCAAATCCACGCGCAGGAGTCCGCGGACCGGGTCAACGAACTCGAACAGTGGGGCGCGCTCTTTGATCGCACTCCAGATGGCAGCATTCTGCAACGCGCGTTTGGCGGACATACCTACAAGCGCCTTTGTCACGTCGGCGATCGCACCGGCCTCGAAATGATCCGGACTCTGCAGGACCGAGGCGTACAGATGGGGTTTGACGTTTACATGGAGTGCGCCATCACCCGATTGCTGAAGGACGGAGATCGCGTCGCAGGCGCGTTCGGCTACTGGCGTGAGAATGGACGTTTTGTCGTTTTCAAGGCGAAGTCCGTTGTCATCGCCACCGGAGGCATTGGCAAAGCCTGGCCGATCACTTCGAATTCCTGGGAATCTACGGGCGACGGTTTGGCGCTTGCGTATGACGCCGGGGCCGAATTGCTGGACATGGAGTTCGTGCAGTTCCATCCCACCGGCATGGTGTGGCCGCCAGGAGTGCAGGGACTGCTGGTGACTGAAGCGGTGCGAGGCGAGGGCGGCATTCTGCGGAACAAATCGGGCGAGCGCTTCATGGAGCGGTACGACCCGCAGCGCATGGAACTCTCGACCCGCGATCAGGTCGCACGCGCCATCTACACCGAAGTAAAAGAGGGGCGTGGGAGCGAGCACGGCGGAGCTTTTCTCGATATTTCGCATAAGCCAGCCGAATACGTAAAGAAGAAGCTGCCCAGCATGTATCACCAGTTCAAGGAACTGGCCGATGTTGATATCACCAAACAGCCAATGGAAGTCGGCCCCACCTGCCATTACATGATGGGCGGGATTCGAGTCGGCGCGGAGGGCGGAGAAGCCTCCGTCCCCGGATTATTCGCCGCCGGAGAAGCGGCGGCAGGACTGCACGGCGCAAACCGCCTGGGCGGAAATTCGCTTTCTGATCTTGTCGTCTTCGGGCGTCGCGCTGGTCTAGCCGCGGTGGAACACGCAAAGAAAACCAGCGCTCCCGCTATCGACAGCGCACAGATCGCAGAAGCCGAACGCGAGATGCTAGCACCCTTCGAGCGCAAAGATGGAGAGAATCCTTATCTTCTGCATGAAGAGCTGCAGGAAATCATGCAGGACCTGGCCGGAATTTTCCGCACCGAGAAAGATCTTACCGAAGCGCTCGATGAGATCGGGAAGCTCAAAGAGCGTTCCGCGAGGCTTTCCATCGGCGGATCGCGAATGTTCAATCCCGGCTGGCATATGTGCCGGGACTTGAAATCCATGCTAACGGTCACCGAAGCCGTGACCCGTAGCGCGCTCGCCCGCCGCGAGAGCCGCGGTGCGCACAGCCGGATTGATTATCCGAAATTTGATCCGGTCTGGGGAAAGCAGAACAATGTGATTTCCCAGCGAGGCGATGCGATGGACTTACGCCAGGTACCGACGTCCGAAATGCCGGAAGAGTTGCAAGCGTTGCTCGCAGACGAGAAAGGGACTTAGTCCATGGCAGATGCGACGCTAAGAATTTTTCGCGGCACCCGCGACGGCGGCGAGACCGCCGACTATCACGTTCCCATCGCGCCCGGCATGGTGGTGCTGGATGCGCTGCACTACGTGCAGAAGTATCGCGCCCCTGACCTGGCGGTGCGCTGGAATTGCAAGGCGGGCAAGTGCGGATCGTGTTCTGCGGAAGTAAATGGCCGACCGCGATTGACCTGCAAAACCCGCATGGATTCCCTGCCCCAGGACCAGCCGATCACCATTCGGCCAATGAAGTCGTTTCCAGTTATTAAAGATCTGGTGACCGACGTTTCGTGGAATTATAAAGTCAATAAGAAGATTCCCGCTTTTCAGCCGCGCCCAGGCGTGGAATGGAAGATGTCGCAAGCCGACGTGGACCGGGTTCAGGAATTCCGCAAGTGCATCGAATGCTTCCTGTGCCAGAACGTCTGCCACGTTTTGCGCGAGCACGATAAACACGATCAGTTCGGCGGCCCGCGTTTCTTCGTGCGCGTTGCCGGCCTGGAGATGCATCCTCTGGACGGCGTTTCGCGCACAAAACTGCTCAAGGACGAACTCGGCATCGGGCTGTGTAACATTACCAAGTGCTGCACCGAGGTTTGCCCCGAGGAAATTCATATCACCGACAACGCCATCATTCCGCTGAAAGAGCGCGTAGTGGACGATTTCTACGATCCCGTGCTGCGTCTGGTGCGCAAGATTACGGGAGCCGGCAAGGCCGCCAAGTAAAAATCAGGAGGGCCCATGGAATTCCAGCTAAAGTCCATTTCGCTCGAGGGCGTGGACGAAGCCCTCTCCAAAGTTGAGACCTATCGTTTTCTCAAGCAACCGGAAGAAGCTGAGTCCATCTGCCACGATGTGCTCGCGGTATCTCCCGGACATCAACTGGCCCTGCGCCTGTTGGGTCTGGCAATCACCGACCAGTTCACCGGCGGGCCTTCCGACCGTTATACCGACGCGGAAAATGCATTTCAGCAATTGAATGACCCCTACGAGCGCCTCTACTACATGGGACTGCAGCACGAGCGCCGCGCCAAGGCGCAGCTACAAGCCGGACGCCCGCCGCACACACTCCTGGTGCTGCTGGAAGAAGCAATGCGCTGTTACGAAGAAGCGGGAAGGATTCGTCCGGTGGGAAATGATGATGCGATCCTGCGCTGGAATCGCTGTGTGCGTTTGATTCACGCCCACGCGGATTGGCACCGCGAAGGGGAAATCGAAATGGGCGAATAAGCACGGCAACTAAAGCGCGCAGAGAAGACCTTTACAACCTTTTACGCTGCCTTGACCACTCTTTACTAAACTCCAGCAACATTGCTTCTCATCCTCGGCATCAGTGCGAATACAGCACACAATAATTCTGTCTACTGGAGTAAACCCATGACTCGCCTCTGGAAGCTTGCACCCATCGCACTTGGACTGTTCTCGTTAGCCGCGGTTTTCGTGGCCACCGGATGCGGATCCAGCAGCGCCCGCGCTCGATTGTTGAATGCTTACTTGGGCCAGGCTAGCCTCGATATGCTGATCAATAACCAGAGCACAGCCACTGGCGTGGGCTACGGCGCGGCCTCGGGGTACGCATCGGTGAGTTCCGGTTCGCCCAACCTCAAGATCCAAGGCACCGGAACCAACAACGTCCTAGTCAATCAGACGATCAATATTTCGTCCGGAAGCGACAACACGATTCTGTCCACGGGATCGGGCACTGTGGTTTTGAGCGACAACAATACTGCGCCGGCCTCCGGCAACATCAAGATTCGGGTCATCAACGCGTCGCCCACCCTGGGAACGGCTGACGTGTACATCGTTCCCTCCGGCACGCCCATCACGCCGGGCAGCCCCACATTCGCCAGCCTCGCCTACCAATCGGCCTCAGGCTACCAGTCGCTGGCTGCGGGCAGCTATGAAATAATCTTCACCTTCGCGGGGGGGCCGTCTGCAGTGATTGACAGCAATCCACTCTCGTTCTCCGCCGGCCAGATCCGCACCGTCGTAGGACTCGATGGCCTGAACGGCGGCTTCACCACGGCCGTGCTTTCGGATTTGAACTGAAGGCAGGCTTCCGCAGCAGGAAACGTTTCTGAAGTATTTTGGTGGAGCTGGTCGGGATCGAACCGACGACCTCATCGTTGCGAACGATGCGCTCTCCCAGCTGAGCTACAGCCCCACTTGCTTGGGAATGGACAGAGGTAATTTTATCATCTCAAGAGTTCGTGGCCAGTTACGGACATGATCTAAACTAGGATCCATGTCGCTTGCGCCGACGAACCTGATCTTACGCAGAGCATTCTGCTTTTCCGGACTCCTTGCGGCCTTGACGGCAGCTGCTGGGCAGTCCATCAGTTCTCCTCCGATTCGCCTTCATCCCAAGAACCCACATTACTTCCTGTTTCGTGGAAAGACGGTGGCCCTCGTCACCGGCGGGGAGCACTACGGCGCGGTGATGAACCCGGACTTTGACTACCGCAAGTATCTGGCAACGCTTGATGCTGAGGGAATGAACTACACGCGCATTTTCCCGGGCAGCTACGTTGAGGCGCCCGGGAAGTCTTTCGGCATTCAGCGGAATGATATCGCTCCAGCGCCCGGGCGCTTTCTGGCGCCGTGGGCGCGGAGTACGACTGCTGGTTACGCGGGCGGAGGGAACAAATTTGATCTAGATCAGTGGAACCCGGAGTATTTCACGCGGCTGCATGATTTTCTGACCGACGCATCCACGCGAGGCATCGTGGTCGAGATCAGCCTGTTCTCGTCTCAGTATGGAGACTTGCAATGGGATCTGAGTGTTTTTAACCCAACCAACAACGTGAACGGGACCACTGCGATTGATCGAAAGAAGGTCAACACGCTCGAGAACGGCAACATTCTTGGATATCAGGAGCACTACGTACGAAAGCTGGTTCGCGAAGCTGACTCGTTCGACAACGTCATCTTCGAGATTCAGAATGAGCCGTTCTCCGACCGGCCGGTAGTCGAGCGGGTGGTGAATCCCTATTTGTTTCCTCCTTCACGTAATCAGTTCCCGAATACCATCGAAGCTGCTGATGAACCTTCACTGGCCTGGCAGGCGCGAGTCGCACAGTGGATTACGAGCGAAGAAGCTTCCCTGCCCAACCAACACTTGATTGCGCAGAATTATTGCGACTTCGGACTGCCGGTGCGACAACTGGTTCCGGGAGTAAGTATGGTGAATTTTCACTACGCCTTCCCGGAAGCCGCGTCGGCGAATTATGGCCTGGGAAAAGCCATCGCTTACGACGAGACCGGCTTTCTGGGCCGCGATGACGATGGCTACCGGCGCGAAGCGTGGAACTTCATGCTTTCGGGCGGAGGCGCATTCGACGCCCTGGATTACTCCTTCACCGTCGGGCACGAAGACGGCACTGACACCGAGCCGAACGGTCCGGGAGGTGGAAGTCCCACACTCCGGCGTCAGCTTCGCGTGTTGAGCAACTTCCTCGGAAAATTTAGTTTGGCTGACTTGACGCCGGACCAACACACGGTGAAACACGCGGCCGGCACTTATGCGCGGGTGCTTTCGAATCCGGGCCACCAGTACGCGATGTATTTCGACGGGAACGGTACCGCGGAGATCGTGTTGGAACTGCCTGCGGGCGAATACTCCGGCGAATGGATCAACACCAAGACCGGCGAAACCGAGGGACTGGAAAGATTCCGGCATCGCGGCGGTGAGAAGACCTTGCAGACACCGGCATTTCAGAATGGGATAGCGCTGAGGCTGCAGAGCATCCCGTGAAACCCAACTTCCCGGCGTTAGTCAGCTGTTTTCCGTATTTTATCGCCGGATCGTGGGGATTTTCGACTCTCCGCGGCCCCTCGGTTGCGATTGTAAAAAAGTGTAAATCCGCTGCTGTCTAAAACCTTTCAGCTAGAGAATGGGGGGCGGGGATGTTAATCTTCTCAAGCCCGCGCTGAGCAAGGAGAATGAGCCCACTATGTACTTCCGCGAATGCCGCCGTTGGCACCGGCCCCCAGTCGTAGAAAACGGATTCTGCCCGACTACCTCAACTACCCAGGTTTTCAAGTCTCGACGCAAGAGGCTGGGTCGCGGGGTGTGGCGCGGGCTGGTAGTGGACGCGCTGATTTTCGGGTGGGCGGTTCTCGCGGTCGCGTCTCCCCAAGCCAATCCTGCGCCCGCGGACGATTCGAAACCCACACGGCAGATTGATCTGATGAAGCTGGGGTATCAGGGCCTGTCGGCGGAAGGCCGGTTGATGACGACCGTCAACGTCACCATCAATTTTGTGGACACCAATCATCTGTTGCTCACTTTCAATCCCAAGAAGATGTTCAAACGCGACCCCGCGTGTCCGCCGTCGCACAAGGACCGGATGATGCAGGCCCAGGTGATCGATCTGGGGACTGGAAAGGTGATCCACGAGGCCAGCTGGTACTTGCATGACGAGCATCGCTATCTTTGGCCGCTGGGTGACGGACATTTTTTGTTGCGGAAATTGAACAGCCTGTACCTACTTGATCAGGACCTGCACGAGAAGCTGCTTATGCAGTCGCCCAAGGAGCTGCTTTGGACCGGGGTGACGCCGGATGGCAAGCAGATCATGGTCGAAACCGCGGTAGACGATTCCGGGAAGGCGCGTGCCGCGGCCAAGACTAAAGTGAAGATCGACTTTCTGGACGCCCAGTCTATGGGCGTGCAACGTACCATCAGAATCTCTCAGGCTCTGCCGCTCGACGCCACCAGCCTGGGCTTCGGCGATGCGGTGCGCGGCATGTCGGGAAAAATCTGGCTGGTCCGATTTGGCTCTGGGTCTAGAGACCGCACTTACATTACGCGGGTGAACTCGCATTGCGTTCCCGATCTTCTTTTCCCTACCAACAACACTATGTTCGTTGGGCGCTGTTCAGCGGAGGGTTCTGACTACAGCGTGAGTATCTTCACCCTGACCGGGCATTTTTTGTGGCGAGAGAAGTGGAGCCAGCACCGCTATGAGCCGATCATCGAGCGTAGCGAGGACGGTAGCCGAGTCGCGATCAGCACCCTGGTGGGCACTACCACCGACGGAACTCCCCTAACCGAAGAGCAGCAGGAATGGCCGCAAGTGCAGCAGAGCTTCCGAGTGCTGAATGCTGCCAGCGGAACTCCGGTGCTCTCGATGAAATCCGCGTCTGCGATCCTGAAGGGGCAGAACTTTACCCTTTCTCCCGACGGGAATCAGTTCGCCGTCCTCGACGGATCAGTCCTCGAATTGTTTGACTTGCCGGCGATGTCGGCCGACGAGCGGGTCAAATATGTGGCCCTGCAAGCCGACGCCCCGACGCTGGCAACACTGGCATCTCGCAGCTCCGCCGATGCTGGAGCCGGCGAAGGCGACGACGTTTACGATGTGGCTGAACAAAGCAACCGCGAAGCGCCTCCAAAACCGCAGCCACTATCGGCGCCCGGAGCAACCCCGCCGGGTGGAGTTGCGCCCGGGGCCACCGCGCCAGGAGTAGCCGCACAAAGTGCAGCTCCGGCGGATGGGTCCCCATCAGGGGGCACGCCGCAGGCCGCAGCGGCCCAGCCGGATTCTGCCTCCAACGCTGCTGTAACTACAATCAAGGTTACCTCCAAGACCGTGGTGGTGGACGTTGTGGTCACGGATTCCAAAGGACACACGGTGAAAGGTCTGCCGGCCGCGGATTTCCAGGTGCAGGAAGATGGCAAACCGCAGCGAGTCAACTATTTTCACGAATTCACCGGCTTTGGTGGCGCTAACGGCTCTTCCGATGCCGCTTCCGGACAGACTGTTCCTCCACCAGCGGATAAGCTTCCTTCAAATGTTTTTACCAACAACCAGCTCACCCGCGACGACGAGCCCGTCACCGTGGTCTTGCTCGATCTATTGAACACGCCAGCGGAAAACCAGGCGTTCGCTCGCGAACAACTGATCACATTCCTCAAGAATAAACCCAAAGGTTCGCAGTTTGCACTGTGTACCCTGGCGGGACATTTGCAATTGCTGCAAGGCTTCACCAGCGATGAAGCACTGCTGATTGCGACCGCCAACGGGAAAAAAGGCTCGACTCACTACAACCCCATCATGGAACACGACATCGGCCTGGACAAAGGGTTGCAGATGCAGAAAGAGCTGGCCACGCTCGATCCCAACATGCAGTTCGTGGTGCAGATGTTTCAGCAGGTCGCAGGCGTCGAGCGAGCCCAGGAACTGGACATGCGATTCAACCTGACGGTGGACGCGTTCGGCCAACTGGCGCGCTACCTGTCAGGCGTACCTGGACGAAAAAATATTATTTGGTTGTCGGCGTCTTTTCCGCTGGGAATCTTCCCCAACAGTGACTTGTTTGACGCTTTCTCTGAAAGCCGCAACTTTACCGCGCAGTTGAAAAAGACCGCGAACCTCCTCGCGGAGGCGCATGTGGCAGTTTACCCGGTGGACGTGAGAGGCTTGACCACCCAAACGGCCTTCGCCGCTTCCACGCTTATGAATCCATCGGTGGGAGCTCCTGGGTCGGCAACTCCGGTTCCTGCTGGGGGTTCAAACGCGTCCACGCTCAACAACGCCACCAACGCGGCCCAGGCAACTCCCATGCAGCAAGCCACCCACGAGTCTTTGGAGGCGGAAGTCGGAGAGCACAGCACCATGGACGCGATTGCGGCCGACACCGGAGGTAAGGCTTTCTACAACACCAACGGGATTAAGGAAGCCATCCAGACGGCATCGGAGCAGGGCTCGGAATACTACATGCTCTCCTACACCCCCGCGAACCGCAATTACGACGGCAAGTTCAGAAAACTGAAGGTCGCCATGGAGGCCAAGGGATACCACCTGACTTATCGCCGCGGCTATTACGCGGACGATCCGTTCGCGCCAATACCTGAGGAGAAGGACGCGCTTTCGCGGGACGTCGGCATGGCTGCCATGCAACACGGTTCCCCGCAGTCGCACCAGATCGTGTTCGCTACCCGCGTCATTCCGGTAGGCAAGCCGGTAAAGGTGGATCCGGCGAAAACAGCCGCCGGTAACAAGCCAAAGAAAAACGCGATTGTCATCACGGAAGTCCAGCACTACGCGATTGACTACGCCATCGCTGGCCCGCAATTGCACTTTGTGGACGAGGGCGCGGTGCACCACGGCGTACTGGCGTTTATGGCTTCCGCCTATGATGACGACGGCAAAGCGCTATCGCGGGTCGCCAGCCGCACCACCAGCGATCTGAAACCCTCCTCGTATCACGACGTGATGGTTGGCGGCTTCCGTGTACACCAGGAGTTCGACGTTCCAGTAGGCGCAACCTCTTTGCGCCTGGGAGTCGAAGACGAATTGAACCGGCGCCTGGGAACGATTGAGATCCCATTGCCGGTCCCACAGCCTCCGCAGGAAGCTGGTCTGCGCGCAAAGGCCCTGCCGGACATCGAACCAGATTGACGGCAATTAGTTTGCGGACGTGAGGCTAGACTGCGACCGTGACCGAGGTTTCCGTCCGCGTGACGGGATGGTAAAGGGTGTCCCGCTCGACCGGTTCACGGCCGGCCTCTCGAATCAAGCGAACCAACTCCTGGCGGCGCATTCCTTGCGGCGTGGTAGCGCCAGCGTCGTGGTAAATCTTTTCTTCAATGACCGTGCCATCGAGGTCATCAGCGCCGAAACGTAAGGCGATCTGAGCAATCTTCGGTGTCAGCATCTGCCAGTAAGCCTTTATGTGCGGGAAGTTATCCAGCACCAGGCGGCTGACCGCAATCTGCTTGATATCCAACATGCCCGTGGTCTTTGGCAGATGTTCGAGCAGCGTGTTGTCAGGATGGAAAGCCAGCGGAATAAAGGTTTGGAAGCCGCCGGTCTCGTCCTGTAGCAAGCGCAACTTCACTAAGTGGTCCACGCGATCTTCGTCGTTCTCTACGTGTCCGTAAAGCATGGTGGCGTTGGATTTCAGGCCAATGTTATGCGCGGCGCGCGCCGTGTCCAGCCACTGATCGCCATCAATCTTGTGGTCGCAAATGAGGTGGCGCACGCGGTCGGCAAAAATTTCAGCCCCTCCACCAGGAAGCGAATCTACCCCCGCGGCCTTCAGTTGCTCCAGCGTCTGGGGAATCGAAAGCTTGGCGCGCTTAGCTAGATAGGCGACCTCGACCATGGTGAACGCCTTCAGATGCACTTGCGGGAAGCGCTGTTTCAATCCGGAGACCAAGTCCAGGAAATACTGAAACGGCAGATCCGGGTGCAACCCGCCGACAATGTGGAACTCCGTGACCGCTTCGCTGTAGCCGGAAGCCGCAGTCTCGAACGCCTCTTCGAGGGCCATGGTGTATGCGCCGGGAGAATCTTTCTTGCGGCCGAAAGCGCACAGCCTGCAGGCGGCAACGCAAACGTTGGTCGGATTGATATGCCGGTTTACGTTGAAGTAAGTTTTGTCGCCGTGCATGCGCTCGCGAACCTGGTTCGCCAGCCAGCCGACGGCCAGAATGTCGCCGGTGCGATACAAAGTCAGGGCGTCGTCGGTGCTCAGACGCTTACGCGCCTGCACCTTGTCGTGGATAGTCGCGAGGCGAGGGTCGTCGGTCTGAAACGAATGCGTATTAGGCATCACATCGATGATACCGCAGGAGGGTGCCGCACGCCCACACCGGGCTAGGCGCCGATGGTTACCAACTCCTCGGCTTGGGCTCGCTGCCCAACCGCTTCGTACCAGTTGAAATAGGGCATGTCCCGAGGAACGGTCCCGTCGGCCCCATAACCCTTAGCCTCAAAATTCCTGCGGAACGTTGGTGAAATTGACCAGAACGACATCGGGTTGCGGAATGCCGTAGGGGAAGACTTCGATTCCCTGCAGCTCCCGGGTATCGATGATTTTCTGGACGACCTCTCCCACAAACTCGTGTTTGCACTCGACGGTTGCGGCAATCTCGAGGTACTGCGGGGTTCCCTTGGTCATCCAGCGTAGCAGCCTGAAATCGACATTCTTGGGAATGCCAATCTCCGCCCGCAGGTCCTCTGCGGTAATTGCCGAACCCTTTGCGGCCAGGCGTTCCGACAACTCTGTCGAACCGCTTGGCGCTATTTCTGATACAGCCATAAACGTCCTCCTTCAGTAGCTCGTGCGAGCCACAGTTCTGGCGAAAAATGGTCTTCGTCCGTTTCTTCGCGGCATTGAGAATTGCTCCACGACGACGAACCCATCCGAAATATCCCTTTTGAGTCGGACGGGGTTTGGGTCGGAAGAGCGCTCACATCCACTGGGATAGTGGTTCAGGCTGGGAAACCGTTTCAAACAATCACGCTTATTGTGGGCGCGGAGGCCGCAGCAGCAGATCGGCGGCAAGAAAAACCCAAAACACCACTGCGATGATTCCATTCATGGTGAAGAACGCGGCGTTCAGCTTACTCAAATCGTCTTTGGACACCAGGCTGTGCTCATAGGCCAGCAATAGAAACGCCGCGGCCAGGCCGATCCACGCAAATTTTCCGAGACCGAATTCAAAGATCAGGGCTGCGAGCAGGGCCAGCATCAGCACGTGGAACAGGCGCGCGATCCACAGCGCGTTGCCGATGCCGAGATAACGAGGGATAGAATGCAGTCCCGCCTGCCGGTCGAAATCCAAATCCTGGCAGGCATAGAGCACGTCGAAGCCTCCCACCCAGAACGTAACCGCCGCGGTCAGCAGCAGGATGCGCGGATCGAGCGAGCCGCGCACCGCAATCCAGGCGGCAGCAGGCGCAACGCCGAGGGCAAACCCCAGCGCCAGGTGCGACCAGCGGGTCCAGCGTTTGGTGTAGGAGTAGAGTAGAACAATTCCCAGCGCGAGAGGTGAAAGTAGAAAGGCCAGACGGTTCAACTCCCACGCGGCCAGTATGAACGCGCCCGACGACAGCACCACAAAATTCCTGACGAATCCTTGGGTAAGCGCGCCGGCGGGAAGCGCGCGAGTGCGGGTGCGAGGATTGGCAGCATCAATCGAGGCATCCGCGAGGCGGTTAAACGACATCGCGGCCGAGCGCGCGGCCACCATGGCCACAATGATCCATAAAAGCTGGCGTGGCGCGGGTACGCCTCCGGCAGCCAGCATCGCTCCACAGAGCGCGAAAGGGAGCGCGAATACCGAGTGCTCCCATTTGATCATTTCCAGCGTGACGCGAAGATTTTTCAGGAGAGACACAGCTACATTGTAAAACAAGGTCCCTGTGCAGCTACTCTGCAAGCGCCCGCTTGCCAGTAGCGCGGCTAGCGTTTGCGCCGCCGGATTTTCACATCGAAGCTGACCACGCCGTTCTGGTCGCGTATCGCCACGATAGATACGTTCCGTGTGACGTTGTATTCCGCGCTGATGATCTGCTGCGAAGTCTGGGCCACGTTGGTGGTGTAGGTGATGGTCAGGTTGTCTTTCACCTGCTGCTCAATGGTCACTGCGGGCCCGCTTTGAGTGGGCGAGGTTTCTGTGGCCAATCCCTGCGGATCAATCTTGATGCGGCTGCCTCCGAACAGACGTTGAGTGCGATTGTTCAAGGTGGCATTGAGTGCCGCGGCCAGCATGGCGTTCGAGGCTTGCTGGCTAAATGCCGACTGGTTCGCCTGCTGTAGTGACGCGGACTGCTCGGTGGTTTGTCCAAACGCCAGCAGGCCAATGATGTCCGAGGCAGGCAACGGCGGCTCGGAGCGGTAGTTCGTCTTCAGTCCGTTCGGTTTGCTGACATCGCCACTAAGAGAGAGCGTGATGTCGTAGTCACGAACCCGAGTGACCGCTTCCAGGTCCAGGAACGTACTGGCTGGATTGCTGAAAGTCACGCCGCCGCGCTCCAGTCGATACTTGGTGCCGTTCAGATAAACCTCGCCTTCGAACACATCCGCCCGGCCCAGCAGCGCCGGTTTTGCCGCGTTGCCTCGCACCCGGAGATCTGCTTCTCCTTGCAGACGCACGACGCTGGTCTGCATCTGCAAGTCAGGAATGGTGACTACGTGCAGATCCAGGCGGATGCTATTCAGCAAGGGGTCGGTTTGCGGCAAACTGGCCGACTGCGCACTACGCTCGATGTAAGCGCCGAAGTCGAAACCCGGAGTGAATCCCAGCTTGATGACGGTGATATCTCCCGAGAGAAGCGATTCCGAGGAACTACCTCTCCAGTGGAGATCCGCATTAGCCGTGGAACTGACTCCCGGTGGATAGCGCAAGCGAACCGCGTTGGCGGTGGCCTGAACATCAAAGTTGATTTGTCCGCCAAACAGATCGGCGTGGCCGACGAAATTTACGGTTCCGCCTCCGGTGTGCGCGCTCAGCGTCTCAACCGTGATCCGGTTCTGGCTGAAGGTCATGGTTCCATTGAGATCAGTGAGGGCATTCGGCAGGTTGATGTCGGAAAGTGCGCCATTCTCCACCTGCAGCTTGCCTCTGACCATCGGTGCATCCAGACTGCCGGCCACGGTGGCGTCGCCGCTCAGAGTTCCGGAGCTGACGACGTCGGGGTCATAGAGCTGAATCAATTTGAGGTCGAGCTTGCCGTGTCCTTGGAAATCCAGCGTTCGCGCTCCCGCGAATTGCATGGAGCCACTGCCGGAAAGATCCGTATTGTCGCCCAGGACATGAAGGGCCTCGATCTTCAGCTCCTCATTGGAGACGGTAAAGCGAATTGGCCCTTCATTGCGCACTTTCACCTTTTCGATGTCCGCATGGAAGTCGGTAAGATTGCCGGCCACCGTGAGTTGCTGCGGCTTGCGCAGAGGTCCTTCAAGCAGCAGATCGCCGGCCACCGCAGAGTGTCCGGTCACGTGTCCACCCAGATAGCTTTCGAGAAAGGAATCCACGTCGAGGCCAGTGA
>Ga0066789_10000500_pt1 | contig 15731 bp, 13 predicted proteins | sample OrgsoiDNA2013049_FD_70960 | JGI IMG/M metagenome (GOLD analysis project Ga0066789, IMG submission 70960) | Permafrost soil microbial communities from the Arctic, to analyse light accelerated degradation of dissolved organic matter (DOM) -... | ecosystem: Environmental > Terrestrial > Soil >...
TGAGGGACGACCGCCCGCCCTTCAAGCAAGCCGCGCGCAGCGCGCCATCAATAGCGCCGTAGCAAGCGCGGCTTGCTTGGAGGGCTGACCGGGGCCCGTTACCCCATCTACGGCGGCGTGCAAATTACCGATTCAATTTTCAAACAGCCACGAAAGTTTGGTTGCAGCGCGGTCATTGCGAGTTCCGCGAAGCAATCCATCTCGTCCCGAAAAGAAAGTGTGGATTGCTTCGTCGCTTCGCTCCTCGCAATGACGTGTAAACGCGCGTTCGCGATCTCGCTGCGCAATGCGCCCGAGGCGTTGATGTATCTCCCGCCCAAAGAGGGCGTGGGGAATGCCGGATGCCCAATGCACCCGCGGCCTCGTGTGCAATTGTGGTGATAGAACGCACACGAGTAACAACGAGTACACCGGAATCACCCGGCATTCCCGCACGCAATGGTTTTACGGCTTATTTCGCGCTCTCCCTGGTGACCGGGCTTTCTTGCCACCATCGCCCGCGGGTCTCACCGCAAACTTGACGCCAGCGTCGGGGCGTCAGGACCACACGTCTTCGCCGTCCGCCTCAGCGCCCTTCGTCCGAGAGCGCTTCCGCGTCCACCGCATCCCGTCCCCGCGCTGGTGACGTTGCGCAACGCCCCTCTTCTGTGGGACCGGATGGCTATTCTTATAGCCTGATTTGCATTTCGGAAAAACAGAAATATTTTTGCAAAGGGGGCTGGACAGGTTTTTGCTGATTTGCCCGTCGGGCGGCAGATCGACGTATTTACCGTGACGAGCTTCTTTTCGCGGCTGCGAATTTGCCTTACGCGCCCGGCGGCGGCGGCAGGAAGTGGATGTTGTGTTCTGCAGCCATGGCCACGACGTCCTCGGGCTTCTGCTCCTTCATGTTGTGGAGGCCCCAGAACAGATCGTACAGCTTTCGGGTCGGCGATACCCAGAACAGCACCTTTGCGGTCTGGTCGGATTTGTTGAAGATCCCGTGGGGCATGCCCATCCCGAGCCGTATCAGGTCGCCCGGCGTCGCCTGGGCTTCCGCGCCCGCAAGCATGAAATCGAGTTTTCCCTCCAGCATATAGAGATATTCGTCCTGGTCGGGATGGATATGCGGCGGCACGAAGGTGCCTGCTGGCAGCGTTGCATGCCAGGAGAAGGAATGCTCGGTGCAACTTTTCGGCACATAGGTTTGGCCGAGGATATTCCAGGAAATTCCCTGCATGCCCTCGTTCGCCCGGGTGATGCCGGTGATCTCGCTCTTCATCGCCTTGTTTCCTTCCCTATCGTTTATTTCGACGCGTTTTCTTCACGCTCGAAAACGCTTTGGCCCGCTTAGTTGCCCGGTACACAATCCTTGGCGTAACGGTCGCCATAATTCTCGAACACCTTCTCGACAATCTCGGTCTGGAATTTGCCGTCGGGGCGTTTTGCGACTTTGGTGAGATAAAAGTCCTGGATCGGATAGCCGTTGGTATTGAATTTGAAACCGCCGCGCAGCGAGGTGAAGTCGGCCTTCTTCAGTGCTGAACTCACCGCTTCCTTGTTGGCGAGGTCGCCCTTGACCGACTTGACCGCGCTGTCGATCAGCATCGCCGCATCATAGCCCTGCATGGCGTAGGTGCCGGGTACGCTGTTGTAGGCAGCCTCATAGGCGCTGACGAATTTCCTGTTCTGCGGATTGTCGAGATTGGGCGCCCAGTTGGCGCCGCCGAACATGCCGACCGCGGCATCCTGCTGCGCCGGCAGCGTCGACTCATCGACCGTGAACGCCGAAAGAACCGGAATTTTATCGGCGAGGCCGGCCTGCTTGTACTGCTTCACCAGGCCTACGCCCATGCCGCCCGGCATGAAGGTGAATACGGCGTCGGGCTTCAGCGACGCGATCTTGGAGAGTTCAACCTGGAAATCCAGCGAGCCCAGCGGCATGTAGGACTCCTCGACAATCTCCCCCTTGTAATCCAGCTTGAATCCGGCGGCGGAATCCTTGCCGGCTTGATAGTTCGGCACCAGGACATACACGCGCTTGTAACCGCGGTCCTGGGCGACCTTGCCGAGAACCTCGTGCACCTGATCGTTCTGGTAGGAGGTCACGTAGAAAAACGGGCTGCAGTTCTTGCCGGCATAGCTCGACGGACCGGCATTCGGGCTGATCAGGAAAGTCTTTGAATCCGTCACCGGCTTGTGGATCGCCTGAAGGATGTTGGAGAAGATCGGCCCCACCACGAAATCGACCTTATCGCGTTCGAGCAGGCCTTTGACCTTGCTCACTGCACCGTCCGGCTTGAGTTCGTCATCGGCCACCACGACCTCGACGTCGCGGCCGGCCATCTTGCCGCCGAGATCCTTGATCGCGAGCGCGAAGCCGTCGCGGACCTGCTGGCCGAGCGCCGCGGCCGGACCGGAAAGCGTCACGATCACGCCGATCTTGAGTTTTTCCTGCGCGGCGGCTTGACCGGCTGCGACGCTCAACAGAACCGCCAGTCCGGCCAACTTCAGCTGCTGTTTCATGACTTCTTCCCCTGGGCCGGCCGGTACGCGGCCGAAATCCACGCCAACACAATTCGAACTTTCAAGGCGTAAGCTTATTCTGATGATGGCCATCGCCGCAAGCAAAGCGGCAGAACCGCCAGTTATCCCAAAAACAACATGCAAGCCGCGCGCCAATTGTTTGAACCCTAAAGAAATTCGAAAAACCGCGCAACCTCGCGCCTCCGGCGTTTTGACTTGCAGCACCCGCCAATTTATTTGAAGGTCGATATCACGGGCGCGAAACCGGCAGGCGTATTGCATCATGATCCTTGATTCCGAGACCAAGGCCGTTGAACTGCCGGAAGACCATGGCGACGAGATTAGACTATGGCTCCGCCTCTTGACCTGCACGACCCTGATCGAGGGTGAGGTGCGCAGCCGGTTGCGTGAACGGTTCGATGTCACGCTGCCGCGGTTTGATCTGATGGCGCAGCTCGACAAGGTCCCGGACGGCATGACGCTGTCGGATGTCTCGAAGCGGATGATGGTCTCCAACGGCAATGTCACCGGGCTGGTTGAACGCCTGGTCGAATCCGGCCATGTGGATCGGCGCACGTCCGAATCCGACCGGCGCGTGCAGGTGATACGGCTGACAAAAACCGGCCGCGCCGAGTTTCGCAAGATGGCCGCCGAGCACGAGACGTGGATCGCCGACATATTTTCCGACCTTGGTCCGAAGGATGTCCGCGAGCTGATGCGGCTATTGGCCAAGACCAAGGCTTCCGCGCGGAAGTCTGCGCAACAACGATCATTGTGAAGCCTTGAACGCTGATATCGACTACGAGGTCGAATACAACAACCGGGCCCGGGTTCCGGAGAACCCCTTGCTGATCGCCGGTTGGACGCGCGACGCGGCAGCCTATCGCGACCGGCATGTCCCGCGGACCATTCCCTACGGCCCCGGCGCGCGCAACAGGATCGATTTCTTTCCCGGCGATGACAACGGTCCGATTGTCGTTTTCATTCATGGCGGTTATTGGCAGGCGCTGGACGGTTCGTTTTTCAGTCACCTTGCCGGAGGGCTGAATACCCATGGGATCAGCGTCGCCATTCCGAGTTACGACCTTTGTCCAGATGTCACCGTCGATGACATCATCCGGCAGATGCGGATGGCGTCGCGCGAACTGGCGCGGCTTGGACGGCCTTTGGTCATGAGCGGTCATTCCGCGGGCGGGCATCTCGCGGCCTGCATGCTGGCCACCGACTGGCCGGCGTTCGATGCGTCATTGCCCGAAGAACTCGTGATCGCGGCCTACACCATTTCGGGCTTGTTCGACCTTGGGCCACTGGTCGAAACGTCGATCAACAAGGCATTGCGTCTCGACCGCGCAGCGGCCAGGGCGGCGGGCCCGTTGTTCTGGAACGCGCCATTGCGTGGAAGCCTCGATGCGGTGGTGGGCGAAAACGAAAGCTCGGAATATTTCAGGCAGAGCAATAGCATTGTCGATGCCTGGGGCGCGGCCGGGCTCGCGACACGGTTCGGCACTGTTGCCGCCGCCAACCATTTTACCGCGATTGCCCCGCTAGCCGATGCGAGTTCGGCTATGGTCGTGCGCTTGAAGGAATTGGCGGGGCGCTAGCACCCGGAATCACAAACCCGTATTGCGGCCCATCCTTCGAAACGGCCACGGAGCCTGTCATCGGGCCGCGCTTTGCGCGGACCCGCTGGCGGCCTCCTCAGGATGAGGTCTAACTTGTTGAAGCACAACAACCTCATGCCCGCGTAACGGCTTCGCCGTTATCGCTGGAGGAGCGAGCCACGCGAGCGTCTCGAAGCATGGGCAGCAAGCGACTCACCTATCTCTCATAGGGGATACTAGGCCATTTTCCAGTCAGGCTCCGCGATGCGTCTCGAAGGATGAAGCTACCGAACCGGAAAATGCGCCGGGGTTCAAAAAGTGTTGGATTGCGTGGTTTTAGGCTATTGCGCCAAATTGCTTTAAGTATAAAATGTTTTGGGAGCGATGCGCCGCCGGACGGGTTAGAGAATTGGTTGTAAGCGTTTCATCCCAAACATGAGGGACTATGGAAATGTCGGGTGGAATTCTCAAGCCTGGCCCGTCTCTTGGCCCATCGGGTCATGTTGATGATTTTACGCGGCGAAATCTTCCGCCGATGCAGCAATGGCCGGAATTGCTGCTCGACCGGCCGGAATTTCAATATCCGGAATATCTCAACGCCGCGGTCGAGCTGACCGACCGGATCGTCGAGCAGGGGCTCGGTGATCGTATCGCGCTGATTGGCAACGGTCGCCAGCGCACCTACAAGGAACTGGCGGACTGGTCGAACCGCCTTGCGCACGCATTGGTGGAGAATTACGGCGTCAAGCCCGGCAACCGGGTTCTGATACGCTCGGGCAACAATCCGGCCCTGGTCGCCGCATGGCTTGCGGCAACCAAAGCCGGCGCCGTCGTCGTCAATACCATGCCGATGCTTCGCGCCGGTGAGTTGACCAAGATCGTCGACAAGGCAGAGATCAGCCTCGCATTGACCGACAGTCGCATCGCCGACGAACTGGTCGCGTGCGCGAAGACCAGCCGATTTCTCAAGCAGGTCGTGAATTTCGACGGAACGTCAAACCATGATGCCGAGCTCGATCGGGTGGCGCTGAACAAGCCGGTCCGGTTCGACGCGGTGAAGACCGGCCGGGATGATGTCGCCTTGCTGGGATTTACCTCTGGTACTACCGGCGAACCAAAAGCGACAATGCATTTCCATCGCGATCTCCTGATCGTCGCGGATGGCTACGCCAGGGAAGTCCTCAACGTCACTCCGGATGATGTCTTCGTCGGATCGCCGCCGCTTGCCTTTACGTTTGGGCTCGGCGGTCTCGCGATCTTTCCGCTGCGGTTCGGTGCTACCGCGACGCTGCTGGAAAACGCGGCACCAAGCGAGATGGTCAGGATCATTGAAACCTACAAGGCCACGATTTGCTTTACCTCGCCGACCGCGTATCGGGCGATGATGGCCGCGATGGACAAGGGCGCCGATCTTTCGACGCTGCGTCTTGCGGTTTCGGCCGGCGAGACCTTGCCGGCGCCGGTTTTCGAAAGCTGGACCCGCAAGACCGGCAAGACGATTCTCGACGGGATCGGCAGCACGGAATTGCTGCACATCTTCATTACGAACCGGCTGGGTGACGCCGTCGCCGGAACGACAGGGCTCCCGGTTTCCGGTTACGAGGCAAAGATCGTCGACGATGACATGAACGAATTACCGCCGGGCGCCGTCGGCAGGCTCGCGGTTCGCGGCCCGACCGGATGCCGCTATCTCGCGGACCCGCGGCAGTCGAACTATGTGCGCGATGGCTGGAATCTCACCGGCGATACCTTCATCCGCGACCAGAACGGCCGCTTGTCTTTCGTGGCCCGGTCGGACGACATGATTGTCTCTTCCGGCTACAACATAGCGGGTCCCGAGATCGAGACCGCATTGCTGGCCCATCCGGCCGTCGCCGAGTGCGGTGTCGTCGGTGCCCCCGACGAAGCGCGCGGCATGATCGTCAAGGCCTATGTGGTTCTCATGCCCGGCATCACAGGGGATGCTGCGTTGACGAGTGACTTGCAGGAACATGTCAAGCGCGAGATCGCGCCTTATAAATATCCGCGTGCGATCGAATTTGTAGCGCAGTTGCCCAAGACGGAAACCGGCAAGTTGAAGCGATTTGCCCTGCGGCAGATCGCTCAGGCCGGCGCGGCGTCGGCATCGGCAAGCATGGCCGCGGAATAAATCAATGTGAGGGAGGAGTGTCTGTGAGCACGTCAAAAGCGCCCACGCTCGCCGTGCTGCAGATGGCGAACGAAGGGTCTTCGGCTGCGGGTCTGCAGGTATTGCAGCCGAGTGGCTGGCCGGCGCCGAAGGGATATGCCAACGGCATCGCGGCCGACGGCCGTCTTGTGGTGACTGGCGGCGTGATCGGCTGGAATAGTCAGGGTCATCTGCCGGCCGATTTTGTGGCGCAGGTCCGTCAAACTCTGAGCAACATTTCAGCCATTCTCGCGGAAGGCGGCGCCAGACCCGAACATCTCGTTCGTCTCACCTGGTACGTCGTCGATATGGAAGAATATCTGGCGAACCTGAAGGCGCTCGGGCAAGTCTATCGCGACATTTTCGGCGCGCATTATCCGGCGATGGCGCTGGTTCAGGTGGTGCGTCTCGTTGAAAAAGCCGCGCGGGTCGAGATCGAAGCAACCGCGGTGGTGCCGCGTTGATGATTTGGCCCGTTGCAATCGCAGAGCGCGCAGGCTCAGGCCGCGACATCCCATAAGCGCGTCGAGCCTCTCACCAGGACCTTGCGTCCCAATTGGGTAATGACCGGCAAATCATCGCTCATCGCCGCGAGGCCAAGTGCGATAAGGTCTTCAAGAACGAATCTGTGCAACGCGCGGCTCTTCAATGAAGGTGCGCGAAGCGCTTTCAGCGCTTCCCATTGATCCGGCATCAGGTCGTAGTCCAATTCCGTATTCATTGCGCCCCGTGATCCTCCGAGCTTCATCCTTCGAGCTTCGCGCTTCTCTTACGGAGTGAGCGTGAAGCCTTTGCGACCGAAACGAGTCATGGCGTCGATTTGATCCGTGACATTGTGCCGCCGAGCGTCGTTTCGGCTGGAAAATCTTGGGTAACGTGGCTGTCACATCAACGTGTCAATGGATCCTATCGAATTCGCCCGAATCAGGCGGCGCGATTGCGGGCATCGTTGCCCGAATGGATGGATGTGCTGAAAGCCATTGTGCTGCCCAAGAGACATGGCTTGCGCACCCGAATGAAAGGCCTCGGCATCGTCGCCGGCATTGCCATCGCCGTGGCGGCCGTATTCGCGCTGACCCATGCCCTCAAGAACATCGATTACGGCGCGGTATTGGAAGCGGTTCACCACGCAAACGCCGGCCACATCGCGCTGGCTCTGGTGCTTGTGATTATCTCATACGGCAGCTTGACGCTCTATGACGTGCTGGCGCTTCGCACCATCGGGCGCACCGACGTTCCTTACCGGATCGCCGCGCTGGCGAGCTTCACCAGCTATTCGATTGCGCATGGCGTCGGGGTGGTTTCGCTGGTCTCGCCGGTAGTTCGTTATCGAATCTATTCGTACACCGGGCTTGGCGTTGTCGATGTGGCCAATATCTGCTTTCTGTCCGGGCTTGCATTCTGGCTGGGAAATCTGACGGCGCTCGCGCTCAGCCTGCTTGGCGAGCCCGGCGCCATCAGCCCGATCGATTACGTCGCGCCTCCGGTCACTCGATTGTTGGCAGAAGCGCTGCTGCTTGCGCCGTTTGTGATTGCGCTCGGCTTGCTCGGCGTGGTGGAGGCAATGCGCGGTTTCCGGGCAAGGACATAGGCCGTGCCGCGAGAGCCCTCAGCACAAAACTCGCGGCGATGCCGCCCCGCCGTTCAGCTCGCCTTTGCCAGATTGTCGTCTTCCGGAGAGTTCAGGTACATCCCGGACATGGTGTCGACCCAGCACAGGTGGTCGTGGACCTTCACCGCGCCGGCGACATTTTCCGCGGCGACGACCGCGGCCTTCCGCGAGCGCTCCTCGGTGATGACGCCGCTCAGATGGACAATGCCGCCGCGTACGATGACGCTGAGACCGAACGGGCACCAGTCGTTCTTCTCGATCGCATCGATGACGCGGTTGCGGATGTGGTCGTCGTCGGCGGTCGGATCGGGAATCTCGCGGGCGAGGCTCGCGACCGCCTGCAGCAGGTTGGCGCGCGACACGATGCCGACGATCTTGTCTCCGCGCGTCACCGGCAGGCGCTTGACGTTGTTCTTTTCCATCAGTTCCACGATCTCCTCCAGCGTCGTGTCTTCGGTGATCGTGAGCGGCTCCGGCGTCATGATCTCGGCGACTTTGCGGCCGTGCTCGTGAACGAAATCGCTTGCCGCCTTGCCTGGCCCTAGAATGAATTTCAGAAACCGGCCGCGCTGGCGCTGGGTGCCGATTTCGCTGCGGCGGATGAAATCGCCCTCCGAGACGATGCCGACAAGCTTGCCGGCGGTGTCGGTCACCGGCAGCCCGCTGACGTGCCGCTGCAGCATGGTGTTTGCGGCTTCGACGATCGTGGTCTCGGGAGTGACGGTGATGACGGGCCGCGTCATGATCTGATGCGCGCGCATGGGGGTCTCCGCGGGTTCGAGATTAAGAGCCGATATTTGACAGGCTATTCCAGCCGGCGCGCCGCGAGTTGACGCAGGTCAAGGGGCGGCCCGCAGGGGAATCGCATATGGGTGAATCGAGCGGCGCGTTGATGCGGTCGTGGCCTCGCGCGAGCTCTCAGCGGGTCGTCCCTGCGAACGCAGGGACCCATCATCCCTGGCCTCAAAAGTGAAAAAAGGCGTCTGCTCCAGTGCCAGAACGAGAGTCCTCGTCGCCGCGATGAGCGCAATTGCGCTCACGCTGGGGTCCCTGCGTTCGCAGGGACGACTCGTTGAAACCGGTAGCGTTTGGCGGCTCCGCTCGCTTACAGCGCAGCCAGCTTGCGGTATGCCGCAGCCGCTTTTCGTACCAGTCGCTTCTCGCCTTTCGGACCGAGAAATTGCAAGGGTTTTCCGACGCCGTCTCGTTGCAGGGCGGCCGCCAGCGATTGGCTGTTGGCGTCGTCGTTCAACTGCCCGAGCGATTTTTGCGCTTTACGCAGATATTTCAGCGCAGCCCGTTGCTTCGAAAATCTTTTGCCGGGCGACAAATCTTCGAAGAATTCGATTGAATAGCTCAGCTTCTTGTTGAGCAGGCGCAACCGATGCCGCTTCTTCGCGTCCATTTCCGGAAGCTTGCGGCTCTTCTTCAGAAGTTTTTGCCGCCACCGCGCCAGTTTCCCGGCGCCATAGGCGGCGATCGAGCAAGCGCGTTCCCTGGTTGCCCGTTTTCCCTTCCTGATCGACCAGGTTCCATTCTCGATCCAATCGGATGTGATTTTGATCAGGCGTCGATACCGGGCTGACCGAAGCGCTTGCGCCAGACGTCGATGGCCGTCGGCGCGCGTCACGGCCCATGACCGATGGTCGGGCATCGCTTGCGGTCGCCGTTTGTCGACCGCCTGCAACTGCTCGGTCGCGACATCCAGATCGCGAACGACGCCAAGACGCGTGTTCAGCCACTTCAGTTCGCGCTTTATCCGTGCCTGTTCGGCATCGACAGCCATCGGCGAGAAAAACCATATCGCCGTGCGCAATCGCGTGAGCGTGATACGCATTTGATGCAGGGCTACCGGGTCACCCTTGCATGTCGCCTCGTGATTTGCGGACAAATCCCCGAGATAGCGGCGGGCTACAATCCGGAATGCGGTGTCGCACGCCATCATTGGATTCAACCGCGGAATGGCGTGGCGGCGTGGCCGCGGGGTCGGTTTGATCCGCATCGCGGCCTTGCGCTCTGATTTCGGGGATGGCGGCATTGCCGTTTCGCGCGAGCGGTCCTCAAGCCGGATTGGGGTGAGCGATCCGGGCTTGGCATTGTACCAGGGTTTGCTCGGGAGTTCCGGATGCATCGATGACAGCCCAGTCCACCCTGCCGATACTATATTTCTCCTGAATTTCGGCAATGGCCGGCGTGGCGTCGGATGCATCGCGCCCACGGCGGCCGACGCGGCTCACTCTGGTCGCAAGGTCGGTCGCGAGAAAGAGCCCGACAAGCCGGATATTCAGTTCGCGCGCGGCATCGCAGATCGCGGCCCGTTCCGTTTCATGCGCAAACACCGCATCGACGACCACGGAATGACCCTGCTCAAGAATCCGGATCGCGCGCTGCATCAGGACCTGGTAGATTTGTGCGGTAATCTGCGGCCCGTATGCGCTCTCGGCCAGCTTGTCGGTTTCGGTGACTTGAAATCGTTGCTTTCGCAGGACGTCGGTGCGCAACACGACAGCTCCCGGCAGCGGCGTGACATCCGGCGCAAGCGCGTGGGCCAAAACCGACTTTCCGGTTCCGGACAGCCCGCCGACGGCGACAAGCTTCGGCGCCGTAGGACGGATCGTCAGCTGCGCCAGTTCGAAATAGGCGCGGGCCGACTGCATGATGTCAGCCTTGTCGTCACAAGCCCGGCCGAGGCGGGCAAGCAGCACATTGGCGCGGATCGCGGCGCGCAGTGACAGAAACAGCGGGAGCGCTGCGAGCGCATCGAGATTTTCAACCGGTGTCATTGCTAGATATCTGTTGAGCAGGGCGTTCGCGGCCGCGTGCCGGTTGTAGCGCATGAAATCCATCACTGGAAACGCGAGATCGTAAAGTATATCGACCGACGCAATGGTCGGATCGAACTCGATCGCGTCGAACAAGACGGGTTTGCGCTCGATCAGCACAATGTTCGCCAGATGCAGGTCGCCATGGCAGCGCCGCACGTAGCCGTCTCTGCCACGCTGTCGCAGCATTTCGCGAATCCGCAGATATGCCGACTGAGACGCAGCGCTGAGCTCATCGATGTCACTTTCGGGAAAGCAGGCCGCGGCTCGGAACGCCGTTGTGTTGCCTTCGATGAATGCCGGGATCGCCTCGATCCAGGGCTCGGCCGCCGCGCGTGGCACCGTGGTGTGCGAGGCCGCTATCGCGCCGGCGATGGCGTTGACGAGATCGGCCTCCGGCTCGCCGGCTGCTGCCAGATGGTCGATGGTCTGGCGCTCGTCGAAGCGGGTCATTTCAACCGCAAATTCGACCGCTGTGCCGTGACCGTCGATGTCAAGCGATCCATCGCTATCTTGCGTGATCGGAACCACGCGCCGATAGATTTGCGGTGCGAACGGGCGGTTGATTTTGATCTCTTCGTCGCAGGCGGCCTTGCGCTTCTCAAGCGTCGAATAATCCAGGAACGGAAAACAGACAGCGCGCTTGATCTTCAGCGCGCGATTGCCGTCGAGAAAGACCGACGCGGCATGGGTATCGATCCGGCGGACCTGCGGATGCGTCGTGGGATCGGTCAGAAACGCGAAGACGCGCTCCTGCATGCCGGACTCGCCTGTCATTGAAGTCATCATGGACCGACGCCGGGGTAAGAAACGGTGCGAGAATAATGCATACTGCAGGCATTCTGCGAGCCCTTGACCTCGATCAAATGCATGTTGCTGGGGTTACCCCATGATCTGGAAAGCACCCTTATCGTCTTGACGAAGATCAACGCGGGCTGCTTGCGAGCCCCTATCGTCGGAGCAAAGGAGAGCGCGGATGCCGATCAAGGATATCCTGTTGCCGCTTGTCGGCGAACCCAGTGCGGCTGCGATCGCGGCTATCGACAAATGCATGGCGGTCGCCGGCGATATCGGCGCAAGGGTCACCGCGATGGCAGTTGAGGAGGACATTCTGGTCCGGCCGAAGGTGACGATCTCGGATGACCTGGACAATACGGCGGCGGTCGAGGCCGTGCGGAGCGTATCGGACGCGCGTGGCCTGCTGAAGGCGTTCGACGCGGCAGCCACTCGCTTCGCCGTCCGCAACGAGCAAAAGCTCAGCCGGCTTGCGGCGGCGGATATTGCCGCGAATGTCGCGGTATGCGCGCGGCTCAAGGATCTTTCGATCGTCCCGGTCAAGTTAAACGATGGCCGATCGGAAAAGCTGGTCGAACGGCTGATATTCGAATCGGGCCGGCCGATCCTGATGTGTCCGGAGGAACTCGCCAGCGAACTGGCGGTGACATTCGATAACGCCGTGATCGCGTGGGATCATACCGCACCGGCCGCGAGAGCCGTTGCGGACGCATTGCCAATGCTTCAGGCGGCCAGGAATGTGCGCATCATCACTGCAACCGATAGCAAAACGCCGGCGGAACTCGAATCCGGGGCGGCCCTTGTCAGCCATCTCGCCGAACATGGAATCAAGGCCACCTTCGAAACCGTTAAGATCGAGGGCAGCTCGATCGGAAAAGTGTTCGAGGCGTATGTGAAGGCCAACGCCATCGACCTGCTGGTCATGGGCGCCTACCGTCATTCCCGGCTGAACGAAATCGTGTGGGGTGGCGCCACCAAGACTGTCATGGGACGGCCACCATGCTGGGTCATGATGTCGCGTTAGGCGTCCCGTTCACGCGCAAGACGCGGTAAGATTCATAACATCCAGGCCGGCGCCAGCCGGGCAATTGAACTGATGTCGACTTACCGTCTGAAAAATCTGCTTTCGCCGCATTCGCTGGCGCTGGTCGGGGCCAGCCCGCGCCAGGGGTCCGTCGGGCGGGCCATTCTTGCGAATATTCGCAAGACCCAATTCAAGGGCGAATTCGGGCTGGTAAATTCGCGCTATGCCGAGATCGACGGGGTTGCCACGGTCGATAGCCTCGGCAAGTTGCCGTTCGTGCCCGAACTCGTGGTGATGACGGCGCCGGCGGCTGCAATCCCTGCTCTCATCGACGACGCAGGACAGCGGGGGGCGGCAGGCGCCGTCATTATCACCTCCGGGCTTGGCCATGGCGCGGGGTCGCTGGCCGAGGCGGCCGAACGCGCCGCGCATAAATATGGCATGCGGCTGATTGGGCCGAATTGTCTTGGCATCATGATGCCCGGTGCGAACCTCAATGCGAGTTTCGCCGCCCACATGCCGCGTGCGGGAAATCTGGCGCTGATCTCCCAGTCGGGCGCGATTGCGACGGGAATGGTGGAGTGGGCGGCGCAGCGCGCGGTAGGTTTTTCCGGAATTGTTTCCATTGGCGACCAGCTCGATGTCGATATCGCCGATCTCCTGGATTACTTCGCGATGGACGGCAAGACCCGGGCGATCCTGCTCTATGTCGAGGCGATCAAGGATGCGCGCAAATTCATGTCCGCGGCGCGCGCCGCAGCCAGGATCAAGCCCGTCGTCGTGGTCAAATCCGGCCGCATGGCGCAAGGTGCGAAGGCCGCCGCGACCCACACCGGGGCGCTGGCCGGTTCGGACGCGGTCTACGATGCCGCGTTTCGCCGCGCGGGGATCCTGCGGGTGTCGGATCTTCGCGAGTTGTTCGACTGCGCCGAGACGCTGGGGCGGGTCGAACAGCCTTCGGGAAAGCGGCTGGCGATCCTGACCAATGGCGGCGGCATCGGCGTGCTCGCGGTCGACCGGCTCGCCGAACTGGGGGGAATCCCCGCGGCGATCACACCCGCCACGCGCGAGAAGCTCGATGCCGTCCTGCCGCCGACCTGGTCCGGATCAAATCCCGTCGATATCGTCGGCGATGCCGACCCCGCGCGTTATGCGGCGGCACTCGAGGTACTGCTGGCCGACGCGGGCAACGATGCGATCCTGGTGGTGAATGTTCAGACCGCTATCGCTCCGGCCGGCGACATCGCCGCTGCCGTAACCGGCCTGGTCGGCAAGTACCGCCAGCAGCACCGCGGCTTTGCCAAGCCGGTGCTCGCGGTTTGGGTCGGCGCGGACCAGAACATCATCGAATTGCTGAGCGGCGCGGGTATTCCCAATTATCCGACCGAAGATGATGCGGTGCGCGGCTTCATGTATCTGGTGCGGCATCGCGAGGTGGTGACGGAGCTGGCTCAGGTGCCGCCCGCCATGCCCAGCGAGTTTGCGCCGGATACCGTCGCCGCGCGCGGAATCGTCGGCGCGGCGCTCGCCGACGGCCGGCAGTGGCTTGATCCGCTCGAGATCAAGCGGTTGCTTGAGGCCTATGAGATCGCGATGGTGCCGACGTTTGCGGCCGCCGACGCCGGGCAAGCCGTCGCTCACGCCTCGGTGCTGTTCGCGCAGGGCGCGACCGTGGTGCTGAAAATCATGTCGCGCGACATTGTTCACAAGTCCGATGTCGGCGGCGTCGTTCTCAATCTTACCAACGCCGATGCGGTGCGTGCAGCGACGACCGATATCCTCGCACGGGCGAAAGCGCTTCGTCCGGAGGCGCGGATATCCGGCGTCATCGTGCAGGCGATGATGGTGCGGCCGAAGGCGCGCGAACTGATCCTCGGCCTCGCCGACGATCCGACCTTTGGCACCATCATCGTGTTCGGGCACGGCGGCACGGCGGTCGAAATCATCAACGACAAGGCGCTGGCGCTTCCGCCGCTCGATTTGCCACTGGCCCGTGACCTGATCGAGCGCACGCGCGTGTCCCGGCTATTACGTGCCTACCGGGACGTGCCGGCGGTCGAGCCGGATGCGGTCGCGATGGTCCTGGTCAAGCTGGCGCAGATGGCGGCGGACATTCCAGAGATCCGAGAACTCGACATCAATCCGCTGCTGGCGGATCAGGCCGGCGCGCTGGCCGTCGATGCGCGCGTCGCCGTCGGGCAAGCCGAGCGAAAGTTCGCAGGCTCAGGCCCGGCAAACTTCGCCGTGCGGCCATATCCGTCGCAATGGCAGCGGCACCTCGAGGTCAGGGACGGCTGGCGGGTCTTCGTGCGCCCGCTTCGTCCCGAGGACGAACCGGTGATCCATGAATTGTTGCGCCATGTCACCAGCCAGGACCTGCGGCTGCGGTTCTTCGCGTCCATGAAGGAGTTCAGCCACGAGTTCATTGCCCGGTTGACGCAGCTCGATTATGCCCGCGCGATGGCCTTTGTCGCGTTGGACGAAGCCACCCATGAGGTCGTTGGCGTGGTCCGGCTTCACTCGGATTCGATTTACGAGAACGGAGAATACGCGATTCTGCTCAGATCCGATCTCAAGGGCAGGGGACTCGGTTGGGCGTTGATGCAGCTGATCATCGAATATGCCAAATCCGAAGGACTCAAGGTCGTCTCGGGGGAGGTGCTTGCCGAAAACACCGTGATGCTGGCGATGTGCCGCAAGCTCGGTTTCGAGGTGAAGGCTGATCCCGCCGAGCACCGTATTTGCAACGTGAAACTCACGCTTTGATTTGAAGAGCTCTCAGCGTCATTCCGGGGCGCGCGCGAAGCGGGCGAACCCGGAATCTCGAGATTCCGGGTTCGACGCTGCGCGTCGCCCCGGAATGACGAAGCCCGCATTTAGCCATTGATTTGCGTCAACAGCATCGGGTCGGGCCGCATCCGGTTTGATGCAGGTCAATTTGAGTGTCGTCCCAGCGCTTAAGCAAAGCGTTCTTGTTGAAGAGGATACAGATCTTGGCGAGCCCACCTCTGTTAACGGCCACGCTGTCAGGCGATGGGCTTGAGTTACGTCCCGAGGGGTCCTGGACCGCGGCCAATGTAACGACGCTGGAGGCGCTCTCCAACGCCGTTACGGCGCAGCTTGATCGGGCCAGGACCGTGAAGGTGGATATGGCCGAGGTGCGCGAGCTCGACACGCTCGGGGCCTGGCTGCTTGAGAAAATGTC
>Ga0066789_10000501_pt1 | contig 15697 bp, 12 predicted proteins | sample OrgsoiDNA2013049_FD_70960 | JGI IMG/M metagenome (GOLD analysis project Ga0066789, IMG submission 70960) | Permafrost soil microbial communities from the Arctic, to analyse light accelerated degradation of dissolved organic matter (DOM) -... | ecosystem: Environmental > Terrestrial > Soil >...
GGTTTCTTTTCCCGCCAGAGCGGTGGAAAGCTTGGCCTCATTCATCTGATGATCGCCGCGCATCAGAAGCACGACCGCCCGCGAAGTTTGGTTTTTGGGGGCACGGGCATCCCCGCCCGTGCTTGCGCCGGACTTGTCATCGGCCGAATCAATCATCAGAGCCAGAGTCTTGATCTTGTTCTTCGGCGACACACCGAGAAACCGCGCCACGTCTTCGATCGTCTTCTGTCCCGGCGTATGCACTTCCAGCGGCTTGCCATCGCCTTCGGAAGCAAGATCGGCGACCGGTTCCAGCTTCGAAATTGCCTTCTCCAGATTCGCGGAGTACTTGCAGTTCGCGCAGCTCACGACCTGGTCTTCGCCTGCAGGCGTATAGACCATGAATTCTTCGGACTGCGTTCCGCCCATCGCCCCTGAGTGCGCGTCGATGACCAGATAATTCAGCCCACAGCGATCGAAAATCCGGTGGTAGGTTTCGCGATGCTTCTGGTAAGAAACGTCCAGCCCGGCGGCATCAATGTCGAAGGAGTACGAATCTTTCATCATGAACTGCCGGACCCGCAACAGGCCGGATTTCGGTCTCGGCTCATCGCGAAACTTCGACTGAATCTGATACCAGATTTGCGGCAGCTGCTTATAGCTGCGCAGTTCCTTGCGGGCAATCTCGGTCATGTTCTCTTCGTGCGTCATGCCCAGGCAGAGGTCGGCGCCCTTGCGGTCTTTCAGCCGGAAAAGATTGTCGCCCATCACCGACCAGCGGCCGCTGGCTTCCCAGAGCTCGCGCGGATGCAGTGCCGGAAGATAAAACTCCTGTCCAATGCGGTCCATCTCTTCGCGGACAATGCCCGTGATCTTGTTAAACGACCGCTGCGCGAGAAAAAGATACGAATAGATCCCCGCACCCAGTTGGCGAATGTATCCCGCGCGCACCAGAAACTTGTGGCTCGCGACCTCGGCATCCGCCGGAGCCTCGCGCAGGGTGGGAATGAAAAGCTGTGACCAGCGATGCATAGTTTCAGAACCCCAAAATTAGAAGGGAATTCGATATTGTAGCAGCAGGGTATTGGAGCTTCTAGGATCCTATCCTTATGCGCGCATTCGAAGTTTGTATGAATGGGAAGAAGCTCTGTTTGGTTGGGATCGGTGACGATGGAGTTCTGACGGCAATTGTCAATTGGGTGACGCGTCAGGGGAAGGCGATATGTTTCTAGAGGTAGGTGGCCTTGTCAGCCCCGCTCGTGAGCATGTTGCGTGGGTAAACCAGAAGCCCCTTCGCGTCGGGGACGAAATACGCGTCAAAATCGTCAGGACAAATTCTGCTGAAATACCTGTCAAGAGACATCCGCTGATCCCGCCTAGGAATTGAGATCTCATAAGCGATACGTTCGCATGATGGCGAAAAAGCTTGGTTGGAAGATTCAGGCGCAGTCCAAGAGATCCACATAGGTTTCTTAGGTCGAAAGAGGGCGCTAGGTTTCGCCCTAGCCCGCCAACTGCTTGAGTATTTCCTTCCCCAGCTTCTGCGCCTCGCCAAAAAATTTCTGATATTCGACGAACAGGCGGTTCAGTTCGAGCGAGTGCTCGGGGCTGAGGCGCTGGCGCAGAATCATGTCACGCACGCGCACTGGGTTGGGGAGAATGGCTTCTTCGCTAAGCTCTTCGAGGGCAGTCGCCGGATCGTAGTGGTACATGGGGTGATTGTAATGCAGTGGCTAGTGGCTAGTGGTTAGTGGAGCCTGGCGGTACGTGCGCTCTGGTTTGCTAGCCACTAGCCACTAGCCACTTTTTCACGCCCTTCGCAACCCCGCCAGCCCAATCCCGGCACCGATCAGCAACGATCCCGCGATGCGGTTGGTCAGTTTCTCAAATCGCGGACTGCGTGCGGTGGCGAGGGCGCGTCCTGCGAGTTGTCCGTAAGCCGAAAGAACGAAAAACTCGACTACGAACGAGCTAATCCCAAGCACCAGAATCTGAAATACGACGTTGCGGTGAGCATCAATGAATTGCGGCAGGATGGCAGTAAAAAACAGCAGCGCTTTCGGATTCGCCGCTTGCAGAAAGAATCCATCGCGGAGAATGCGCGGACTGGTGCGTGAACTCTCGATTGGCTCTGGCAACGACATGACCAACGTCTTGCCGAAAACGCCGCGCACGCCCAGATAGACCAGGTATGCCGCACCCAGCCACTTAATCAAAAAGAAAAGTCTGTAAGAAGCCACGATAACGGCGCCGAGGCTGGTCGCGGAAAGCGCGAAGTACGTCGCGTTTGCACCGAGGATGCCCCCAATTCCCCAAACCGATTTCGCCGGCCCTCGCTGAATCGCCTGCGACAGAACAAACAGCACCGCCGGCCCCGGCGTGATGCAGAGCACAGCTTCGATGGTCACGAATGCGAGCCAGATTTGCCAAGTCATAAGGGCGGCTCTAGGGTCTTGGCTGTTGGCTCTTCGCTCTATCTCACGAACCTTGGCACTTCTTGAGAGCCAAGAACCAAGAGCCAAGAGCTGTCTTACTCAAACCATTTCCGTTCCCCACAGATCGTGCAAATGCACAATGCCTTCTACTTTGCCGTCGTCGCTGACGACAGCGAGCGAAGTGATCTTGCGCTCTTCCATGATCGCGAGCGCAGTGGCGGCGAATTCGCTGGCGGAGATCGTTTTCGGATCGCGGGTCATTGATTCACCGGCGGTGAGATCGAGCGCATCTTTGCCACGTCGTTCGAGGAGCCTCCGGAGATCGCCATCACTGATGATGCCGACCAGTTTCCCGTCCTCGACGACAGCCGTGATGCCCAGCTTTTTTCTCGACATTTCGTAAATCACGTCGGGCATTTTGGTCTGTGGAGTTACTCGCGGAACGGCGTCGCCGGAGTGCATCAGGGTCGCAACTCGCGCCAGCCGCTTGCCCAGCTTGCCTCCGGGATGCAGGTCTGCGAAGTCTTCCTCTTTGAAGCCTTTCTTTTCGGCGAGAGCCATGGCTAGTGCATCGCCCAGCGCCAGCATCGCGGTGGTCGAGGCCGTGGGCGCGAGGCCCAGAGTGCAAGCCTCTTCCGCGACAGCGCAGCTCAGGGATACATCGGCCGCGGCTGCCAGCGTGGATGAATTTCCCGCCGAGCTCGCTTTCGCCACCGGCTTCGCGGGCGAGGGCGCCCGCGCCACACGTTCATCGCATGTAACTGCGATCAGCGGGAGTTGCAACCTCTTGATCGTCGCCAGCAATTGCAGAATCTCTTCCGTCTCGCCGCTTGCAGAGAGGGCCATGACTACATCCCCACGCGCCAGCATTCCTAGATCGCCGTGCAGCGCTTCCACGGGATGCATGAACAGCGCGGGCGTTCCCGTAGAGCTTAGAGTTGCGGCGATTTTGCGCGCGACCAGTCCGCTCTTGCCCATTCCGGTGACCGCAACGCGTCCGGCGCAGGCGTATAGGATCTCGACTCCGCGGTTGAACGCATCTGCCATCTCGCCCGCAATGCGGTCGGCCAGGTCTTGCAGGGCCTGGGCTTCGATGCGGACGACTTTTTCGCCGGTCTTGTGCATGAGGGGCAGCTATTAGCTTCTAGCTCCTAGCTTTTAGCTTGAGGCTTATTACGTTTGGGTTGGAGGCAAAAATCATTGGCTTTCCTTGCTCCCCGCTCCCACATATTCTTCTACCACCTTTTTGAGCCTGCCCTGTGATTTCAGGATGAATTCGACCGCATCCCGCAGTGCCCCATCTCCGCCGCGATGCTTAGTGACGTAATGCGCGTCTTTCTTTACGTCGTCGCGGGCGTTGGCGACCGCGATGGCCAGGCCGCAATTCCACATCACCGGCAAATCCATCACATCGTCGCCGACGAAACATGCTTCTGCCTCGGTGAGTCCTTCCTTCGCCAGAATTTCTCGGAACGCGCCCAGCTTGTCCTGAATTCCCTGATGGATGTGATCGAGCTTGAGATCGCGCGCGCGCACGGCGACGGTTTCTGAACTTCGCTTGGTGATCAGTCCGGTCTTGATCCCGGCCACACGCGCTAATGAGATCGCGACCCCATCGTGGGCGTGAAACCCTTTTATTTCTATGGAACCCTGGCTAGTGAGATTGATTCCACTGGATCCGCCCAGTGTGCCCGTGCGCTCGATGACAGCTGGAGTCGCCGGAACGAAAAACAGTTTGCCATCGGTGAGAACGCCGTCCACATCGAAAAGCAGCAGCTTGATTTTTTTGGCGCGGGACGGGCTGGTTTGGGGCATGCGCGAATTCTAACAAAACCGCTCTTGGCTCTTGGCTGTCGGCTCTTGTTTCGGTTCTGCCGAGAGCCAAGAGCTAAGAGCCAAGAGCCGCTCTATGTATGTTTCGCCACCCACAGCATGATCGCGAAGATTACGATTGGAATCAGGAAAAGCGCCACATAGAACAGCACCTGCCGTGCCCGCGGCTGTTTACGGACCTTCCAGTTGGTCAGCTCCTCGCGATCGGCTACGCCGACTTTGTCCTGGTGTTCCAGATCGCGGGCGAACTCGCGCGCCGAAGGATAGCGCTTGGCGGGTTCCCGCTCCATGGCGCGGTAGATGATTTCCTGAAGCTGAGGTGAAATCGCCGGGTCCAGTTCGCGCGGCGGCACCGGGTTATTCAGCAGTCGGTCGTTCATGATGATGAACGCGTTTGCCCCGGTGAAGGGCACCTTCCCGGTCAGCATTTCGTAGAGCATTACGCCCAGCGCGTAGATGTCGCTGCGGGCGTCGCCGCGCTTGCCCTTTACCTGTTCGGGAGAAATGTAGTCGGGCGTGCCCATGGTCTGGGAAAAGTTGGCGAAGGTGAGGCGGCGCGAACCGACATTCGCCGCAATGCCAAAATCAATCAGCTTGATATGGTCGTCCTTGTCCACCATGATGTTTTCGGGTTTCAGATCGCGATGGACGACTCCGTGGCTGTGGATGTATTCCAGAGCGGAAGCAATCGCCAGGGCAATCTTGACCGCGCGCTCCTGCGGAAGTTTCTTCTGCTCGTTCATGATCTGCCGCAGCAGGCGGCCGTCGACCCACTCCATAGCCATATAGAACTGGCTGTGATCTTCGTTCGGGAACACTTTCATTACTCCGGGATGGTCCAGCTTTTCGCCAATTTCCTGTTCGCGGCGGAAGCGGTCGTAAAAGACCGGGTCGGCTTCCATCTCGGGGTGCGGAATCTTGATGGCGACGGTGCGGCCGGAGCGCTCGTCAGTGGCACGGAAGATGGACGCCATGCCGCTGCGGGCGACTGCGCCTTCAATCAGATACTGGTCGAGTTTTTCGCCGGCGTGGGTTGTGGTCATGGATGGGGAATCGTTAAGGCAGAACGCACTCCTCCATCATGCCAGATGCAGCGTAAAGAATCCGTAAAATTTGCAGGATGGTAGCGGAAGGGGCAATCAGCGGAGTTTGTAGGGCCTCCCGCGATACATGCCCACGCGTTCGACGCCCTTGATGCGGATCAGCTGAACGCTGATATTGTCGCCGCCATCTTTTTCGCAGGCCAGCGAGACCAGTGTGCGCGCTGCTTCCTGAAGGTCGGGGAATCTAGAAACTATCGCGCCGATCTCTTTCGGGGTGACAGATCCATGCAGTCCGTCGCTCGAAAGCAGGAGAACGTCTCCCTCCAGAAGCTGGTGCTCGTCAATATCCGCGTTCACGAACAAGTTATTGCCGACCGAGCGGCTGAGCTGATGGCGCTTGTTGGAGGCCGCAGCCTCCGCTTCCGAGAGGATTCCCATGCGGACCTGCTCGCCCACCAGCGTGTGATCATGCGTGAGCACGTTGGCATGTCCGCGGCGGATCAGGTAGCAACGGGAATCGCCCACGTGGGCGACGGTTGCGCGGTCGTAACGCAGAAGGCAAGTGACCAGAGTTGTTGCCATGGAACTGCCCCCCGGGCCGGCCGTGGCCGCGTGGTCGCAGATTTTCAGATTCGCCGACTGCACCAGTCGCAGCAGCGAAACTCGCGGGGCTTCTCCCGCCGGACTCGCGTAAAAACTCGAGACCAGAGTATCCACCGCCAACTGGGACGCAACTTCGCCGAGATCGTGGCCGCCCAAACCATCCGCCAGCACGAAGAGCCAGCCGTGGCTCCGCGAGCGCTCCGCCGTAGCGGGCTCCGCGTACCCGATGAAGTCTTCATTGTGTCCACGCACCTTTCCAGGGTCCGAAAGCTGTGCGAACTCAAGCTCAAGCATGGAGGTTCCAGAAAACGGTTGGCCGCCAGGATTGCTCCTGGCGGCGCTGAGCCACACCCCTCGATGACTTTGTAGCATGTTTGCGATCCGAATGGGGCGGAGTCAGCAGCCTCCGCCCCGGTCAGGTTTCCCCAGTTCCACCAGGCCTTACGCTGCCCCGGCTTTATTCTGGACCAGCGTGGTTCGGCCCGTCGACTTACTGGCCTTCAGGAAGTAGATCCCGCCATAGATCGCCCAGACCGCAGCGATGCCCAGTGCTATCAGCGGCTCCATCTTCGTGCCAAATCCCATGAATGGTCCGACCAGGTAAAAGACCATGCAGGCCAGATTCGCCAACAAACCAAAAGCTGGAATCAGGAGATGTTTCACGAAGCTGAACTGCGGGTGCCCGTGGAAGCAGATGATGCAGGTTAAGCAGCTCAACATATAGAGAAGGAAAGTACCGAAATTCGAGGCCAAAGTCATGGTCAGGAACGAGTTCGGCAGGGCGGCCATCTTGTCATGCGTCAAGTATCCGAAGCTTGACCAGAAGCCGTGCGGCAGCGCAGCGATGGATGCATCCGCAGGAGCGGCGCCGTCGCCGAAGAACATCACGACAGTAAGGCATCCAACCACAGCGGAGATAATCGCCAGGGTCCAGATGGCTTTGTGCGGAGTGAGGTTGGCGGAGTGCAACGCCCCCATCGAGTCCGGCAGTTCACTGTCCTTGCCCATGGCGTAGGTCACGCGCGCCCCGGTGTTGATGCAGGAGAGCGTGGTGCCGATCAGCGCCAGGAACACGGTCGCGGCCTCGGCCAGCATGAAGATGCGTCCATGTCCGGCGCCGAAAAGCGCGTCACCGACGAGGACCATAAGGTCGCCGATTGGCGCTGCGGAGCCAGCCGCATTCTGCATGGTATAGCCGCTGTTGAGGACGTAGTTGGCCGCGAAGTATTCAAACAGATAGCAGAAGCAGCCTTGCACCAGCAGTGAAGTGATCACTGCGATCGGTACGTCGCGCTTTGCGTTCTTAGCCTCGCCTCCCATCGAGGTGACCGATTCAAATCCGACCAGGATCAAAATCGCGATGGTAGCTTGGACAAACATGAAGCCAAAGTTGTGCATCCGGATTACCGATTTGGCGTTGGGATGGGAGAGGAAGCCTCCGCTGGAATCTTTTTCCGGATAGTCGATGTGGAAAGGCACCGGTTTCCCCGCCGAGTCCAGCTTAGGCTGAGGAATGCCATTGGCGTCGCGAACGATGGTGTCGGTCGAGACTCCAGCGGCCACCGTGGTCGTGGTTGCGAACTCGTAGCTGTAGGCCGCGCTGGTTTGCGGATCAAACTGCAAGGCCGCGCTTCCCGCCGGATGGCTGGCGCGGTATCCAAGAGCCGCCACCGAGAACACCAGCAGCGCGCTAATCTGAATGACGTTGATGGCGATGTTCACCGAGGTCGACCCGTTGACGCCTTTGTAGGCGATATAGGCGACGGCAAACGAGAAGAAGACCGCGACCACCATCATGAAAGCAGGCCCGGGATTGGATGCGCTCATGAAATTCGGCCACAGGGTTCCGACCAGGTAGCCTGAGATGACGCCGATCACGCCCACCATCACGCCGGGGTAGATCCAGTAGTAGAGGTGGGAGCCCCAGCCAACGATGAACTTGGCGAGGCGAGCATACGGCCAGGCGGACTGGTGATTGATGAACGACTGTTCGGCAAAGTAGTAAGAGCTGCCAGTTCCTGGGTAAAGCTTCGCCATTTCCGCGTAGCATACTGCGGTCGCCAAACACAGAACGGTGGCGAACAAGATGCCAATCCACATAGCGGGTGCCGTTCCTTGGGGTCCGGATCCGGCAGCAGCCTGGCCTGCAAAGGTCAGCCAAAGAAACGCGCCGGGAGCAATGAGCGCCATCGCGTTCATTGTCAACCCGGTCAAACCTAACGTCGGTTTCATCTCGACAGCATCGTCGGCCATTGTTTTTCTCCTTCGAGTTTTTCAGAGTCGCTTATCGATAATTTGTTCCTTAGGGTGTTGCTGAACCAATCGCGGAGTGGAGTGGAGCCACATCGACGTGGACTGCTCCTCTCAAGAATTGGCGCGGACTGGCTTGAAAACCATCGTGGTCATGGCAGGAGGTTGCGCGCTCCAAACCAGTCCGCATATCAATCGACTGCAACCGCAACAACACCACGAAACTACACAGCGCCGCTTACTGCGGCGCCGTGGTAAAGGCGTAAATCAGGCCCAGAGTTGCCGTCGTCTGCGACGCCACCGGTGTGCCGTTGTCCTTGATGAAGAACCGTGAGTCGGTATTGTCACGCCGCACTTCCAACCGGGTGATCAGGGCCTTCGAGAGTACACGCTGGAAAGTAGCGGTGAACTCGTTCAGTTCCTGAGCAGTTCCGGTCTCAAACCCTTGGTTGTCGTCAAAATACTCGCCGCGGAACGCGATGTAATACTTCGCATTCGGCGCGTACTTGACGTATCCGGCCAAGCCGCTCCACTTGGCGAGTTGTCCAACCACGAACGGCGGACCGCCGCTTACGAAGTGATCCCGGCCGTAGTCATAGTTCGCCATTAGCGAGAGTTTTGCCGTGGGGTTGTAGCTGATGACCGTATCTAGCAGGTTGCGGAATGAGCCGTTGTAGCTGTTGTGCTCCGGCCCAACCAGGTAGTTTTGAATGATGCTCCACTTGGCGTTCGGAGTCCACGCCGCGCTGAAGCCAGTCGTTTTTCCGGTATTGTTGTCTATGCTGTTGTTCCAGCCGTTGACCAGATAGCCGGTGACCGCGAACTTGCTGTTGAAGGCGTACTTGGCGCTGGTGCCGAAGTGGAAGTACGGAATCGCCCACGCAAACAGCAAGCTGCGCGAGTAGTTCCAGTTGTCCTTGCTCTCGATGACTTCAGCTCCGGCCGGGGTAACAAATTTGCCGACCGTGAGGGTGAATTTCTTGCCGACCAGGTAGTCGATGTAGCCCTCCTTTAAGTACTGGTCGAAGTTGGTGATGCTGCTGCCAGGTCCGACGCCGTTGCCGACTTCAGTCGCGTTCACGGCGTTCATGGCCTGCCCGAAACCGATCGAAACGTGATAGCCAACTCGTCCGGCAGTCGCGTCCGGCGCCTTGTCGGCGATCAGCTCGATCATGTTGAGTCCGAACTGGCCCGTGTTGGTGTCGAAGTTGTTCAATTGGGCAGAGCGGAAGAACGGCGTATTGGCGTTATAGCCGCCGTACACATCCACAAAACCGCTCAGGGTGGTTGGCCCAAGCAATGTTGCGAGGGTCGACGCAGCAGGCGCCGGAGTCGACACTACGGCCGCGGCCGCTGCGGGGGCTGGAGCTGCCGCCGGAGCCGGAGTCGCCATTTGGGCTTTCAGATCCGTGATCTGCTTCTGCAAATCATCAATCTTCTTTTGCAGATCGTCGGTAGTGGGGGAAGTTTGCGCCACGCAGGTGGCGGTTGCCCCAAACATCGAGGCGATTAAAGCAGCGGCAAGCACAAGGCTTAGTCGTGAAGGTTTATTCATGATAAGAGCTTGGTTTCCTCCCATGCAGGCTTTGTGTACCTGGAGCGCGCCCGCGAAGTGCTTGCAAGTTATTGCGTCCGGAAGGGAGTGTCCAATTGATTGTTTTTTTTGCGGTGATTAGAGAAATTTTGAAAAGAGAAATCTATCGAGGCGATAAGCAATGTTTCTACGTAATGAAAACAAAGGGGTAGTTTTAGCTCCGCGCCGGAGGTCGCCCCGAATCATGAATCCAGCAAATTCGGTTTGTGAATGCGAGGAGTGTGCAATTTTGCACTATATTGTTCAGCAGCGGTGCCGATCGGGGAACTAGAAGGAGGCGGCCCCCGGGAGGGGACCTCAGGTCGGCGGCCGAGGGTAACCCGCTAAGTCTCTGATTCTTCGTGGTTACTAAAGAATTACTATGGTGGTTCTATTCCCCTTTGAGAGATTGTCCCTCCACTCCTGCCAGCCTATAATCGATTCACTCTGGTAGGAATTCTCCGTCAGGTTCCGGGAAGGTAGGCGCAGAGGTGTTTCTTGCCTCCGCTTGAAAGCACTGACCCGGTATGCGTATACGCCTGCAACTCGCCCTGATGGTAGCCACAGCTATCGCGACCCTCCTTTCTGTCACGCCATGCGTGCAGGCGGCTACGAACGTCCAAATTACCCCGGCCACCGACGCCAGCGGCCACAAAGTGTACACCAACGACGAACTGGCTCCGGCACCAAAACAAACGCACCGTTCCCAGCAGAATCTGTCCCAGCAAGGCCTGTCGCAGCAAAGCAACCTGGTCTTCTGGAGCACAACCGAGCATCGCTGGAAACCGGTGCCGCGCGTCAACGTGCAGGCAGCAAAGTCGGCGGCGGCGGAAGTGGACCAATACCTGGGAAAGCCGTCGGTCGAGCCATACTCTGTTACCCGGAGCGGGTTTACGCAGCAGGAGGTTGACGCTGCGATCGACAAAGCGGCAACCCGCCACAACGTGGACCCGAACCTGGTCCGCGCGCTGGTGAAGGTGGAGTCGAACTTCAATCCCAATGCAGTTTCCCGCAAGGGTGCAATGGGATTGATGCAGCTCATGCCGCAGACTGCTCGTCAGTTGAAGGTAAGCAATCCCTTTAATCCGGAAGAGAACGTGGATGCCGGGGTGCGCCACCTGAAACGCCTGCTCGACAACTATGGCGGCAACGTGCAGTTGAGCCTGGCAGCCTACAACGCCGGCAGCGGAGCCGTGGCCCGTAGCTCGGGGATCCCGCACTACGCCGAGACCCGCAATTACGTGAAGCGCATCACGACTCTTTACGGGGGCAACCTCGGCGACGGAGTCTATTTCAGCCACGCGTCACGCGAGCCGATTAAGGTGCAGCGGGATGCGCGGGGCGTGCTTTACATCAGCAACACAGACTAGAAGCTCTCAATACGCGGAAACAGAAGTCTCTCTCTCAGGGTCGCGATTTGAAACGCTTTTCTTGGAACCGAAGCCGCACGAAAATCGGTGCCGCATTGCTTTGCGTCCTGCTGACGGCGAGCTACGCACAGGCGCGCGCCCATCGCTCACAGTCCTGGGCTGAGACTCAGTTCGATAAGGCCGAATCGCAACGCGAGGCCCTGGAGGCAAAGGCTGACCCGTCGCGTACCCGCCACGAATACGAAACCGTAATCGCATCCTACCGGCTAGTGGTCCTTGAAGCTCCAACTTCCAGCAAAGCCGACGGTAGCGCGTTCGCGGTGGCCGAGATCACGGCCGAGATGGGACGGCGCTTCAAGGATGACGTCGTGCTCAATTCCGCCCTCCGCGAATACAAATTCCTTCGGCGGGAATATCCCGGCAGCAAACATCGCGTGGCGGCGTTGCTGGACATCGGAAAAATCTACAAGAACGATCTGGGAGATGATGCTGATGGTCGCGAGGCGCTGGAGGAGTTGCTGCGCCGCTATCCGCATGGCCCGTCGGCGGAGGAAGCTCGAGCTGTGTTAGCGTCGAGCGCGGCGCCAGCGTCCTCGTCGCCTTCATCGTCATCCTCAAACAACCTTGTTGCGGAGAAAGCGAACGCCAAAACGGATTCGGCTTCGCAGAAACCTCAAACCTCTCACGACGCTACTGACGGTGCTCCCGCCACGAACGACGATGCGGGCGAGAAAGCAGTCCGAGTCACCGCCGTGCGCTACGTGTCGGCGCCGGACTACACCCGGGTCACGATAGATCTGGATCAGAACGTCCAGTTCAACTCGCAGCGCATCGACAATCCCGCCCGAATTTTCTTCGATCTCAAGAACACCCGTCTGGCGTCGGAGTTGGTTGGCAGAAATCTCGATGTGGGCGACGGACTGGTGAATAAGGTCCGGGTGGCGCAGTACAAACCGGGTCGGGCGAGGATCGTGATTGAGACTGCAGACCGTTCCAGCTACAAAGCGTCGTGGCTGGCGAATCCGCCCCGTCTGGTGATTGATGTGCGCAACGAGAATTCTGCCCCAGATCAGGCTCAGGGTGCTGGCTGTGCGGGCGGGGACGCTCGCGGCTCCACAAAAACAGGTTCTGGAGGCACGGGCGTCCCCGCCCGTGCGGGCGCTAACACGCAATCGCCCTGCGCTCCCGGCGACAACACCGCGTCCACCAAAGTGATTCCAGCGGCTGAGAAATCCGCGCCATCCCCAACCGCCAGCGTGATCAAGAAAGTCATTGTTGAAGCCGATGATGACGACTCCGCGGACACCACAGAGCCCGCTTCCACGAAAGCCAGCGCAAAATCTTCGAAAACAACTTCGGCATCGACATCCGTACCCGCGAGCACCGCAGCGAAAAGCCGAGTCGTTGCAGCCAAGTCCATGCGCGAGGCGGAACCGACGTCGAACGGTGACCGCTCCCTGATCCGAGCGCTGGGCCTGAAAATCGGCAAGATCGTCATTGACCCCGGCCACGGCGGCTACGATACCGGCACCATCGGCCCCAACGGCATGCTGGAAAAAGATCTGGTGCTCGACGTCAGCAGGCGTCTTGGCAAGTTGCTCGAAGCCCGGCTTGGCGCTGAAGTCGTGTTCACCCGCCGCGACGACACCTTCATCCCACTGGAGACGCGCACCGTCATCGCCAATCAGGAGCAGGCTGATCTTTTCGTCTCGGTGCACGCCAATGCCAGTCACGATCCCGATGCCCGCGGGGTTGAAACCTACTATCTGAATTTCACTTCCTCGCCGGAAGCGCTAGAAGTGGCCGCCCGCGAGAACGCAGCCTCCGCTCAGGATATTCACGAGCTGCAGGACTTAGTAAAGAAGATCGCGCTGAAAGAAAAGATTGACGAGTCGCGCGAATTCGCCTCCGACGTGCAGGAATCCCTGCACAGCGGACTGGCCGCCAAGACCGCCGGAGTCCGCGACCGCGGAGTGAAAAAAGCTCCGTTCGTAGTCCTGATCGGCGCAAATATGCCATCGATCCTCGCCGAAATTTCCTTCATCAGCAATCCGGGAGACGAAAAACGTCTCCAGTCCCCGGAGTACCGTCAGCGCATAGCCGAATCGCTCTATCGCGGAATCTCGCGCTACGTGAATGGGTTGGGCGGCGTGAAGGTAGCCAGCAAAGTCGAGAAGGTGCCGGCCGAGTAAGGTCCGGCTCCGGCCTTGCGAACGCAGCGCAAGCCTTTTTGCTCGGCACGCCAATTGCACTTACGTTCTCAAAAGCGTGGATGCAGCAAGATAGGGTCGAGAAACCGTGTGTGCTCTGACACACGCGTGTCGCCATAGACACGCCCCACTCACCCCGACTTGGCCAACTCTAGTCTTATCAATCTGAATTTTCCGGAAATCATCTTGCTGGGTAATAACCGACATTCAACTCACAGGAGGGATTTTCCTTGATCAAGCGAATTGCCGCGATTGCATTCATTTTCGTCTGTACTACTGTCGCGTGGATGATTCTCGCCACGACCGTTATGTACCGCACACACGACAGCGATGAGCAACTCCAAGGCCGGGTCGGTTCCACTTGGGGGACCTCACAGGAACAGGCGCCACCGACCGCGACTTACTCCAAAATCGAAATTGTCCCGACCACCACCCAGGAAAACGGCAAGATCATCGTCCGAAATGAAAATGTCAAACGCTGCATCAATCTGCCGGTTGACGCAAGTCGGATTCAGGCGAACCTGTCGCTGAATTATCGACAGAAAGGCCTGCTCTGGTACAGCACATATGTCGTGGACTACGCGGGAGACTACAAGTTCCGCAATGATTCCGGAGGGCAACAGGCGGTCGTTTTTCGCTTGCCATTCCCGGCACAAAAAGCGGTGTACGACGGCCTCACGCTCGCCGTTAACGGTCAGCCGATGCCGCTGACTACCGACGATCAGGGGACAGTCGCTCAGGCCACAATCGGGCCAAACCAAACTGCAGACCTGCAGGTGGCTTATCGCTCGCAGGGATTGAGCAGTTGGCGTTACAAACTGGCCGATGGAGTTGCTCAAGCCCGAGATTTCCAACTCACCATGCGCACCAACTTCAAAGACATCGACTTCGCTGACGACACCCTCTCCCCGACCTCTAAACAACCCACCGCCGACGGCTGGGACCTCACCTGGCGTTACTCAAACCTGGTTTCCGGATTTCAGATCGGTATGACCATGCCGGACAAGCTTCAGCCCGGTCCGCTGGCAGGCGAAATCAGTTATGCCGCGCCGGTGTCGCTGTTCTTTTTCTGCTTTCTGATGTTCATCATCACTGCGCTGCGTGGTATCGACCTCCATCCCATGAATTACTTTTTCCTGGCGGGCGCATTCTTCGCGTTTCATCTGCTGCTGGCGTATCTGGTTGACCACATCTCGATCCACGCGGCAATGGCAATCGCCTCTGTCGTGTCGGTTGCTCTGGTCGTGAGCTACTTGCGATTGGTGGCCGGTATCCGTTTCGCGGTGGTCGAGGCAGGTACCGCCCAACTGATCTATCTGGTCTTGTTTTCGTATGCGTTCTTCTGGAAGGGCTTCACTGGCCTCTCAATCACGGTGATTTCTGTGGTCACTCTCTTCGTTGTGATGCAGGCCACCGGCCGGATACGCTGGTCAGAACGGTTCTCCAGTTATGCTTCAGCCGTACCTGGAATGCCGTTGGCCAAAAATCAAAGCTAGGTGTGCGCGGGCTGCCCTGTGGGCTGGTGGCAGCCCGCGCCCTCCAACTGGAAACTTTCTTCCCGGCTCTGTAGTCTAATCACCAGGGCAGTAATGCGTCCCGCAGGCATGAGAATCTCACGCTTTGTCGCTATTTTCCCCGTGTCAGTCATTCTCCTGGCTGGCCTGTGCTTTGCCCAGAAGAGTGCGACTCCACCTTCGAATTCTCCGATTCTTCCGCAAGCTTTTGGTGGATGGCAGAACAGCCAACCCGCCCACGCCAGCACAGACCCCGCAGCTGCCGATCCGGTCAACGCCGCGCTGCTCAAGGAATACGGGTTCACCGATTTTGCGTCCGTTACCTACACCCGCGACGACGGGCGCAAGCTCACGATTAAAGCCGCGCGATTTGAAGACGCCAGCGGCGCTTATGGGGCGTTCACCTATTACAAGGCGCCGGAAATGCAGGACCAAAAAATCGGTAACGAAGGGGCGTTGCTCAATCAGCGAGTGCTGTTCTTTCGCGGCAACATTCTAGTAGATGCGGTTTTTGAACGGATCTCGGCCATGTCCGCCGCGGAGTTGAGGGAACTCTCGGATCACCTGCCGCAGACGCAGGGTTCGACGGCAAAGCTTCCTCTGCTGCCCAGATATCTGCCCACGAGGTTTTTTGTAAGCAACACCGCGAAGTACATTGTGGGACCGATTGGCTTGGAGAAAACTGCCGCCCCGCTGGCCGCGTCCTATGTGGATTTCAGCAAAGATGTGGAGGTGGTGCTGGGGAACTATCACACCTCGGACGGCGGAGCCACGCTGATGTTGATCGACTATCACACGCCGCAGCTCGCGGCGGCGCAGTTCAGTGTGATCGAGGCGGCGCAGCAGGCGCATCAACTTGGGGATTCGCAAATTGCGGTCCGCCGCAC
>Ga0066789_10000504_pt1 | contig 15676 bp, 12 predicted proteins | sample OrgsoiDNA2013049_FD_70960 | JGI IMG/M metagenome (GOLD analysis project Ga0066789, IMG submission 70960) | Permafrost soil microbial communities from the Arctic, to analyse light accelerated degradation of dissolved organic matter (DOM) -... | ecosystem: Environmental > Terrestrial > Soil >...
GAAGCGACGCAGCCCATAATGCAAGCGTCTCCTCAATCGACGCTGTCCGCGCCCACGATCTTCGAATCATGGTTGCCCATGGATTCAGAAAGCTCCATAAAAGGCAACTGTAATGCTAGATCGCCGTCGATGCGCTTTGCGTGCCACGATGAGATCGGCGGTCGAAGGCATCAGCTGTGCAACGTAATCCGATTGATAGGTTCAAATCGGGGATAGGATTTGAACCTATGACCTTCAGGTTATGAGTTTCATAAAGGCCGTTTTCGCCGCTCTGCGAAAGCGCCGCAGTCTCTACGCCACACTGCCCCAACTCATTGAGCAGGCTTGATTTATTCCAACCGCCGCCACAACCTCCTGTACGAAGCGGTACGCCACGACTTTCGTCGCGCCGCTTCCACGACGCTTCCACGAAACACAGGCCGGCCAAAAACCTGAGGGTCGGAACGTTACGCGAACGGGTGTGGCATGGCGAAGATCAAGATCACCAAGAGGACGGTCGAGGCGCTCAAGGTCACGGCCAAAGACTACATCGCTTTCGATACCGACCTTCCCGGCTTCGGTGTGCGCGTGATGCCAAGCGGCAAGCGTTTCTTCCTGGTGCAATACCGGCGTCACGGGCGGACACGGCGGGTGATGATCGGACAATTCGGGATCGTGACTGCTGAGCTGGCGCGACGCGAAGCAACGATCAAACTTGGCAGCGTACGAGGCGGCGATGGAGATCCAGCGGCGTCACGCGATGCAGAACGGCAATCAACAACAATGAAGGAATTAGGACGCCGGTTCCTTGATCAGCATGTCTCCGTTCGCTGCAAACCCTCAACCCAAGCCGAGTATCGCCGTTGCGTCGAATTGTTCCTGGACCCGTTCTTTGCCGAGCAGCGCGCTCGTTCCGTAACGACCGCCGACGTGGCTGAATTGCACGGGTCCCCAGGCGGAAGTCGCTCCCCCTCGGAAAAAATTCATGCGCACCCTCATGTAGGCGATGCCACGGATAGCTGCGAGTTCTCCTCTCCAATTAGAATCTCGCTTGAAACACAGCCAGTCCTTACATTCGGGTGATGTGCTCTAAAAAGAGCACTCGTTCATGGGGGATGAAACATTGACCCTTTCGGGGTCACTTGCGCTTGCCGAGCTTCGCTTTAAGGAGTCCAATGGCTAAAAGCAGTGTCGTGACCCCGGCACTTATCATCGCGAAAGTGCGAACCTCGACGGATAGCCCAAAGTCATAGGCAAAATACGCCATAAAGGCTGCTGTAAGGACAGCGACGGTTGCGAAGGTACCAAAACCAGCCGGCTCAAATTTGTCCATCCTCCGAATATGCGCCAGCGGCTCAAGCGATCAAGGCTGTAAAATCGGATCGACCCCTGCAGAATATCCGAAACCGCGACGCACGGTGCACAGGAATTGAGCTGGCAGCGGGGCGGATGCTGGGCATTGATCACGTTGTGCCGTAAGTGCCAATAAAAAGGCGAATTTTTAGCTCTTCGGCGAACCTTGTCAGTTGGCATGTCGATTGCTTCGCCTATTTGCTAGTCAATAAAGACTGCGGTTCGCCGGATAGTCTAAGCCATTGGCCAAAGCAGAGAATCTCTCGGTAGCGGCAGTGTGCGTAACGTGCTTCAGGACTGACCCAATCCATCTATCGGGAGCGCCGCGGGCTGCCGGACGAATCGGCGCTTCAAGTTGTGCTGCGAAACATGGGAAACCGTAATGGCCTATCTTGTGCCTAGAATTCGTCACTAAGATGGTGGATGCGGGCGAATCCAAAATCTTCATGTCCACTAGGGATACGTTGATCCGGGCCTACATGGCCGGTGCGCTCCTTGCACTGGCCGCCTGGTTCGCCGTCACGATCAACGTGAACACGGGCCAGCCGCTCGTCGGAGCGCTGCTGTTTCCCGTCGGATTTTGCATGTTGTATTTGCTGGGATTCGATCTGCTGACGGGCGTGTCGTCCTCGCGCCGCTCGCGTTGATTGACAAGCGGCCAGGTGTGACGCTAGCCGGCGTTTTGAGAAACTGGGGCCTTGTCTTTATCGGTAACTTCGCTGGGGCCCTTACGGTAGCCTTCATGATGGCGTTCGTCACAACCTTCGGCTTCACGCAGGACCCCGACAAGGTCGGCATGGCGCTTGGAGGCATCGGCGAGGCGCGGACGCTCGGCTATGCGTCACACGGCGCGGCCGGCATGGCGACCTTGTTCATGCGCGGCATGCTGTGCAACTGGATGGTTTCCACCGGCGTCGTCGGAGCTATGGTCTCGACGACGGTGCCCGGCAAAGTCATTGCGATGTGGATGCCGATTTTGGTGTTCTTTTACATGGTGTTCGAGCATTCTGTCGTGAACATGTTCCTGTTTCCGTCCGGGCTGATGCTCCACGCCAAATTCTCGATCATGGATTACTTGATCTGGAACGAGATTCCGACCGTGCTCGGCAACCTGGTCGGAGGATTGTCGTTCACCGGCCTAACTCTCTATGCCACCCATGTCAGAACGGCGCCGCAGCGCGACGTCGCCATGGCGGCCAAGCGCGCCGCGGCCTGATTTGGCTTAGACGAAGGAGCCTCGCCGGCGTAAGGTAAGGCTCATTTTTCTTTTGGCGCATTGATGCCGCGTGAATTGCAAATATCGGTCGGACAGCATTCTGATAAAGGTCGCAAAGAGATCAATCAGGACTTTCACGGCGTATTAATTCCAGACGAGCCGCTGTTGAGCCTGAAAGGCATAGCCATCGTTCTGGCGGATGGCATTAGCAGCAGCAACGTCAGCCAGGTGGCGAGCGAGTCGGCCGTCAAGAGCTTCCTGATGGACTATTACTGCACCTCGGAATCCTGGTCGGTAAAGACGTCAGCGCAGCGGGTGCTGGCAGCGACCAATTCCTGGCTGCATTCCCAGACCCGGCGCAGCCGCTACGCTGAGGATCAGGACAAGGGCTATGTCTGCACCTTGAGCGCCATGGTCATCAAGTCGACGACCGCGCATATCTTTCACGTCGGCGACTCCCGAATCTACCGCGTCGCGGGCAACGCGCTTGAGCAGCTCACCGACGATCATCGGGTCATTATTTCTTCGGAGCAAAGCTATTTGGGCAGGGCGCTCGGCGTCAATCCCCAGATCGAAATCGACTACCAGACGCTTCAAGTCGAAAAAGACGATGTGTTCCTGCTGGCAACCGACGGGGCTTACGAGCATGTCGGCGATCATTTTATCATCAACGCGCTCAATGTCCACGCTCGGAACCTCGACGAGGCTGCGAGCGCGATCGTCGAGGAGGCCTACCGGCAAGGCAGCCCGGACAACCTCACGGTCCAGATCGTCCGCATCGACGAACTGCCCAACGCCGATGCAAGCGAGGTTTTCGGACAGAGTTCCGAGTTGCCGCTTCCACCGCTGCTGGAAGCAAGGGCGGTTTTAGACGGGTACAAAATCGTCAGGGAACTTCACGGGAGCAGCCGAAGCCACATCTATCTCGCGCTTGATACCGACACCGATACGCTAGTGGCGATCAAGATTCCATCGATCGACCTGCGCGACGACCCGGCCTATTTGAAGCGCTTCATGATGGAAGAGTGGGTCGCCCGTCGCATCGACAGCCCGCATGTCCTCAAGCCATGCCTGCGATCCCGGAAGCGCAACTACCTCTATGTCGCGATGGAATTCATCGACGGGCAAACCCTGACGCAATGGATGATCGACAATCCGAAACCGGACCTGGAAACGATTCGCGGCATTGCCGAGCAAACCGCCAAGGGCCTGCGCGCCTTTCACCGCATGGAGATGCTGCACCAGGACTTGAGGCCGGAGAACATCATGATCGACAAAACCGGCACGGTGAAGATCATCGATTTTGGATCCACCAGGGTCGTCGGCGTGGTCGAGACGTCGCCGCCCATCGAGCATCCCGACATTCTGGGTACTACGCAATACACCGCGCCGGAATATTTTCTCGGCGAAAGCGGTTCGCCGCGCTCCGATATGTTCTCGCTGGGCGTGGTGACCTATCAGATGCTGACGGGAAAGCTGCCCTACGGTTCGCAAATTGCGAGGGCAAGGACCAGGTCGCGGTTTCGCAAGTTACAATACGATTCCGCCATCGACGACGAGCGTGAGATCCCGGCATGGATCGATGGAGCGCTGAGGCGTGCCGTGCATCCGAATCCGGCCAGGCGCTACGAGAGCCTCTCCGAATACACGTTCGATCTTCGCCACCCCAACGCGAATTATCTCAACGCTTCCGCCAGGCCCCTGCTGGAACGCAACCCGTTGCTGTTCTGGAAATGCTTAACTTGCATCCTCATGTTCATTATTCTTTTGCTGCTCGCCGAGCGAACGCACATAGCTCGATCAGCGCAGGGTGCGAACTCGTCCATCATTGAATGCATTTGTCACGTCAATGGCAGTGAGGCCGGGGGAAACCAGCAGAAACGTCCTCTCCTCGCCTCCGACAGTCTTGATAGTGAACCCGTTGTAATTTCCGGGTTCGATTTGGATCGCGCTAGGGGTCGAGAGCCGGGTGAGACAGGTTAGACGGGTAGGCTTATGGGTTTTTGGATCAAATTCCAATTTCATCCCGCTGCCCGTTCTCTGGTTAGCCGAATAGTCTTTTTCGTTCGGTTTCGAAAGTTTACTAGAGCACGGGTTGCCTCCCGTAACCTCTGGGGCTGTGAATTCGGCATTTGTCCTCCAACGTCCCACGCGACATAAATTCAGGACCTGGGATATCTTGGTCGTGGCGGCTTATCGGCTCTCTGCCTTTCGCTTATTGCCTAATGTTTTCCTTGAACAGTAGCGCTGTCTGTTGACTTTGCATTGCCACCCTTCCTAGTCATGTTCGTAAATGTTGATACGGCAAGGAGCAATCCTAAAACGACTGCTGCTATCTTCCAAAACAAAAGGGGATTGCGATGATAGAGCGGCACGCGCGCAACATTTATTGGCGACGCTCGGTCGGCACCATGCTCCATTTCAAAAACTAATTCGAGAACATCCTGATATCGATCGATTGGATTCACAGCAATCGCACGACTTATTGCCTTGTCGAGCCATACCGGTAAATCCGGACGGTAGTTAGCCAGAGCCGACGGCGCGCGAAACCTTGGATGTGTAAATGGTTCGATCTGACCATAGGGAAATCGGTCTGTGAAAAGACGGTAGATTGTCACGCCGAGTGCGAATTGATCACTTGCCTCAGTCGCTTGCAATCCTCTGAATAATTCCGGGGCCATATAGCTCGGTGTTCCCGGCTCGGAAACGACACCAATATCCCGAGCAGTGTTTTGACGCGCCACACCAAAATCAATGATCTTGACGGTTGTCGGCTGCCCAGGGATTGGCGGACACAGGATAATATTATCTGGCTTGATGTCCCTGTGGATGACGCCGGCACGATGCATTGCCACGAGCCCCCGCGCGATTTTTAGGGCAATATCGAGCCCCGCTGTGAGGGAGAGCATGGGCTTGCGCTTGATACGACTCTCAAGCATTTCACCATCGTAGAAAGGTATTGCGAGATAGAGCTGTGTTTGCCGGTCGGGCGCTAATTGAATGACTTCGCCGACGAATGGACTCCGAACCTGGGACGCGATCCACGTTTCTCGCAAGAAAGCATCGCGCATCGGGCGGTCTACGCCCTCGAGTGGCTTCGGGAATTTCATAACAACCTCCCGCCTATCGACGAGGTCGGTCGCACGAAAGACCCTGACATAGCGACTGTCGCTTAATGTTCCGTCGATTTGGAACCCATCGATGACCGCGCCAACGTCGGGGAGATCGTGCACCGCCTTTCCAAACAGCGCACCTTCAACATCTGAAAATTCGGGTAGCGGAAGTTCAACTACATCGATGATCAAGGCCGTCGCGTTGTCGCCGGTCCGGGCCGTGATCGCTTGCTCGACAATCTCACGGGCAGTCTTGTCTGGGGCGGCTCTGCGAATAAGGATTTCTCGCAAAGCGGCATCAGAGATGCCCCCATGGACACCATCGCTGCAGAGTAAGTAGCGATCGTGCTGTTCGTTCGGCAGGTTGACGTAGTCTATGCGTAACTCGTCGTCCGCACCGACTGCGCGGGTAAGCCGATTGAGTTTTCCAGGGCCGAGGGCGTGGTCAACAGTTAGCTGCTGAAGCTGATTGCCGCGCAGCCTGTAAAGCCGAGTATCGCCCACGTGCACTATGTGAATCTGCCGACCTTTGCAGATTAAGGCAGTAAGAGTGCACGCCATGCCTTGCAGGTCGAGATCGCGCCGCCCGATCGAATGAACCCATCGATTGACAGCCTCCAGACTTCGAGCAGATGAATCCTTAGGCAGCAGGTGGCTTGCGTTGCCCAAGCATCCATCGATGAAAGCTCTCACGGTGAGCTCGGCCGCGACGCGGCCACCCTTGGCACCCCCAATACCATCCGCGATAGCCGCGATGACCCCGAAACGGAAACTGTGTTTATCCGCAATCGCTGCAAAGTCTTCATTGGCCGCCCGGCTTCCTTGCTCGCTGCAAAAGCCGGATCGCACAACGACGGAGCCAGTTCGATCTTGGCCGATAGCTTGGGACGACTGGGACAAATTGTGTTCCTGACAATCGTGATGCCTGCACAGTTCGTAATCGCTCACAGGCAAATATATGTGCATTGAGAATGCATTAGGAAGTCTAATCTTGACGTAACGCTAATGCTAAATTGTCGAACGCGAGAGTATCATGATCGACAAAGAGTTCTTCAAGGCCGGTCATCCTCCGACTTTGATCTCTGCCTTTTTCTATTTCGACATGAGCTTCATGGTTTGGGTCATTCTTGGCCCGCTTGGCGTGCAGATCGCGAATGACCTGCATCTAGACGCTGGGCAAAAGGGTTTGATGGTTGCCATACCGTTGCTGTCGGGAGCTCTGCTCCGCGTGGTGAACGGGATACTCGTCGACCGGATCGGCCCGAAGAAAACAGGACTGATTGGCCAGACTATCGTCATTCTCGGCTTGATCTCATCCTGGCATTTCGGCGTTCATTCCTTTGGCCAGGTTCTTGCGCTTGGCGTTGTGCTCGGCGTCGCCGGCTCCTCGTTTGCAGTCGCACTGCCACTTGCCTCCCGTTGGTATCCGCCACAATATCAGGGCATCGCACTTGGAATTGCGGGAGCAGGTAATTCCGGAACGGTTTTTGCGGCTTTATTCGCACCGGGTCTCGCGCTTGCCTACGGCTGGATCAACGTTTTGGGACTTGCAGTAATCCCGCTTACGATTGCTCTCTTGGTCTATATCATCTTCGCGAAAGACGCACCGAACCCGCCCAGCGCCAAGGGCTTGATCGAATATCTATCGGTGCTGCGTATCGGCGACGCCTGGTGGTTCATGTTTTTCTATGCTGTGACCTTTGGTGGTTTCAGCGGCCTCGCATCATCCCTCACGATCTATTTCAATGCCGATTACGGTTTGAGTCCTGTTTTCGCCGGCTACTTCACTGCGGCGGCTGTTTTCGCGGGATCGCTGGTGCGTCCGGTCGGTGGAGCGCTGGCGGATAGAGTCGGCGGAATCCGCGCGCTAACTATTATGTATATTGTTGCAGCGCTCGCTCTTGCTCTCGCGAGCTTTCATTTGCCGCAAGCGTGGATGGCGTTGCTTCTTTTTATCGCGGGCATGCTGGCGCTTGGGATGGGAAATGGCGCCGTATTCCAGCTTGTGCCGCAGCGTTTTCGCAATGAGATCGGCGTCATGACCGGCATTGTGGGCATGACCGGTGGCATCGGTGGATTCTATCTCGCGTCTAGTCTCGGCTATTCAAAGCAGCTTACCGGATCCTACCAATTTGGTCTTTTGATTTTCGCGGTACTCGCCGTTGTCGCCGTGGTCGGATTGACCACCATCAAGAAGCGCTGGCGGACAACGTGGGGGGCCGTGGGCGTCAGCCTGGCCAGGATTTGAGGGCACCCATTTGAAACAGGGCTTAGCATCAAGCGCGACGCCGACGCATTGCCCTTACTGCGCCATGCAATGTGGCATGACTTTGATCGAAAACGACGGACGCTGGTCGGTCGCGGCTCGTGACTTTCCAACCAACCGGGGCGGATTATGCCGCAAGGGCTGGACCGCCGCCGAGCTTCTCGATGCGCCGGATCGTTTGCTGACCCCCATGGTACGAGATCGTAAGGGCGGCTCATTACGGCCTGCAACCTGGCCGGAAGCGCTCGACTTGATTGCGTCGCGGTTGAAGGCCGCGATTAAAGCTAGCGGACCAGATTCGATTGGTGTTTTCGGCGGCGGAGGCCTCACCAACGAGAAGGCCTACATGCTCGGCAAGTTCGCAAGGGTCGCGCTCCGCACCGCGAATATCGACTATAATGGCCGGTTTTGCATGGCGTCGGCGGCGGCGGCCGGTCTGCGTGCTTTCGGCATTGATCGCGGTATGCCGTTTCCGATGCAGGATATCGCAGAGACCGATGCGATCTTCATGATCGGAAGCAACCCTGCAGAGACGCTTCCGCCGATCATGCAGTATTTTGAAGCACAACGTGACCGAGGCGGACAGTTCATTGTTGCTGATCCCCGTCGCACCGCAACGGCAAAACTCGCCACTCTGCACTTGCAGCTCACACCGGGGACCGACGCTGCGCTCGCCAACGGCTTGCTTCACATCGCGATCCAGCGCGGCCTGATCGATGACAATTTTATTGCTGCGCGCACTACCGATTTTGAGCGAGTTAAGCGAACAGTCGCTAGGTACTGGCCGGATCGGGTCGAACGGGTCACCGGAGTACCAGCCTCTCTCCTGGAGAAGGCGGCTCAGATACTCGGTGAAGCCGATACGGCGATGCTCCTGACAGGACGCGGGCCTGAGCAGCAAATCCAGGGTGTTAACAACGTTCTGTCTTTCATCAATCTTATGCTCGCGCTTGGCCACTCCGGAAAGCCGTTCAGTGGTTACGCTTGCATGACCGGGCAGGGCAACGGTCAAGGCGGCCGCGAACATGGTCAAAAAGCGGATCAATTGCCGGGCTATCGCAAGCTGGACAATCCGGCGCACCGGGCCGAGATCGCCACCATATGGAATATTGCTCCGGAAGAGTTGCCGCAACCTGGTCTATCCGCAGCCGAGTTGCTAAACGCCGTCGGCGATAGCATCCATTGTCTTTTGGTGGTCGCTTCAAACATCGTTGTTTCGGCGCCGGACGCAACGCGGCTTGTCGACAGGCTTAAATCGGTCGGTTTTCTGGTGGTCGCCGACATGTTTCTGTCGGAAACCGCGGAATTGGCTGACGTCGTCCTCCCGGTCGCGCAATGGGCCGAAGAAGAGGGGACGATGACCAACCTCGAAGGTCGTGTCATCCTGCGTCAGCGCGCCAAAGAACCTCCAAAGGAGGTCTGGAGCGATTTGCAGATATTAAAGGCCGTCGCGGAGCGACTGGGACGCGGTCAGTATTTCAGTGACAACAACAGAGAGGTTTTCGAAGAATTCCGGCGCGCGAGCGCGGGCGGCGCCGCGGATTACGCAGGCATTACCTACCAACGCATCGTTGCCGAAGATGGCGTCTTTTGGCCATGCCCGTCAACTGACCACGCGGGCACGCCTCGGTTGTTTCTGGATCGGTTCGGCACAGACGACGGAAGGGCAAAGTTTCATAGTGTCGATCATCGGCCTTCGGCTGAAATGCCGGACGAGCAATTTCCCTATTTTCTCACCACCGGTCGTGTGCTCGCGCAATATCAATCGGGGACGCAGACACGTCGCATCCCGGATCTAAACGCGGCCGATCCAGACCCCTTTGTCGAAATTCATCCAGACACAGCGCGCGGCCTGCTGATCGCCGATGGCGATCTCGTCGTTTTGAAAACGCGACGGGGCCGGATTGCGATCAAGGCCCGCCTTACGCGGGATATTCGCCTCGATACGCTGTTCGTGGCCTTTCATTGGGGAGTGGCCGGAAGCGCCAACGCCCTCACGATCGCAGCACTCGATCCCGTGTCGAAAATTCCGGAATTCAAAGTCTGCGCCGTCCAGCTTGAGAAAGCTTCGACACCGGTCTCCTCGCGCGGCGAAAAAGTAATCGCGACCTATGTAAATTGAGAGAGGACACAACATGATCGACGCAAAGCCAAAATTCCTCAACGGCGTCTATTCGTTTCAGGGGGTTGGGTACGACAAGATCGGGCCCGTCAGTGACAAGCTGGTTTATTCCGTTCCATCCGACAAACGCGCCCAGTTAATCTATTTTCGCGCCGGAAATTCCTGCGGCGAAATGATCTTTGTCGTGCTGATGCGCGCCGGGCAGCCGATGAGATATTTTCCGGTCGCGGCAAAAGGCGCGGAACACGTCCCGCTCGCCGTGGTGGAGGATCTTGAACCCGATACCAAAATTGAGGTGTTCATTGGCGCTCCCACGGGAGCCCTGGGCAGCCTCGTGATCGATATTGGCCTGCTGGAAATCTGATCGGAGTCGAACATGGCTAAACAAAAGCTCGTCGTCATCGGCAACGGCATGGCCGGCGCCCGCGCCGTCGAGGAAGTATTGGCTCGTGGCGGCGGCGACCAATTCGATATCGTCATGTTCGGCGACGAAGTCTACGGCAACTACAACCGGATACTGTTGTCGAATCTTCTGAACGGTTCCCAGACCCCCGATGACATCCTGATCAATCCGCTCGATTGGTACACCGAAAACGGCATCAAACTCCACTCCGGGGAGCGGGTGGAAGCCGTCGATCGCGCCGCCAAGGTTGTGGTGTCGAAAAACGGGGTCCGGGAGTATTACGACAAGCTTTTAATCGCGACGGGCAGCCGTGCCTTCATTCCACCGATGGCGGGGGCTTATGCCAGCGAAGGCCAACTCAAAGCCGGCGTGTTCGGATATCGCACCATTGATGATTGCGCGGCGATCGTGGAATACGCCAAAAAAAGCAAGGTGGTCGTGACCATCGGAGGCGGCCTGTTGGGCCTCGAAGCGGCGCGCGCCATGACCGTGCTGGGGTGCCAGTCCCATGTCGTGCATCTCGCCGGACATCTCCTGGAAATGCAGCTCGATACCACCGCCGGCGCCATCCTCAAAAAGGCGATGGAGGGCATGGGCATTCAGGTCCATCTCAAGAAATTGACCAGCGAGGTGAAAGGCAAGGACAAGGTCGAGGGGCTGCTCTTCAAGGACGACACTGGCCTCGACTGCGACATGGTTATTGTGGCGGCCGGCATCAGGCCCAATTCGGAGATCGGTGTCCGCGCCGGTCTCACGGTCGAACGCGCGATCGTGGTCGACAATCACATGCGATCCGTCGACGACCCCGATGTCTACGTCGTCGGCGAATGCGCGCAGCATCGTGGCCGCGTCTACGGCCTGGTCGCGCCGCTCTGGGATCAGGGAAAAGTGTTCGCCGATCACATCACCGCCAAAAATACCTCCGCGGTCTATCTTGGCTCCAAACTCGCCACCAAGCTGAAGGTCATGGGCATCGAGCTTGCATCCATGGGAGCTACGGAGCCCAGCGAGGAGCGCGACGAGGTGATCCAGTTCACGGAGCCCAAGAAGGGAACCTACAAGAAGCTCATCGTGCGCGATGGTCGTCTGGTTGGCAGTATTTTGATGGGAGACATCAGCAAGGCCGCCTATCTGATGCAGGCCTTCGACCGAGATTCGCCGCTGCCGGAAGAGCGCTTGTCGCTGTTGTTCGACCTCGGGACGCCGGGCACCAAGGTCACGCTCGATGAGATGCCGGCCGACGCGCAGGTCTGCAATTGCAACGGCGTGACCAAAAGTGCGATTGGCGCCTGTGTCGCGGCGGGCAAGCGCAGCACCAAAGCCGTCATGGATGCGACGCGCGCAGGCATGGGTTGCGGTTCGTGCAAGTCCATGGTCAACGAGGTCGTCGAATGGTTCTGCGGTGGAGACCTGCAGGAAGATCCAAGCGTCCACTATTATGTACCGTCGGTTCCGCTCAACAAGAGCGAGTTGATAAAGGCCGTTCGAGAGCAGAACCTTAAATCGGTCTCGTCGGTGTTTGCCGCGCTTGCCGGCGGCGTCGAGGACGCGCCGAGTAAGCCGGCACTGGCTTCGCTGCTTATCACGCTGTGGAACAAGGACTACGTCGATGAGCGCGACGCGCGGTTTATCAATGACCGTGTCCATGGCAACATCCAGAAAGACGGGACGTTTTCGGTGGTTCCGGAAATGCCCGGCGGGGTCTGTACGCCTGCCGAGTTGAAACGCATCGCGGACGCCGCGGTAAAATACAATGTGCCGCTGGTCAAGGTTACCGGCGGTCAACGCATCGACCTCGTGGGCGTTAAAAAGGATGATTTACCGGGCATCTGGAACGATCTCGGCATGCCTGCTGGTTACGCATGGGGCAAGAGTTACCGCACCTGCAAGGCCTGCATAGGCACTGATTTCTGCCGATTTGGTCTCGGTGATAGCATGGGGCTGGCGCTCAAGATCGAGCGTCGGTTTCGCGGTATCGACAGTCCCGGCAAACTCAAACTGGCAACGGCGGGCTGTCCGCGCAATTGCTCTGAAGCGTTGATCAAAGATATCGGTGTGGTCGCGATTGGCGACGGAAAATGGGAAATCTATATTGGTGGCGCAGGCGGCGCTCATGTGCGGAAAGGCGATCTCCTCTGCGTCGTCGACAGCGAAGACGCCGCGCTGCTCTTTTCCGGCCGCTTCATGCAGTATTACCGCGAAAACGCCAAATACAAAGAGAGAACTTATACGTTCCTCGAACGCCTCGGCATTGAGCGAATTCGCGCAGTCGTTGTCGATGACAGCGATGGGATCGCGGTTGAACTTGATGCCGCCATGAAGCAGTCGACGGATGCGACTTACGATCCCTGGAAAGAGGCTGATGCCCCTAAGACGGTCAACCAGTTCGCAACCGCGATCTCAGCAGGCGAGGTGTGAGATGACAAAATCTGTCCTCATTGGCTCCGTTGACCAAATCCCTCCAGGCGAAGGAAGAAATTTTATCGTTGAACATGCACAAATTGCGGTATTCAGAACCCATGCCGGCGAGGTTTTTGCGACGCAGGCCGCTTGTCCGCACCGTAATGGTCCGCTCGCTGACGGCCTGTTGGGGGGCGCGATGATCGTTTGTCCTTTGCACGATCGGACGTTCGATTTGAGAACCGGCGAAGGCGTCGGTCCAGACTGCGCAAATCTCAAAATTTATCGGGTTGCGCTAACCGAAAATTCTCAGATTCTCATCACGCTCTGACTCGGTCGCGGCCACTAAACAAAAATGCCCCAGATGAGACTTCCAATAGCTTAGTCGGAATGCAACGCTGTCACAAGTACCAAGCAAGTACTGCCTTGAGCGAGGCGTTTTCGATTATCGGCAAAACGACGATCTGATTCATCCCGGAGGAACGCGCCAGGGATGCAGCAATCGATTCATCGTGCTTAAGATTTTCGTTAATGGCCGGCATACCTGTTGCCCAGGCACCTCCGATTGATCCCTCCCCTTTCCCTATTGTTTTTGAAGCGTAAAGAGCATCGAGATCGGTTCGCCTACTGCAGTCACCCGATTGAAAGACCAATGCACTTCGGGATTCGTTTGGCACCCAGATTTCGAAACGCTCCGCTATAGGCGTGGTCTGCGCCGACAAAAAGGTAACGACCCAAGTTTGATTGGAAGATGTCTTGTAGGGAATGCCCACGCCACAGTTCATCCCGATTTCAGAAGCTTCTTCCCATCGCAAAAAACGCTTCGAATTGTGAAGGTCCTTCATGATTAGGGGCATGCCTGCCTTCCAGGTTCGGCCAGGCAAGCCAAAACCACGGGGAAATTTTGTGTGCCTCGAATTGAATTCAAACATGTCGGCCGTGCCGTAATAACCGTCGACCAGCGCCATTTCGTGAGAAAGTTCCGGATCATTGTGCCAGAGTTCGATGGCACCAACGTGCTTTTCGTCGTCGCCACAATAAAGCAGCATCACGGCCATTAGAAATTCGCCAGCAAAAACAGGCAGCGCCACCGCACAGGTCAAGCCAACTTCTTTAGCCTCGTCGGTTCGCTTAAAGTAAGAATTGGAAAATTCCGTTAGAACAATGGGGTGTCCTGACGCCCATGCTTTGCCGGGCACTCCCTCATCGTAAGCAAAAAGCGTGTTTTCGCTGAGCGCGCGAAATTCGGAAAACATATCATCACAAAGACTCCCTCCGAACTCCAGCCGCGTCCCGGTTCGATCGGGTACCCACAATTCAACTACTCGAATGAAGTTTTTCACTGGACGACCCTAATCACGGCACTGACGATAAGCATCGTTGATTTCGGGGCCTTAGGTGCGCGCAAATTTCGGGCAGATACGCCCAGAAATCAGGCGCCGACTAGTCATGGATTTCTACTGCAAGGAAAAGCTGCCAAAGAATAATTCGAAGCGTACAGTATCGAACCTTTCGTCGCAGCGCTGAAAACGGCGCCCCCGAGTAACCCTTGGCAAATCGGCTTCAGCAATCGCAGGCGGCGCCTTTCGACATAGTCCAATTTGTGAAATCCTGGCGGGGGGATTCTTGGCGTAGGAGCGCGCATCGCGGGAATTCGTTCGCGTTGATCACGGGCCCTTGGCGTCGGTCATTTGAAAAACAGCAAGCAGATTGTGACTCTGGCGCGTGCCATTTGCTGGCCATTATTAAACCCAAGATTGTGCGCCACACAATCATCTTGTCGACTAACAATCTGTTTCTACTAATGCCCGCCAACTTCTCGAAGTGGCCGGCTTGCGAACGCGGCTGTCATAAATCTTTCAATTCGAAGTTCTCGTTCGCTGCCTAGTATATTCCGCATGATTTTCTTCTTTGGCGTCGAGCACGTTCGATTCATTATTTTATGAAATTGCAGCATGATAGATAATAAGCACTCCACCGGAGTGGCACTTCACAGCCGGATGTTGGCTATTGACCTGCAGCATCTACGGTACGCCGTCGCGGCGAGAGATCAGGGGAGCTTACGACGAGCGGCCAAAGGCCTATCGGTTCAGCAATCGACCTTGAGCCGCTGCATTCGCCAGCTCGAGCATTCGATTGGCCTGACTATCTTCGAGCGATCGAGTAGTGGCGTTCGCGCAACGGACGCGGGGCGTGATTTTCTTCACCTAGCTCGATCGATCTTGGAGCAAGTAGATTCACTCGTGACAAGGGCGCATCGGACCGGCCGCGGTGAAGCTGGCCGACTCACGATCGGCTTTTACACATCACTGACGGCCGGCAATTTGCGCGCGACGCTTGTGGATTATGCGCGGCGATTTCCGGAGCTCGAACTCGAAATGGTAGAAGGATCGCGTGCACGTCTTGTCACTGCTTTGCGCAACGGCGCGGTCGACATCGCCATCGTGACCGGCGAAACGCACCTTCCGCATACCAAGTCAATGTGGCTTTGGAGTGAACGCATTCTGGTTGTGCTGCCGGATGGCCATCGGCTGGCCGCCAATGAGATCGTTCATTGGACCGACCTCAAGGGCGAAGCGCTTTTGTTGAGCCGACGTGATCCCGGACATGAGATTCATGACATGGTTCTCGCCAGACTTGCCTCGCCAGCAGACCGGCCAAAAATGGTGCGACATGATATAAGCCGCGAAAGCATCAAAAGCCTGGTCGGTGCCGGCTTTGGCATCGGCTTGACGATTGAGGCTTCTCTTGGTGCGAACTTCGCCGGTGTCATCCATCGGGAGGTCCGAGATGGGACCGGTCCAACCCGGGTTAGCCATTCAGC
>Ga0066789_10000506_pt1 | contig 15673 bp, 13 predicted proteins | sample OrgsoiDNA2013049_FD_70960 | JGI IMG/M metagenome (GOLD analysis project Ga0066789, IMG submission 70960) | Permafrost soil microbial communities from the Arctic, to analyse light accelerated degradation of dissolved organic matter (DOM) -... | ecosystem: Environmental > Terrestrial > Soil >...
TGCGCAGTGTCGAACGTCGGGCCCGGCCGATGGATCTCGGCCCGGCCGGCGAGCCGGTTGCGGCCGGCCTGCGTGAGCTGCCCGAAACCACCTGGCTCGAGCCGGCGCCCGACGCGTTGATGATCGCCCCCGGCGGCGATCCGGCTGAACGCGCGGTCGCGCGCGATTCGGTGCGGCTGGCCTTTGTGGCCGCGCTGCAGCAGCTGCCTGCTCGGCAGCGTGCCGCGCTGATCCTGTGCGAAGTCCTGCAATGGAAGGCGACCGAAGTCGCTGAGTTGCTCGAGACCTCGGTGGCGTCAGTGAACAGCGCGTTGCAACGAGCTCGAACGACATTGGCGGCGACCGGCCGCACGTCGTCCGACATGAAGACACCGACCGACATGAGCGCGGCCGATCGCGATCTGCTGGCCCGTTACGTCGCTGCATTCGAGGCATACGACATCGAGGCACTGACCGCGGTGATTCACGAGGACGCGATTCAGTCGATGCCGCCGTACGACCTGTGGTTGGTCGGCCGTGACGACATCTTCACCTGGTGGTTCGGCCCCGGCATCGGCTGCAAGGGGTCGCGAGTGATCGCGGCTGGCACTGCAAACGGGTCGGCCGCGTTCGGCCAGTACAAGCCGACGGCCGGCGGTGGTTTCGAACCGTGGGCGTTGCAGGTGGTCGAGCTTCGTGATGGCAGCGTCGGCGAAATCACCTTCTTCTTGGGCACCGCCACGTTGTTCCCGTTGTTCGGGCTGCCGGCCACGCTCTAAGCCGAGACCAGCACGGCGCCTAAACCCATCAGATCGACAAGGCCCAACATCTCCGCCGACGCGTTCAACAACACGATGCGATCACCGCCGCGTAGGGCGTTCAGGTATGCGCGCGCGAGCGCCTCGACGGTCGCCAGATCGGTCGGCTGGTCACCGACGTCACATTGCACGACGCTCGCCATCTGTGATCAGACGTTGGGGGCGAGCACAATTCATCGGTGCGGCCGTGGTTAGTCAGACGCCGTTCGCGATTGCTTGATGAGGCTCTTCCCGAAATCCCACATCAAGCCGCTGCCACTGTGGGCGTCGTCCATCACGTCGATGAACGCGGTCATGAAGCGGTCGACCTCGCGCTCGCCGATGATCAGCGGCGGGATCAGCTTGATGACCTCGACGTGATCGCCGGACACCTGGGTGAGAATGCGGTGGCGGTGGAACAGCGCGTGCACCACGGTCTGCGCAAACAACCCCTTGCGCGCACCTTGCAATGCCAACCACGATGCCCGCAATTTCAGCGACTTGGGGCGGCCGAATTCGATGCCGATCATCAGGCCCCGCCCGCGCACCTCGTGCAGTAGTTCGTAGCGGTCGACGAGTTCGGTCAACCGCGATTGCAACAGCTCGCCGACTTTGCGGGCGTTGTCGACGACACCTTCGGTTTCGAACACGTGCATCGTGGCTAAGCCGGCCGCCATGGCTTGCGCGTTCGAGCCGAACGTCGAGTCGTGCACCAACACGCGATCCATCGACGAGTAAACCTTCTGGAAGACCCAGTCGGGGCCGAGCGTCGCGCCGATCGGCACATAGCCACCCGACAGCGCCTTGGCGGTCGCGATCAGGTCGGGCTCGACGCCGTCGTGTTCGTAGGCGAAGAAGTCGCCGGTGCGGCCGACGCCACACTGCACTTCGTCGGCGATTAGCAACGCCTTGTGTTTGCGCAGCAGCTCGTGCGCGGCCGGCAAGAACCCAGGCGGTGAGACTGCGACGCCCTTGCCCTGGATCGGCTCGACGATGAATCCGGCGACATCGCCGCGGTTGAGTTCGCGCTCGAGGGCGGCCAGATCGCCGAACGGGATCGGGGCGCCCGGCAGCATCGGGCCGAAGCCGGCGCGAAAGTCGGCGGCGCCGTTGACCGACAGGGCGCCCGCCGTGAGCCCGTGAAACGCGTGCTCGCAATAGATGATGCGGTTGCGGCCGGTCGCGTAGCGCGCGAACTTCAGCGCCGCTTCGACCGCCTCGGTGCCGCTGTTGCCGAAGTAGACGCGATCGAGGTGCGGCGCTTTCGCCAGCACCACCTCGGCCAACGGCCCGGCCAGCGGGGGAGCGTCGAACTGGGTGAGGTCGGCTAGCCCAGCGTCGAGAACATCGTGCAAGGCCTGCCGGACGACGGGATGGTGCCGGCCGAGCGCGAAGACACCGAATCCGGCGAGCATGTCGAGGTAGTCGTGGCCGTCGGCGTCGTAGAGGTACGCACCCTCACCGCGGGCGTAGTGCTTGTCGAAGCCGATCGCGTGCAACATGCGCGGCAACTGCGGATTGAGGAGCTGGCGATGCAGTGCGTACCGCTCGGGCCCGCGCCGCGAGACAACGCCAAAAAGGTCGAAACGGTCGGCCGGATCCATGGCGGCTCCTCGTCGCGCAGCCAGCAACACGCTTGTCGGGACCATGCTCGATCTGATAGACGGAATACCTGCGGTCGCTAGCTTGTCACCATCACTAAGTTTTGTTCCATGCTAGGTAGCTCATCAAGGCGGTGGCGGCGTGCTTGAGCGGGTGACGAGTGATGTACCCGCCGTGCTCGGGCGAGCGCGCGCCCTGGTGACCCCGGCACTGCGAGCCGCGGTCGATGGGCTCGATGACCGCTGCATGCGCACCATCTGCGCCTATCACCTCGGCTGGGTCGACGCCGAAGGCGGGCCGATCGAAGCCAGCGGTGGCGGCGGCTCAGGCAAGGCGATCAGATCAACCCTTGCGGTGCTCTCAGCCGAGGCGGGCGGGGGTACGGCTGCCGACGGCGTCGCGGCCGCGGTTGCGGTCGAACTCGTGCACAACTTCTCGCTTCTGCACGACGACATCATGGATCGCGACGTCGAACGACGGCACCGGCCGACCGCGTGGGTGGTGTTCGGCGAAGGCCAGGCGATCCTCGCCGGCAACGCGATGCTGACCGCCGCCATCGAGGTACTCGTGCGCGACGGAGCGGCCGGCAGCCGCAGCTTGCCGTGCCTGCTCGAGGCGATCCAACTGCTCATCAGCGGTCAATCCGCCGATCTCGCGCTTGAGAGCAAGCCCAGCGTCGACCTCGACGAGGTGCTGCGCATGGAGGCCGGCAAGACCGCCGCGCTGCTCGCGTGTGCCGCGTCGATCGGCGCGATCGCCGCCGATGCCCCACCGTCCGTGGTGGCCGGGCTGGCCGCGTACGGCCACGAGCTCGGCATGGCGTTCCAGCTGGTCGACGACATCCTCGGCATCACCGGCAACGCGGCCGCGACTGGCAAGTCGTCGTCGTCCGATGTCAGGGCCGGCAAGCGCAGCGCACCCATCGTGGCCGCGCTCGTGTCGGGCACCAGGGCCTCGGCCGAACTCCGCGACCTCCTCGCGTCCGGCCCACCGTCGAACGACGACGACGTTACGCACGCCAACAAGCTCATCGATGAAGCTGGCGGTCTTGACTGGGCCGCGCAAGAAGCGGATGCGCGGTTGGCGCGGGCGATCGGCCATCTCGACTCCCTGGCCCTCCCGGCGTCCGCTGCGGGAGACCTTGCCCAGCTCGCTCGCTACGTCGTCGTCCGCGACCGGTAACGGCAGGAACACGGTATGACGGCGCTGACCACCTCAGATCTCAGTGACGACGTTGCCGCCGCGATCAGGCGCGCCCAAGAGCACCTGATCGCGCGGCAAGACAGCGCCGGCTGGTGGAAGGGCGAGCTCCGCACCAACGTCACGATGGACGCCGAAGACCTGCTGCTGCGCCAATTCCTCGGTATCTTGCGCAACGACGAACTCGTCGAGGCAGCGCGCTGGATTCGCTCGCAACAACGCGCCGACGGCACGTGGGCCAACTTTGAGGGCGGGCCGGGCGACCTGTCGACCACCGTTGAGGCGTACGCCGCGTTGCGCCTGGCCGGCGACTCCACCGACGCCACGCACATGGCGTTGGCGCGCACGTTCGTGCTGGCCAGCGGTGGCGTCGAGGCCAGTCGGGTCTTCACCCGAATCTGGCTGGCGATGTTCGGCGAGTGGTCGTGGGACGACCTGCCGACGATGCCGCCCGAGCTGGTGTTGTTGCCGAAATGGTTTCCGCTGAACGTCTACGACTGGGGCTGCTGGGCTCGGCAGACTGTCGTCGCGATCACGGTGGTCGGCACCTTGCGCCCGTCGCGATCGCTGCCGTTCACCTTGGCCGAATTGCGGTCGGGTGCACGCCCGGCGCCGGTCAAAACAGGGCCGGTGGCGACGGCGTTCAACGTGCTCGACAAGGCGCTGAAGATCTACGACCGCTCACCTATCAAGCCCGGTCGGTCAATGGCGCTCAACCATGCAGCTCAGTGGGTGCTTGCCCGACAAGAGGCGGACGGCGGGTGGGGTGGCATTCAGCCCCCATGGGTCTATTCGATCCTCGCGCTGCATCTGCTCGGCTACCCGCTCGATCACCCCGCCCTGGTCGCGGCGATCCGTGGGCTCGACGGATTCTTGATCCGTGAAGAAACGCCCGACGGCGTGATTCGACGGCTCGAGGCGTGCCAATCGCCGGTCTGGGATACCTGCCTCGCGCTGACCGCGCTGCTCGACTCTGGCGCGTCGCCCGACGACCCCGCAGTGCAGAACGCGGTCGAGTGGCTGCTCGGCGAAGAGGTACGGGTCAAGGGTGACTGGGCAATCAAGCGACCAGGCCTCGAGGCCGCCGGCTGGGCTTTCGAGTTCGCCAACGACGCCTACCCCGACATCGACGACACCGCCGAAGTGGTGCTCGCGCTGCGCCGCGTCTCGCCGGAGTCGCGCCCTCGCGTTGCTGCGGCGGTCGAGCGTGGCATCAGGTGGTCGGTGGGCATGCAATCGCGTGACGGCGGTTGGGGCGCGTTCGACGCCGACAACACTCGGCGGCTGGTCGAGAAAGTGCCGTTCTGCGACTTCGGCGCCGTCATTGACCCGCCGACCGCCGATGTCACGGCGCACATGGTCGAGATGCTCGGTCACTGCGGCCTCGCGCAGAGCACCGCGGCGAAGCGCGGCGTGCGCTGGCTGTTGAACGCGCAGGAGCCCGACGGGTCGTGGTTCGGCCGCTGGGGCGCGAACTACGTCTACGGCACTGGCGCGGTCATTCCCGCGTTGGTCAGTTGCGGCATCGGGGCCGACTCATTGCCGGTGCGTCGAGCGACACGCTGGCTTGAACAGCACCAAAATCCCGACGGCGGCTGGGGCGAAGACCTGCGGTCGTACGACGACGTGGAGTGGCGCGGCCGTGGTACGTCGACGCCCTCGCAAACGGCCTGGGCACTGCTCGGTCTGCATGCGGTCGATCCGCACAGTGCCGCGGTCGCCCGCGGTATCGATTGGCTCGTGCGCACGCAGCGCGCCGACGGCGGGTGGGACGAAGACCTCTACACCGGCACCGGGTTTCCCGGCGATTTCTACATCAACTACGAGATGTACCGGCTGGTGTTTCCCCTGAGCGCGCTCGGCCGTTATCTCACCAGCCGCGAACCGGCGAGCGAGCCTGACCGCACGATCACCCTCGACCGCACGATCACGCTCGATGAGACCGAGTCCCTCGACATCCCGGAGGCACGCGACGAAGCCGACTCTGCGAGCTCTGCTCCCTTCGTGGCCTCGCCATGACCCGCCTCGTCGTCGTGACCGCGCTGCGCGCTGAGTACGCGGCCATGTGGGGCCGTGCACCCGGTGCGCTGCTGGCGCGCTGTGGCATGGGCCCCGAGCGGGTACGCGCCTGGCTGCCCCAACTCGACGCGCTTGCGCCCGAGGCGATCGTGGTGGCCGGTGTGGCCGGCGGGCTCGATCCCACCCTGCGGCCCGGCGACGTCATGGTCGCCACCGAGGTGCGCGACGAGCACGGCCGCACCGTGTTGCGCGCCGCCGCGCCGCTGGCGGCCGAACTGCGCCGCATGGGATTGCGCGTGCGGACCGGCCCGATGGTCAGTTGCGATCACATCGTGGGGGGGCGCAAGGCGAGAGCCAAGCTGGCGGCCACCGGGGCCATGGCGGTCGACATGGAATCGGCAGCCATCGTGCGGGCGGCCGGCGCGATCCCGACGGCGGTCGTGCGGGTGATCGTCGATACCGCATTCAGCCCGATCGCCCGACTGGCCACCGTGCCGGCCGGCGCCCGCGCCTTGCTGACCTTGCGCTCTACCGGCCCGGCGTTGCGGCGATGGGCCGATCTCGTCGGTCCACGCAAAGTGCTCGTGGCGGCCCCGCGATCGTTTTGTGCCGGGGTCGAACGTGCCATCGACATCGTCGAACTTGCCCTTCAGCGCTACCCGCGCCCGGTCTATGTGCGTCGGCAGATCGTGCACAACGCGCATGTCGTGGCCGACCTCCAACGCCAGGGCGCAGTGTTCGTTGACGAACTCGACCAAGTGCCCGACGGCACCACGGTCGTCTTTTCGGCGCACGGTGTGGCGCCGGCGGTCCGAGCCGAAGCGGCCCGACGCGACCTGAACGTCATCGATGCGACCTGCCCGCTGGTGTCGAAGGTGCACAGCGAAGCGCGCCGGTTCGCCGGCCGGGGCGACACCGTGCTGCTCATCGGGCACGCCGGCCACGACGAAGTCGAGGGCACGCTCGGCCAGGCTCCTGGCTCGGTCGTGCTCATCGAAAACGAGGACGACGCCAAGCGCGCCGTCGTGGCTGACCCTGACCGCGTCGCGTTCCTCACCCAGACCACGTTGGCGACCGACGATGTGAGCCGCACGGTTGAGGTGTTGCGACGGCGCTTTCCCGGCATCGAGTCGTCGGCAACAGACGACATCTGTTACGCGACGACCAATCGGCAGGACGCGGTGCGAGCGATCGCGGCCGAAGCCGACGTGGTCATCGTGTTGGGTTCGGAGAACTCGTCGAACTCGCGCCGCCTTGCCGAGGTGGCCGAACGTTGCGGCGTGGCGGCGCACCTCGTCGACGATGCGACCGAGATCCTGCCTGAATGGCTGGCCGGTGCAACGACCGTCGGCATCACCGCCGGCGCATCCGCCCCGCCGCACCTCGTCGACGAAGTAATTGGCACCTTGCGGGCGCTCGGCCCGATCGATCTCACCGAACGCGCAGTCGCGCGTGAAGATGTAACGTTCGCGCTACCTAAAGGGGTTGCTGGCTGATGGCTGTTCCTATCCGACAAGGCATCAGGATCGGTACGTACCTTCTCACCCAGAAGGTGCGTCGCCGCGAGAAGTTTCCGCTCATTGTCGAACTCGAGCCGTTGTTCGCGTGCAACCTTAAATGCAACGGGTGCGGCAAGATTCAGCAGCCGCACGATTTGCTAGCCCAGCGCATGCCGGTCGAACGCGCAGTCGCTGCGATCGAAGAATCCGGCGCGCCGATGGTGTCGCTCGCTGGTGGCGAACCACTCATGCACCCACAGATCGACGTCATGGTCAACGAACTGGTCAAGCGCAAGAAGTACGTGTACCTCTGCACGAACGCCGAGCTCGTTCGCAAGCGCTGGGATAAGTTCAATTTCAAGCCGTCGCCGTACTTCTCGTTCGCGATTCACATCGACGGGCTGCGCGAGCGGCATGACGAGTCGGTCGCGAAAGAAGGCGTGTTCGACGAGGCGGTGGAGGCCATCAAATTCCTGCAGGCTAAGGGTTTTCGGGTCACTACAAACTCGACGTTCTTCAACACCGACACGCCACAGACGATCATCGACGTCATGAACTTCTTGAACGACGAGGTCAAGGTCGACCAGATGATGATCTCGCCGGCCTACGCGTACGAGAAGGCTCCCGACCAAGACCACTTCCTCGGTGTGACCGAAACGCGCGAACTGTTTTCGAAGGCGTTCGGCAACGGCAACCGCAAGCGGTGGCGCTTGAACCACTCGCCGTTGTTCCTCGACTTTCTCGAGGGCAAGGTCGACTTCGAGTGCACTGCATGGGGCATCCCGTCGTACTCACTGCTGGGTTGGCAACGGCCGTGTTACCTGATGGCCGACGGGTACGTAAAGACGTACAAAGAACTGATCGAGACCACCGATTGGTCGAAGTACGGCCGAGGCCGCGACAGCCGGTGCAACAACTGCATGGCGCACTGCGGTTACGAACCGACGGCCGTGCTGGCCACGATGGGGTCGATCAAGGAGAGCCTGCGCGCCCTACGCGAGCAGGGCTGATCCAAATCGAGGCGCTGGCAGGCTCGACGGCCTGGCTGACGACCGCGAGCAGCTCGAGACGCACCGTCTGGAGCTCAACTGCGTCGCGCAACCGGGCCGAGAACGCCGCGACGGTCGTCTCCGCTCGTAACCGCGACGGCTGAACGGCCGATCCACGATGCGCTGGGATCCTCGGCGCAGCGGGTTGAACAGTGCCGCAGCTACCAGTGTTGACGCGGGGCCAACCGGTCGCGGCGCGTCTGTGTGGGCCGTCCACGGGCCCCCGTTCGCAGTCATTGACTCCAGGTGACCTGCAACCTAGACCCGCATGCGTTCCGAGATCGTTACGCGAGCCGTATCCATGGCGCTGCCACATGCGTTTGAGGCCCGTCGTGCCGCTGCGTCTGCGAGCTCATGGACCAAGGCGTAGCGGAGGCACTTGAGCGGACGCTCAAACATCTGTATTGTGCCCCTTTGAGCGATCGCTCAAACCAGTTTGGGGTTACTGCCAGTGTCGATGGGATCGGAATTCCTATGATCCGGAATGCTCGCGGATACATAGGCGGCGTCCTGGTGGCGCGTTCCATCGGATTCGGCTTTCTCGGCGGTTCCGCACTGGGCGTGGCTGGGTTGATGGTCCTGCTTTGGTACCCGTGGGAGGTGAACTCAGCGTGGGAGTTGCTTGGAGATGCCCTGCTGCTCGCTCCGTATGCGGCGGTCATCGGCTCTCTGATGGGTGCCTTCGTCGGCTTGTGCTGTGGCGTCGCGCTCGTCGTTGCTGGCCCCACGGCGACTGGCGATCGTCTGTCCGTGCGGAGGATCGCTGGCGTCGCCGCGGCCACTCCGTTCGTTGTATTGGCGGCGATCACCTCCGAGAACGGCGCTCAGGCGTGGAAACTGGGCGGGTGGATGTGGTGGTTATTCGTTGCTGCCATGGGGGCTAGCACTGGCGCAGCCATCGGGCCTCACGTAGTCGGCGGCCGGGCCGATCCGCTCCGGCCAGGGCATTGCTGGTTTCGACACTGCCGGCTTACGCGGGGCGTCCGGCCGATATGAGCGACACGCGAAGCAAACTCATCGACGGGGCAATCACGACCCTGCGCGACAAGGGCATCGCTGGTTCCTCGGCCCGGACGATCGCCGCGGCAGCCGACGCCAACCAGGCGCTCATCTTTTATCACTTCGGCTCGGTCGATGAACTGATCGTCACGGCGTGCCGAGAATCGACCGCAGCGCGCGTCGCGCTCTACAGAGCCCAGTTCAACGAGGTGACGTCCTTTCGGCAATTGCTTGAACTCGGTCGGGAGCTACACACACGAGAACGCGGCGCGGGCAACGTCGCCGTGCTCGCTCAGGTTCTCGCAGGTGCGCAACAGGATCGCAACCTCGCCGCCGCCGCTCAGCATGCGCTGTCGTTGTGGATTGTCGAAATCGAAGCCACGTTGGCCCGACTCTTGAAGGGGAGCCCTATCGCAGCCGTGGCAAGCGCGGAAGGGCTTGCTCGAGGGATTGCCGCGTCGTTCATCGGCATCGAACTGTTCGAAGGAGTTGATCCAAAGGGCGCTGAGAGCGCAATAGCTTCACTCGAGATGCTTGGTGTGCTGGTCGAGGTTGTCGACGACCTCGGCCCGGTTGCTCGACGTGCACTGCGCGCACGACTGCGACGAACTGGTCGCGCATCGGCGAAAACGTTGACGAGCTAACAGCTCGAATCCGCTACTTGGTGTTCCACATCTCAATGACCGAATTCTCTTTGTTCACAGGCGGCCGGGGATCCGGTTGACACGGCGGGGCTATCGACGGCGGGCCGCGGGCGAACGATGATGGGAGCCATGGCGATCAACCGATGAGCTCCCGCCGTGACACCTACGACGCCGCGCTGGATCGTGCGGTCGCACATACGAAGCAGTGGCTCGACTCGTTGCCCGAGCGCCCGGTCACACCGCGCGTGTCGGCCGACGAGCTGGCCGCGGGTATCGCGACGCCCCTGCCCGATGGGCCGACCGACCCGGCGGAGGTTATCGACCTGCTGGCGGCGGCCGCCGAACCTGGGCTGACGGCGATGCCGAGTGGCCGCTTCTTCGGCTGGGTAGTCGGCGGCACGCTGCCGGCCGCGCTTGCCGCCGATTGGCTGGTCAGTGCCTGGGACCAAAACGCTGGCTTGCGCTACGGCTCGCCAGCGGCAGCGGCCTTGGAAGAAACGGCTGGCGGCTGGCTGCTGGAGCTGCTCGGATTGCCCGCGGGTGCCGACGTCGGGTTCGTGACCGGCGGCACGATGGCCAACTTCACCTGCCTGGCCGCGGCTCGCCAGCAGGTGCTCACCGCCGTCGGCTACGACCTCGACACGTTGGGCTTGACCGGCAGCCCGCGGGTGCGCGTCGTCGTGGGTGCCGAACGGCACGACACGGTCGACCTGGCGCTGCGGTATCTCGGGCTCGGGGCGCCGATCGTGGTGGCCGCCGACGATCAAGGCCGGATCCGCCTCGACGCCCTGCACGCGGAGCTCGATGCCGGCAACGGCCCGACGATCGTCTGCCTTCAGGCCGGCAACGTGCACTCGGGTGCTTTCGATCCGATGGCCGCGGTCGAACTGGCGCACGACCATGGCGCGTGGGTGCACATCGACGGTGCGTTCGGGTTATGGGCGGCCGCGAACCCTCGACTTCGGCACTTGCTGGCCGGCTTCGAATCGGCCGACTCATGGGCCACCGATGCGCACAAGACGTTGAACGTGCCGTACGACTGCGGTCTGGCGATCGTGGCCAATCCGGCCGCACTTCGGTCGGCGTTCGGCGTCCATACCAGCTATTTGATTGCCGCCGATGCTGCCGGGCCGGGTGATCCGCTGGAGAAGGTGCCGGAGCTATCGCGCCGGGCTCGTGGCATTCCGGTGTGGGCGGCGCTGCGGTCGCTCGGCCGCGATGGCGTCGCTGAGCTCGTTGATCGCATGGTGCGGCACGCCGGCAGCATCGCGGCCGGCATCGGCGCAATCGACGGCGCACAGGTGTTGAACGACGTCGTCTTCACCCAGGTCTGCATCGCTTTCGCGGACGACGACCGCACCCGCGCCGTGACTGCTGCGCTGCTGGCAGACGGCACTGCGTGGATGTCAGGATCGCGGTGGCGGGGCCGCGACGTGCTGCGCGTGTCGGTCAGCAATTGGTCGACCGACGACGACGACGTGGCAGCCTCGATCGACGCGGTGCGACGGGCGGTCGCTTCGACCGCTCGCGCTTGATGGGCTGCGGTTGGGGCACGACAGTCCTGACTCGCGAATTCGAAGGAGTGCAGCATGACGTTCGGTGAACCGACGCGGCTCGACCCGATCAGCGTGGCCTGGAACACGGTCGCCAGCTTCGGCACGTACGAAGAGGCCCAAACGGCGGTCGACCGCCTGTCGGACGAGAGTTTTGCGGTCGAGAACCTCGACATCGTGGGCTCGGATCTTCGCCTGGTTGAGCGGGTAACCGGGCGCCTGACCAAGCGGAGCGCGGCCGGTGCTGGCGCGGCCAGCGGAGCCTGGTTCGGTCTCTTCATCGCGCTGATCATCGGCTTGTTTACGACCGGCCCAGCCTGGCTCGGCTTGATCCTCGGCGGTCTGCTCATCGGCGCAGTGTGGGGTGCGGTGTTCGGCTATGCCGGGCACGCCGCCACCGGCGGGAGCCGAGACTTCTCGTCGCAGCGCAGGCTGACCGCGATGCGCTACGACCTGGTTGCCCGCGGCGGCCATGCCGATGAAGCCCGCGAAGTGCTGCGGCGCATCGGGGCGGCCAGCCCCGATCCGAACGTGGTGCGGTAGCGGTTCTGCTCGGTGCGCGGCTTCAGACCCTGAAGAAGCGATCGGTGAATTCGTTGCCGAATGTGCCGGTCGGGTCGTATCTGTTGGCGAGGTCAGCGAAATCGATCAGACGCGGGTAGAGCGAGCGCACGACGTCGGGCGCGGTGGTGAATACCTTGCCCCAATGGGGCCGTGCGTTGAACGGCGCGAGTTGCGCCTCGATGGCCGCCGTCACGGGCGTCACCACGTCGATGTCAGGTACCCAGGTGAAATGGATGCCGACGCTGTCGCGCTGATAGCTACCGCTGAGCCACAGACTGTCTGCTGCGATCGTGCGCAGCTCGGTGATCTGCAAGACCGGAGCGATGAGATCACGAATGGCGTCGACCGCACCGAGCGCGTCGGCCGCGGAGCTGCGGGGGACGAAGTACTCCGTTTGAAGTTCATCGCCGTTGCTCGGCGTGAAGTCGAGCCGAAAATGTGGAAGGCGTTCGTGCCACGGCCCGGGCACACCGAGCTGCTCGGTGCAATGCAAAGGCGGGACGCCGGGCACCGGATGGCGCGGGCCGTCAGCGGGTCGGGCTTCGAACCAGCGCGGCTCGGTGTGTGTGATCGGCATACGGTGCTTGACCCAGATCTGATTGACCAGATCTGTGCGCCAGTCGGTGAACAGGCTCACGCTGTATGCCGCCGAGAAAGTCGCGTCGAGCTGGGCTCGAACGTCGGCCAGCGGCAGGTCTTCGAACACATATTGGGCCACGTCGTAGGTCGGCTCGATGTCGAGGGTCAGGTCGGTGACCACTCCCAGCAACCCGAGCGCGACGACAGCGCCGTCGAAGTCGGCGTCGACTCCGCGCTCAAGGGTCACCATCTCGCCGTCCGCCATGACGAGGGTGAGGGCGCGGACGGCGGTGGACAGCGTGCCGTTCGTCACCCCCGACCCGTGCGTGCCGGTGGCACATGCCCCGGCCACCGAAATGTGGGGGAGTGACCCGAGGTTGTGCAGCGCGTAGCCCTCGGCGTGCAGGTACTGCGCAAGCTCGCCGTACCGGACGCCGCCCCCGACCGTCACGGTCGAGCGTTCGCGATCGATGCGCAGAACCGAGGGAAGATTGGCGACCGACAGTTGGTCGCCGGTTGAGTCGGCGATGGTGTTGAACGAATGGGCGGTGCCGAGTGCCCGCAATCGCGAGCTGCTGGCGACAATGCGGCGAAGCTCGTCGATCGAGTCGGGGCGATGGAGCTGCGCGGCTTGAAAGGTGATGTTGCCGGACCAATTCGTACGCGCGCCGCTCATCAAAGTCCCTTCGGGCTGACCTGCTCTTGGTTTGGTGAGACTAGTGGGGAAGGATGGCGGCATGGAATATAGGCAACTTGGCAGGTCAGGACTCCGAGTCTCGGCTCTCACCCTTGGCACGATGACCTTCGGCGGGACGGGCTGGGCATCGGTCGTCGGAAACACCGATGTCGACGGTGCCCGGCGGCAGATCGCGATGGCCCTCGACGCCGGCGTCAACCTCATCGACACTGCCGACGCGTATTCAGCCGGCTTGTCCGAGGAGATCATCGCCAAGGCGCTGCCGGTCGCGCGCGAAGACGTGCTGTTGGCCACCAAGGTGCGCATGCCGATGGGCGACGGGCCCAACGATGCCGGGTTGTCGCGGCACCACATCGTGCGCGCCTGCGAGGCGAGTTTGCGTCGGCTTGGTACCGAGTACATCGACCTCTACCAGGTGCACGAGTGGGACGGCCAGACGCCGCTCGAGGAGACCATGCGCGCCCTCGACGACCTGGTGACGTCGGGAAAGGTGCGTTACATCGGTGCCTCGAACTACGCCGGGTGGCAGCTGATGAAGGCGTTGGGCGTCGCTGAGCGCGCGCATCTTTCCCGGTTCGCGAGCCAGCAGATCTACTACTCACTCGCGGGCCGTGACGCCGAGCGCGAGCTGGTGCCGTTGAGTCTCGACCAAGGCCTCGGCATCTTGGTCTGGAGTCCGCTCGCAGCCGGCCTGCTATCGGGCAAGTACGCGCGCGGGGTCGAAGCGCCGGCCGGCAGTCGCCAGGTCAGCGACTGGAACGAGCCGCCGATCGACGATCAAGACAAGCTCTACGACATCGTCGACGTGTTGAAAGAAGTAGCGTCAGGGCACGGCGCCTCCGTCGCGCAGATCGCGCTCGCGTGGTCGCTTGGTCGACCGGGCGTCACGTCACTGATCGTCGGCGCGCGCACCGACGAGCAGCTTGCCGACAACCTGAAGGCAGCCGACGTGGTCTTGTCGGCCGACGAGCGACGCAAGCTCGACGACGTGAGCAAGCAGGTGTTGCCGTACCCGCATTGGCATCAGGCGAAGACGGCGCATGACCGTCTGAGTGCGGCCGATCTTGCGCTGCTCGCGCCCTACATCTCGTAACCGGCTAGCAATAGTGGAGGGCTGCACCCCATGACTGAGGACAGTGAATACGGTGAGACGGAGCTCGGCGACATCTCGTTGGATGCCCCGAGTCTGGAGCGCGATCGCGATGGCGTGGCGTCAATGCGCGACACCGAGGAAGAGCAGGGCGACGAAGCAGAAGTCGACGACCTCTACGTCTTCGACGAGAAGGCTGCGCGCGAGGTTGGCGCCGACTTCTCCGGCGACCAGCGCGACGAGCCCCGGCTGAACTAACGCGGTTGTGCGGCCTGCTCACGATGTACCGCTGGTAGCCGAACCAGAATCGACGCGGCGATCGCGGCGAGGGCGGTCAGAAATGCTGCCAGCGTGACAGTGGCAGTGAGCAGTGTGGTGGTGGTCAACAACAGGCCGGTGCCGACGACGGGCACCGTGATGCCGATGTAGGCGACGACGAAAAAGGTCGACAGCACCTCGGCCCGACGGTCTGGCGGTGCGATCGTATTGAGCGTCAGCACCGCGGCTCGGAACGCGTACCCGACCGCGCCACCGCCCACCATCGCGCCCACCAAGAACAGGGCGAGCGACTTCGCCGGCAAGGCGAGGGTGATGAGCAGCAGCCCTACGGGCAGTACAGCCAGACCTACCAGCGACGCGGTGCGAGCAGAGATGCGGCCGGCTAGTAGCTGCCCGAACGTGCCAGCGGCAAACACCAGGAACGCGACGATGCCTGCGGTTTGATGGCTGCGATCAGCGAGGCCTTGCCCAAGGAAATTGCCGACGAGTGCGGTCACGAATCCGAGCAACGCGAACCCCACAAACCCGCCGATCGCCGCTGCCGCGAACGGGCCACGAATCTCGCGAGGGACGCCGAGACGCTGGGGTTTGATGCCGCTGCGCAAACCGCCCGGCCGCCCTTCGACGGTGTCAGGAGCTTTGAGCAAGAACAGTGCAGGCAGGAGGAGAGCGCCCCCGACGATGTAGGGCAGCTGGGTCGGGCGCGGCGCATGCGCGGCCAGAATTCCCGAGATCAGCGGGCCGCACCCGAGCCCGCCCATGTTGGCGAACGTCGCGATCAGCGAACCGCGCTTGCGGTCGTGGTGCAGCTCGCTCACGTACGCCGTCGCTGCGCCCGTGACTAGTCCCGCGGCCAAGCCCGAAAGTACCCGGCCGGTCAGCAACGCGGGCAGGCTGCCGCTGACGGTGAACACCGTGGCGCTCGCTGCCGTCAGCGCCATCGCCACCCCCACCACGGGTTTGCGACCGATGTGATCGGAGAGGCGCCCGAAAAGCAGCAGCGAAGCGAGCACTCCGATGGCGTACGCCGAAAAGATGACCGTGATCATGAGCGGCTTCAGGTGCAGCCGGCCTGCGTAGATAGCGTACAGCGGCGTGGGCAACGTGGTGTTCGCCATGATGA
>Ga0066789_10000508_pt1 | contig 15663 bp, 10 predicted proteins | sample OrgsoiDNA2013049_FD_70960 | JGI IMG/M metagenome (GOLD analysis project Ga0066789, IMG submission 70960) | Permafrost soil microbial communities from the Arctic, to analyse light accelerated degradation of dissolved organic matter (DOM) -... | ecosystem: Environmental > Terrestrial > Soil >...
GACAATCGTGACGGCAGCAGCGACAACCGCTCTTGGAACTGCGGAGTGGAGGGTGTGACGGACGACCCGGAAGTCAACGGCCTCCGCGGCCGGCAGATCCGGAATCTGTTGGCGACGCTGCTGCTTTCTCAGGGTACGCCGATGCTGCTTGCGGGCGACGAGTCCGGCCGTACTCAGCAAGGCAATAACAATGCCTACTGCCAGGACAACAAGATCAGCTGGGTCAACTGGGATATCGGAAAACAAGGCCAAGCCCTGATCAAATTCGTTCAGAGACTGTGCACCCTACGTCACCACTATCCCATCCTGCGGCGCAACCGTTTCTTGACCGGCGACGACGATAAAGAGTTGGAGGTCAAGGAATTGACCTGGATCAATGCCTCGGGAGTCGAGATGCGCACTGAAGACTGGGCAGATGCCGGAATGCATTGTTTCGGCATGATGATCGACGGGCGGGCCCGCCCCAGCGGCGTGCGGCAACGGGGAACCGAAGCGGCGATGCTGCTGGTTCTGAACTCGCATCATGACCTCGTCGAGGTGACTCTGCCCGAATGCCCCGGCGGCCGGATTTGGTCTCTGCTCATCGACACCAACATTGCCAACGAGGAAGCGAAGTTCCGCGGTGAAACCGGTGATACGTACGGCATGACCGGTCGATCTCTGGCCCTTTTCGTGCGCACCGAGTAAAGCGCGCCGCGCGCGCCTGTCCACTGCGAACGCGGAAACTACGTCGGACGAATCCTAGAGTGCGAAATGCCGCTACGGGCCTTGCGACGCGCCGTGCCAATCCGCTTTGTCGATCTCATAAATAAAGCGCACAAGCCGCCAAGGCTCAGTTTCTCAAGTACGGAAACTCGCTCGTCGACCGCGGCGCGGCAATGTAAAAACCCTGTGCGAATCCTATCCCAAGTCGTCCGAGTTCCTGCAAGACGTCGACGGATTCGACGCGTTCGGCGATGGTGTGAATGCCCATGGCCCTGCCCACCTGGCTGATCGCCTCGACCATGCTTCGATCGACGGGATCACGCGTGACGTTCTCGATGAATTGGCCGTCTATCTTAAGATAATCGACCGGCAGCGTCTTCAGGTACATGAACGACGAGAGGCCGCTGCCGAAATCGTCGAGAGCGAACTGACAACCCCGATTTTTGAGCTCGCGCATAAAGTAGACTACGTTGCCCAAATTCGCGATGGCGGCGGTTTCGGCGATTTCGAAACATACGGCGCCGGCGGCGAGTTCGCGCGCACTCAACTCCGCGATCAGATATTCCAAAAACCGTTCATCGTTGAGCGACGTCGCCGACAGATTGACGGCAATCGTGTACGGCTTGATGCCGGTGCCGCTGCGATGAACTAACTGATCCAGGGCCCGCCGCACCACCCATCGATCGATCGACGGCATCACGTTGTAGCGTTCCGCGGCCGGTATGAACTCGGCGGGCGCGATCAACGAGCCTGACTCGTCGCGCAGTCGCAGCATCAGCTCGAAATGTTCCCGGTCGCAGCGATTGGCGCCGATGGGCACGATCGGCTGATAAAAGAGCTCGAAACGGCTGTCGTCGCAAGCACGCGTGAGCTTGGATACCCAAAGCATTTCGCGATGCCGCTCGGGCACATTATCGGGTTTGTACAACTGTACGCGGTTGCGGCCTTGATCCTTCGCGGCGTAGCAGGCCACGTCGGCCGCGCTCATCACATTGGCCACGGCGAGGGTCTCGTTGGTGATCTCTACGATTCCAATGCTGACGCCGACGGCCAATACGCCGTCCTGCCAGATGAATCGATAATCGCAAATGGCCTGCCGCAACGTTTCCGCCAGGCGCAGGGCCTGATCGAGCGTGTAACTCTGGAGCAATATGCCGAATTCGTCGCCGCCCAACCGCGCCAGGGTATCGCCGCCGCGCACTCGCGATTGCAGTACACCGGTGATCTGCTTCAGCAGTTGATCGCCCGCCGGATGACCACAGGTATCGTTGACCAATTTGAATTGATCCAGATCAAGGTAGAGCAAGGCGTGCCGGCAGTCGGCGTTCTCGCGAACGCTATCGACGGCCGCTGTGAGTCGATTTTCGAATTCGCGCCGATTGATGAGGCCGGTCAACGCATCATGGCTGGCTTGGTAGTGCAGCGCACGGTGCAAGCGCCGTTCTTTGCTGACGTCGTGGAACACCATGACGGCGCCGATGAGATTTCCCGCTCGGTCGCGAATGGGGGCAGCCGAGTCTTGGATGGCGATTTCCTGCCCGCGGCGATTCACCAAGACGATGTGTTCGGCAAGACCTACCACCTGGCCTTCCCGCAAGCAACGCATGACCGGACTCTCACTCTTCGCATGCGTGACTTCATCGACCAGGGTCAAGACATCGCCGATGAGCTGCCCCTGCGCCTCCCGGCTTTCCCAGCCGGTCAAGCTCTCCGCAATTGGATTGATGTAGTCGATGCGTCCTTCGGAATCGGTGGTGATGACGGCATCGCCGATGGACTGCAGCGTGACCTGGGCGCGCTCCTTGGCCTGGAATACCGCGGTCTCCGCCTTCTTACGTTCGGTAATGTCGGCGATGGTGCCTTCGAATCCGCTGATGCGTCCCTGTTTGTCGCGCACGACCCGGCCGTTGTCGACGACCACCAACATCGAACCGTCTTTGCGCCGCAGGACGTATTCGACGTTGCGGATTTCGCCTTCGCTCTCCATTCGCCGGACGAAACTGTCGCGATCGGTCGGATACCAATACAGCGAGCCGGCCGAAACCTGGTAGATTTCCTCGGCCGAGGCGTAGCCCAGGATCTGGACGAACGCGGGATTCACCACCAAGAAGCGGCCGCCGCGCGTCGTCCGATACACCCCTTCCATGACGCTTTCGAAGAGCCCACGAAACTTCGATTCGCTTTCGCGCAGAGCGTCTTCGGCGCAGCGCCGTTCGATCGCGATACCGGCTATCTGCGCCATACGCGACATCAACTCATGATCGCGATCCGACGGCACGCCCGGTCGCCGTTGAAACACTGAAAATGTACCGACGATGGTACCGTCCGATGCGACGATGGGCGCGGACCACACCGCACGGAGGCCGGCGTGTTGCGCGGCCTCGCGGCGAAATTCCCAGAACGCATCGAGTTCGATGTCGGCTACGGTTACCTGGCGGGCCAGAAAGATTGCCGCTGCGCACGAACCGTAGCGAATACCGACCGGCGCGTGGTCCATGGCCGCCACGAACTCGCGAGGCAGGCTGGGCGCCACACCGTAGCGTAAAACCTGAGCGTCGATGTCGAGAAGATTGATTGCGCAAAAGCTGTCCGATCGCACTCGCTCGATGACTTCGGAGATTGCTTCGAGCACCGACAACAGCGGTGCATTGGCCGCGATCTTCTCGAATACCCGTCGTTCACCGCTAGCGATGGCCTCGGCGCGCTTGCGCTCGGTGATGTCAGTAATGCTGGCGCGAATCAACCGCCGGTTGGAACTCGGCAAGCGAACGAAGCGCACTTCGCAGGGGAAGTTCTGCCCAAACGCGTCGCAATGCACCCACTCGAATACCGGCGCCGCACCGGCCAACGCGCCGTCGAGATACCCGCGAGCCACTCCGAACGACGGACTACCGTCGAGTTGCCGCGACGGGGTAATCTTGTCCGGTCCGCAGGCCAAGAGAGTTTCGCGATCCATTTTGAAAAAGCGGCAGGCATTGTCGTTGACGTCGATGAACTTGCCCTGATCGACGTCGAAGACAACGATGACTTCCGGCGCATGCTCCACCAGCGTTCGATACCGCGCCTCGCTCTCGCGCAGCGAATGCTCGGCCAGATGCCTTTCCGTCGTGTCTCGTACGCAGAGGATGTAGCCGTCGTGCCTATTCAGGCTCGCCTTGCTGACCGCGATCTCCACGGCGACCCGCGCGCCACCCTTGGTCAATCCCCACGTCTGGTGCGCGGCCAAATCCACGTGCGTATCGTCGATCTTGGCGGCGCAGTGTTCCAGGAAATCTACGAGACGCCCCGTTGCGCGCGCGCGAGTCGCGCTTTGGTCATCATCCCCCCGGCCATATGCGGGGTGGCTCGGAACGTCCGCGCCCGCGCCTACGTCCGGCAGCAAGAAATCCAGTGTTCTACCGAGGATCTCCGCGGCCGAATAGCCGAAAATACGTTCTCCGGTGGGGTTGAAACTCTCGATATGACCCAGGTCGTCAACGGTGACGATGGCGTCCTTGACGTTGTCGAGGATGGCCTGCAGGTGCGAGGCCGTTTCCTCGCGAATTTCTCGAGTGAGCGCCTGCGCCTCGTCCGACATGATCTGCATGGAGAGCACGACGCCGCGGCGCTCGGCATCCAAGCGATCGTAGTGCGCGCTCACCATCTTGAGCAGCGCATTCAAATCGAGCTCGCCACCGCGACCGCGCGCTTCGCGAAGCTGGTGTTCGAGCACGCGATTCACGCCCTCCGGCGTTTGCGATGGCTCGCTGCGAAGCGCTGCCGCAAGATCGCGTGACACTTCTAGAATCTCCCGCACTGAATTGACGGCGCCTCCAGGCACCTCAACAATAGATGTTAGGGAGATCCCTGACCTAAGGCGTGACGGGCGTCTCGGTTCGGCCAATAATCAGTTAAATAACTACGAAGTGCAGTTCTACGATGCTTGGTCTGCCGTTTCACGTCCCGAACGCTTACGCTCGTTTGCCCGCAGATCTCGTTTGCGCAAGCGAATGCAGGTGGGGGTCACTTCGATCAGTTCATCGTCGTCGATGAACTCCATGGCCTGCTCCAGCGAGAACCTGATGGGCGGCGTCAAAACGACGTTCTCGTCCTTGCCGGCGGCCCGCATGTTGGTGAGCTTCTTGCCCTTGAGCGGATTGACCACGAGATCGTCTTCGCGATTGTTGAGACCGATGATCATGCCTTCATACACCTCCTCACCGGGGCCGATGCACAGCCGGCCACGCTCTTGCAAGCTGAACAGTGAATAGGCCAATGCGACGCCCTGGCCGTTGGCAATCAAAACGCCCTGCGGGCGCTGACCCAGTTCCCTCTGCACCACCGGCCCATAATGATCGAACACGTGATGCAGCAATCCCGTGCCGCGCGTCATCGTGCGAAACTCCGTTTGAAATCCGATGAGGCCGCGCGACGGAACCATGTAATCCAAGCGTACGCGGCCCCGGCCGTCTGCCTGCATATCCTTGAGATCTGCGCCGCGGCTGCCCAGCGCCGACATGGCGGCGCCTTGCGCGTCGCTGTCCACATCCACCGCTACCTGCTCGTACGGTTCATGCGGCACGCCGTCGATATTCTTGATGACCACGCGTGGCCTGGAGACGGCCATTTCGTAGCCCTCGCGCCGCATGTTCTCGAGCAACACCCCTAAATGCAATTCGCCGCGGCCGAATACCACGAACTTGTCCGGATCGGAGGTCGGCTCGACGCGCAACGCCACGTTGTGAATGGACTCGCGGTCGAGGCGTTCGCGGATTTGCCGGCTGGTGACGAATTTGCCCTCGCGGCCCAGGAACGGTGACGTGTTGACCTCAAAAGTCATGCTGATGGTCGGCTCGTCGACTGTAAGGCTCGGAAGCGCCTCGACATTTGCCGGATCGCACAGGGTGTCAGAGACCTCGGGTTCGCTAATTCCCGCAAACGCCACGATGTCGCCCGCAAAAGCCGATTCGACCTCGATACGGGTGAGTCCATGAAAGCCCAACACCTGGGTGATTCTTTCGGAGCGCTGCTTTCCTTCGCGATTCACCACCGTGACCGCCATTCCCTTCCTAAGTGTGCCCCGCTTGATGCGGCCGATGCCGATTGCACCGACGTAACTGGAATAATCGAGCAAGGCGACCTGCAGCTGCAACGGGCCGTCCACGTCGACATCGGGCGGAGGACAATGCTCCACGATGGTCTTGAATAACGGTTGCATGTCGCCGTCGCGAACCGTGGAATCGAGACCCGCGAAGCCGCGCAGTGCCGACGCGTACACCACCGGGAAATCCAATTGCTCGTCGGTGGCGCCGAGCCGGTCGAACAGATCAAAGGTCTGATCGAGCACCCAGCCCGGACGTGCTTCGTCCCGATCGATCTTGTTGATGACGACAATCGGACGCAGGCCGTGCTTGAACGCCTTCTGTGTGACGAAACGGGTTTGCGGCATGGGCCCGTCCACCGCATCCACCAGCAGCAGTACGCAGTCGACCATGGCGAGCACGCGCTCGACCTCGCCGCCGAAGTCCGCGTGGCCCGGCGTGTCGACGATATTAATTCGATAGTCGCCCCAGGCGATGGCGGTGTTCTTCGCGAGAATGGTGATGCCACGCTCACGTTCCAACACGTTCGAATCCATGACGCGTTCCTGCAAGTCCTTCCGCGCATCGAGCGTGCCGGACTGGCGTAAAAGCTGATCCACGAGCGTGGTCTTGCCATGATCGACGTGCGCGATGATGGCGATGTTGCGAAGTTTCTGCGTCACAATGAGGTCCCGGAGAAACCCACCATTATAGGGTCTTATGGGATCGCCGTCGGAGTTTTCAATCCTTAAGCGTAGCAGCCCGTCCAAGGTTAGCGGGCCCAGCCGCGGTAAGGGACGCCCTGCCGACGTCAGCGCTTGCCGATCGAGGCGGCTTCGCCGCTGGTCGCCACAATGACAGGCACCGAAAACGACCGCGTCTCGGTAATGTCATCGTGGCTCAGGGATACGTTGAGGCCGAGCAACTGCGTTCCATCGGCCGTCGGGGTCGTAGCGATGGTCACTCGATAGACCTGAGTCGGCTCGACCGAAGGAATTTGTATCGTCCCAACTCCCGGCGCGAGTTGCAAGCCATCCGAGCCGGTGACCTGCAGAGTAGCGGAGCCGGCGATTTGCGGCATGATGGCAATGACGATCTCCAACGGCTGACCCACCAAGGGACGCTCGGACAAGTCGAATTTGACGGCAACCGGCACGGTCGATTTGTCGAGGGTCACCGCCTCCACCATCCCCGCAGTCAACTCTTCGGGCGTCGGCCCGCGTTTGACCGCCGCCGGAGTCTTCGCCTGCGGCGCCCGCTTGGGCTGGGGAGCCTGATGCGTATCGCCGTGACATGCCGCCAGTAGCAACACGGCAAACAACGGCAGAATTCTCTCCTTCCTCATTCACCTATGATCCCCCAAGTACTCACGTAATCACAACTCGAGCCGCGGACCCACGACCGCCGCCAGCTGATCCTCGAGCGCGCGATAATGCTCTTCCCAATAGCGGGGTTCCGCGAACCAAGGGAATGCGCGTGGGAAGGCGGGATCGTCCCAGCGCCGCGCCAGCCACGCCGAATAATGAATCATCCGCAACGCCCGTAAGGGCTCGATGAGGGCGAGTTCACGGCGGTCGAACGGCAAGAATTGCTCGTAGCCCCTCAAGAGATCCGTGAGTTCCGACCGCATATTCTGCTGGCTGCCCGACAACAACATCCAAAGGTCCTGGATGGCGGGCCCCATCAGGCAATCATCGAGGTCGACGAAATGCGGACCCAAGTCGGTCCATAAAATGTTGCCGCGGTGACAATCACCCAGGATGCGACCAAGTCGGGCGCCGCCCCACCCGCTTGCCTGCGCTTCGACTTCGTCCAGTAAGGTCTCGGTCAGGTCGGCGTACTTCGTGGCGAGATAGTCCGGCATCCACTCGCCGTCCAACACGAAATCCCGGGCGTTTCGCCCCAAATCCTCCAAGCTCAGTTGCTTTCGATGGGCAAAGCGCGCCGCCCGGCCCACGCCATGAATGCGCCCGAGGAAGCGGCCCACCCACTCGCGATCGGCGGCGGTCCCCAGTTCCGGCCAGCGCCCGCCGCGCCGCGGGAAAACCGCGTATCGGAAGCCTGCGTGGACGAACAGCGACTGGCCGTGGCGCAAAAGCGGCGCCACGACCGGAATTTCCTGCATCGCCAATTCTGCAGAAAATGCGTGCTCCTCACGAATCGCCGCGTCGCTCCATCGACCGGGGCGATAGAATTTGGCGACGACCGGCTCGCCATCGTCCGTCCCGATCTGATAAACGCGATTTTCATAGCTGTTTAGGGCCAGAACCCGGCCGTCGCAGCGATGTCCGACGGCTTCGAGCGCATCCAGGACTACCTCGGGAGATAGTTCCGAATATGGTGCGTCCGCGTTCATTGTTGGAATTCTACAGGTATGAAGGCTTCACTCCGTTGTCGAAAGGCTGCTGCTAGAATGAATGCCATGCGACTGCCAAGACCGAAGTCATTGAGCGGATTGATGCTGATCGGCTTCACGATCGTGGCAGCGCCGTTGCTTTTCGCGATCGTGAACGCGGCCGTGCAAATGAATCGCCTGTCGAACCGCAGCGAACAGTTGGTGGTCCATGGCATTCAGGGTAGCCGCAACAATCAAAGCATGTTCGAGGAGATCGGCGCGTTGGAGCGTACGGCACGCCTGTACCAAATCATCGGCAATTCCGAACTGCTCGGCGTGTACACGCGTAATCACGGGCGCTTGGTTGCAACCATCGACGAGTTGCTTACCCTGCCGCTCGATGCGCAATCCCAGAATGATGCGCGGACGCTATTGGCGGAAGCTGACCGCCTGTCTCGTGAATTGCGGGCGGCCCGACCGAATTCGCCTCGCATGGCGGAGATCATCAATGCCTTTCCGCATATGTCGGAGATGGCGTCCAATGCGTCAAACCACATCAGCGCTCAAATCGACCGTGAGCTCACCAGCCTGCAGCTTGCGGCCGAGCGAGCCCAACAAAAGTTGTTCTGGCAGACGCTTCTGTTGGTACCCATGACACTGGCGGTGGTTGGCGTTTTTACATATTTGTTCGGTAGACCCATCAGGGCCATCGATCGCGCGATCAGCGAACTCGGTCGCGGTACGTTCTCTAGACCGATCGCCATCAACGGACCGGCCGATTTGGAGCGTTTGGCGGCGCAGCTCGAGTGGCTGCGCGGTCGATTGCTCGAATTGGCCCAGGAAAAGAATCGGTTCCTGCGACACATGTCGCATGAATTGAAGACGCCGCTCGCGAATATTCGCGAAGGAACCGAACTCTTGATGGACGGTGCGGTCGGTGAGCTGCAGAGCGCCCAACGGGAAGTAACCGCGATCTTGCGCGAGAATGGGATGAAACTGCAGCGGCTCATCGAAAATTTGCTGTCGTTCAGTGCCTGGCAGGCCAAGAGCGTCGGGCTGGAGATCACGGAATTCAAGTTGCGGCCGCTGGTAAAGTCGGTCCTCGAAAACCAGCAGCTGACCTTGGTGGCGCAGCGTGTTCGACTCGATGTGCAAGTCGAGGATCTCACGCCTTGGGCCGATCGCGGCAAGGTTCGTCTCATCCTGGATAATCTGCTGTCCAATGCCATCAAATTTACCCCACGCGGCGGTACGATCTCGATGCACGCTCGCGGCGAAGGCGACCAATTGATCCTGGACGTCATGGACAGCGGACCAGGTATTCCCGCCGCGGAGCGCAAGCGAATTTTTGAGGCATTTTACCAGGGCAAAACACCGCAAGGCGGCCACGTCAAGGGGACCGGAATCGGTCTCTCGGTGGTGATCGAATTCGTGAATGCTCACGGCGGCGCCATCGAAATCTTCGAAGCCAGCACGGGGGGCGCGCATTTTCGGGTGCGCTTACCCTTGCGCCAAGCAGCCGGAATCAAACGTGAAGCAGCCCATGCGGCGTAGCTGGTTGCGCGATGCAGCATGCGCGCTCGCCGTCGGCACGCTCTGCGGCTGCGGTGTTTTCGGCGGCGGCCACGCGAATCCGGTCGCACCGCCTCCCCCAGAGCGGCCACCGCCCGACTTGAGTGCGATCACGCCGGATCTCGAGATGATGCGCATGCTGCCCGCGGGCGACCCCGCCCGCCAGGCGGAAATATTTCAATCAGCCAAGGATGCGGCGGCGCTGTCCCCGACGACGAGCAATAAGCTCAAATATGCTCTGGCACTGGCGACACCCGGCCATAGCGGATCCGATCCCGTCGCCGCGCAGCGACAGTTGTCGGAACTGCTGGCTACGCCTGAGACTCTGTTAACCGTCGAACGCTTGTTGGCGATGGTGGAATTGCAAGAGGTCGACCAGAGACTGATTCTGATCGAGGAAAACAAGCAATTGCGGGAGGAAGCTCCGCGCGAATCGCGCGATAAGCTGCTCGCGATCAATCGCCGACTGTCGGCGGAGTCGGATGAAAATGCGCGATTGCGTAAGGCCTTGGATGAGGCTCAAGCGAAACTTGAGGCGGTCACTCACATCGAGCGATCCATTAACGATCGCGAAGCGAACGGATCGCATACGCCCTGACGGGATGCCCTAGAGACGGCAAACGCCTGAAACCGGAGAGACTGAAGTGAACGCCTATTCGATCGCCGCCACCACCCCCCTGGGCTTCGGGCTCCATCCTGGAACGCGAGACACGTCGACCCCGCAAAAGCGCAAGGCGCGTATTCTGGTGGTCGACGACGACCCGGGCTTATTGCGTTTATTGACAATCCGATTACGCGCCGAGAATTACGAAGTCGAGGCCGTGGAAAGCGCTGCAGCGGCGCTCGCCGCCTGCACCCGGTTCCGGCCGGACCTGGTGATCACCGATCTTCGAATGGACCAGATGGACGGCATCGGGCTGTTGAAGGAACTACACAGCCGCTGGCCGGGTTTGCGCGTGATTATCCTCACCGCTCACGGCACGATCCCGGACGCCGTGCACGCCACGCAAAGCGGAGCCTTCGGCTTTCTGACGAAACCGGTCGACAAACAGGATTTGCTCGATCACGTGCAGAAGGCGCTGAAAGTGTCGGGGTTTGCGCACGTGGACGAAGATTGGCGCGCGAATATCGTGACGCGCAACCAATTGATGGAAGACAAGCTCGCCCAAGCCAATATGGTGGCCGGCACCGACGCGAGAGTTCTGCTCACCGGTGAGAGCGGAACCGGCAAAGAATTGCTGGCACATGCCATCCACGACGCCAGCCCGCGGCGCAACAAGCCGTTCGTCGCAATCAACTGCAGCGCGATGGCGGAGAATTTGCTGGAGTCGGAGCTTTTTGGGCACGAAAGAGGCGCCTTCAACGGCGCCACCCGTCTGCAGAAAGGTTTGTTCGAGACCGCCGAAGGCGGGACGCTGTTGCTCGACGAAGTCGGCGACATGCCTATGCGGCTTCAGGTGAAGTTGCTGCGTGTTTTGCAAGAGAATCAAATTCGCCCCGTGGGTAGCGAGGATGCGGTGCAAATAAACGTCCGCGTCATCTCTGCGACGCATCGCGATCTGCATCAGTTGATGATCGGCGGACAGTTTCGCGAAGACCTATATTACCGGCTGAACGTGGTTCATATCGAGATGCCGTCGCTGGGGCGGCGGCGCGAAGACATCCCACTCCTGGTTGCGCATTTTCTCGAACAAATCGCCAAAGAAACCGGGCAGCGCAAGATCTATGCGCCGGAGGCCGTGGAACTGTTAGCGACGGCCGAATGGCCCGGGAACGTTCGTCAGCTTTACAATGTCGTGCGCCAAAACGTCGCCCTCTCGCATGGCGCCATCATCACCGCCGAACTCGTGCAGCAGTCGTTGGGCGGCAGCCCGACGCGGCTACCGTCCTTTGACGAAGCGCGCGATGAGTTCACGCGCAATTACCTGTCGCAAATTCTTCAGATCACTGCCGGCAACGTCAGCCAGGCAGCGCGTTTGGCGAAACGCAACCGCACGGACTTCTATAAATTGTTGTCGCGCCATCAATTGCTGCCCGACGATTTCAAGAAGGGCTGAAGAATTCGGCAACGCTGGCTACCACGTGCTGTAGCTGTTCTTCGGTCAACTCCGGATAAATCGGCAGTGCCAGGGTCTCGCCGGCGGCGCGCTCGGACTCGGGGAAAGAACCTGGTTCGTAGCCTAGATACGCAAAACACTCTTGCCGGTCCAACGGTACCGGGTAATAAATCTCCGTCCCGATGCTGCGCTCGGCGAGGAATTTCTTCAGAGCGTCCCGCGCATGCGCGCGCACGATATATTGATTGAAAATATGCCGCTGGCCGGCCGCGGCCTGCGGCGTGATGACCCGATTTGCCTGCGCGGCGCTGGCAAAAGCGCGATCGTAAAATGCTGCATTGCGCTGACGCGCCGTCGTCCAACCGTCCAAATACTTCAACTTGACGCGTAGTACCGCAGCTTGCAATTCATCGATACGAAAATTTCCGCCGATCAGGGCATGAAAATATTTTGGCTTGGCGCCATGAACGCGCAGCACGCGCATCCGCTCGGCCAGATCCGCATCATTGGTGGTGCAAAGTCCAGCGTCGCCGAAAGCGCCGAGATTCTTGCTTGGAAAAAAGGAAAAACAACCAACGTCACCAATCGAGCCAACGCGCCCACCATTCTTGTATTCGGTACCGATTGCTTGGGCCGCGTCTTCGATCACCTTCAAGCCATGGCGCCTGGCAATCGCCATCAGCGGGTCCATATCCGCAGATTGGCCATACAGGTGAACCGGCATGATCGCCTTGATACGTCCGCCGGTTGTACGATTGATGAGACCGGCGCCGCTCGCAATGCACTCTCGTTCGATAAACGTTTGCACTGCGGACGGCGACACGTTGAACGAGACGGGATCGATATCGCAGAACACCGGCCGGGCGCCGGCTCGCGCGATTGTCCCCGCTGTCGCGAAGAAAGTGAAGGGCGATGTCACCACCTCATCGCCGCTGCCGATGCCGAGCGCCATGAGTGCCAACAGCAGGGCGTCCGTGCCGGATGACACTCCAACCCCGAAACTCGCACCGCAATAGCGTGCGACCTCTTCCTCGAGCCCGCGCACGTGTTCGCCGAGAATGAATTGCTGACTAGCGCACACCTGTTCGATGAGCGGCATCACTTCCGCACGAATCTGCGCGAACTGCGTCTTAAGATCCAGTAATGGAACGTTTGTCATGTCTCACTAGAATAACATTCGGTGGGCAATTTAACTTTTGTAGAATTTTTGTAGAGATAGGTCACGCATGATCCACCGCCAATGGCTGATAATACCTCCAAGATTTTGTCGCGGTTCAGCCACGGTCGAGCAGCGTTTTGACCGATTGATGGCGATTCAACGGATTTGAGATGACCCAGCCGGTCCTTGCTAAACAAAGCTTTCTGATCGCGATCTTGGCGGGCGCGCAGGCAATCATGCCCGCCGTGGTCGCCGTGGCGTCGCTCTATGCGACGATTATCTTGTTCGGCGACAAGTTCGACCCCTCGTCCTCCGCCATCGTCATCGTAGCCGTGCTGTGCCTGGTGCTGGTCCAGCCGCCTCGGGAGGTCAGCTCTCAGTTCACGTCTGCCCGCGTGTCGGCCGTTGTTGACGTGATATTCAGGTGGCTGGTGCTGCTCGCGATTCTGCTGGCCATCGGTTACGTCACCAAATCGCCGCTCCAGGCCTACCCTAGACGGGTATTTCTGACATGGGCCGCATTGACGCCGGTGGCGCTCATCTTGGCGACGTTGGCCATGCAGGAACTCATGCGCCGCTTCTTAATCAATGCGTTTGATAGCCGCAGCGCGATCATCGCCGGCTACAACACCAGCAGTCTGGAGCTCGCCCGTCGGTTGAAAAGCAACCCCGGCATGCGCCTCGAGGTCGCCGGCTTTTTCGATGACCGCAGCAGCGATCGGCTCGGCATGGAACCCGATGCCAAGCTCGTCGGCAGCTTGAGCGATCTCGGCAGCTACGTGAAGGAACACCGCACGGATGTGATCTTCATCGCATTGCCGATTCGCCACGTGAAGCGCGTGATGAATCTCTTGGACGATCTTCGCGATACCACGGCGTCCATTTATTACGTTCCGGATATCTTCGTGTTCGACCTGATTCAGGCACGATCCGGCGAAATTCATGGCATCCCGGTGGTCGCCATGTGCGAGACGCCTTTCTATGGATACCGAGGCGTCGCCAAGCGGTTGACGGACATCGGTTTATCGGTACTGATCCTGTTATTGCTTCTGCCCTTGCTGGCGCTGGTCGCAGTGATGGTCAAATTCTCGTCTCCGGGCCCCATTATCTTCAAACAGCGTCGCTATGGCCTGGACGGCCGGGAGATCGCCGTCTACAAGTTTCGGAGCATGCGGGTGACCGAAGACGGCGCTCAGATCCGCCAGGCGTCACGCACCGACAGCCGCATCACCCGCATCGGCGGCATTTTGCGGCGGACGTCGCTCGACGAACTGCCCCAACTCATCAATGTCCTACAGGGACGAATGAGCCTCGTGGGTCCGCGACCGCATGCGGTCGCGCATAACGAAGAATACCGCAAGCTCATCAAGGGCTACATGGTTCGGCACAAAGTGCTTCCGGGCATCACGGGACTGGCTCAAGTCAACGGCTGTCGCGGCGAGACCGCAGAACTCAAGGACATGGAAGCGCGCGTCAATTTCGATCTCGACTATCTGCGGCATTGGTCGCCGATGCTGGACATCAAGATCATCCTCCTCACCGTCGTCAAAGTCTTTCGCGACGATAAGGCCTATTGAGGGGACGCTGCGGCGGCCGGTACGCTGACGCCGGCCGACACGAATTGTTCGTGAAACACATAGCGCCCCGCGATGGGCAGCACTGCGTGTCGGGTAAATCGTATTTTCCGAACGGCACTCGCTGCGAATGTCCCATTCGTCCGGCCCCAGTCGTTTACCGCGATGCTCAAGTCGTGAAAATCAAGCCATTCGCCGACCAGCGGATACTGACACTTGTAAAAGGCCTCCTTCGCCGAAAACAGCAACGTTACGGCAGCCGGCCGCTCGCCGACGGGCAGCAATCCCACCCAACCCAGTTCTTCGTCTCGACAAATGGTTGACCAGATATCCGGTGCGGGCGCGCCGATAATTTCACTGTCGAGGCCGATGGCAAGTATGCTGCGGCACGCAGCCACCGCTGCCGCGCACAGCCCCGTGGTATGCGTGATGGTGCCGATAAACCCGGCAGGCCACACCGGCTGTCGGTCGTCGGCCGGGTGCAGTGCAACATTGTGTACGCCCAACTCGGCGAGCGCGAATCTGGCGCAGGCGCGCCCCGCGGCAAATTCGTTGATTCGCTTAGAAACCGCGTTTTTTACAAAAGCGGCTTCCGAAGCAAGTAGGTCGGCTGGGTCCCCTGGAAGCCGACGCTCTCGGACCACCACATCCGCCGGAAACAAGCTCTTGAGCGCACACGAGGGCAACGGAGACTTAGGCGGGAACTGTGATTGGGTCGACACTTTGCGAAGCGTATCTCTATGCGCTGACAGGTTAAGCTTACGCGGGATGATCGCGCGATTTGCATCGAGTATAAAAATTGCGGCCCGAATCATGGCGGCGGTCCCACCCCCGTACATGCGATAGCAACTGACATTCGATATGATCGAGATGCGGCGCCGATATGCTACGCGGCACATCTGCCGGGCCGCGAGGAAACGAGGAGGATGAATCGTGACGCAAAGCGCGAAGGTTACACAATTCTCTGAACCATCGATCTCGATCCCGACGGGCGAGGCCTTGCTGCCGCCGAATGGCGAGTTTGCGGCGAAATTCAATCGCTCGGATTTTCTTTTCGACCACGGCTTGGCGCATCACCCGCTGTTCGAACTCCCCGCGCTCCTCGGCCTTGCGCATCGCATTCCGAAGTACCGGGACTTCGTCTATTGGCAAAACGGCCGCGTAAAGGTCAATGACAGATGGGAGGCAAATCCGGGTCCGC
>Ga0066789_10000509_pt1 | contig 15659 bp, 14 predicted proteins | sample OrgsoiDNA2013049_FD_70960 | JGI IMG/M metagenome (GOLD analysis project Ga0066789, IMG submission 70960) | Permafrost soil microbial communities from the Arctic, to analyse light accelerated degradation of dissolved organic matter (DOM) -... | ecosystem: Environmental > Terrestrial > Soil >...
CGGCTTGTTCTGATTGCGATCGTTCACGCCGTTTTGGTACCCGGCCTGATACGCACGTTGTTGCGCGTCGTTCTGGGCCTGCGCTGCTACCGGCGCTATCAAGACCGGAGTCGCACAAACTGCAAGTGCCAGCACAATCTTGGTTGCTATTTTCAGCATGGATTCTCCTCAACGCACGCGCGTTTGTCTGAGCATTGGGCTGACGACCCCTTACTCGGCCCGTTCACATTGGAGCACACGACCGATGCTGACGAAGTTCCAGATTGCTCACAATTCCCTCAACTCGCTCAGAGCTGGCACTACTGTCGGTTAGCATCAGCGACAATCTACCCGGCTCGCGGGAGAATCATCGGGGTCTGACTGTCGTGGGAAGGCCAGAAGATCACTATTGACGAAACATCGCCAATACACTCATAGCGCGCTCGCAGTTCTCACTGGGCGTTCTCGCCTGTTCCCTGAAACAGATACATCTCTACAATATTTACGGCTGCCGTTCGTCTACAGGAATGGATGCATGAGCCGTCGGGCATCACCGCGATGACCGAGCAATACCGTCAAATCTCGGACGTCATCGCGGAAGAACGATCCCGGCTGCGCAATTTCATCCGCAAGCGGGTGCCGAATGAAGCCGACGTGGAAGATCTCCTGCAGGATGTCTTCTACGAACTGGTGGAAGCCAATCGTCTGCTGCTGCCGATTGAGCACATGACCGGCTGGCTTTTTCGGGTCGCGCGCAATCGCATCACAGACCTTTGGCGCAAGAAGAAGCCGGAGACCTTCAGCGACGCTGCACTCGAGGGCGAAGACGGCGAGCTGCTGCAGATCGAAGATCTGTTGCCATCGCCCGATGCCGGGCCGGAAGCGCTCTACTTTAGCAACGTGCTTCTCGAGGAGCTGGAATTTGCGCTCGAAGAACTGCCCGACGAGCAGCGGGAAGTATTCGTCGCTCACGAACTGGAGGGACGAAGCTTCAAAGAGTTGTCGGCAGTAAGCGGTGTAAGCGTCAACACGCTGCTCTCGCGCAAGCGCTACGCGGTGCTGCATCTGCGCGAACGGTTGCAGAGCATTCACGACGAGTTTATGGAAAGGTGAGGAACACAACATGAGAAGAATATGGATTTCTCTGGCGGCATCACTAGGGATCGCGGTTTTCATCGGGATTGGTGGCGAAGTGGTGATGCATTTGTGGAACTGGAATCTGCCAGCGGTGTTCGGGTGGCGGCAAATTACCTTCTGGCAGGCTATCGGACTGTTCGCTCTCTGCAGGATTCTGTTCGGAGACCTAGGTATGCTTGGGCGCGGCTCTCATCGCTCCAATTTTCGGCGGCGAATGGCCGAGCGCTGGGGACAGATGACGCCCGAGGAACGCGAGAAGTTCCGCGAAGGTATGCGCTCACGTTGCGGCGACTTCGCAGCGCCGGCCAGCGGAACCCCGGCCAGCGGAACCCCGGCCAGCGAGACCAGGGGGCCGGCCTCGTGACGCCGAGTTTCTGTCCTTAGATAGTTGGCGATAAATCGTCACTCATTTGATGAGGTCAATGGGTGTAATCGCCTGCTAACGCCAATTGACCCGCCCATGCGGTATCCTCGGCGCATGAAGGAACCACGCCTCAAGGTGATCGGCGTTTATCGGCCTGCGACTAGCGCCAAGACTTAGCGCGATCAGGTTTAGGTGACAGGTGATAATTTGTCGCAACTAAAAAAGGGCTGATTCGCGACTGGCCCTTTCCGCAGACGCCACTACCAATATACTTTGCTTACCCCGGCGGGCAAATACCGTCAATTATGAAGGAGGCTGCAGTGGGAAATGCGAGGCCGAGAAGCGAAGCAAACCTCCAAGGTGAAGGCGGACGCTTCTACGGTGCAGTCGTGAACCGATGGTATGTAGGAAGTCTGAGCTTTTCCGAATCCGTTTACCCGCCCGGAGCCACCGTTGAGCGGCACTTGCACTCAAATCCTTACTTTCTATCTTGATTCAAGGCAGCTACCGAGAAACTTATAGTCGTGGCGTCCGAGAGTGCGGACCCGCCACGGCGGTCCTCCATCCGCCTAGCGAGATACATGAAGACCGCTTTTCCGATGCTGGCGGCCGTGTGTTCCGATTTGAAATCATTGGCAACGAATCCGATGTGTGTGCCGTGCCTCAGATACGCGCGACCTCGGAACTTCGCAACGGCAGAGCCCGCTGCTTAGCAGCTCGACTCTACTGGGAGAGTCGAAATGCAGATTGTTTCTCTCCGCTTGCAGCGGAGGCCCTCGCATTGGAGATCATCAGCGAAGCGACGCGGGAGGGGGCCTCGCCTGGAAAGAGCGATACACCACCCTGGCTTGCGCAAGCAACCCGTATCGGGGTTGAGAAACCCCCATATCACTTCATCAACTGACCTGAGACGGTCGAGGAGCCCTGCGTCATGCCGAGTGGCGCTCTTTGAATTCCTCAATCTTGACCTTTGCCTTTTCTTTCGTGTCATCCACGGACTGACTGATGTTCTCCCGTCTCTCGGTGGCCTTCTCGGACGCGGCTTCCTTGTGCGATTCGTGGATCTGTTTCGCGGCGTCCTTGGCATCGCCCCAGGTTTCCTGCACAGCACCTTTGGCTTGCTTGACCACCCCTTTGTTGGCCAGTTTTTCGCTGCCAACACTTTTTCCGACGCTCTGCTCCACTTTGCCCACTGCCTGATCGATCTTGCCAGTCACTTGATCCTTATTCATGAGTTCCTCCTTTATTTTGTTGGTTGCGGATCTTCTGAATGCGGGTTGCGGCCAGTCACGCCCGCTTGCGGGTTTCCGCTGCCATCTTTCTCGAGGCGCGTGGTTTCCCGTGAGCGACGGCAACAGTCCTTTTCTTCTTTTTGGTTGCGGTTTTGACCGGAGGTAGCAATTCCAATTTAGGCGGTTTTGCCGTGCGATTGTGGCCACGCTGCAGCGCTTGGATGCGCGCAGCTTCTACTTCCGTTCGGAGCTGCGTGTCTGTAGCCTTTTGGCGCTCTTCCTCAAGATATTCCGGGATCGTGTGAGTTGTCATAGCTTGCAGTGTGGCAGGACCATCTCGGTCTGGGCTGTGCAATTTTGGCCACTCCGTGACAATTCCATGGGCACACGAGGAAGGGGGGCTGAAAGCCCGGTGAAGACCCTTCTAGGCGTCGCTTCACGCGCGTCGCACGAGCTGGTGCTCGTCATGAAAGCTCTTTATAGGCAACCTCCTAAAGGGTTGTAATCGCTAAGAGAAGAGAACTTCAGATGGGCCGACTTAGTTTCAGGCCTCCCAGCCGTCCCTGGGGTCATTGAGTATAATCGCCTGATTTCGCCAACTGACCCACGGCGACCACTGCTCAATCCACAATGCTCCCTCCAAGGAACGGCTGTGAGACAGACTCGATAGTGTCGTCGGGGTCCTCTTTCAGAGCGTTGGCCTCATCGCTCGCCGCTTTGAATCTGACGGTTACTTTGATGTAGGGACAATCGACGTACACATAGGTCCGCTGGAAGCGATTCGATAGGCCGCCTTCGGTCGTGAAGATGCCAACCAGGTCCTTTCTTCGCATGCCGGGTTCAATCTTTTCGATTTGCCGCAAGACTTTCGCAATCCAGGAAGTTCGCTCTTGTGTTAGCGCCGCGCTCATCGGTACAGCTTCGTCTTGAATTTGTGCCTGACTCTTTGCCCACCGAGGTAGCGTCTTTTCATCCGTTGGCTCTGCTAATTTCTCGATGACGCGGGCAGTCGCAGATTCGTAGAGGGTGTAGGTTCCTTGCCGCACGTTCAAGCCGGAATGAACTGCTACCGCTCGTCCCTCTTCCCAGAAATGCCAGTCCAGAATAGGCGCACCCGGTTCAATCGTTCTCTTCTGGCCACCCTTTAGATAGATTTCTAGTTGTAGGGTTGATGCTGGTGGAAAGCTATCGGAAGACGGAGCGACCATGCACCCGACGGTCTGTCGGTCGTTCGCAAAGATGCTCTCCGAACAATGCCGCGTGTCGGCCATCCAGATAAGTCTGCCAGCATCCGAACTGACAAAAATGTTCCCTTTCTCATCAAGTTCCGCCTCTTTGTTGTAGCCCCTGTTCTGAGCCGCGCCCTGCAGGGCTAAGAGCAAGAGCAGGAGGGTCACACTTGGATTGGCACGGTTTCTCATGCTGCCATTATCCGGCAGGCACGGCTAGCTGTCGAAAAATCGCGGTTACACTCAAAACCCCTCAATTAGCGTTAACGCCTGTTTTTCTCTATCTGGGCGTGAGTCGTTGGGAGCCCGACGTCTTCGCGTTCTTGGATCAATACACGCGAAGATAACCCCGATCGTGATTGTAGTGGCCTGTTTACAACAGGTACTTCCGAGTCGCCCGTCACCCACCCACGATCGGCAACAGGCTCCCAAGTAGAAGGGCTCGTGGAAGTCCATACCCGGCCACGCAACCGACTAGGGGGAACATGCTATGGCTGCAGTTCCGCCAGTCGTCTCCTAAGACTCTTTTGGATCACTTCGTATTTGTCTGTATGAGAAACAGGGCGGGGTTTTACCACGTGCCCGATCTCCAGGCACAGAGCCGTCTTCGTGTCGTAAGCAGGCCACTGAGGCGCCCCGCCGCCATTCGGATTTCCAGTCGCCGCAAAACGTGTCCACAGCAGAGACGTCCGGCGGAGATCCGGCCCGCATCACCGAATGGTTCGGTGGATCACTCCGGAGTCAACGGTCTCGCCGGTGCGCGAGATGGTTTGAAAATACATCTCATCACCGGCGATTTCGCTCAACACGAATGAGCGGTCGGAATCAAATCCCTTTTCGGTAATCGCGGTATGTGCAAGATTGCCTGGACGAAGCTCCCCCGAAGCCCCTTCCATGAAATAGTAGATTCCCTGCTGGGGGCGGATGCGCTCGTACACGTGGTCGTGTCCTGAGAACACCACATCCACGCCATACTTGATGAACAGCGGCTCCAGCAATTTCCGCAGATCGAGGGATGGACCATGAAATTGTCCCGACGAATAGAGGGGATGATGGAAGTAGCAGATCTTCCAGCCGCCATTGCCGGCGTCTCTTAACTGCGTCTCCAGCCACGCCAACTGTTTCGGGTCCATGTAATTGCTATTCAAAACAAAGAAGCGCACGTTGCCCTTCTTGTAGGTGTAATAGCTATCCCCGTTCATGTTGAAGGGGTGGTAGAAGCGTTCATTGGTATTGTCGTGGTTGCCCAGCGAGGCATAAAACTTTACCCCAGCATCAAGGAGCGGCTTATAGGGCACGGCAAACTTTTGCTCAAAATCGGCCGGGTTGCTGCCACCGTAAATATTGTCGCCCAGCATGATCACAAAATCGAAAGGGAAGGTCTGACGAGCCTTGAGCATTTGTTGAGCTACTTCGTATTGGGGCGGCTCGCCCGTCCCCATATCTCCAATCGCTGCAAAACGGACGGAATCGGCCTTGATAGGAAACTTAAACTCGTCCGCTACAAGCCCCACGGTGAGCAGGGTGAGAATGCCGAGAAAGAGAAAGATGCAGCGTCGCATAAACTATTCCAGTTTTTCTAAAATCTATGGAAGTGCTTCGTGAACGAGATCTACTACCAGATTCGCTTTAGTATCGACCAGGATCAAATCGCGCCCCACGATACGGTATGCCAGTTCGTCCGGCAGGGTTGGCAACTTCTGCAAAAGAGTGGGCGGGAAGGTTGTTTCGGCGACCGCATCCGGGTAAATCCCGTTCACCCGCAGACGTACTTCCTTGGCTCTATCTCGCTGTCGGCTGGTGGCGTGCGCGGCGGCTTGAGGATCCGGAAAAACACCGCGGATCACATGCCGAAAAGCTCCGCGGGCAGCAGGCGTGAAAATGTCGCCACTTCTGGCGTGGGGCCGCGCCTCCCGGATCATTCGGGCCAGCGCCTGTTGATGCGCCGCAATCATCTCGGGTAGTTCCTCCTTGTTCTTCATGGCGGGAAGCTTTTTTTCGATCGCCTTGTGCAGGGTGAGGTAGTCCTCCACGCGGACGGTGAATTCCTTGAAGGCCGCCGCGTTGTCGCTCTGCGCTGTAGTTGCAGCAGCGGTTGGAGCAGGAGCGGGAGCTGGAGTTGGAACAGCATCCTGGCCCGCGAGCTGGTAGGCTGCGGCGAGGGCGAGTGCTACCAGTAGGGCAAGCCCTCGACAAGGAACCCGTCTCTCCGCTCTCATTCGACTCTCCTCGGCGGTGGGTTCACCGCTGATGACCTAGGATTCGCTCTTGGCTTCTTTAGCGTCCTGCGCGTCTTGGGCGTCCTGCACCGCTTCTTTGACGGCCTCTTTCACCGCCTTCTTGACCACTTTCTTCATTGTGTCCTTGACTCCCTTGTCGTGGAGTACGTCGTCACCCGCTTTGGCGACCGCTTTTCTCACGGCCTCCTTCACGCTCACTGTGAGCGGGTTCAGTTCTTTGGTGAGTACCTGAACCGCCTTCTGGGCTTGCTTTTCTGAGACTGGCGGCGGCTGGTCCTGGGGAGCGTCCAGGGGTTTCGGCGCGGAGGCCCAGTCGGTTTCAAATGTCTCAATCAGCTGTTGCACGGCCTTCTTATCCTGAATAATGAGACCGAGTTCGCGGCGCGAGTCCAGTTCAGCCGTGCGCAGACTCTGGCTGCCGACGAAAGCCCGGCTCCGGTCGCGGACAATGGTGCGGGTGTGCAGCCGGGTTCCGGCCAGCTTTTGCACTTCGAAGGGGACACTCCCATCAACCTTGCCGATGACCCTGATCTTGACTGCAGCCTTGGCCCGATCCTGCAGGATACGAAGCATCTCCTTGTCCGCGATCTCGGGATCGTAGATCAGCAGCTCCTTCTTCGCTCGCTTCAGGAAATCTCCCAGGACCTTCCGGGAGTTAACCGGACTGACGACAAACGTCTCCGTCTTTGGCGCATACTTGGTGCGGGTGCAGTCGGCCCGGAACAGTCTTACCGCTTCGTGAACCCAGATCGCATTGGTGGTCACGATGCCGAAGCCGCGGCTGTGGTCAATGTCAATGTGGGTAAAGTTGAACGAAAGCATGTAAAGGACACGGCGATCGATCAAGATGTACTTACCGTGATAACGGATCAGATCGTTGGAACTGCGAGCAACAATGATTCCGGCATTGAGGAAGCGGAGTTCCAGCCGGCGCAGGTTTTGTTCGCCGCCGCGGTTGGCAAATGAGATTAAGGTGGTCACCCTGACGCCCCGGTCGGCTGCCGCTTCCAGTTCCGTCGCCACGTCTTTGCGATCGAAGCGGAAGATGGCGATTTCGATGCTCTTCTTGGCGTTCTTGATGGCGGACAGCAAAGGTGCAACACCGTCGGTGGGCTCAATGATCAGTTTCACGATTAGCTTTCTTCCTCCCTCAAACGATCACAGCGCGTTCAGTTCTGCGATTCGCTTCTGGACAGCCTTGGTGTATCCCTCGACTTCTTCGGCGGTATAGCCTCCCGCGAGGAAACAGTCGCGGATCTGCTCTTCAGAAAGCTGAGCCAGCCTCTGCGCCAGCCATTTGGCATCCGCGCGCGGGATGTGCTTGGTCACCGCCTCCATGTGAGCGCGGGTTTGGTAATTGGGAACGTTGATCGCAGAAAGGACAGACGGGCGGCTGTTCATCACCAAGTCAACGAATTCGGGCGTCGCTTTCTCGACGAATTTCGAATTTACGTAGTCCTTCAGCACGCTCTTGGAACGAGCGGAAGGCCCTCCCGTCTTGCCAAAAGTCGCGCCCAGGTCGGTGACCAGATATTGGCGCTCGCCTGCCGTCTCTTCGATTGCGTTGTTGATTTCTTTCAGGTCCCAGTTATTCAACAATGCCATCATCACCCGCAAGCCGTTAAACTCCTGCTTGTCGAGGAACGGATTCTGGAACCAGTCCCAGGCGCCGAGCTTCTTCGTGCCTTTCACTTTGCGTTTCAGGCGTGCGTTGTGGACGGTGCCGTCGGCTGAGACAAAACTCTGGCCGCGCTCCAGCTTTGGCATGCCGATGACTTTGAACTGCTCCAGGTAATAGTCTTCATCCACGAAATAACCGGCGGCCCACATTAAGCGATTCGCTGCAGTTTCCGACTGAGGTTCCTGGCCGAGTTTCACCTTCCACTCGACGCCCTGATCATCTTTAACATCGAACTTCGGACTCGTTCCCTGCGAGTCTTCCTTCACGAAGGTGAATTTGCCGTTCGGATCTGGCGCATGATCTTTCCCACCGCCGCCGTAGAGTAGATTCAAGGAAGCGACGGCTCCCGGATCACGCCATATTACTAGCGGCAGGTTGGCGGCATTTTCATTCTCTTTCTCTTTCTTCTGCGCAGTTAATGATGCTGAGAGCATCAAAAACATCAACATCACAGTGAAGCACATCCTGGTTTTCGCGGGTTGCATTGTCTTTTGCCTCTTTCCGATTGTGAACCACTGTTAACTGGCGGGTGGTTGATCTGCGGTCAGCATAGCCAACCCGGGAGTCTGGATTCTGTGCAATTCTGCATACACTCCGTTATGCGCCAAAAGACCCTCGTGCGTGCCTTGTTCCACCAATTCGCAATCCTTGATCACAAAGATAACGTCGGCGTGACGAATGGTACTGAGATGATGCGCGATGACGACGGAAGTCCGGCCCTTCATCAGTTTGTCCAGGGCTTCGATGACGGATTGCTCGGATGCGGCATCCAGACCCACGGTCGGCTCGTCCAGAATCAGGATGGGAGTGTCGCGAATGACAGCCCGGGCAATGGCAATTCGCTGGCGTTGACCGCCAGAGAGGGTGACGCCGCGTTCGCCGACCATGGTGTCGTAGCCGTCGGGCATTTCGTCGATGAATTCCTGCGCATTGGCCAGTTCGGCGGCGCGTTTGATTTCCCGGGGTGAGGCGCCGGGCTTGCCGTAGGCAATGTTTTCCCAAATGGTGGCCCGGAACAGAAGAGTGTCCTGCAGGACGAAACTGATCTGATCGCGCAGCGACTTCAGCCGATACCGCCGAATGTCGGTGCCATCAATGGCGATGTGTCCGGAAACCGGATCGTAGAAGCGCGGAATCAAGCTTACGAGTGTGGTCTTTCCAGCACCCGAAGGGCCCACGAAGGCCGCGATCTGTCCGGCTTCGATCTTGAGGCTGAGGTCTTTGAGTATCTGACTTTCGTCCTCCTTCTGCTTTTCCTTCTCTAGGTCGCCTCCATAGTTGAAGCCAACTTGAGCGAATTCGATTTGACCTTTGAACCTGGAGGCCCGGCGCGCGCCGGGTTCGTCCTGTAGGCGGCTTTCGGTCTCCAGAACTTCCTGAATGCGCTCAAAACCGACCATGGCCTTGGATACGGTGTCGGTCATTTTCGAGAGATCGCGCATCGGTTTGTACATTTTCCCCAGATACAACAGGAATACGATCAGGGTGCCGGTGGTGAGCTGGCCGCCAAGGGCAAGCCGTGCCCCGTACCAGAGGACCAGGCAGGTCCCGATAGCCACGATGACCTCCACTACCGGCGCCAGCCGGGCCTTGACGCTGCGAGCCTGGAGGCCTGCCTCAACGTTTTCCAGGCTTTCCGATTCGAATCGTTTCTGTTCGTAGTCTTCCCGGGCAAAAGCTTTGACAACGCGTATGGAGGTCAGAACTTCCTCGACCAAGGAGAGCAGTTCGCTTTCCTTTTTTCGGACTGCACGCGACGCCCGCTTGATGCGCCGCGTGTAGTAATAGACCACCAGAAAGAGCGCGGGCGAGACGGAGAGGGCAATCAGGGTAAAGCGCCAGTTGAGATAAAACATGACCCCGATCATGCCGAACAGGGTCAGTACGTTGACCAGAATGCCGAGGAGTGCGGTATTGATGAAATCCTGGACCGCCGCTATGTCGCTGGTGACCCGCGTGATTAAGTCGCCGGTGCGCGCCTTATCGTGTTCCGCCAGCGACAGCCTCTGAATGTGTTGGTACAGAGTTCGGCGCAGATCGTGACCCACCCATTGACTCACGTTGGTGGTCAGGTATTTCTCGAAGTAGGAGCTGACAGCGCCGGCAATCGCAATAACCGCAACGGCAGCTACGGCGAAGTTCAGAACTGCATAGTGGTTCTGGCCGAACAGCGCGGTAATCAGTCCCCCTAGACGTCCGGGAAGTTTGTGCGCCTCCTGAATGTTATCAACGACAATTTTGATCGGCCACGGTTCGAGAATATCCGTGAGCGCTTCGCCCAGCATGGCCACTAGCGCCATGGTCAGCGCCATCCAGTGGGGACGAATCAGATCGACGATCCTCAGTTTTCGCGAAGTCGTGGACGCCAAAGGGTTGTCAGCTTTATCAAACTCCACTGCGAACAGAATTTCGACAACATACTTTAGGATGCCCCGTTTATGCACTTCAAACTGTGCGATTTTGACCACTTCCGAGTTTGATTCGGGTTGGTGGCTCTGCTATCCGTCACCCGGTCTCGACCCTGACCATCACCGTTGTAACATTGCCATTACACTCAAACTCCCCTTCCGTAGATCTGGCCGGGGTCAATGAGCATAATCGCCCATTAACAACGACAGCTACATTACGGATACCCGCAAAAGCGCCGTCTCATGGGTCACGCCATTGAATTTGTTGACGCCCGAAATGCGCCTCCTGCAGTCGTGCGGCTCAATCGTGCGGCCGGTCATCAGGGGGCCGTCACGGCCTTTAGCGCTCACTTCGTGGTTTCGCCTGATTGTTCGTCCGCGGATAGTAGTCTAGAATCGTCGCGTGAAATCTAAGAGCAAGCGCAAACAAATCATGTTCGGGCAAACGATTCGGGAGCTTCGCCACAAGCGCGGAATGACACTAGCGAAACTGGCGGAACTGGCGCCCCTCCATCCAAGTTATGCAGCCGATGTCGAACGAGGCGAACGCAATCTTTCGCTACTGAATATCCTTAAGTTGGCGGCCGCGCTGCGCGTCCATCCAAGCAAATTGTTTATGAAGTTCTGACTCGGGAAGCCGGGGGCCGACGACGTCGATGAGTGTAATCGCCTGTTAACGATCATGCCGGTCCGCGGATAAAGCAGTGGCCAATGGGCGCAAGTCTGCGACGCCGCTGATCCGTCAACTATGCAGAGATTGCAAGCGTACTTGCTTGCACCTGTAAGAAGCGACAGTTCCCGAACATCCGCAATAGTGTTGAGCTTAAGCCCGGGGCAAATCCCACGCGGGCCTGGAATGAGTACAGGAGATTCATTTGGTGTACGCCAGTCAGAAGGAAATCTGCGTCTTATGGAGGACAACAGTGAAGACTTCCTCGATGACCTTGTTCGCTACTCTGGTTGTTGCGTTCAGCCTGGGTCGCGGGGCTGTGCTCGCACAAACCCAACCTGGCAAAGAGACACCAAAGCCGATCTCGGTAACAGGGTGTTTAGTTCAAGGCGACGAGCCCAAGGAAGTCTGGCTCGCGGCAAAGGACGGGACAATTTACGGGCTGGAGAGTTCGAACATCGACCTGAGCGCGCACCTTAGACAGAGAGTTATTGTCAGGGGCTACGTTTTGCGTGATGTCACAGAAGGGGCCAGGGAAGGTGCGCAACAGCAAAACAAAACCGTCAAACGTGAAACCGCCGACTTTCGTGTGCTCACGTTGAAGATGATTAGCGCAACCTGTAACCAGTAAAGTAAATGGTCGCCGGCATAGCTTACGTAGCAGACGACACCACATATCCAAAGGCCTGAGGAAGAAACGCGTGGGCCACTCATCGGTCGCAGATCGGGGGCGTAACACTCATCGACCTGGTGGGCAACCGGGGCTCCCACGGGACGCATCATATGTAGGAAGTCAAGGATGGCTGCGTACCAAGTTTGGCGCCACCGGGAAGCGCCTCGCGAACACCCAGGGTTCGCTCGATTACCTACTGGCTCTCTCATTTTCTGACATGCCAACTGTTGAACGCCTAGCCGCCGATGCTTACGCTGACCACGTTAATCCTCAGTGGGTCAAGCTGCTCAATCTGCTCGAAATGAATGTCAGCTACGAACGCTGCGTGGGAACAGAGTTGTTCGCCGACGGCCGTCGAATCCTCGATTTTCTTTCCGGCTACTGTGTCCATAACGCGGGCCACAACCACCCGGCGATTGTGGCCGCTCTCAAAGACGAATTGGATAAATCCGGGCCGGTGATGCTGCAAAGTAACGTCCCCGAGTTGGCGGGCGAGTTGGCGGAGCGGCTTTGCAAGCTGGCGGGCGGCGGGCTCTCCAAGGTGTTTTTCGCCAGCTCGGGAAGCGAAGGCGTCGAAACCGCGATCAAGTTTGCGCGAGCCTACACCGGCCGGGTTGGACTGCTCTCTTGCGACCGCGCTTTCCATGGCCTTACCTGCGGTGCGTTGTCACTAATGAACGGCGACTATTGGCGCAAAGGATTTGGGCCGCTGCTTCCCGAAACCGTGACGGTTCCATTCGGCGACCTTGCGGCCCTCGAAAAGGAGCTGGCGACCAAGCGCTATGCCGCATTCTTTGTGGAACCCATCCAGGCAGAGGGTGGTATTCGCGTGCCGGAGCCGGATTACTTACGAAATGCGCAGGATTTGTGCCGACGTTATGGGGCGCTGCTGGTTGCCGACGAAGTGCAAACGGGGATGTTTCGCACCGGCCCATTTCTAGCATCGCACCACTTTGGTAGCACGCCCGACATTGTGGTCCTTGCGAAGGCCTTGAGTGGTGGCTTGGTCCCGGTGAGTGCAGTGCTCATGTCGGATGCCGTACACAGCTCCGTGTTCAGCTCATTCAAGCGCTCGATTGTCCACGCCTCCACCTTCAGCGAAAACAGCTTGTCAATGCGCGCGGGCCTGGCGACTCTCGACGTTCTTGAAAGCAAGAGACTCGGTGACCGCGCTAAGCAGGTGGGCATGGAACTGCAACGGCGACTTACCGATGCCCTCTCCGGCTACGAGATGGTAAAGGAGGTCCGCGGCAAGGGCCTTTTGCTGGGCATTGAGTTCACGACTCCGCGACGCCTTGCGCTGCGAGCGCCGTTCGAGGCGTTTGTCAAGATCCATCCTGCCATGTTCGGACAGATTCTGGTCATGCGTCTCTTCCGCGACGGCGGGATCCTGACCCAGATTTGCGGGAACGACTTCATGGTGCTGAAGGTCGCTCCTCCACTGGTAGTCGATCCGGCGCAGATTACCGAATTCATCTCATCAGTCCGCGACGTGGTTGAGCTTGCTCACCATCCCGGTTCGTTCTGGTCGGAAGCTTTGGGCTTGGCGCGAAGGGCGATCAGCGCATGAACTCAATTAGCGGGAACTCCTTCTCGAGGAATGAAACCACCCAACCATGCAAATTGTGAGCGCCGTGAGCGCGTTTCCTAAACATTACTATCCCCAGGCAGTTCTGCTGCAGGCATTGCAGGCCTACTGGGGCGCGGGATTGGGGAACCCGGAAGTGCTCCCCCGCTTGCATCGCAATACGGGCGTCGAAGGACGCTACCTTGCGCTGCCGTTGCAGGCCTCCCGAAACTTTCCAGCTGGGGCGAGGTGAACGACCTCTGGATTGCGGCGGCGCTCGAACTCGGCGAGCAGTCGATCTGCCGCGCTAGCTGGTTGCTGCACACTGGTGGTCCAAAGGTTCTCGAAGCCATACAGGACGCGCTGCATTTAAAGGACGGTCAACTCGACGCTTCCTGGGACTGCTTGCGAAGGGTGGGAAACCTGTCGTCAGCCTCAGTCCTGGTCGTGCTGGAGGATGTGATGAAGCAGGGGCGACCGACGCCCGGGACCATGGGAGTGGTGGCCGCGATGGGTCCCGGTTTTTGTTCTGAGCTCTTATTATTGAAATGGTAAAAGCAACGGATGTATTCATCATCGGTGGCGGCCCGGCTGGTTTGGCCGCCGCGATCGCCGCGCGTCAGCGCGGCTTCGATGTGATCGTGGCGGATGGGTCACAACCGGCCATCGACAAGCCCTGCGGCGAAGGGCTGATGCCCGACGGTCGCCAGGCGCTCGGCAAGCTAGGGATCAGTATTCCGGCGGAGAACTCGCATTCTTTTCGCGGAATCCGCTTTGTCAGCGGCGATTTAAGCGTGGAGGCGAGTTTTCCGAACGGCAGCGGGATCGGCGTGCGCCGCACCGTCCTGCATGGCATCATGGTCGAACGCGCGGCGGCGGCGGGCGTTTCGCTACTCTGGCAAACTCCCGTTACAGGCTTGCATCCCGATGGAGTCCTGCTCGGCAGCGAACTGGTGCGCTCCCGCTGGATCGTGGGTGCGGACGGCGGCTGTTCTCTGGTCCAGCGATGGGCAGGGCTCGACCGGTACGCTAGCAACTCGATTCGGTTTGCCTTCCGCCGGCATTACCGGGTACCTCCGTGGAGTGACTGCATGGAACTGCACTGGGGCCCACGGTGCCAAGTCTATGTCACTCCGATAGCGGCGGACGAAATCTGCGTCGCGCTGATCTCGCGCGACCCCCATCTTCGCCTGAACGCAGCACTCGCTGCATTTCCGCAGCTTGCAGCACGCCTGCAGGGTGCGCTACAAACATCCTCCGAGCGGGGTGCAATCTCCGCAACCCGGAAGCTGCGTCATGTATATCACGGGCGCGTGGCGTTGATCGGCGACGCCTCAGGCGCGGTTGACGCCATCACCGGAGAGGGCTTGTGCCTCTCGTTTCGACAGGCCGAGGTGCTGGCAGAGTGTTTCGAGACCGGCGATCTACGACATTATCAGCAAGTGCACAGAAAGCTGGCAAGGCGCCCCGCACTAATGGCCCGGCTCATGCTAACGCTCGATTGGAAAACTTCTTTCCGGCAGCGGGTGATGCGGGCTTTCCGTTCCGATCCGCGTCTCTTTGGCCGTATGCTGGCCATGCATGTCGGTGCGCTGTCGCCCCCGGAGTTTGCGGTCGATGGGCTCACGCTGGGATGGCGGGCGTTGATTCCTTGAGTTCGGGTTACTCCATGAAGATCATGACCAATGCAATTTTGCTTATTCTCTTGTTTCTCGCTACCGCCTCTGCTTGGGGCCAGACGCAAGAGGTGACGCTAGACCTCGCTCCCGCGCAGACTACAGTGGATTTCACCCTCGGTGATGTTCTGCATACCGTACACGGCAGGTTTAAGTTGAGCGCCGGCCACATCCACTTCGTTCCCGCTTCCAATGTGATCAGCGGAGAAATCGTGGTGGATGCGACCAGCGGAAATAGCGGCAGTACAGTCCGTGATGGGAAGATGCACAAGGAAATCCTGGAGAGCGCTCGTTATCCCGAGGTGACTTTCCGACCGGACCGAGTGGAGGGCCAGGTCGTAGCACTCGGGAGTTCCAAGGTGCAGGTACACGGCTTGTTCGGAATCCATGGCGCCGAGCACGAGATCACTGTACCGGCGCAGGTCGAACTCGCGCCGGACCACTGGAGTCTGACAGTCCACTTCGCGGTCCCCTACGTGGCGTGGGGAATAAAGGACCCAAGCACGTTCATCCTGCGGGTGGAAAAGACCGTAGATATTGACTTGCACGCTCAGGGGCCGAGTCCGTGGATCGCACCACGCTAAGTCTCTTTGCCGGCCAACTCGAAACAAGACTCAATAAGCGCAGAACCCACACCGTAGTCGTCTCATTTGTTCTTGCTCAGGTTTTTTAATTTGCTGGACCAGCGTGTCGATTTCTTCCAATGTTAGTTTGCTGGCGAATTTGGGCATGTGGCCTTTACCGTTGGTGATGATGCTGCGCAGGTCTTCCATAGAGGCGGCAGCGGTTTTGTCGGAGATGAG
>Ga0066789_10000510_pt1 | contig 15643 bp, 5 predicted proteins | sample OrgsoiDNA2013049_FD_70960 | JGI IMG/M metagenome (GOLD analysis project Ga0066789, IMG submission 70960) | Permafrost soil microbial communities from the Arctic, to analyse light accelerated degradation of dissolved organic matter (DOM) -... | ecosystem: Environmental > Terrestrial > Soil >...
TCGGGGCCAGCGTCACCCCCGAGGTATGGTCGCCCGGCTTGAGGTCGCCGCGTACGCCGATGTCCCAGTAACTGGCCGCCATGCAGGCGCCGGTCCCACCGGTGATCGTCGAACCGGCGCCATTGGCGGCCGTCGCATCCGCCGACGGTTGGGACGGTGCCAAGGTCGTGGTGAACGCATTGTAGAGCGCGACCACACTCTGCTGGAAGGCGGGGCTAATGGCGCCCACACCGATGTAGTACGCGCTGTTCTGCCAGATGAGGTTGTTATACAGGGCGGGAACCGAAGCCACCATGCAATTGCCTTTGGCGGCAGCCGCACTGGTGTAATGGTTGGCCGGGCAAACCACACCGGCTGCCGGCAGATTCGCGTTCAGCGTCGAGCTATTCGGTTCGCTGACGAGTCCGGCGACTTGCGGGCAGGACGCGGTCGCCGTGCCATTCGTGCAATTGATTCCGGACGACGGATTCGAACCGGTATTTCCAGGCTGGCTGGCCAGCGGCGCTCCCAACGTGGTGAACAAAACTCCCGCCGATGCGGTGGTCGAGTTGGCGACGATGGTGTTGTTCACGATGTCGATGTTCAAGGTATCCAGCAGCGAGATGCCGGCGCCGTCCCATCCCGCCACGTTGTCGGCGATGATGTTGTTGGTAACCGTCACGTGCCACCAATCGCCGGGGGTGTTCGGGAAGGCGACCACATCCGAACCGTTGACGTTCTGGAAGGAGATGCCGCCGCCGGTGCCGGCCTCGGCCCCGTTACCCATGATGAGGTTCGCGTTGATCACCAGACCCGGACCGACGCCGTCGCTTGGACCCACGGCGCCCGGCGCACTCACGCAATCCTGGTCCACCGTCGAGCACGGGGGATCGACGTCCGGAGCGCCCATGACGATCATGGCGCCGCCGTTCGCCGGAATGGTCGGATTCAGGCTCTGGTTGAAGAGGAACGTGTTGTGCTCGATGTCACCGTTATAGCTCAACCCAAAGTGACCCAAGCCGCCGCCGTCGCCGCTCGAGAGGTTGCCGCACACCCAGTTGTAGTTGAACTTGTAGTTGTCGGCGCCGGTGCAGAAACTGACACCGCCTGCGCCTGCCGGGGTGGCCGAGAACAGCTCATCGCCGGTGGAGGAGTTCAACGAGACATAGTTGTTGTGCACGTTGACATTCACGTTTTGGCAGTACGGCTCCACTGCACCGTTCGGGATGGTTTGACCGCCGAAGGTCACCCGCCCGTTGCGGCCGGTCGTGGCGCACGAGCCGGGATCCGCGTTGGTGGTGCCTCCCGCGATGTATGCGGGCGGGAACTCGCCTTGGCCGACGTTGATGCCGCCCGACAGCGTACCCGCGTTGTCCTTGATCCGGTTGTTGGCGATTTCGATGTTGTGGCCCCAGGCATGCAGGAACACGGCGCCGCCGCCCTGCGAGCTATCGGTGATGCCCAAGGAGTTGATGCTCGAGGGATTGCAATAGAAGTTGCTGGCCAACGGAGTGCCGGCCGTCGACTTCGCGCAGGTGGAGCTGCTGAGCAGTGTCGTTCCGACCGGGAATGTGTCGGCCGCGAACGGATTCGAATTCGACGGGAAGTGCACCCCCTTGCCGAGAACGGTGACGCCCGCGCCTTCCAGCGCACCCATCAGGGTCGCCTCTTGCAACAGCTGCGCCAGATTGCCGTTGAGCGTCGCATCCCAACCCACCACGGCCTCGAGCGGCAGCCGGTCGATCTGCGGACTGAAGAACGAGCTGCTGGTTCCCGTGAGCTGCGGCGAGAAGTACATCAAGGTGGTCGCTGTGCCCGTGAAATTCGCACCCTTCGTACCCGCGGCGCACGTATAGCCATTGCCGGTCGGATCGAAGTTCGAATGGGTGGCCGTGAGCGGCACGCCGTCCAAGGCCAAGCCGAACAGGCAGTCTACTTCGCGCCGCCACGGATCGAGTTTCCCCGCCGGCTGCGTATTGGCATTGATGACGGTGGAGGCGGCGCCGACGCCCTGCAGGCGAACCGGCTTCCACATGAGCACCATTTCACTATAGGCGCCTGCGGGAAGGATGATCAGGTCGCCGGGAGCAGCGGCGTCGATCGCGTTCTGGATCGTGCCGGTGCTGTATTGAGACAACGGCTGCGCGGTGGCGCCGGGCTTCATCGCGAGCGTCGGCGTCTTGCCGCCCACCGTCACACTGACGGCGTCGACCGATTGCTTGCCGTTGCCCGCGGTAATGACCAACTCGCCGCATCGTGCTGCGGTCGCAGTCGATGTCGGTCCGCCGTAGATCGACTGTTGCTGGACTAGGCACGCCGGAACACCGCTGGGCACGGTGACCGTGATGCTATCGGGCGTCGTGCCTGCACCGACGGTCCAGCTGTTGATCGTGGCGGCTACACCGCCGATCGTCACCTTGGACAGAGCATTGCAGGTCGCATTGCCCGGCGTCGGTGCTGTGCACTGCGTGCCGAAACCATAGTGACGCACGATGGTCTTCTGGTTGTAGGGCGCCGTGGTCGCCGACGGTCCGGAGTACGCATTGTTGGGCACCGTCTGAGCGCCCAATGCGGTAATGGTCAGCTGATGGCCGGTGCCTGATCCGCTTACCCAGGGGCCCGAGCCGGCGGGCAAGGTGTTGCTCACCGGATTCCCCGTACCCGTTTCCGCGTTGCTATTGACCACCGCAGCCACCGCCGGCGTCGCGTCCGGGTAGGCGCAATCGACGTTGTTGTACCCGGCACCCGCGAAGGCGGAAGTCGGGACGACGGGCGTATCCAAGTACTGCGTCGTACCCGGCATGAAGGGCAGCTCGTAGCAGAACTGGCTGTAACCCTCGGCATACGCAGGATCGGTAATCATCTGACCGTTGGTCGCGGAACCAACCCTCGTGTCCAGGATCGGACCCGGGTCGTTCATGCAGAACACCATCATGGTCGGTGAATATCCGGTCGGATTGGGCGGATTCACTTCCCAGGTCGAATACGTCATGCCGTTGTACGAGCCCCAATGGTCCGCATACACGCGGTTGGTCTCGTTGCCGGCCCAGTCCTTGATCCCCACGGGCAGATCGGGCGGGGAGAACTTCTCGCCGAATTGCGGCGAGAACGGATCGAATTCCGAGGTGTAGTCGTCCGTAATGCCGCCGGTGAACTTCGACGCAGTGTGAGTCGACGTGTAGACGTAGAACTTCGCGATGGCGCCCTGCTGGTCGCCCAAGGTCACTTCCTTGCGATCGCAGAGGTTGCGCGTGGCTCCCGCGAACGGCGCCACCTGATGGGTCCAGGGATAGAGACTGATGTAGTCGGGAACGACACGCGAAGTGCCAACGCACGGCCACGTCGCCTCAGGCACGAAGCCAGGCACGATGCCGTTGTTGGGTGAGGCACCGAGGCTCTGCGTCGGATTCTGCGCGTTATTCGCATTGTAGCCGACCCCGGCAGTGGTGGCGGCGGTCGCCACCGAGGCCTGGTCGGGGATGATGAAGATGTCGCCCAGACCGCCGAACTGTTGAGTGACCGGCGCGATGAAGTCATCACCGATGAGGATGTTCTTGTCCTCTTCCTTGACGAGCTCGAAACCAGGCGGCACCACGACCTCGACCACATACTTGCCGGGGGGCAACTGCGGCAGACCGTAGTACAGGTCGCTCTTCGGCAATGACGGCGCGGCTGGCGCGGTGCCCTTGGTGCCGCAGATCGTGCAATTGGAGGCGTTCGGCTTGCCGTTCGCGTCCGTCGAGGCCACGCTCGGGAACTGGTACTGGCCGTCGTACGGCGCCGGCTGCAGCTGGTTCCAATTGTGCATGCCGTCATAGCACTTGAATTGGGAGTTGTTCGGCAGCGCCGTACCGGTGGCAGTCGTATTCAAGGTTCCCGGAACCGCATGCTGCGCATTGTACAGATTCAAATAGTCCGGCTGATTCTGCAGGGAGTAGAAGAACAGGTCCGGAATTGCCGTACCCGCGGTGCCGTTGCCCTGGCCGGGGCAGTTCATATTCGGAGTCACGCCGTCGGACCGGAAGCCTTGTGCGTAATCATCCCAGCTGGTGGTCTTCGTGTGGTCTACCAACGTCAGGGTCGGCGTGACACCGTCCGCGGCCACCCCTTCCTGATACAGATTGATCGTCACGTTCGGGACCAAGGGCTCCCATTGCGTCTGAACGAGCATCTGGGGATCATCGAAGGGACGCGTCGAGGCGTAAATCACGTGGCCCTTGATGCCGCCGTTCTCGCCGGCGACATACGGTTCCTTGCCGAACTCGAGGAAATTGTTCTGACCGGGGAAGCCCTGCCAGCCCTCATTGTTGACCCACGGCGGATCGATGCGGCCGCTGGAAAGCTTGGTCGTGCAACTCAGCGCTCCCGTCGTCGTATTGGTTGTGCAGGCGCTGGGCGAATCGCTGGCGCTGCTCAATCCGTCGGTATTGCTCGACATGCCTTTTCCGGTGCAGTCCGCGTTGGCGCAATACACCGCGCCGGGCACGCGTAGATTGGTCGGCACGGAGACCAGTTCAGCCGTGTTCGCGAGGAACTTGCCGATGGTCGAGCCGCCGCACGGCGGGTAGCCCGTCACTCCGCATGACGGCGACCCGTCGGTCGGACCGCCGACGTCGTAGACCACGTGCGTGCCCGTGTTCTTGTAGCGCGTCACGTCGGTTTCGACGACGTACCAGCTGAACAGCGGGAAGGTCTCGTTAAAATTGGCGGTTCCCGTGAAATCCGTGGCCAGCAGGTTTTCGATGCTGCCGTCGCGCAGACGAACCGCGACGTTGAGGAGGGGAATTCCGTCCTCTGTGCTCTGCGAGACGCCGTCCTTGTTGTCGTCGATGAAGGTGCGGGTGTAGAGATTGGTCTCCCACTGGGTCGCCGCGACGTCGCCCATGTCGCAGACCGTTGCCGAGGTTCCCGTTCCAGGGCAGGTGGCATTCGCACCGCTGCCGAGCCCGACCGGCGTCGACAGCCCGTCGACCAGGGCATCGTTCCACTGGTCGAAGGTGGTCACGCGCCAGCTGCCCGGCGGCAGATTATCGATCTCGAAGGTGCCGTCGGCATTGCACTTGGTGAACGCGAAATCTTCGCCGTCCGGATCGCCAAAGCTCACGTAGCACTGGCTCCAGATGAACGCATCGTGCGAACCGGTGGAATAGAGACGTTCATCCGGTGTACGGCTCAGGTGCTCGCCCACGACGCGACCTTTGATCGAATTGGTGCAGTTGCCGACACCGGGCAAGTTCGGATCTGCGCCATTGCAGACGTCGTGGTGGCGTTGGTTGATGATCGCCGGGTTGGCGAAACCGATACTGACGTGAAACGAGGCCGGACCGAACTCCTGGAAGTAACTGGGTTCGCCGATACGCGTGAACGAGTCATGCGCTTTCTGACCGTCAAGCGTATTGGTCTGCAGCCACTCTTCGCCGCGGGAAATGCGGTCGGCTGCCGGTGTGGCGATCACGCCCCACCGTCCGGGCATCAGGTTGGAGACGACCGCCTGTCCCGCCAGCGGCGAGGGTGTCACGCCGTCCGACTCGTACTTCGGACAGGTCACAATCATGCCCGTAATACCGGCGGTGGTCGTGGCCGTGCCGTCGGAACCCAAGGGGCCGTTGGTGGCATTGGTGCCGGGATTGTTGATGCCCACCTGCGTTATCGGGCAGGCATTGTTGCCGGTGGCCGGATCCAGGGTTCCATCCAGGCTGTTGGTCAGCGGCTGGTTGAACATGTCGTAGGTCATCTGGCCGGTGAAGTCGCCGTTGCCGCCCATCGCATCCCAGAGGTGAATCTGGAATCCGCCGAGTCCGGGCTCGACGGTGGACAAAACGTCGACCGTGCCGCCGCCGCCGTCCTGCTCGCCATTGAGCGGGAAGTCATCCTCGAACACGAACACGGACAAATTCGCCGTCGGGTAAGGCGAAGGTTGCGCGAGCACCGTCACCGCCGACGCCTGTTTTCCGGTATTCGGGTCGATGCCGATGGGGGCACCGCCCATGCCGTGGCCGCAGGTCGCGTTCGGGATCGATACGCCGGCAGTCGTTGCCGTGCATACGGGCGCAGCGCCGTAGCCGCCGTTGCCAAACGGGTTCGCCGCATCACCCGGCAGCACCGAGATGTAGTAGCGCTTGGTGGGATCGAGGTACACCTGACTGGGATTGACCTGGGTCTTTTGCGTGCCGGGACGGCACACACCGTTGCTCACGTCGCACACGCTCGCAACGCCGAGCACGGTCTGGCCGGCTTCGCATGACAACGCTCCCGTGCAACCTTGGGCGATGAATGGCATGTAGCTCGTGTGAAAATTGACGCCCAATGTCGGGACGACACTCAGACCCTGCGACGTGCAGTTCGCAGGCAGCGGATTTTGCGTACAGTTCGGATTGATGTAGAAAGTCCGGTCTTCCTCGATCACCCATCGATAATCCTTGATCACGGTCTTGTGATCGGCACCGTCGACCACGATCACTTGGAGATTGCTGCCGGTCGGGAACGTGATGGTCCCCGTCGCGGCCGCGCTCGTCGTACCCTGCGAATTTTGTGCTTGGTAGGTGAACGTATACGTTCCGGCGCCTGGCGCCGTCGCGGTGAATCCACCGTTGGCATCGGCAAACACTGCCAGACCCGTGGTGGTCGGCGTGACCAACGAAATCTTCAGCGGATAGCCGGCCACGTCGACGGCGCCGGCCAACAAGCCGGGAGTCTTGACCGCGAGGTACGTGGCCGTGTTGGCGGTGAACGCCTGGCTGTTGAGGCAGATGCCTGCCGTGGGCTTACCGCCGGTGAGGGTACAGGCGGCAACTTCGACCGTCGCAGCACTCAACGTCACCGTCGCCGTGATTCCGGAAGAGCAGGTTGTCCCGGTAACGGTGCCATTGGCGCAATACGTGAACGAATCCGATGCTGTGCCAGCGTTGGCGACGTAGTTGAAGGTGCCATTCTTGTTGAGCGTCAGGGTGCCGCCGGTGGGCGCGGTCAATAGGGTGACGCCGTACACATTGACGTCGTTGGCGATCACGCCCTTGGACGGATCGGATACGGTGAACGTCCGGCCCGCGATCACGGAACTATACGTATCCGGATTAGCGGTCGCGGCGGCATTCGCTATGGAACTCGGCAAGGCAGCGCCGTTGACCCCGATATATGCCAGCATGCCGGCGTCGCGATTGATTTGATTTCCCGACAAGCTCAACTCGCGGTCGTAGATCGGCAGGGTCGTCAGCGGCGCGCAGGTGGTCGCCGGCGCAACCGGCGTACACGCCGCATTGATCATGACGTCGAAGGTTTTGCCCGCGGCCATGAACACGTCGCTCTGGACCTTGGGTACGCCGTTGGGCCGGTTGCCGTCTTCAGCGATGAGTTGGAAGCCGCCGACGGTGGCGCCGGAGGCGCCAGAACCGCTGAATCCCATTGTTTGGGAACCAACGATCGAAGGGACGTGCATGCGCAGGCCGGCGTTCACCAAACGCACCAGGATCGAACCCGGGCCCGTCGCGGGGGCCAATGTCGCCGGACTCACCGGGAACAACGATGCCTTGGCATTCGCCTTGCTGAAGGCGACGCCGTTCATCATGTAGTACAGCGGCGTGTAGTTCACAGCCGGCGGGTAGCAGGTCTGATAGTTGGTCGACGCCGGATTGCCGCAACCGCCGGGCTGGCCGGACCATACCGCAAGCTCGGAGAAGCCGGCGTGATTGACCGCGGCGCTGACTGCGGCGTTCTGAAACGGGTCGATCTCGCTCATGATGATCGGAATTTCGCCGTCGTACGTCGCTGCCGGGGCGACCGTCTTCCCGCCCGATACGATCGCCGGATATGCGCTACCCGGTGCGGTCTCGACGCCAGCCGTTGAGGAGGTCGGCGCAGTGGTGACTACCAAGATGCCGTACAAGCCCATGGGTCCTTGAATGGACGGATGGGTGCCGGACTCGATCAGGTACGTGCCCGGTCGCAGACTGCTCCAGGTCAGGGCTGTCGGCGCGGTGGTCGATCCGACCACGACTGCAGGCACTTCGGTGGCGAAGGACTGAACGCGCGCACCCTGCGTGGGCGGAACATTCATGGGGCCGGAATTGGCCGTGGGCCAGGTGACCGACTGCGGACCGTGTGCCGGAGAGGCCACGGTGGTCCGCACCGCGCCGAGACCACCGCCCACCTGCCCGACGATGGTGATCGACGTGGGCACGGCGTTGGCAGTCGTGCCGCCGGTCGGCGTAAATACCAGGTTGTTCGTGAGGTTGAGCGTCAGCGGCTGTCCCGTCGGAATGGTGATGACCACCGGCGACCAGGATCCCGCCGCAGTTGGATTCAGTGCGGCGCAGGTCGCGGTCGAGCCGCTTACAACCGCACCGCAACTGTAGCCCCACATCGGCACGGTGTTGCCGTCGGGCAGCAACGCGTTCGACGGCGCAGCGGTCAGGTTGACCTGCTGCTGCGCGAAGGCCGCACCGCCGGCAAGGAGGAGTACGGAAGCCGCGAGTCCCGATTTGATCAGGCCGGACTTGAACTGGTTAAATCGCATTGGATTCTCCTGAGTCCTATTTCGATTCGTCGATCACGAATTCGCGCGAATCGACAAGCATCATCATCAGCATTCCACCGGGGAATACGTTATTGGTCGTGATCTCGCGCTCGTTGTGCGAGTGCCACATGTAAGCCCAGCCGCGCTCGTTGGCCGGGTTGGCCTGCACGTTGGAGGGCTGCAAATTGGAGCAGTTGGGCGTCGCGGTGGCCGTGGCCCCCGCACCGACACCAAGCTGGCCCGTGGCGCAGCCGGATGCGCCGGAATTGAGCGGCGCGGCAGGAGTCACGCCGGGGACAAACGTGCCGGCCGTGGCATTGCGCAAGCTGGTATCCGAGCGCAGCGTCGCGTCCGGTCCGAGGTAGGGACTGCCGCTGTACCAGGCGCCGTTGGCGAAAATATTCGGATTGGGCAGCGTCATGGGTCCGCCGCCGCTCACATCGCCCAACGGGTTGGACTCCAAGGGCTTGTTGTGATCCTGGCACCATTCGAAATAGTTGATCGCCGTCGGCGCACTCGTGTTGTAGCCGTTGGCGTCCGGTGTGCACGGCAGCTTGGCGAGAGGATCGCTCGAAGTCGGATTGTGGGCGTACATGTCCCAGTTCAAGCCGCGGCCCGTGAAGTAGAAAATTCCGTCGAAGGCCTGTCCCGGAAACGTATCGGTGGTGAACATCAGCATACCGGCGAGCGATTGGCCGTCCGGGCTCAAGATCAGGTTCCCGTCACGCGCCAGAATGCGCACGTGGTTGGCGTGCTCGTGGAAGGGATGCTCCCAGCGGCCCTGCCCGATGACCCGGATCAACGTCTGTTCACCGGGGTGCATGTGCGGATTGCCGTTATAGGGCTGATTCGGATACTCGGCACCATAGTTGGGGTCCATGTCGTCGGGCATCGAACGCCCGTTGATCAGGAAGTACGACGGGCGGTAGGGCTCGGTCGCCACCTCCAGGCCGCCGCTGCATCCGGGTGCGGTGGCACTGGTGCAGGCGGCTTTTGCCAGCACTTGCGCGTACGCCGCCCGGTGAATGTTGGCGTCCATCTCGGAGAACTGGAACAGATATTCCCGGTCGTAGCAGGTGCCAGGGTGATCGTAGGCCGCCGGCGACAACCGGAAGTCGGTTTCGCCCCAGGTCGCCTCGGCGACCAAGTTGGATGCGTGCAATCCGGTGGTGCACGCAGCGGGAACGTTGGCCGGGAGCACGATGATGGCGCCATAGAGACCCATCTCGACCTGAAGATCACTCTGCGTACCGCTGTAGTAAGCGCGGGTCCCCGGCGAGGAGGCGACGAAGGTGTAGGTCACGGTGCTGCCGGGTGCGGCTTCATTCGTGAGCAAACCTTGGACGCCGCCGCTCGAAGTCACCGCAAAGCCAGGGAACAGGATCGAGGTATTGCCCGCTGCGGCCGGAAGATTGTTGGTCAGCGTCACCGTCACCGTCGTTCCTTCGGTGACGATGAGCGTGGGTCCTGGTACTTGCATCGCCCCGCAGGCCGCGTTAGGCAAGGCGGGCGCAAATACCGGCGCCGGCGTGACCGTCGTGGATGAGGTGCAGCCATAACCCCAGGAATAGACCGTATTGCCATCGGGCTGGTTGAGATTCCCCGGCTGCGCGATCAGGTTGAACGTTCCGAGCGCGCCCGTCCCCGCGGTCCCTTTGATGCCGGGCGCTGCGGCCTGCGCCGTCACCGTCAGCACCAGGGATGCGGCCATCGTCAAGAGAGGCAGCAGTCGTTTCATGGAGATCGCCTTATTCATGGTCGTTGAGCTCATTGCCGCTCCCCTACTAATTGATTCGGACTTCTGTCATCAGGCCGCCGAAGTTCTCGGCGTCGTTCGACAGGTGATCGAGTTGGGGCGTGTACAGATAGAACACGCTGCCCGACGGATATAGTTTGGCCGCGCAGCCCGAAGACCCGCAGCTCGCATCGCTGGCATCGAGAATCACGTCCAACGACTCGCCGCCGCCAATCGTGATCGAATTACTGTAGTAATCCATGTTGTTGCCTTCCTGGTCGCGCAGCAGCTTGGCGTTGTAGCCGATCACGTGCATCGGTATGCCCAGGGAAGCCAACGTCGCGTACTCGGTCACGGACAGGTCCGCAATACGCAGCAGCGCCTTGCCGCCGACCGGGATGTTGATGATCGACGGCATCGGCTGCGAGTAGTGCATCCGGCCATCGGACGACTGGGTTGCCTGCGGACCCGGCGAAACCGTGTCGGGGTAGCTGCGCCCATTGAGCAGGAAGTACTTGTCCTTCATGTCGACGAACGCTTCGGGGTTGAAGGTCATGCCGACGAAGTGGAAGTTGGGGTCGAAGCCGTGGATCTGCAGCGGGTATTCGACGTCGTACGCGGTCGAGCCGTCGCCGTCGTTGTAGGCATACTTCTTGGTGGCCGCTCCGTTGACGAAGCCCCCGGTGGTCTTGTTGTCGCCGGCCGCCGGTAATGGGTTGCTGCACAGGATGTCCGGCGGTACGAACTGGTTACCGCTGGTTGCCGTCGCACACGCCGTGCGCGGATCGCTTTCCTGCGCTACGAGACCTTGATAGACGGTTGCAGTGGCGGGTACCCGGTCCTGCCGCGGCCGCACGAACAGTTGTCCCACCATGCCCATCTGCAGGTGCTCGGGCGGCGTGATGTGGCAGTGCCAGAAATAAGTGCCGGCATCCGGTGCGAGGTAGTAGTACGTGAAGCTGCCGCCGATGTTGATGGCCACTGACGCGTCAGGCACGCCGTCGTAGAACGGCGAGGCATTCGGATAGCCGTGGAAGTGCACGGTGTGCTGCTCGAACAGGTCGGGCCGCATAATCATGCCGACGTTGGTCAAGGTCAGAAAGAATTCGTCATCCTCGTCGAACGCCATCAGCGGCGCCGGGATGTTGCCGTTCATCACGCCCACATCCATGATCTGGCGCGGGTCGACGTGACCATCGATGTAGGCGAAGGTGCCGGACGTTGGAGTCGTCGGCGTGTTGAGGACACAGGACGCGGGCTCCGCCGCGCACGTCGCATCCGGAATCTGTCCGATGGCGCCGTTGTAGGTGAAGGCCGGGGCTTGCCAATTGCCTTGCACGTACAGGCTGGTGGAGGTTGCGCCGGCCACCGCGCCGTCGGTGGTCGCCGGGTCCCCGGGCAGCGGTGTCGCACCACCCACCGCGCCGGCTTGCGCGCCGCCGAAGGGAATGTTGAACACGTCCGGATACTCCGTGCCGGGCTGGCCGTTCGCGATATCCGCGATCCCGGACAGCGGGCCGAAGGAGAACATGAAGGTCTGCGTGCCGTCGGCCATGGTCGCGTAGCCGTCGCCGCCCGAGATCTGCTGGCACTTGATGGCGCCGTTGACCTTCCCCGTGGGCGCCAGAAATCCCTGCGTATTGGGCGCATAGGTCGTCGGCGCGGTATAGGCCGGCTCGAAACTGTTGACGTTGCCGCCACTGGGGATGGGCGTCACGGGAGACGGCGCAGGATGTGTGATGGTGCTGTAAGGGCACTGCACACGAAACGACTGTGCGGCGGCCGGAAGCGACAGTACAGCCAACAATAACGTCGGCAATCCTAGACGGACCAATTGAGAGTTAATCATGTAACCTCCGACCCCTCGTGCATGCGGTGGCAGCGCTCAATTAAAAAAATCGCGGATGATTGCCGAATCTCGGACCGCAAAGAACTGCATGAACATCCGGCGTTGCGCAAAATGCGCGGTCCGTCTGTCGTGCAGCTGTCGGTCTTGGTTGAGATTTTCAAACCCATCCTTGTTCGATCCTTGTTCGCCCGGTGATGTGCTTTTCTTTTCGATCATCACTGTGCGCAGAGATCTTGCCGCACTGCGGGGCGTCAGCGCGGGAGGCAACCCTGCACTTCTGCGGTAGGAACTACCGTACGTTTACCCGGTATATGTTGAATCGGCCTGAGGCGCGTGCATCTACGGTGTTTTTATTTCACGCGGAGTAGTCATCTTGTGACACGCCGCACGGCAATCAGCGGTTGCAGTGTGGGCCGAACTGGAGGGAGAGACGATGCGAACGCGCGGCGGCGCAAAAGCGCAGATGAAGTATTTCCGAGGTCGCGCTTACGCGCGGAACCTAGCTCGCGTGCGCTTGATCCATCAACCGTTGATAAATTTTCATGACCGAGGGTACGTAGGCGAGTGTCTCGCGGTAGGGGGGAACGTGGCGGCCATACCGTTCGACGGCTTCCTCACCGGCATTGTAAGCGGCGAGCGCCAGCTCGAGATTGCTGTCGAAGCGCGCCAAAAGATCGCTGAGATAATGGGCGCCGGCGCGCACATTCTCGCCGGGGTCGTAGATATTTTTCACGCCGTAGCGCTTTGCCGTCGCGGGCTGCAATTGCATGAGCCCGATCGCGCCCTTTTTGGACACGGCGCGCGGATTGAAGCCCGATTCGACCACGATGACAGCCCGCACCAGCGCCGCCTGAATGGTTGCGGCGCTCGCCGCTCCTTTGATGACCCCGTCGTACTGGGCAGAGCGGGCCAACCAGTCGATCGAGTGCACTTTGGCGGTGGGAGTGCCCGCAGCCACTGCGGAGGGCGTGGTGATGAGCAACTGGTAGCGGGAATCGGAGGGAACGTTGCTGAAGTGCGAGACACCGTTCGCGTCGGTGAAGGCATAAACGTCCGCGCGCGCCAAGCCCGGTGCGGCGAATATGGACAGAATCAGAAGCAGGTTAGGCCATGCCGACATTTGCCGACTTTACGTCAATCGGCAAGCCCTCGAAGGTAGGAAAACACAGTAGTCGTGCAGTACCCTACCTGGCAACCAAGGCAGCCGGCGACTCCCATGAATTGCGCTCGGCCATCAGCTGATCGGCCCGGGCAAAGCCGTCGAAGCGCACCCAGGGTTTTCCGGGCCCGGCACGCATCAGCGTGAGCGGCGAATGGCTCATTTTATCGCCACGGTAGGCATTGAACGCCTTTTGCACGGCGATGATCGACGTCATGCTGCCGGAGTAGTGATCCCACCCACGGGTGGCATGGAATTGAGCTGCATAGGCCCGCAGGCGCGCTGGCGTATCCTGTTCGGGATCGATCGATATCGACATCAGGTGCACCTGTTCGTGCCCGGCGCCGAGATCCTCTTGAAACTGCTCGAATGTCTGGCTGCTCAGTGGGCAGATCGTGGTGCAGCTGGTATAGATGAAATTCAGCACGACCGGCCGGCCGTCATCCAATTCGGCGGCCAATGCGACCGCCCTGCCATCGTCCCGGGTCAACGCCACCTTTGGGATCGCGTATTGGGCCTCCGACCGTCGCACGCCGTCGGCGTCGCCCATGCGATGCAGCGCGTGGGGATCGCCAACGAGGGGGACGCCGCCCGCGTTGGACGGCGCATCGGCTGCCGACGCAGTGGCTGCGACCAGCGACGCACCCAGCAACGCGGCCGAAATCAGATATTGCGATCGGGTGACCAGCCTCATGAGTCTTGCTCCAGATGCGACGACGGCGACACTATTCCCAGACTGCCGATTATCTATGCAGGGGTCCACCGCGGCCATGGGTGAAATACCTTACGCCGCCCCGACGCGCGCGATCGCTTTCATCCCGCTCACTTGGCCGCCGCCGGCTGATGTTCCACGTTCATCCAGAACTTGATTTCAGTCGAAAAGTCGCTGCTGGCTTCCGCCAATGATCGCTCGCTGGCCGGTGCGCCGGCCTGGAATGACACAGCCTTGCGCAACTTACCTTGCGGCGACAGCAAATACGCCTTGGACGAGCGGCTTTGCTCGTTGTAGGTGATCATTACCACGTCGCTGTGGTTGGCGGTGGAGACGTTGAACGTTCGCACCGTAGTCCCGTCCCGCATGACCGCCTGCTTCACCGCCGTCGGCTGTTCCACCCCGCTCACGCCGAGCACCACCGACAGGTGAGCCGGTAATTGACTGGCCGGCCCCTTGCGAATGACGGCATCGATCAGGTCCCCGAGCGAGTTCGGGGACGCATGGACACACACCGTCGCGAAGAACGCGACTCCAATCATCAGCCACGCTCGATTGACCGAAACTGCGCGCACCCGGGATTCCCATGCCTGTGATGTTGAGGAGTCTACACGAAGGGTAGCCCGCAGTTCTTGACGCAGGCTCCGGTACGAAATCCTTTATGTTCAATACCGTGAACAACTCCCCTTTTGTCCCGCATCGACACGATAAACTTGGCAATTGTCCATAACCCGTGCGGCCTCGGGATTCAATCAGCGCCGTGGGATGCATGCGCCAAGTGTCACTTTTCGAAATGCCGGGCTCGTCGGTCTGGACGCGATCGTGGCGCGTCATCGCCTTGTTCTCGCTCCTGGCCTTGACAGCAGGGAGTCCCGCGCGGGCGCAGCACGACCACTCGGCAAGTGAACAATCGTCGAGCGAATTCGAAGTTTTCGTAGCCGCGGAGGGGCTCGCGGGACACGGTCAGCCGCATCCTCGCTTGGATGACCCTTGGCTCGACGCCGATGTCATCTTCGGGCTGAATCATGAGAAGTTTCGCGTTTTCGGCGAATACTTCATCACCACGGAGGAACACGATCTCGAGCGCTTCCAGGTCGGTTACGAGGTGGTGCCGGATACGGTGATCTGGCTGGGCCGCTTTCATCAACCGGCCAGCGCCTGGGACACCGAACATCATCACGGCCGCTACCTGCAAACCGCCATCACCAGACCCTCAATCGAGAACTGGGAAGACGAAGACGGTTTGATCCCGCAGCACATCACCGGTGCTCTGGTCGAATCCCGCCGGCCGATCGGCACCGACGCCGGCGTCCAAGTCTCCGCGGGTGTCGGTGCCGGTCCCGCCCTGACGACTCGGGACAACGCGCCCATCGACCTGGTCGGCGACAATCCAGGGAAGCATGGCCTCTCGTTCATGGGCCGGCTCGCCTTCCTGCCGGATTACATCGGCACCAGCAGCGCCGGTCTTCTCTTCGGCCATGACCAATTGTTCGCGAGGAGCGCGATTGCCATGGCGACCTTGCGGTCGAATCACGCCACTCTCGGGATCTACGGTGCCTATGCCGATTGGAGCGTCGACTCGTGGCGCTTCATCGGCGCAGGCTACTACGTCGACGTGGCGCTCGATCGCCCGAATCCCGACGCGAGCTTCATGTCGGCTTACCTCCAAGCCGAGCGGCAGTTGCCGCATCAATTGA
>Ga0066789_10000512_pt1 | contig 15630 bp, 14 predicted proteins | sample OrgsoiDNA2013049_FD_70960 | JGI IMG/M metagenome (GOLD analysis project Ga0066789, IMG submission 70960) | Permafrost soil microbial communities from the Arctic, to analyse light accelerated degradation of dissolved organic matter (DOM) -... | ecosystem: Environmental > Terrestrial > Soil >...
TGTGCTTCTGCAATACCTTCGTGATCGCCGCCGTCAACGTCGTCTTCCCGTGGTCGATGTGACCGATCGTCCCTACGTTGCAGTGCGGCTTTGTCCGTTCAAATTTTTCTTTCGCCATTTGCTCTCAGCTCCGTCGCTCATCATCTGGTGAGACTAATGTTTCCGCTGTACTAGCGAACAATCCACTGCAAACCTATCTGGGCGCTGTCTTCCCCTGCGTCTTGGCGATAATCTCATCCGCCACGTGACGCGGGGCCTCTTCATAGCGCGCAAAATGCATCGAGTATTCGGCGCGCCCCTGGGTGCTCGACCGCATATGCGTCGCGTACCCGAACATCTCCGCTAGCGGAACGATGGCCTTGATCACCTGCGAACCAGCGCGGTGCTCCATGCCTTCGATCCGTCCGCGACGCGAACTCAGGTCGCCCATAATCGTTCCCGCGTAATCTTCCGGCGTCACTACTTCGACCGCCATCACCGGCTCCAGAATCACCGGGCTCGCCTTGCGTGCCGCTTCCTTAAATGCCATCGAACCGGCGATCTTAAACGCCATTTCGTTGGAATCGACATCGTGGTAGCTGCCGTCGTAGAGCGTCGCCTTGATATCGACCATTGGATAGCCAGCGAGAACGCCGCCTTCCATGGCCTCCTGCATGCCCTGGTCGATCGGCTTGATGAATTCCTTCGGCACCGTGCCGCCGACGATATCGTTGATGAATTCGTAGCCCTTGCCCGGCTCGTTAGGATCGAGATAAATCTTCGCGTGTCCGTACTGGCCGCGGCCACCTGTCTGGCGGATGTACTTGCCTTCCGCTTCCGCGTGCTTGCGAATGGTCTCGCGATACGCCACCTGCGGCTTGCCAACATTGGCCTCGACTTTATACTCACGCATCATGCGGTCGACGATGATTTCCAGATGCAACTCGCCCATGCCGCTGATGATCGTCTGTCCGCTGTCGGGATCGGTGTGAACTTTAAAGGTAGGATCTTCCTGCGCCAACCGCGCCAGCGCCATGCCCATCTTTTCCTGATCGGCCTTGGTCTTCGGTTCAACCGCCACCGAAATGACCGGCACCGCAAACACGATCGACTCCAGCGTGATCGGATGCCTTTCTTCGCAGATGGTGTCGCCCGTGCTGACGTTCCTCAGTCCAACGACGGCACAGATATCGCCAGCAAGAATTTCCTGGATGTCTTCGCGCTTGTTGGCATGCATCTTGAGCAGGCGCCCAATGCGCTCATGCTTCTGCGTGCGCGAGTTCATCACCGACTCGCCCGACTTCAACTGTCCCGAGTACACCCGGATAAACGTCAACTGACCGACATACGGGTCGGCCATGATCTTGAAGGCCAACGCCGCAAAAGGATCCTTGTCGTCGGCTTTGCGCGTGATCGTCTTCCCGTTGTCGGGATCGAGGCCATGCGTCTCTTTCGTATCGAGCGGCGAGGGCAGATAATCCACCACAGCATCCAGCAAAGGCTGCACGCCTTTATTCTTGAACGCCGTTCCCACCACCACCGGAAACAATTTCAGTCCGATCGTGGATTTGCGCAGCGACGCCTTGAGTTCGTCCGCCGAAATCGGTTCGCCTTCCAGAAATTTGTGCAGAATCTCGTCATCATTCTCGGCGACGGTTTCGACCAACTGGGTATGGAACGCCTCAGCCTTCTTCTGCAGGTCCGCGGGAATGTCCCCGACCTGGTACTCCGCGCCGATCGTGTCGTCTGGCCAGATGATGGACTTCATGGCGACCAGGTCCACTACTCCGCGAAACTTGTCTTCTTGCCCAATGGGAATTTGAATCGCGACGGGCTTGGCGTTGAGGCGCTTGCGGAGGGTATCGACGGCGTGCTCGAAATCGGCACCCATCTTGTCGATCTTGTTAATGAAACAAATTCGCGGAACACCGTACTTGTCCGCCTGCCGCCATACTTTTTCCGACTGCGGCTGTACGCCGTGCACCGCGTCGAACACCGCCACCGCGCCGTCCAGCACGCGCAGCGAGCGTTCCACCTCAGCCGTGAAGTCCACGTGGCCGGGCGTATCGATAATATTGATGCGGATGTCGTGCCATGTGCAGGTCGTCGCCGCCGATGTAATCGTGATGCCGCGCTCCTGCTCCTGCTCCATCCAGTCCATGATGGCCGTGCCTTCGTGGACCTCGCCGATACGGTGCGTCTTTCCCGTATAGAACAGGATGCGCTCCGTCGTCGTGGTCTTCCCGGCATCGATGTGGGCCATGATGCCGATGTTCCTGCAACGTTCTAATGGGACTGTTCTAGGCACGACTCTTAACTCTTTCCAGGGCTCCGAATTTTGCTTGTAGTTGCTGACTCCTAGCTAGCAGCTAGCAGCGTCTCTACCACCGGTAATGCGCGAACGCCTTGTTCGCTTCCGCCATTCGATGCACGTCTTCTTTCTTCTTGATGGCGGCGCCTTTTCCGTTCGAGGCATCGAGCAACTCGTTCGTCAACTTGTCGATCATTCCCTTTTCGCCACGACCGCGCGCATAGCTCACTAGCCAGCGGATCGCGAGCGACGTCCTGCGGTCCGGCGCCACTTCGATCGGCACCTGGTAGTTGGCTCCGCCCACTCGCCGCGTCTTCACTTCCAGCAGCGGCTTGGCGTTCTCGACCGCCTTCGTGAACAGCTTCAGGGGTTCGTCGCCGCCTTTTTCCTTCAACTTCTCGAGCGACTTATAAAAAATGCCCTCGGCAGTCGACTTCTTTCCCTGCCACATCATCGAGTTGATGAACTTCGTCACCAGGTCCGATCCGTAGATCGGATCGGCATCGACCGTCCGCTTTGGGGTATGTCCTTTTCTTGGCATTTCAGCTTCTAGCTCCTGGCTGCTAGCTTCTAGCTAGAGCCGCAGACGCGGCGAGCCGCGTCTCTACCTTGCTTTTCTTACGCTTTCTTTGCGCGCTTCGTACCGTATTTTGAGCGCCCCTGGTTTCGGCCCGCTACGCCCGTCGCGTCCAGCGTTCCGCGCACCACGTGATAACGTACGCCCGGCAGATCCTTCACACGGCCCCCGCGGATCAGCACAATCGAGTGCTCCTGCAGGTTGTGGCCAACGCCAGGGATGTACGTCGTCACTTCAATTCCATTGGTCAGGCGGACGCGCGCCACTTTGCGCAACGCCGAGTTCGGCTTCTTCGGGGTCTGGGTATATACGCGCGTGCACACGCCGCGCTTCTGCGGACACGATTGCAGAGCCGGACTCGCCGTCTTATACCGAGGCCTCTCGCGGCCAAATTTCACAAGCTGATTAAAAGTAGGCACTCTCGCCACTCCCGGACGCGGCAAGCCGCGTCTCTAGCACGCTAAACAATTCTGTACATCCGCTCTATACATCCGCAAATTTCGCGCCTAACCACACATTCCCGTAGAGACAGGGCTCGCCCCGTCCCGGTTCTGGCACAGGCCTGTCGCGCCCAGCCATACTCTCCCGCGCAGCAATGCCGGTGAGAATTCGTTCAGTTTCCCGCTCAGACTAAATCGCCGACGACGGTGACGCCACGCCTTGCCTCAATTCAGGTTCGGAGGCGTTCCGTTTCGTCTGCTTTCCCCTGCATAGCCTCGCGTGACTCCCAGGCTCTAATGAATCCGCCCGGGCGCAAAGGTTTTCGCAAGGTGTTTCAGCGAGGGCGTCCCCGGTCCCACTTCCAACCGGGTACGTATTTCTTCAAAGCTCAGCCAAAATCTTCCCGGAGCCTGTCGCGCCACGCAGGTTGCGCACACCACAGAACTGCCGTACACGGCAAGCCAGACTTAACTCGCGGAACCGTTTGATAATAACAACTACATTGCGCATCGTCAACCGCTCTAAAGCGCATCGAAGAAAAAGAAGGAAAAACGAGGTGTCAAAATTTCAAGGTTTCTAAGGTCTCAAGCCGCCCGCGCGCGTTCCCACTGCACTGTCCTTGAAACTTTGGAACCCTGAAACCTTGAAACCTTGCACCTTACCTTCTACACTGACAGTTTTCCGCCCAACAACATTATGCTCGCGCCTGGCAAACGGACGCGAGGAGGGTTCATGCACCGTTGCGGTTCCGGTTTTCTTTTAACTTTAGCCATCGCCTTCGTCGTCGCCCTCACTGGTTGCCTCGGCAAGAGCAGCCCCAACAACGGCAACGGAGGCGTGCAGAGCGTTACGCTAAGCCCCAGTTCCAACATTTCCATCGACGTCGGCGGCACTCAGGTATTTAGCGCCACCGGCAAGGACGCCTCGGGCCGCGCGGTCCTCGGCGTCAGCATTCAGTTTATTGTCGAGAGTGGTAACCCGAACGCCTCCGCACCACTCTCGGTAGCCAGCAACGGATCCGCCTGCGCCGGCACGTGGGACGCCACCGCCACGATGTGCACTCCCGGAACACCCGGAATCGCCTACGTCAGAGCCGTCATCGAAGGCGTCAGCAGCACGAAAGCCACCGTCTACGTCCACCAGCACGTCGACAGCATTCAGATTCAACAAGCCGAGACCCAACCGCCTCAGTATGATTGTTTTTCCCAGGGACAGACCTGGATCTACCAAGCGGTCGCCCACAGCAACAATGTAGACATCACCAACACCGTTGGCCCCATGAACTGGTCGTCGAGCAATAGCGGCGTTGTCGCTACAACTCCCTATGTGCCACCAACGCAGAAAGACGTCCTCAACCAGGTCCAGACCACCGCCAAGTCTCCCGGCATCACCCAGCTTTTTGCCAGCGTCTCCGGAACCACCAGCAGCCCCTTCCCGTATACGACGTGCCTGATCCAAGCCATCTACCTCCAAATTGGGGGACAGGGCCAGGCTGGAAACTCGATCACTGTGAACAACGGCGGCGGCGTCCCCATCACAGCGATCGCCGTCGATACGTTGTGCGGCACGGCTAATAACATCCCCCTAACGGCCCCGCCCCTCACTTGGAGCACGACTGATCCTGAAGTTGCAGCCTTCAGCACCACCACCAACACCACGGGAAGCAACAGTGCGAGCGCCCGCAATAACCTCGGCGGCGCCACCCTCACCGCCTCCTGCAGCCCCCCAACTTGCAATATCGGAGTTCTACCCGCCCTGCCGATCTATGCCAGCGACTACAATGCTGCCGACCCTACGCCCACAAAATGCCAGCCGCCCAACGTGACAAAAGCCTACGGCACGATCTCGGTGGACGTAACTTCCACATCCAAGACGCCCACCTACACTGCCTGGGCCGCAACTACCGACTGCGCGGACGCCCCTGGATGCTCCAGCGCGCTGTTCTCCGTGACCCCTAACAACAATGGCACCAATCCCATCGGCGCCATTGTCGGCCTGCCGCGCACTCCCAATTCCATGATGTTTAACCATCAGTCCTCGGCGCGGGTCTACCTCGGCAGCAAACAGGGTCTAATGTTCGTGGATGTCGGCGCCGCCAGCCCGAGCGTTAGCTTGGTCTCCAACTCCTCGATACCCTGTAACGTCTCCTTGTGCGGCAAAGTGCTCACGATCTCGAACGATGGCAAACTGGTAGTCGTCTCCGACACCGTTTCCGCCCCAAGCCAGGTCTACATCTACAACGGCAGCAGCGCCACCACTGCCCCCATCGACCTCATCCTCTCTGTTCCGGGCGAAACCGCCACTGCTGCCTCCTTCTCGCCCGATCAGTTGAAACTCTTCATCTTCACCGACAAGGGGAATATGTACATCTATTCCACGGTCGACGCCTTGGCATCAGTTCAGCTCGCGGCCTCGGCCACCGACGTCGCATTCTCCTCCGACGGCAGCTTCGCCTATGTCGCGGGAACGCCCGCCAGTTCCGTATCCGCCTACTCGACGTGTTCTCTGCCTGGCGTTGCGAGTATGGATCTCGACGGTGTCGCAACGTTAAGCACGCCGTTGAAAATTTTTCCGTCGCCTGTCATTCCGCCACCTTTCGTTCAGAACGGCTTCCTGTGGGCAACTCAGAACATTCTCGCTCTCGAACCACCTAACATTGAGTTGTTGACGGCGCAGTTCAGGCAGGATCCGATAGTCTACAAAGTTCCGCTCCAGCTCACGTGCAATATTCCAAAATTCCTGAGCTTCACCAAAAGCGCGTCCTTCAACCTGGGCCAGGGAACTTTCAATCCGATCTACACTCAACTCGTGGCCGACGGCAGCCAGGTCATTATCGTCGCCAGTAACATTCCCGCCGTGCTGCTCTTGAAGATCAGCGACGGGACAACAACCTCCATCCCACTCGCCAACGGCTCCCTACCACTCTCGGCCTCCGCCTCCACCGATGGAAGCCAGGTCTACGTAGCTGCCAGCGATCCCTGCCAGCCCAATGGCCCCTGCCCCGCTGGCTCCGTGCACATCGTCTGCACCTCTGCCTGCACCATCGGTCAAGGCGACTTCGAGCAGGTTCCCTACCAAAACAGCAATGACAACAACAACCCCAACATGTGCAATAACCAGGGACCAAACGCGCCCGTCTGCCTCCCCAACCTGATAGCCATCAAGCCACAATGATCGAAGGCCGCTCGTATAGGGACGGGCGGCGCCGCCAAACGCCGCCACTATTCAGAACCTGCGGCGCGCGTAAGCTCGTGCCTCTATTTTTTTCGTGATTGTGTGCGCCAGGAAATGGTGCACGCGGAAACTGAATCGCTTTTTGCTTGAACCGAGAGCGGACAGCCGTTCCCTACGGCCCGACCTCTTTCCCCACACTATCCAGCACGCCATTGATAAACTGCACCGACTCCGGTGTAGAAAACTTCCGCGCAATTTCGAGCGCCTCGTTGATCACGATCGCCCGCGGTGTCGCCGGATACGCCAGGAATTCCGCCACCGCTCCGCGCAGCACATTCCGGTCGACCGTCGCCATCCGCTCCATGCGCCAGTGCTGCGTGTGCTTCCCGATCAGCCCGTCGATCTCCGCCATACGCTCGCTCGCAACGCGAAACAGATCGTCCGCAAACCCGCGTACTTCTTCTTCCACATTGGTCCGCTCCGCCCAGAACGTCTCCCGGACAAGCTCCGGAGGCTGCTTCCCCATGTCCGCCTGAAACAACATCTGCAGAACCAGTTCGCGGGATTTGCGGCGAGTGCCCATGGATAGTCGTCGGTCGTTAGTCGCTGGTCGTTCGCGATTCGCTTTTAGTGTACAGGGTCAGATTGCACCGATGAGTGGAGTCAACGCTTCTGCTTGCGTCCGGAGGGTTTGCTTTTGCGAACGACCAACGACGGGCGACCAGCGACGCCTTTGCTCTTGCCTTTCCTAACGACCGATGACCGACGACCAACGACTGCCCGCAGATTCGCCATCTCCACCGCCGCCAGCGCCGCCTCCAAACCCTTGTTTCCCATCTTCAACCCGGCGCGATCAATCGCCTGCTCCAGCGTCTCGCAAGTCAGAACTCCAAACGCATGCGGCACTCCAGTCTCCTGCGCCGACTGCCCAATCCCACGGGTCACCTCGTTCACGATCACGTCGTAATGCGCCGTATCGCCGCGCAGCAGACACCCAATGCAGAGGATCGCATCGTATTTTTTCGTTTCGGCGAGCATGCGGGCGGCGGAGGGAATCTCAAACGCACCCGGAACACGGACCAGCGCGATGTCTTTCTTCTTCGTGCCAGAGCGCAACAATCCGTCGTAGGCGCTCTGAAAAAGCCTCTCGGTGATGAAAGCATTGAACCGGGAGACGACAATCGCAAACCGCTTTCCAGCAGCGCTGAGCCCGCCCTCGATAGCAGGAACCGTCGGCAACGGAGGCCGCTCGAGTTTTATTTTTTCTTTCGTGCTGTTCTCCGTGCCTCAGTGTCTCCGTGGTGGATTTTTCTTTTCATTCCCGTGAATCCCTGTGATAAAGCCTTTGACTTACCGCCCCTTGAACTGTGCCAGACGCTTTTCCAAAAACGCCGTAGTCCCTTCCTTCTTATCCTCAGTAGCGCAGCAGACGCCAAACAAAGTCGCCTCCAGATACAGCCCCTCGGCCAGAGTCATCTCCATCCCTTTGTTAACCGCCTCCATAGCGTACTGCACCGCCAGCGGAGCGTTCGCGATGATCTTCGCCGCAATCGCCTCCGCCCGCGGAATCAACTCCGTCGCCGCCGTCACTTCATTCACCAACCCAATCCGATGCGCTTCCTGCGCCGTGATCATCTCGCCGGCGAGGACCATCTGCATCGCCAGCCCCTTGCCCACCAGACGCGAAAGGCGCTGCGTGCCGCCATATCCCGGAATAATTCCGAGCTTCACCTCCGGCTGCCCCAACTTCGCGTTGTCACTCGCGAAGCGCATGGTGCAAGCGAGAGCCAGTTCGCATCCGCCGCCGAGCGCAAATCCGTTGATGCAAGCAATCACCGGCTTCCCCAGGTTCTCGATCAGGTCGAGCACCGCCTGCCCGCGATGCGTGTACTCCTTGCCGCTGACGGCGTCGTGCTTCGCCAGTTCGCCGATGTCCGCACCCGCAATGAACGCCTTCTCGCCCGCGCCGGTCAGGATTGCCACGCGGATCGAAACGTCGGACTTAATGTCGGTGAACGCCGACCGCAACTCTTCCATGGTGTCCATGTTGAGGGCGTTGAGGACCTTGGGCCGGTTGACGGTGACGTAAGCTATGGAGTTCTTCTTTTCAATTAGAATATTTTCGTAACTCATAAATTCAAAATCCTTTTCACAGATTCACGCAGGTCAAAACTACCACGAACCACGTAGGCCCGGACGCCCTCGTCCGGGCAGCGCGCGAAGCGCGCTCATTAAGGATCGGACGGATGCTATAATTGTATAGCAAGAGGAATCCATGCTAGCCATCCGCCTTCCCGAAACCATCGAAAAACGCCTCGACCAACTCGCCAAGCGCACGGGACGCACGAAGACCTATTACGCCCGCGAGGCCATCCTCCAGCACCTGGACGAACTCGAAGACGTCTACCTCGCCGAAAAGCGCTTAGAGGCAGTACGCTCGGGACGCAGCCGGACTATTCCGCTCGAAAAAGTGTTGCGGCGCTATGGCTTGGAAGATTGAGTTCGAGCGCGCAGCGCTGAAGGAACTGGAGAAGCTCGACAAACCCGTCGAGCAACGAATTCTGAAGTTTCTCCACCAGCGCCTCGGCAAACTCGACGACCCGCGAAAGATCGGAGCAAGACTTCAAGGCACCCTGAGCGAGTTCTGGAAATACCGTGTCGGAGACTACCGCCTAATCTGTTCCCTCGAAAACGACCGACTCGTAGTGCTGGTCCTTCGCATCGGGCATCGAAAAGAGGTTTACAAACAGTAGAGGCAACCACAAGTAATTCCTTTGGTTTTCTCCGTGTCTCCGTCCCTTCGTGGTGGATTCTCAGAATTTCCCCGCCACTGGCTTACTCGGGTCCGAATAATCATAAAACCCCCGCCCCGACTTCTTCCCATACCATCCCGCCATCACCATCCGCTTCAGCAGCGGAGGCGACGCGAACCGGCGCTCCTTGAACTCGTCATACATCACGTGCGTAATGTAGTAAGTCGTATCGAGGCCGACGAAATCGAGCAGCGTAAACGGACCCATCGGATAGCCGCACCCGAGCTTCATCGCGTTATCAATGTCCTCGATCGACCCCACGCCCTCTTCATACGCCCGGATCGCATCCAGCAGATACGGCACCAGCAGCCGGTTTACGATGAATCCCGTCTTGTCCGAGGTGCGCACCGGAACCTTGCCCAGTTTCTTCGCAAACTCGTAGGCCGCGTCGTACACGGCGAGCGAGGTGGCAATCGTCTTCACCACCTCCACCAGCTTCATCAGCGGTACGGGATTAAAAAAGTGCAGCCCGATGAATCTTTCCGGACGCTTAACCGCCGTCAAAAGCTCAGTCACCGAGATGGAAGAAGTATTCGAGGCAAAGATCGCGTCTTTCTTCACGATGCCATCGAGCGACGCATACATCTTCTTTTTTTCCTCAACGTTCTCGATGATGGCCTCAATGACGATGTCGCAATCGGCCAGGTCTTCCCGTTTCGTCGTCCCCTTCAGCCGCGCCCGAATCTCGTCTTTCTGCTGCGCCGTGATCCCGCCCTTCTCCACCGGCCGCTCGGCAAACTTAGCCAGCGACTTCTCAATCCCGGCAAAGCCCTTGTCGAGATACTTCTGCTCGACTTCGAGCACAGTAACGTCGAAGCCCGCTGTCGCGCAGACCTGAGCGATGCCAGAACCCATCAAGCCACAACCTAGAACGCCAACTTCCTTGATTTCCATAATTGCTTCCTTCGTGCAAACAAGCTTAGAAACAGTTTGTCATTCTGAGCGAAGCGAAGAACCTATGCATTTTGCCTGCGCCATCAGACGGCATAGCTTACCGCGACTGCCAGCGTCTCGGATTGCGCTTGCCGTGGAAGCAGGCGATTACCACAATTCGACGCTCCTCTACCTCGAAGAACATGCCATACGGAAAGCGCCGCACACCCGCACGCCGACGGTCCCGGTAGACGACAGGGAATTGCAATGGACGCTCCGCGACCGCCTCAACCGTGGCCTCGACCGCCAACGCGAAACGCTCCCCAAGCTCCGGGCGAATGCTGTCATACCATGCCCGCGCTTCCAGCAAATCCTCGTTCGCATCTGGTATCCAGACGACCGGGAGTGTCACGGTTTCTTAAACAGGCCCGCCCTGACTTGCTGCCACGGGATGACATCGGAAGGGTCTTGCTCATGCCGGGTAATTCGGTAATCAAGCTCCGCTCGTTGCGCATCCGTCAGCAATACCGCGTCCGCTTCCAGGCTTTCCCAGACCGTATCCAACAGTTCCGCCTTCTCCGCGGCGGACAGGCTATTGATCTGGCTTCGCAAATCGTTCATACGCCTACCACCCTAGCGCGGTTTCTTCGCTCGTGCAAGCGCAGACCTGCGCGATGCCGGACCCCATCAAGCCACAACCGAGAACGCCAGCTTTCTTTATCTCCATGACCGCTTCCTTCAGGTGCTGAAATGCTGAAATATAAGTCTGCTTCAAACGTCTCAGCCGTTCGCTTAGACATGGATTTTGCGATGCCAGAGGCCATGCAGAAAATAGCCCGCCGCCATCAATAAATATCCCGGACCGAACGTTTCGAGGACAGGATGTGAGGCAGAACCTTTCGACCGCAACCACCACAGCGCGATCAGATGACTAGCACCGATTGAGGCGAACATTGCAGAGGGCAGCCACCAAGGCCGGTCGTCCCTGCGAACCACCAAAACGAGTCCTAACAGCAACACGAATGCGACGGCATCCAAGATCTTACGATCAAAAATTAGCCCTGACGTAGCGAACGCACCGATAATAACTGTCAGAGCAATCATCTGTGCCGTTTTCATTGTCGGCTCCTATGGCGCACCTCTTGGCTATGCACCTTGTGTACCCTAAGTCGAAGCTCTCACTGAAAGCTCTCCACCACCATAGCAATCCCTTGCCCGCCGCCAATGCACGCCGTGGCCAGCCCGTACTTCTTCTTCCGCCGGCGCAACTCGTAGAGCAGCGTGATCACCAGGCGCGTTCCGGTTGCCCCCAAAGGATGCCCCAAAGCAATCGCCCCGCCGTTCACATTCACTTTTTCGCGATCGAGCCCCAATTCTTTTTCCACCGCCAGATACTGCGCCGCGAACGCTTCGTTCACCTCGATCAAATCGATGTAGTCCAAAGTCAGCCCCGCGCGTTGCAACGCAATCTTCGTCGCCGGAACCGGACCGCTCCCCATAATCTTCGGATCGACGCCCGCAATTCCCCAATTCACAATCCGTCCCAGCGGACTCAGATTTCTTTTCTGCGCCTGCTCCAGCGACATCACCACCACAGCCGCCGCGCCATCGACGATTCCGCTAGCATTGCCCGCCGTCACCGTCCCATTTTTCCCAAACGCAGCCCGCAGTTTGGCCAGGCCCTCGATCGTTGTTTGAGGGCGCCGGTGATCGTCCTCGGTCAGCATCTCCCCCGTAGGCTCGCCCTTCGAATTCCGCAGCGGCACCGGCGTCAGCTCTTCCTGCACTCGCCCAGCTTTATAAGCCTCATCGGCGTTGTGTTGGGAACGCAGCGCAAACTCATCCTGCGCCTGCCGCGTAATTCCCTGCTGCTCGCCATACAACTCCGCAGTATTCGCCATGTACAGCCCACAATAAGAATCGAGCAGCGCCACCATGAGCGAATCTTCCAGCTTCCCGCCTGGAGCCAGCGTGAATCCATCGCGTCCCCGAATCACAAACGGCGCCTGCGACATCGATTCCATCCCGCCCGCCAGCACCACCTTCGCTTCCTCGGTTTGAATCATCTGCGCCGCGCTGACAATTGCCTGCATCCCCGACCCGCAAAGTCGATTTACCGTCAGCGCCGGAGCTTCAATCGGCAAGCCCGCCCGCAACGCCACGTGGCGCGCTCCATAGATCGCGTCGCCCGACGTCTGCTGCGCGTTTCCAAACACGGCATGATCGAAATCTTTCGCATCGATCCCCGCGCGCTCGATCGCAGCCTTCGCCGCCACCGCGCCCAGTTCCTGCGCCGTGTAATCCTTGATCTTCCCGCAATAGCGTCCAAAAGGCGTGCGCGCCCCGCTGACAATGGCAATATCTCCAGGTTTCAACATAAATCCTAACCAGATAGAAGAGTGCGCTGGCCAAAGGCCAACCTGTGAGTTTAGCAGCAGGAAAAGAAGCTTGTGTAGAGCGGACACTCTTGTCCGCTGCCGTTGCAGTTGGTTTTGCCGTTGCAGTTGGTTCTGCTCTTGCTGTTGGCTCTTGCGGACGGAAGTGTCCGCGGCACACACGCAGACTAACCACAGAGAGTTCGGTACCCTACGCCACCGCCGCCGATGCGGCGAACTGCGGCGCCTGACTCACAATCTTCCCCGCGCCCTGCGCCACCGCCAACTCCATCGCGTGATCGGCGCGGTTGGCCACTTCGGTCACAATATCCACCGGGTCGTAATGCTGCCGCATCACCGCTTGCGCGATCCCGGCGCTGAACTCAACTGCCTTGTCCTTACCCGGGAAGCGTACTTCCGCTAACAGGCGCTTTAGTTTTTCCACCGCCAGAAGCGCTTCCTTTTCGCCCGTGTCGCCGAGCACCAGGGCGACCGTTGTCGTTTCATAGCGGAACGCCAGATCGTTGGTCCGAATGTTCGCCGAAAACAGCTGACCGATCTGCTCCATCATCGCCGTCACCGCCTGCTCGCCGTATTCCCTGATCAGCGCGCTGCGCCGGCCGAACTGCATCAGCAACACCGTCACCGTTGTCCCCTGCTGCAACCCGCGCCTGGTTTCCGCCTGCAGAAGGTCCATGTACGAAGCCCGCTTCAGCAGCCCCGATTTCTCGTCCGTCACCGAAAGATTTTTCACCAGCCGGCGCAACCCGGCGTTGTTAAGCGCGATCAACACCTGATCGCTCAACGTACGGATCACCAGCACTTCCGAAGCCTGCCACACCCGGCTCTTGTTTTGCGTCAGGATCAGCACTCCAATCTGGTCGTTGCCTTCGGTCAGCGGCAAAGCCAGCAGAGATTCGATCTGCAACTCTTCCACTGCGCCGCGCACACCCATCAACTCCGGAGCGTTCGCCGCATCGCCGATCGTCACCGTGCCTCGCGCCACCGCCAGATCCTGCAAAGTTTCCACCAGGCTGACGAGCGCGGCCGAACTCACTGGAATCAACCCCTCCATGTGATATTCCTGCACACTTGACGGCGGCAGACCCGGTTTGCGCAAGGCCGCAATGCAACGTGCCGTCCGCCAGTTCGCCCCGATTTCGCTCGCCGTCGTTTTCAGGACTCCTTCCGCGTTCCCCTGGTGGTAAAGCTTGCGCGTGATTTCAGCGACTTTCGCCAGACTGCTGACGTCGGCCGCCTCGCTCGCCGCCGCCGCCGTTGCAACTGGTGTCGCCGTTGCCGGCGCAGCCTGATCGACACTCGCCGCAGCCGCAACCGTCGCGACTGTTTTCGCATACTGCGGCTCGATCCCCGCTGCTATGTACAGCCGCTGCAGTTCCTGGTTGCGTTCTTCTTCACGTGGAAACAGTTCCTGAATGCGCTGCAAACGCTCCATGGCCTTCGAGCGCATCCCGTACTGCACCAGGATTTCAGCTTGCAGCATCAAATCCTGCAGCGCGGCCGCTCCCAACGTCGGTTCTTCGACCTTGACCTGCTCTTCCTGCTTTACGGTTGTGAACCGCGATGCGATCACGTTGAAGCGCTGATCGTCGATCTTCCCTCGCAGCGCCTCTAGTCGCCCGTGATGTCCCGGCTCGTACGGATCCACTTCTGCCGCCCGGTCCAGACACTCTCCCGCTTTCTGGTAGTCGTGCTTCGTGCAATAAAGATCAAACAGCTTTAGCAGCGCCTGCGCGTAGTCCGTTTCGCGGTTCGACGCGTTGAACAGCTCCGCCAGAAATTCCAGCATTTCCGCCGATGGACGGTGCGACGCCAATAGTTCCTGCATCGTCGTGATAAACGAGCGCCGTTCTCCACGCCGCCGCTGAAAAACTTCCAGCTTCCGCGCCAGCGCCACCGCCTCCGCATCCATTTCGGAGTCGATCATCTTTCCGATTAAGCTCACCACCTGGTGCATGCGCGCCGGGTTCTGCTCGAACATCTGCCAGATCAGCGGCTCGCTTTCCAGGCACCGCTCCGCGGACAGTAACGCCTGCGCATACAGGTCGCGCAACTCCAGCGATGCATCTCCGGCATGCACCAGCGGCTCAAAAATAAAAATCGCCGCACCCGACTCCCCCCGCGACAACAGGCTCTTGCCATAGGCCACCGCGATCTTCGGTTCCGTCGGATTCTCCGTGTAGGCCCGCTCGAACCACGGGCTGGCGCTTACCCCAGAAGCTTCCGCCAACTCCGCCAACTGCAAAAATGACTGCGACGCCATCACGTGCTCGCCCAGGTCCGCCGACAATTCCGCAACCCGCAAATGGTTGGCTTGCGACGGTTCCAGATTCACAATCCGCTGCAAGACCAGCAACGCTTCTTCTCTTTTTTCCTGGCGCTGCAAATCCTCCAGCGCATTTTCATACGTGCCGATTGCCAGCTTTTTATTCGAATGCTCCAGCAACTGCCCAAATCGTACTTTCTGTTCCCATGTCGGGTTGGCATACCGCGCCAGCTTCTTGTAGGTCAGGCTCGCGCGCGTCGCATCCATCGCCGCCACCTGCCGCTCAAACAACTCTCCCAGCAGCCGCACCGCATGTGTCCCCTTATTTAGAGAGAGACACAGGTCCGCCGCCATCTGCCGCACATTGTCGTTTTGCGGATCGCCTTCCAGAATTTGCAGGTATTCCGCCAGCGCATCCGCCGTCTTCCCCTTCTGCAAAAGCTTCTCCGCCTTTTCTACGCGGCGGCCTATCTCGGCACGATTAGGTATTTCGGGCATGGGCGGTCTTTTAGGATGGAAAGTCCCGCCTTGATTCTAGGATTCCCCCCTCTTACCAGCAACGCGGTACACCTGCTCAAGGATTACGAAAGTCACGCAATCGACTGGCTCTCCGTCCTCCCTGACGCTAGACCTGCCTAAATCGCAGATTCCACGCCAACGACACGTCGACAGGCGCAAGACTGGAGTTTTTCAACAGCCCTGCCGATCTCAACCAGTTGGGGCTGAAGTGTCTCTCCACAGCTAAATGGCTACCGTAGCCAATTTCGCCCTGCCTCGCGGCTCTCGCCCGCGCAAGTTCG
>Ga0066789_10000513_pt1 | contig 15628 bp, 14 predicted proteins | sample OrgsoiDNA2013049_FD_70960 | JGI IMG/M metagenome (GOLD analysis project Ga0066789, IMG submission 70960) | Permafrost soil microbial communities from the Arctic, to analyse light accelerated degradation of dissolved organic matter (DOM) -... | ecosystem: Environmental > Terrestrial > Soil >...
GGCTTGCCGCCGCGTTCCTTCTGAAACTCCTTGATCGCGGCGACCATGCGCTCGCTGACCTCGCCGGTGATGGCGCCGTTGTACTGGCCAACCCAGGCCAGGTCCGACTGGATGGCCTGACGCTCCGCCTGCGCCATCGCGTTGGCGGTATCGGCGGGGGTCTGCAGTGCGGGGCGGATCGGAACGGTGGTTACGGGCTTTGGCTTCACGCCGGTCACGGCCGCCGTGCCGGACATCTGAGCCTGGGCGGAACTCGCCGCCGCCACGAATATCAATGTTGCTGCGAGCATCGATCTCATGACAAGTCTCGGGTCCATTGAAGCGCGCGCAATTAAGCACATCTCCTTGGTCGGCAACAGGGATGCGACGGTTCAAGCGAGCGATGGCCGAAGGCAGAGCCGTCATCGCGAGGAGCGAAGCGACGATCAAATCAACGTTGAAGGTATAACCTGACCATGCTGAGCCCGGAAGAACTCGAACGCTACGCCCGCCATATCGTGCTGCGCGAGGTCGGCGGCCCCGGCCAGGCCGCATTGAAGGAAGCGTCGGTGCTGGTGATCGGCGCCGGCGGCCTCGGCGCGCCCGCGCTGATGTATCTCGCCGCGGCCGGCGTCGGTGAGCTCGGCGTGGTCGACGACGACATCGTGTCGCTGTCCAACCTGCAGCGTCAGATCATTCACACCACGCCTGATATCGGCCGGCGCAAGGTCGACAGCGCCGCCGGGCAAATTCATGCGCTCAATCCCCATGTCCGATTTGCGGCGCATGCCACGCGGCTCGCGGCAGCCAATGCGATGGAGCTGATCGGCAGCTACGATCTGGTGCTCGAGGGGTCGGACAATTTCGAAACCCGCTATCTGATTTCGGACGCCTGTTTCCTCGCCGCCAAGCCGCTGATATCGGCAGCGCTCGGCATGTTCGATGGATCGCTGACCACCATTCGCGCGCATGAGAAAAACGCCGAGGGCGAATTCAATCCGACCTATCGCTGCCTGTTTCCCGAACCGCCGCCGCCCGGCACGGTGCCGGCCTGTGCCGAGGCCGGCGTGATGGGGGCGCTTGCGGGGGTGCTGGGATCGATGATGGCGCTGGAGGCGATTCGCGAAATCGTCGGGTTTGGTGAGGGGCTGGTCGGGCGATTGCTGATGGTGGACGCGCGCGCGATGCGGTTCGAGACCCTGCGCTATCGGCGCGATCCGGCCAACCCGCTCAACGGCGATGCGCCGACGATTGCAGATTTAACCGGGCATCTACGTTGAGAGCCCCCACCCCAGCCCTCCCCCGCAAGCGGGAGAGGGGGCCTTCCGCGTCGTGTGGTAGGCGGCGCGCGTAGATAGAAATGTTAACTACATCCTACGCGGATGCCTGGGCTCACTGCGCGCGGCAAGCACCGACCGCTCCCTCTCCCGCTTGCGGGGGAGGGCCGGGGTGGGGGCCCTAGCCCCGGGCTCGGCGCATCCGAGCATCACGCCCGCTTGCGCTTCTCGCTGTCCATATGTGCAAGGTGCTCCTCCGGATAGCGGCCCCCGGCCGCGGCGCCGGGCGGGAATGCCTTGGCGAGATCGGCCAGATCGGCCGCCGTCAACTTGACCTCGAGCGCGCCGAGCGCCTCGGTCAGGCGATCGCGGCGGCGTGCGCCGACCAGCGGAACGATGTCCTGTCCCTGCGCCAGCACCCAGGCGATCGCCACCTGCGCGACGGAGGCGCCGATCCTGCCGGCAATGCCGCGCAGCCGGTCGACCAGCGCAAGATTGGTGTCGATGTTGTTGTCCTGGAAGCGAGGACTGTTGCGGCGAAAATCCTGCGCGCCGGAGCGATCCTTCGACCAATGCCCGCTGATGAGGCCGCGTGACAGCACGCCATAGGCGGTGACGCCGATGCCCAGCTCGCGGCAGGTCGCGAGAATGTCGTCTTCGATGCCGCGCGCGATAAGCGAATATTCGATCTGCAGGTCGGCGATCGGATGCACGGCGTGGGCGCGGCGTATGGTGTCGGAGCCGACTTCCGAAAGGCCGATATGCTTGACGTAGCCGGCCTTCACCATCTCGGCGATGGCGCCGACCGTGTCCTCGATCGGCACTGCAGGATCGAGCCGCGCCGGGCGGTAGATGTCGATATGGTCGACGCCGAGCCGCTGCAGCGAATAGCTCAGAAAATTCTTTACCGCGACCGGCCGGCAGTCCACGCCGGTAAAACCGCGGGCGGGGTCGCGCAGCGCGCCGAACTTGACGCTGATCTGAAGATTATCGCGGCTGCGGTCCTGCAGCGCGTCGCGGATCAGCAACTCATTGTGGCCGATGCCGTAGAAGTCGCCGGTGTCGAGCAGCGTGATCCCGGCGTCGAGCGCCGCATGGATAGTGGCGACGCTCTCACCGCGGTCGGCGGGGCCATAAAAATCCGACATGCCCATACAGCCGAGACCGATGGCGGGAACGTTGGGTCCGGTCGTGCCCAGTTTGCGATGTTCCATGATGGTTCTCCTCGAAAGCTGCCTGCGGATGATCCCGCGCCGTTGTGACAAGGCTGATATGAGGTCATTTGATTGAGACCATAAGCTGGACAATGCCGAATAGCTTGTTCACTATATCGAACAATGCAGGATTTCGATCTCCGCGATCTCGATGCCTTTGTCGCTGTGGCGCGCACCCGCAATTTCCGGCGCGCGGCGCTGGAGCAGCGCGTTTCGGTATCGAGCCCGAGCCAGCGCCTGCGCGATATGGAGGAGCGGCTCGGCGTCCGCCTGATGAACCGCACCACCCGCAGCGTCGCACTGACGGAGGCCGGTGAGTTGCTGTTGGCGCGCGTCGGCCCGGCGATGGCGGATGTCGGCGATGCGCTCGATCAGGTGAGGGGCCTTCGAGGCGTGGCGTCGGGGCGCCTGCGGATCAACGCGCCGCCGCCGGCAATCGATCTGGTGCTGGCGCCGATGGCCGCGCCGTTCCTCAAGGCCTATCCGCAAGTCGATCTGGAGATCGTCGGCGACAGTTCGTTCATCGATATCGTCGCGGCGGGTTTCGACGCCGGCGTGCGCTACGGCGAGCATCTGGCGCTGGACATGATCGCTGTCCCGCTTGGGCCGCCGCAACGTTACGCAGTGGTGGCTTCGCCGCAATATATTGCGCAGCATGGCCGGCCGAAGCATCCGAAGGATCTGCTCAACCACGTTGCCATCCGCACCCGGTTCGGCAGCGGCGCGATGCCGGACTGGGAGTTCGAGAAGGGCGGCCGGATCGTGAAAGTCGCGCCGCCGGGAAAACTGATCGCGACCTATCCCGGATTGGCGAGGAGGGCGGCCCTGGATGGCGCGGGTTTCTGGCCCACCTTCGAGGGTTATGTGCGCGAGGCGGTGGATTCAGGAGAACTCGTCAGCGTGCTCGAAGATTGGTGCGCGCCGTTTCCGGGACCGTTTCTGTATTACCCGAGCCGGCGCCAGCCGCCCCCGGCGCTCGGCGCCTTCGTGGCTTTCGTCGCGGAATGGCGGAAGCAGGAGCGGCGAAGAGGGACCAATTAAGCGGGCACCGCCAGGAGATCACAGCATGCTCGGCAGCACGCGATCCGGTGGCTTGTGGTTGTCGAGGAAGGTTCTGATGTTGATGATTACCTTCTCGCCCATCTCGACACGTCCTTCGATGGTGGCCGAGCCCATATGCGGCAGCAGCGTGACCTTGCCGGCTTTCGCCAGCCGCACCAGTTTTGGATTGACCGCGGGCTCGTTTTCGAAAACGTCGAGGCCGGCGCCGCCGATCTCGCCGGCTTCGAGCAGCTTGGTCAGGGTGTCTTCGTCGATCACTTCGCCGCGCGCGGTGTTGACGATGTAGGCGTCCTTGCGGATCAGTTTCAACCGCCGCGCCGACAGCAAATGAAACGTCGCCGGCGTGTGCGGACAATTCACCGAGATGATGTCCATCCGCGCCAGCATCTGGTCGAGGCTTTCCCAATAGGTCGCGCCGAGTTCGTCGGCGATGCGCGGCGCCACGGGACGGCGGTTATGATAATGGATCTGCAGGCCGAAAGCGTGGGCCCGGCGCGCCACGGCCTGGCCGATGCGCCCCATGCCGATAATGCCGAGCCGTTTTCCCCCGATGCGGTGGCCGAGCATCCAGGTCGGCGACCAGCCCGGCCAGTTCTTGCCCTCGGTGAGGATCGAGGCGCCTTCGATCAGCCGCCGCGGCACCGCCAGGATCAGCGCCATGGTCATGTCGGCGGTGTCTTCGGTCAAGACTTTCGGCGTATTGGTGACGGTGATGCCGCGTGCATGGGCCGCGACGACATCGATATTGTCAACGCCGTTGCCGAAATTGGCGATCAGTTTCAGCTTGCACTCCGGCTGCCTGAGCAGTTCTTCGGTGATCACGTCGGTGACGGTTGGCACCAGTATATCGGCCGAGCGGACCGCGCCGGCGATCTGTTCCGGCGTCAACGGGGTATCGTCGAGATTGAGCTGGGCGTCGAACAACTCGCGCATCCGGGTCTCGATCGAGTCCGGCAGCTTGCGCGTCACGACAACGAGAGGTTTTTTCTTAACCGACATGTCTTGCTCTCATGAGGCGCCAGCTCGCCAACCCCTGGATCGTCCAACGTTTAGATCGTCAAAGGCTTCGCCGTTCAGGCCTCATTAACCCGGTTGTTCGACACTGCGGCTGCCGCGCGGTCCCGGTGTTTGCTCGCCAGGCTTGCTCTAGGTTTCCTTGGGTTCCCCGATATTTCCCGTTTCGTTTCCCGGGAAAATTCGGATCGTCTTGTTTGGTATCATTCCGTCCTCTCTAGCAGAAGGCCGGGCCAAAACAAGAACCCCAAATGGCAAGCCGAGGGCAGCCGGGATGCGGGGCGGGGGCTTCTGGGGTCGGCATTCCGGCATTGCAACTCCAGCGATTTGAATTGGTATCTCGGCGGGAGACGAGTCGATGGCGTTGAGGCGTATTTGTTCTGTGATGGTGCTCGCCGGGTCCATGCTCGGTGCGTCGGTGAGTCCAGGTTTTTCGGCAAAGGATTCGCCGGTCACGGCCAGCGGGTTGCCGGTGCCGCGTTACGTCAGCCTCAAATCCGATCATGTCAACGTCAGGGCCGGTCCGACCAAGGACAACGACGTCGCCTGGGTCTACACCCGCTCGGGCCTGCCGGTGGAAATCACCGCTGAATTCGAGAACTGGCGCCGGGTCCGTGATTCCGAAGGCGCCGAGGGCTGGGTCTATCATTCACTGCTGTCGGGCCGCCGCACGGCGGTTATCACCATGAAAACCAAGGACGAATTCGCGACGCTTTACGATCGCGCGGATCCAACCAGCGCGGTTGCAGCCCGCCTGCAGGCCGGCGTGGTAGCCCAGGTCAAGCATTGCGCAGCCGGCTGGTGCCGCGTGGCCGGCAATGGCTTCGATGGCTGGATCGAGCAGCAACGGCTGTGGGGCGTCTACGCCGACGAGAAGGTGGATTGAAAACGGAATTTCGGCCAATAGCGTTGAGATTGCCAATCATTCGTCATTGCCGGGCATAGCAGTCTGTCTTGCGCAGACTGCGTAAACTTGTCTGCGCTCCCGGCAATCCATCCACACCTGAAAAAGCGCTTGATGAAGATCGATGGATACGCGGGTCAAGCCCGCGTATGACGGCCTAAACAACTCAGCGCTTCTTGCGCAGCCGGACGACCATGTCGACCCTGGAGATCTCGTAGCCTTCGGGCACTTCCGGCATCTTCTGCAACATCAGATGCGGGTCCGGAATGTCGATCAGTTCGTGATTGTTTTCGAGATAGAAATGATGATGCGCCGACACGTTGGTGTCGAAATAGGTCTTGGTACCATCGACGCTGACCTGACGCAGCAAGCCCGCATCGGTTAGCTGATTGAGGGTGTTGTAGACCGTGGCGAGCGACACCGGAACCTTGGCGTGGGTCGCTTCCTCGTAAAGCATTTCCGCGGTGAGATGGCGCGCGCCCTTGCCGAATAGCAACCAGCCAAGCGCCATGCGCTGACGGGTCGGACGCAGTCCGGCGGCCTGCAGCATTTCATTGACGTCGTGCCATGGGCAGCCGGTCAGAGCCGGTTGACGTCCCGCACCGGGCGCCCCGGGGCCAGCCTCGTCAACATTCGAACTCGAACCGTCGTTGCTCATTTCCACGTCAGGCACCGCACTCGTTATCTCAGCACTATCCTGGCGGAATATAAGAAAGAAACTGGTTAGATGCAAGCTTTTCGCAACTAGGCCAGTCCAAGGCCATAAGGAACCCGGGAACGAGCGTCGTGGTTTACCATGCCGGGGTGCTTTGCCGCCCGCGGGGCTCTATGATAGAGAGCGCGCGGACTTAAGCTTTGCGATCTCGGCAAAGGCGAGCGCCAATTGCCGCAGGGCGGTCCTGACCTGTGGTATTTGGGCCATTCCATGATAACTGGCGCGCTTCCCAGGCGAAACGGGTCCATTTTGCTCGAAAATGCTCCATCGGGATTTTGAAAGAGGGTCAGCGGATGCTGGATCGGCGCAGCGGTTACGAATACGAGGATCTGCTGGCGTGCGGCCGCGGTGAAATGTTTGGCCCGGGCAACGCACAATTGCCACTGCCTCCGATGCTGATGTTCGACCGCATCAGCCAAATTTCCGAAACCGGCGGCGAATACGGCAAGGGCATGATCCGCGCCGAACTCGACGTGAAGCCGGACCTTTGGTTCTTCGGTTGCCATTTCAAGGGCGATCCCGTGATGCCGGGGTGTCTGGGGCTCGACGCGCTCTGGCAGATGGTTGGTTTCTTTCTGGGTTGGACCGGCGGCGCGGGCCGCGGCCGGGCACTGGGTCTCGGCGAGCTGAAGCTTTCCGGACAGGTGATGCCGAACGTTCGCAAGATTGTGTACAACGTCGATATCAAACGCGTGATCCGTTTAAAGCTCGTGTTAGGCATCGCCGACGGGTGGCTTTCGGCCGATGACGAGATTATCTATCGCGCAAAGGATTTGAAGGTCGGGCTTTTCAGATAAGATGTCGCATTGCAGTCGGAAACGTAGGTTAGTCGGTCCGGCCGGCGGGCGTCGTTTGATTTGATGACGGTCATCACACAAAAACGCAACGACAGGGCGAGGCGATCATGAGGCGGGTTGTCATCACGGGGATGGGTATCGTCTCGTCCATCGGAAACAACACCCAGGAAGTGCTTGCGAGCCTTCACGAGGCGAAATCCGGAATTACGCGCGCGGAGAAATATGCGGAGCTCGGTTTCCGTTCCCAGGTGCAGGGCGCGCCCACGCTCGATCCCGCCGGCGTCATCGATCGGCGTGCAATGCGTTTCCTCGGCGAAGGGGCGGCGTGGAATCACATCGCGATGGAGCAGGCGATCCAGGATTCCGGCCTTGAGCCCACGGACGTTTCCAACATCCACACCGGCATCATCATGGGCTCCGGCGGCCCGTCGGCCCGCACCATCGTCGAAGCTGCCGATATCACCCGCGCCAAGGGGCCGAAGCGGGTCGGACCGTTCGCGGTGCCGAAGGCGATGTCATCGACGGCGTCCGCGACCCTCGCCACCTGGTTCAAGATCAAGGGCGTGAACTATTCGATTTCGTCGGCCTGTGCGACATCGAACCATTGCATCGGCAACGCCTACGAGACCATTCAGATCGGCAAGCAGGACATCATCTTCGCCGGCGGCTGCGAAGAACTCGACTGGTCGCTGTCGGTGCTGTTCGACGCCATGGGCGCGATGTCGTCGAAATACAACGATACGCCCGCGACCGCTTCACGCCCCTACGACATCAGCCGCGACGGTTTTGTCATCGCCGGCGGCGCCGGCGTGGTGGTGCTGGAAGAGCTCGAGCATGCCAAGGCGCGCGGCGCGCGCATCTATGGCGAAATCGTCGGTTATGGAGCGACCTCCGACGGCTACGACATGGTCGCGCCGTCCGGCGAGGGCGCCGAGCGCTGCATGAAAATGGCGATGGCGACGGTGGATACCAAAATCGATTATATCAATCCGCACGCGACCTCGACGCCGGCGGGCGATCCGCCGGAAATCGAGGCGATCCGCAAGGTGTTCGGGACCGGCGACAAGTGTCCGCCGATTTCCGCGACCAAGGCGCTGACCGGGCATTCGCTCGGCGCCACCGGGGTGCAGGAGGCGATCTACTCGCTGTTGATGATGAACAACGGTTTCATCTGCGAAAGCGCCCATATCACCGAGCTCGATCCGGTGTTCGCCGACATGCCGATCGTGCGCAAGCGCATCGACAATGCGAGACTCGGAACCGTGCTGTCGAATTCCTTCGGGTTCGGCGGCACCAACGCCACGCTGGTGTTCAAGCGGATGGATGCATGAGATCTTGTTTTCGTCGTGCCCCGCGAAAGCGGGGCATCCAGTATTCCGCGGCTCTCGTGTTTCATCGCAACGCTTCGTATTACTGGATCACCCGCTGGAGCCTGTCATCCGGCCAGCCGGAGGCTGGACCGGTTGGCGGGTGAGACAACATCAGGGATGAATGGAGCACGGCGAGTATGCAGGACCTGATGAAGGGCAAGCGCGGCTTGATCATGGGCGTCGCCAATGATCATTCGATCGCCTGGGGCATTGCCAGGGCGCTGGCCGCACAAGGGGCCGAGCTTGCGTTCACCTATCAGGGCGAAGCGCAAGCCAAGCGCGTCAAGCCGCTGGCGCAGTCGCTTGCTGTCGACACCGTCCTGGCTTGCGATGTCGAGGACATTGTCAGCATCGACTCGGTCTTCGAGGCGTTGCGGTCCAAATGGGGGCGGCTGGATTTCCTGGTTCACGCCATCGGCTTCTCGGACAAGAACGAGTTGAAGGGTCGCTACGCCGATACCACGCGCGAGAATTTTTCGCGCACCATGCTGATCTCCTGCTTTTCGTTCACCGAGCTTGCCAAGCGCGCCGCGGAACTGATGTCGGAATCCGGCGGCAGCATGATCACGCTGACCTTCGGCGCTTCGATGCGGGTAATGCCGAACTACAACGTGATGGGTGTGGCGAAAGCCGCACTGGAAGCGTCGGTGCGTTATCTCGCTTCCGACTTCGGCGCGCGCGGCATCCGCGTCAACGCGATTTCCGCCGGTCCGGTGCGAACGCTGGCCGGTTCCGGCATTGGCGATGCGCGCGCGATGTTCGCCTTCCAGCAGAGGCATTCGCCGCTGGGCCGTGGCGTGACGCTGGACGAGCTTGGAGGCTCGGCACTTTATTTGTTGTCGGATTTGTCCGGCGGCGTCACCGGTGAAATTCACTACGTCGATTCCGGCTACAACGTCATCTTGATGCCGCGACCGAACGAGCTGAAGAACGGGAACGGGGCGGAGTAGTTTTCACAATCGAAGTTCCGCGCGCGGCGCGGCTTAACATTCGGCCGTCATCTCCGCCACCGGGTCTCGCCTTCGGCGAGCCCGCTGACAGGCTCCGGGGATCCAGTACGCCACGGCGGTTCGACTCAAGCACGGGTGTCTCGGAATACTGGGTCGCCCGGTCAAAGCCGGGCGATGACAACTGTGAGCGTAGCGTGCGAAACACGATACTCTCTATCCCGCCGCAAGCGCCGTCGCGCGCTGGAATGCAGGGCGCGCCGCGCAGCGATCGATGTAACGGTCGAATGACGGGCGCGACGGCACCATCTTGAACAGCCGCACCGCGAAGTTCAGCCCCGAGCCGATCATAATGTCCGCGGCCGAGAATTGTTCGCCGAGGATCCATGGTCCTTTCGTCAATGCGGCGTCGAGCACGTCGAACACCCGCGTTGCGTCGCCCCAGCCTGCGGCCACGGAATTCATCTCGATCTTGGTGGCGACCTGCACCATCGCGGGCTCGACGCAGCCGGGTGCGAAAAACAGCCAGTAGAGATACTTCGCGCGCAGCGGATCGCCCAATGGCGGTGCCAGTTTCGCCTCCGGGTAGCGTTCGGCGACATAGGCGCAAATCGCGGCGGCTTCGGCCATCGTTGCCTCGCCGTCGCTCAGCGCCGGCACCTTTCCCATCGGATTGATCGCCAGATATTCCGGGGTCTTCTGCGCGCCGGTGGAAATGTCCGTCAGCACGCGCTCATATGGTTGCCCGGTTTCTTCCATCAGCCACAATGCTGAAAACGACCGCGAGCGTGGCGACCAATAGAGTTTCATCATCCGATAGCTCCTTGTTTTTTCCACCGATAATATTTCATGACGCGCCCCGTTGCCGGCTCGACCGCTTCCTTCTCGAACACAAAATTTTCGCGTTCATACCAGCGCCACGCCTTTTCGTTTTCACGCACGCAACGCAAATAGACTTCATCGGGCAGATGCTGTCGCGTGAAGGCGAGCAGCCTGCGGCCCAGGCTCCGGCCCTGATATTCCGGCGCGACAAATAATTGACCAAGGTAACGAAGCGGCAGATGCAACGCCAGCATCGCCGCGAGCGTTCCGCGATCGTCGGCGACGTAGAGGCTCCAGCCTTTCCCCACCTCCAGCAAGATGCGCGCGCGCAGCATCGCCAGCAGCGGCTCACTGGCATCCTCGAGTCCGGTCGAGGCCCAGCTGTTCATCCAGACGCGCGCGATCTCGTCATATTCGTCGGGCCGGGCGGGACGGATGGTTGGCGGCGCCACGGAATACGCTCCCGGAATGACGGGGAAAAGAAAAAGCCCCCGCGATACTATCGCGAGGGCTTTCTCTACTTCAACTGAACCTGGAAAAATACTCCGCCGTCCGAGGACCCCGCGATCAGGCGAGGTCGTAGCGGTCCAGGTTCATCACCTTGGTCCACGCCGCCACGAAGTCTTTCACAAACTTCTCCTTCGAGTCCGCGCACGCATAGACTTCCGCCAGCGCGCGCAGCAGCGAGTGCGAACCGAAGATCAGGTCGACACGGGTCCCGGTCCACTTGACCTGGTTCGTCTTCCGGTCGCGCCCTTCGAACACGCCCTCGGTTCCAGCCAACGGCTGCCATTGCGTGCTCATGTCGAGCAGATTGACGAAGAAGTCGTTGGTCAGCGTCTCCGGGTGCTTGGTGAAGACGCCGTGCGCCGGCTGTCCGGCGTTCAGCGCGCGCAGGCCGCCGACGAGCACCGTCATCTCGGGCGCCGTCATCGTCAGCAATTGCGCCCGATCCACCAGGGCCTCCTCCGGCATCATGAACTGCCTCTTGCCGCCGATATAGTTGCGGAAGCCGTCAGCACGGGGTTCGAGCGGTGCGAAGGAGGCGGCGTCGGTCTGCTGCTGCGACGCGTCCATGCGGCCGGGCGTGAACGGGACCGTCACGGTCAGACCGGCATCCTTCGCCGCCTTTTCGATCGCGGCGCTGCCGCCGAGAACGATCAGGTCGGCCAGCGACACTTTCTTGCCGAACGCCTTCTGGATCGCTTCGAGGCTCGAGAGGACCTTTGCCAACTCAGGCGGATTGTTCACGTGCCAATCTTTCTGCGGACTCAGGCGAATGCGCGCCCCGTTGGCACCCCCACGCTTGTCCGAGCCACGGAACGTCGAGGCCGATGCCCAGGCGGCCGAGACCAACTGGGAAACGGACAGGCCGGATGCGAGGATTTTCGCCTTCAGGACGGCAATGTCCTGCTCTCCGATCAGCGGATGATCCACGGCGGGGATCGGATCCTGCCAGATCAGCGTTTCCTTCGGCACCAGCTTGCCGCGATAGCGCACGATAGGCCCCATGTCGCGGTGCGTGAGCTTGAACCAGGCGCGGGCAAAAGCGTCCGCGAACTGGTCCGGATGCTCGTAGAAGCGCCGCGAGATCTTCTCGTAGGCCGGGTCGAAGCGCAGCGCGAGGTCGGAGGTCAGCATGGTCGGAACATGCTTCTTCGACTTGTCGTACGCGTCGGGGATCGTGGCCTCGGTGCCTTTCGCTTTCCACTGTTGCGCGCCGGCCGGGCTCTTGGTCAACTCCCATTCGAACTTGAACAGGTTGTCGAAGAAATGGTTGCTCCATTGTGTCGGGGTCTGCGACCAGGTCACTTCCGGGCCGCCAGTGATGGCGTCGGCGCCGAAGCCGGTGCCGTGCTTGCTCTTCCAGCCGAGGCCTTGATCCTCGATGGCGCCGGCTTCCGGATCCGGGCCCATCAACGATGGATCACCGGCACCATGGGTCTTGCCGAACGTGTGGCCGCCGGCGATCAGCGCCACGGTCTCTTCGTCGTTCATCGCCATGCGGAAGAAGGTTTCGCGGATGTCCTTTGCTGATCCAATCGGATCCGGATTGCCGTTCGGGCCCTCCGGATTGACATAGATCAGGCCCATCTGCACCGCGCCGAGCGGTTCGGCGAGTTCGCGCTCGCCGCTGTAGCGTTCGTCGCCCAGCCACGTGCCCTCGGGACCCCAATAGAGTTCTTCGGGCTCCCACACATCGGCGCGGCCGCCGGCAAAGCCGAACGTCTTGAAGCCCATCGATTCGAGCGCGACGTTGCCGGAGAGAACAAACAGATCGGCCCAGGATAGCTTGCGGCCATACTTCTGCTTGATAGGCCACAGCAGGCGGCGCGCCTTGTCGAGGTTCGTGTTATCCGGCCAGGAGTTGAGCGGCGCGAAGCGCTGCTGACCGGCGCCGGCGCCGCCGCGGCCGTCGGTGGTGCGGTAGGTGCCGGCGCTGTGCCAGGCTAAACGGATGAACAGCCCGCCGTAGTGACCGAAGTCGGCTGGCCACCACGCCTGCGAGTCCGTCATCAGGGCATGCAGGTCCTTGATCACGGAGTCGAGGTCGAGGCTCTCGAATTCCCGGGCATAGTCGAACGCTTCGCCCATCGGATCGGCGGCGGGCGCGTTGGTATGGAGCACGCCGACATCGAGGTGCTCTGGCCACCAGTCGCGATTCCTGTGTCCGCGGGTGCCGCCGCTGACCGGGCACTTGCCGGCGCTGTCGTCAGTCTTTGCGTCCATGGTTTTCTCCGATCGTGTTCTTTAATTTTCTTCGGGTTGTCTCGAAGCGAAGTGAGATCCGGCTCGCGTCGAGAACCCCTGCGTTTCCAAGAATCTATATTTTCCAATGGTTTGAACGAATTCCGGATCAAGCAGACAGGTCGCTTTTGCGGAATTCCCCACAGCGGACTTTGGAAGATATCTAACATCAGGTCCAGTCGAATTGTCTTGAGCTCCCGATCAGTTTATCTGATCGTAATGATTACGCTTCGCCAGCTTCGGTATCTTTCGGCGCTCGCCAAGCACGGCCATTTTGGCCGCGCGGCCGAGGCCTGCGCCGTGACCCAGCCCGCGCTGTCGATGCAGATTCGCGACCTCGAGCGGACGCTCGGCGTCGCGGTGGTGGAGCGGCGGCCGGGCGACGTGATGCTGATCGATGTCGGGCGCGAAATCGCCCGCCGGGGCGATGATGTCCTCTCCGCGTCGCGCGATCTGGTCGACTTCGCCCGCCATCGCGGCGGCCTGCTGACGGGGCGGCTGATGCTCGGGGTGATTCCGTCGCTGGCGCCGTATTTGCTGCCGCGGATTCTGCCTCTGCTGCAAACCCGATTTCCGGAGTTGCGACTGGAGCTGCGCGAGACCCAGACCAGGCAATTGGTCGAGGACATCAAGAGCGGCGCGCTCGACGCGGCGATGCTTGCATTGCCGATCGGCGAGCCCGACATCGATACGATTGTCCTGTTCGAGGACCTGTTTCTGCTCGCGGTGCCCTCAGACGATCCGCGCCACGAGCCAACACGGGTCGCCGCCGCGGACATCGACCAAAGCCGGTTGATCCTGCTCGAAGACGGCAACTGCCTGCGCGATCAGGCGCTGGCATTTTGCGCGACCGCGGCGCGGAGCCGCAGCGCGAGCGCCGGCGGGACCGCGTTTGGCGCCAGCAGCCTGACCACCGTGATGCAGATGGTGGCAGGCGGTTACGGCGTGACGCTGATCCCCCAGATCGCGCCGATGTCGAGCGGCGCGACGGTCGGGTAAAATTCCTGCGCCTGAAAAATCCGCAACCCGGCCGCAGCATCGGGCTGGCGTTCCGCCGCACCTCGCCGCGCAAGGCGGACTTTGCGGCGCTCGGCGAGGTGGTGAAAGAGAGTGTTGCTACAGGCGGCACATCCACAACACCGTCATTGCGAGCGCAGCGAAGCAATCCACCTTCTTGATCGTGCGATCGCTGGAATTGCTTCGTCGCTTTGCTGCCCGCAATAACGAAACTCAAAGGGCGGCAAAAAAGCCGCCCTTCCCTGCTTTGAAAGCCCATGGCTCACACGCCCAGGGTTCCGGCCTTTGCCGAGGCGTACCGCTTTTCGATAGCCTTTCCAGTTCACCGTGTTCCACCACGCCTTGAGATAGTCGGCGCGGCGATTCTGATAGTTGAGATAATAGGCGTGCTCCCACACGTCGTTGCCGAGCAAGGCATGCCTGCCGTCCATCAACGGCGTGTCCTGGTTCGGACGGCTCTCGAGCGCAAGCTTGCCGTCCTTGGTGACGGTGACAAAGGTCCAGCCCGAACCGAATACTTTCAGGCCGTTGGCGTTGAAATCGCTCTGCAGCTTTTCCATCCCGCCGAGGTCGCGGTCGATCGCGGCGAGAACTTCGCCTTCGGGCTTTCCGCCATTCGGCCCCATGATCTGCCAGAACATGGTGTGATTGGCATGGCCGCCGAGATTGTTGCGCACGGCGATGCGAATGGTTTCCGGCACGTCGTCGAGATGGCCGAGAACCTCGGCAATCGGCATGGCCGCGATTTGCGGATGCTCCTGGGCGAACCCGTTCAGATTGTTGACATAGGCCTGATGGTGCCGGTCATGATGAATTTCCATGGTCTTGGTATCGATATGCGGCTCGAGCGCGTTGAACGGGTAGGCGAGGGGATCGAGATTGAACGGACCGGGGGGCACGGAAGCTGCGGCCTGCGTAAAGATGATGCGCGGCGAAGCTGCAACAGCAGCAATGCCGGTTGCTGCGATCATGAGTTGGCGCCGGGACACGGAAGTCATCATGGGTTCTCCGTTGAAGGAAGGTTGAAGGGCAGAAGCATGTGTTCTGTTTTCCGCTCGCCGCGCAGGTTACAGCTGTAACTTGGCGGCGACGTAGAACGTCGCGCCGGCGTCATTGCGCGGCGAACATCTAACAAAACGCATGGAGTATGTACGCGAGGACGGTCACACGGTTTCCGCTGACGACGTCACGATGCTGCGGGGAAATCGTCCACGTCCGTCATCGGAAAGTGATTTTGCACAAAAAAAGAAGGGCGGCTTTTCAGCCGCCCTTCGTATGCTCGCTTGGTGTGAAAATTACTCGCCGGCGGCTTCGCGCGGCAGTTCCGTCTTCTGCTTGGCTTCGAGGTCTTCGCCGGTGACTTGGTCGACCGCCTTCATCGACAACCGCGTCTTGCCGCGATCATCGAAGCCGAGCAGCTTGACCTTGACCTTGTCGCCTTCCTTGACGACGTCGGAGGTTTTCTGCACCCGGGCCGACGCAAGCTGGCTGATATGGACGAGGCCGTCCTTGGCGCCGAAGAAGTTCACGAACGCGCCGAACTCCATCACCTTGACGACGGTGCCGTCATAGATCTGGCCGAGCTCCGGATCGGAGGCGATCGACTTGATCCACTTGATCGCCGCCTTGATCGATTCGCCGTCGGCGGAGGCGACCTTCACGGTGCCGTCGTCGTCGATGTTGACCTTGGCGCCGGTCTTCTCGACGATTTCGCGGATCACCTTGCCGCCGGTGCCGATCACTTCGCGGATCTTGTCGGTCG
>Ga0066789_10000514_pt1 | contig 15616 bp, 11 predicted proteins | sample OrgsoiDNA2013049_FD_70960 | JGI IMG/M metagenome (GOLD analysis project Ga0066789, IMG submission 70960) | Permafrost soil microbial communities from the Arctic, to analyse light accelerated degradation of dissolved organic matter (DOM) -... | ecosystem: Environmental > Terrestrial > Soil >...
GGCCGGCGCAACGCCACCGGCAGCGCCGACCTCGCGAGCCAATCGGACGGCGGGAAACGCCTCGTCGTCCAATGGCTCGAAGGTCCAGGTGTGCGCCGTCGTCCAATCGCAGGCCGGGACGACGTCGGGTACCCGAGTCGGCCAGCTCAGCGCCATGGAGATCGGTAGTCGCATGTCAGGCGGCGAGCACTGGGCGAGGGTCGATCCGTCGGTGAACTCGACCATGGAGTGCACGACCGATTGCGGGTGCACCACGACGTCGATCGACGGCAGCGGCACATCGAAGAGCAGGTGCGCTTCGATGAGTTCAAGACCCTTGTTCACCAGGGTCGCGGAGTTGATGGTGACCACCGGACCCATCTGCCAGGTCGGGTGGGCGAGTGCCTGTGTTGGCGTGACCGAGGTGAGGTCATCGCGGCTACGGCCACGGAAGGGGCCGCCGCTGGCGGTGAGAACCAGCCGACGAACCGCGCCGGCCTGGGCGCCGAGCAGGCATTGAGCAAGCGCCGAATGTTCCGAGTCGACCGGCACGATCTGCCCAGGGGCGGCCGCGTTCTTGACCAACGAACCGCCGACGATCAACGACTCCTTGTTGGCCAGCGCGAGGGTGCGGCCGGCGGCAAGCGCGGCCAACGTGGGCGCCAAGCCGATCGACCCGGTCATGCCGTTGAGCACGACGCCGGCTCGCGCGTCGGCGACGTCGAGCGGCCAGGCCGCAACCTCAGCGGCCGCGGTCGCTCCGACGACGACCTTGGGGGTTGGGCGGCTGCCACCGGCGCGCCCGGCGCTGGCGACGAGCGCGGCTTCAAGCTCGTCGGGCGCGACCGCGGACGTGCCGACGACCTCGACGCCGAACTCGATCGCCTGATCGGCAAGCAGGCCGAGGTGGGCGCCACCGGCCGCGAGGCCGACAACGCGGAACCGCGCGGGGTTGCGCCGAATGACGTCGAGGGCCTGGGTGCCGATCGAGCCGGTCGACCCCAAGATCACGACGTCGCGGCGGTTCGCCTCGAGCGCAGGTGTCACGTCACCAGTGTCTCGTACCGGCCGACCTCGCGGGTCTCCTCGTCGTGAGGCTCGACGAACCCGTGCGATTGCCACCACCGGGTGACGCGCGCCGGCGCCCACCAGTTCGCGGCGCCGAGCAGGCGCATGACGGCCGGCACGAGCAAGGCTCGCACGATCGTGGCGTCGACAAAAATCGCCAGCCCCATGCCGACGCCGAGCAGCTTGAGCGTCGTGATGCGGGAGGTGGCGAAGGCACCGATCACGACGACGAGCAGGAGCGCGGCGCTGGTGATGATGCGCCCGCTTCGCTGGAGGCCGACGGCCACCGCGTTCTCGTTGCGTGTCGATGGCGGGTCACCGCGGCGACCAGACTCGTCCCACTCCTCGCGCACTCGACTGAGCAGGAAGACCTCGTAGTCCATCGACAGACCGAAGATCACGGCAAGCATGAGGATCGGGTCAGTCGCATCGAGGTAGCCGAGCTTGGTGAAGCCGAGCAGGTTGGCGAGGTGGCCACCCTGAAATATCCAGGTCACCGCACCGAATGACGCGCCGATCGACATCGCGTTCATGATGACGGCTTTTACTGGCAGCACGACCGATCCGAACGCCAGGAACAAGAGCACCAGCATCGCGATGACCATGACGCCGAGCATCCACGGCAGTACGTGCCCAATGCTGTGCAACTGGTCGACCAGGAACGCCGTCAGGCCTCCGAGCAAGACGGTCGAGCCGGCCGGTGGCGCAACGCCGCGGATCGCCGTCAATGTTGCGCGCGCGTCGTGCGACACCGGATCGCCGATGAAGCCGACATCGATCAACGCATTGCGCCCCTTGACGACGACCATGTGCGCGCCGACTGCGCCTTTCACCGCGCCAAGCGTGGTGACGTACCCGCCGAGGCTGGCCGGATCACTGACGTTCTCGACTACGACATGAATCGGCACCGTCGAGTTGCCGGGGAAATCACGGGCAAGTGTCTCGGTCACCATGCGCCCTTGCGACGCCTTTGGCAGAACGTTCGCGGTATACCCGCCGAACGTCACGTGCGTGAACGGCAACGCCATCGTCGTGAGCACGATGACGATCGTGACGACGTACAGAAGCGGCCGGCGCATCACGCTGTGTGCCAACCGATACCAGCCGCCGTGGTGCGCTTCTTGCTCGATCGATTTGTGCCGCCCAAGCAGCGGTACTCGAAGCGCATCGACCCGGCGTCCGAGCACTGCGAGCAATGCGGGCAAGACGGTGAGGGCCGCGACGACATCGACGAGCACAACAGCGACGCCGCCGTAGCCCATGGACCGCAGGAACGTTTCCGGGAACAAGATGAGCGACGCCATCGACGCGGCAATGGTGACGCCGGAAAACGCAACCGTGCGACCCGCCGTCGCCATTGTGCGAACAACAGCATGTCGGACGTCGAGTGGTGCGGTCTCTGATGGCGCTGCCGCTACCTGCCGGGCGATCTCTTCACGGAAGCGACTGACCATGAAGAGCGCGTAGTCGACCCCCAGGCCGAGGCCGAGGATGGTTACCAGGTTCAACGCGAAGATGGAGACGTGCACGAAATTCGTCAGTACGCGGAGCACGGAGAAGGCGCCGAGAATTCCGCAAATCCCAACAGCGACAGGGAGTCCGGCCGACACCAGGCTGCCAAAGATAAGGACGAGGAGGATGGCAACGATCGGAAGGGAGAGCAACTCCGCTCGTTTCAGGTCGACGCCGACCTGACCGCTGATCTCCTGGTTCAGCGGCACGGTGCCGCCGTATTCGGCCGTGATACCCGGCAGTGCACTCGCGCTTAGTGCCGCCTTCACAACGGCGAGCGAACTCTCCTGCGCCGCGTCGGTCGTACCGACCAGCTGGAGCGTGACATAGGTCGCGTGCCGGTCGGTGGAGATGAGCTGCGGCAGGTGTGCCGTCCAGTAGCTCACGTATCCTTTGACTGCGGACGGCGGGAGCGCTTGCAGCGCCGCCACGACCGCCGCGGAGGGGCCGGGCGCGGTGATGTCGTCGCCGGCAACGAAGAGCACTGTCGCATCCGATGCCGGAACTCCGAGCGCATGCGTGATGACGTCGGCGGCGCGCACTGATTCGCTGCTGGGGTCGTAGTAGCCGCCACTCGAGAGCAGCTTGCTTACCGACCCGCCCCAGATGCCGCCGAGCAGCAAGACGCACAGCCCGACAACGAGCACGCGTTTGCGCCGAGCGAAAACGCGGCGGCCGAGTCGTTCAAACACCAGACCAGACTACGGCCCAGGTCGACGCAACTGAGCGCCGGAGTTACATCGCCGACGCGGTCGAGACGGCTCCTGCGTCGGCGCGCACAAGGCCCACCGCGAGCTCGGTTACGCGACGAATCCGTTCGAGCTCGGCCTGGTGAAAGGCCGGCTGTTCTGACCGACCGCACACCAGCACGGCATCGAACGGGGAGAGGGGTGTCGCCGCCAACTGAACGCCGTCGCGCTCGCTCGCCGCCGGCCTGATGACCGGGAGTTCGGGCAGCACGATCACGTCGTCGTCGCGTGCGCTTGCGTACAGCACCACCGGCGAACCGGAGGCGTACGTGACGCTCGCCGCCCAGTCGGCGCCGAACGCAAGCGCCGCCATGTCGACCAACGTGTCGAGGCCGCGAGACGCGGTAGCGAGCACCTGGGAGAGCAGGTCGATGTCAGGGAACGCGCCGGGCACCTGACGGGAGGGACGCAAGCCCAGCACGCTGATGCCACGGACGGATGCCAGCCGTTCAGACAACGCCGACGCTGGCCGGCCTTCGGGCCAACTCAGGTAGATGTCGTCGATCGCCCGGCCCGACTCACGCTCGAGCACGGCGATCGTGCGAATGTCGGCACCGACATCGGCAAGGGCCGCGGTGATTTGCGCGAGCATGCCGGGTCGATCCGGAACGCTCATCCGCAGGTGCATCAGCATCGGCAATCCCTCTCCTGTCGGTCCCGCGGACGATACCAAGAATGCCAGCCAGACGTTTCGAGCATGTGACGGGTTCGTGACACATTTGGCCAAAGGCTCTTAGGGGCCGTTGCGCGCCAGAGCCGGCTGATGGAAGCCTGCCCCACCAAATGAGAGGTCACGATGCGATCCACGAACGCGGGCTCCCACACGGCACCTCTCGTGATCACTGGCTGCGGCTCCCATGCCAGAACCCACCGCGTCTGACGCGGTGCCGAGCATGCGGGAGCGCAGACTCGACACCTTCGAGCGCGGAGTCGGGCGGTGAGGTGCGCGTGCACTGCCGTCTTCGAACTGACGGGCAATCAAGCCGACGAATACTCGAGGGAACGCCTCGAGGAAGTCAAAGTCGACAACGTCAATTGGACTGCTGAGTATCGGTGCCCACCTACTGGAGCTACCTGGGTCCTGGACTGGCCGCAATCCGAGCTACAGGGCGGCGGCCCAGCCCGATTGCGACAACTCGATGCGTCCGGTCGTCCGGTTTCCCAGCCGTCGGTAGATCCCTACGCGTGAACCGCCGACGACAGACGTGGCGAGCGTTGCGCTGTTAGTTGCTCGACGATCGCCGTCTGATGCGGCCCGCGGACCAAACGACCCCATGAACGCTTTTCGTTGCCAGCATGACGCGCTGCCCACGCAAACGTCGTCTTGACCGCCGCTCGCGCTGGATACAGTGGGCTGAGCGACTTTGGAGGCGGCATGACGGACTCGGTCGATCTGGTGGTGTTGCCCACGAGCGGAGGACCTGCGCTTCCCCAGGTGCGGCGGTTGGTCACCGACATCCCGGGCCCGCGGTCGCTGGAGTTGTTCGCGCGGCGCACCCAAGCGGTCGCCCGCGGAGTGAGCACCATGTTGCCCGTCTTCATCACCGCTGCCGGCGGTGGCGTGCTGGTCGACGTCGATGGCAACTCGTTGATCGACCTGGGCGCCGGCATCGCCGTGGTCAGCGTCGGCAACGCCGCCGAAAGAGTCGTCACCGCAGTGACCGAGCAAGTTGCCGCATTCACCCACACCTGCTTCATGATTACGCCCTACGAGGGCTACGTCGCGGTATGCGAGCAACTGAACGCCCGCACACCGGGCGACCACCCCAAGAAGTCAGCGCTGTTCAATTCCGGCGCCGAAGCGGTCGAGAATGCGGTCAAGATCGCGCGCGCGTTCACCGGGCGCACCGCCGTCGTTGCGTTCGACCACGCCTATCACGGCCGCACGAATCTCACGATGGCGTTGACCGCCAAGAACATGCCCTACAAGCAGTCGTTCGGACCATTCGCGCCCGAGGTCTACCGCCTCCCGATGGCATACCCGTATCGCTGGCCCACCGGCCCGGATAACTGCGGGTCAGAGGCAGCCGCCGCGGCGATTTCGACGATGACCACCCAAATCGGCGTCGACAACATCGCCGCGGTCTTGATCGAGCCGATCCAGGGCGAGGGCGGCTTCATCGTGCCGCCAGCGGGTTATCTCAGCGCGCTATCGCAGTTCTGTACTGCCAACGGCATCGTCTTCATTGCCGACGAGATCCAGACCGGGTTCGCCCGCACTGGCGCGATGTTCGCGTCGTCGCACGATGGCGTCGTGCCCGACCTCATCGCCACAGCGAAGGGCATCGCCGGCGGATTGCCGCTCTCCGCAGTCACCGGCCGCGCCGACATCATGGACGCCGCCCATTCGGGCGGTCTCGGCGGAACGTATGGCGGCAATCCGGTGGCCTGCGCGGCTGCACTAGCCGCGATGCGCACCATCGACGAGCTCGATCTCGTCAATCGGGCCCGTGAGATCGAGGCCCTCATGTTGCCGAGACTGCACGCGATGGCAGCCCGGTTTGGCTGCATCGGCGACGTCCGTGGTCGTGGCGCCATGCTTGCCGTCGAAATCGTGCGGCCCGGCACCCTCGAACCCGACCCGTCCACGACCTCCGCAGTCGCGAAGGCTTGCCATGCGGCCGGCGTCGTGGTGCTCACCGCCGGCACCTACGGCAACGTGCTCCGATTCCTGCCGCCGCTGGTGATCCCGCCCGATCTGCTCACCGAGGGTCTCGACGTACTCGAGCAGGCGTTTGCTTCGGTTACTTCCGGTCGCTGAGTTCGTACTTCCCGTCGACCGGATCGAGGCTGATCGCCTCGTCACCACCCAGCAACGCGCGCAGCTGCGGCACGAATGCGCGGATCTTCTCGTCCGTGTCGATGATTGTGACCGTGAGAGCACGCTCGTCGGAGAGCGAGATCGTTCGATGTGCCGCCTCGCCACCCTCGTCGGGCAATGCCATCGGGTAGACGGTCGCCGCCAGCAAGCCGGCTGCGTGGGCGCGAGCGACGATGTCAGTGGCGACCAAATGCGTCGGGCGCGGGCCAGCCTCGTTCAGGCGGATGGTCATCCGCAATGCGTGCGCAGACGGCTTCAACAGGGCTCCTCGCGCTGGTCGGCTCGCGGGCTCACTATCGCCGGTCGCGTGTCATGATGCCAACGTCCAGGCACAATCGCGAGGTCCCGCGCCGAGGAACGCGCTCTTCAATTCGTGAGCGCGAGGCCGGCCGCGGCGGCCGCGAGGCCCAACCCGAGGCTGCCGATCACGTTGAGCAACGCGAGCCGATTCGCGCGGGCTTCGGCGAGCGCGAGCGTCTCCCATGTCCAGGTTGAGAAGGTGGTGAAGCCGCCGCAGAATCCGACGCCAGCGACGACAGCGGCGCGCGCATTGAGGCCATGACGGGCTGCCAACCCGGTGACGATGCCGAGGATGAGCGAACCGACGACATTGATCGTCGTGGTGCCCAGCGGGAAGACGCCGCGGTGGCGACGCTGGATGGCCAGGTCGAGGGCGTAGCGACAGACCGCCCCGACGGCGGCGGCGATCGCCACGAGAAGCGCCGTGATCATCAGGCCCCAACACCGTCCGAGCCGGGAACAACGTGCGAGCCAGGAACACTGTGCGAGCCGGGCCAGCGGCGACCGAGGAGCCGCCCGCATCGAAGTCCGGCGATCGCGGCCACCAGGCCGGCCGCCACGCTGGCGACCAGGTACGCCAGGCCAAGCACGAGGTGGCCGTGCGCCATCAGCTGATCGGTCGACAGCGTCAAGGCCGAGAACGTGGTGAAGGCGCCGAGAAAGCCAGTGCCCAGCGCCGGTCTGAGGTACCGGGCCGGCCCCACATGCGCGCGGTGCGCCAGCACCTCCACGACAAGAACAATGAGCAGGCCCAGCGCGAACGATCCGGTGACGTTGACCGCAAATGTGCTCCACGGAAAACCCCGCGGCGGGGTTGGCCACGCGCGACCGACCAAATAGCGGGCAAGACCACCCGCAAGACCGCCGGCAAAGACGACCATCGCAATGTGAACCGAGAACCGCGGCAGGGTGGGCAACCCGGCGCCGAGCGGTTCGCCGTCCGCACCCTCGAATTCAGCGGACTCGATGTCAGGATCGATCGGCCCGCGCACATCAGACGGACCGGGCACGCTGACCAGCACCTCCCTCGACGGCTCGCCGATCCTATGAGAACCGCCTGCGACGAAGGTCAGCCGACGATGCGCAGCCCTACCGAAATCTCGGCCTCGGACGGAAGCTGAGGCAGTGCCACGGCTTCGCGAAGCGAAAGGTCGACCTGCTCGGCCGGGCAGGGCCGGTCAAACCAGTAGCCCTGGCCCTCGTCGCAGCCGAGCTTTGCCATCAGCGCCGCCTGGTACGGATGCTCGATGCCTTCAGCGACGACGCGCAGCCCGAGAGCACGGGCCATAGCGGTGATCGCGGCGACCAACGGGGCCCGCTCGGCATCGGCCGGCAACGGGCTGACAAACGACCGATCAATCTTGACGACGTCAACAGGCAGCCGGTCGAGCCGACTAAGACTCGAATAGCCGGTACCGAAGTCGTCGATCGCGATTCTGATGCCGAGGGCATGCAGTTCTTTCAGCGCAGCGACGACCGGTTCCGCGTTGCCTTCAAAGGCAGTCTCGGTCAGCTCGAGCATCAACTGACTCGCCGGCAGACCGGCGTCCGCCAAGATTGTTTGGACCTGCGCCACGTAGGCGGGATTGCGGAGCTCGCGACCGCACACATTCACGTTGGCGACGAGCGGCCGTCCATGCACTTTCGACCACACCGCGACCTGGCGGCAGGCGGTGACCAGCATGGCCCGGCCGATGTCCTCGATCGCACCGCTCGCTTCGGCCTGCGGGATGAAATCGTCGGGTGGCACCAGCCCGTGGCCAGGCCTGATCCAGCGGGCTAGAGCCTCGAAGCCGGTGACGACACCTGTGCTCAGATCGACCACCGGCTGGTAGAAGGCAACGATCTCGCCGTCGCGGACGGCCCGACGGATCTCGACATTCGCGACCTGATGATTGCCGTGATAGGTCACGCGGTCGCGACCGTTGCGTTTGGAGTCGTACAGCGCAGTGTCAGCACGCGCGGTGAGCAGCGAGGCGGTATCGCCGGACTCCCAATCGGCAATGCCGGCCGAGCAGGTGTGGCCGGGCGGCATTGCCGCGCGGAGGCGACCGGTCGTCGCAACGACATCTTTGGGCGCCGGGTCGGTGAACACCAATGCAAACTCGTCACCGCCGTATCGGGCGAGCACCTGGCCGTCGCCCAACAGCGGGCGCCAGGCGGCTGCGACCGCGCGGAGCAACCGGTCGCCGCTGGCCTGCCCGTCGGTCTGGTTCACCGCCCTAAAGTGATCGATGTCGAGAAACGCCAACGAAACCGCATGGGTGCCGAGCGCCGCGTTCGTAATCGCCTCCGACAAGACCCGGTCGAGGCCACGTCTGTTTGGCAGGCCTGTGAGTTGGTCGAACTCAGCCGCATCGGCCGCGCGCACGAGGCGACCAACGACCGTCGCGATCACGACCAGCGAGCCTGGCAGCAACACCACCTGGCCGAAATCGGCGTCGCCCACGAGCCACAGAGACAGGACACATCCGGTGACTGCGACCGCGAGATGCAACGACGCCTGTGGCCAGGCGAAGAAGAAGAAGCAGTTGACGGCGACGAAGACGTAGAGGGTCGCGTAGGCCATCGACGTTCGGCCACCGCCGGCGTCGTACATGGCCAGCGAGATGACGACGTTGCCGTTGAGGATCAGCAGGTGGTAGCACCACCGGGGCCACCGATGTCCGGCAACGACGAGCGCGACACCGACTGCGAAGGAGACCAGCCCGATGGCGAATAACTGCGCCCAGCGCACGCCAGGTAGTTGCGGCAAGAACAGCCCGGTCAGCGACAAGACCGCACCACAGATGTAGAGCGAGCCGGCGGTTCGCGCCATGGCCTTGGGGGTGGCGATGGCGGGTGCGCTGGCGAACCGGATCGAGCGCAGCACCGCCCGGCATCGGGCCGCCGTCCAGGCGACTGCGCGGACCCCGGACGTCGGCAAAGCGCCGCGAGGGGTCGCGACTTGCGTGGCCGTCGTCGTGGGCACCTAGCGCCATCCGGTCGGAGGTCGAGGTTTGCCCCGCGCGAAATGGCGGCTTAGGGCACTGTCAACGGGCCTATCGGCCGAGGTGGGCGCTGTCTGAGCACGAATGTGCGCTGGTCAGCGGGCGGTCGGGAACCCGAGATCGAGCCCGGCGCGGGTGTGGTCGGGCCATCGCGAGGTGACCACCTTGCCGCGCGTGAAGAAATGGATGCCTTCGGCCCCATGCACGTGGGTGTCGCCGAATAACGACGCCTTCCAGCCACCAAACGAGTAATACGCCATCGGCACCGGGATGGGCACATTCACGCCGACCATGCCGACGGTGACCTCGGATTGGAAGCGCCGGGCGGCACCGCCGTCGGAGGTGAAGATCGCGGTGCCGTTCCCGTAGGGGCTGCCGTTGACCAGTGCGAGCGCGGCGTCAAAGGTGGGCGCGCGCAGCACCGACAACACCGGCCCGAAGATCTCGTCGGTGTAGCACGACATGGCCGGCGTGACGTGGTCAAGCAGTGAAGGTCCGAGCCAGAAGCCGCCGGCGTCGCCGTCGATGATCGCGTCGCGACCGTCGACAATCAAGCCGGCTCCCGCGGAGACGCCCGCGTCGAGATACGACGCGACCCGATCGCGGTGCGCCTGCGTGACGAGCGGGCCCATGTCGCAGTCGCGTCGGCCGTCGCCGATCTTCAGCGTGGCGATGCGGTCACGGATTCGGCTGACGAGCTCGTCGCCCACCGGATCGACCGCGACGACCGCCGAGATCGCCATGCAGCGCTCGCCGGCCGAACCGAAGCCCGCGTTCACGGCCGCGTCGGCGGCGTCGTCAAGATTGGCATCGGGTAGCACGACCATGTGGTTCTTCGCGCCACCGAGTGCTTGAACGCGCTTGCCCGCAGCGGTCGCCGTCTCGTAGACGTAGCGAGCAATCGGGGTTGAGCCGACGAACGAGATTGCGGCGACATCGCGATGCGTCAGCAACGCGTCAACCGCGACCTTGTCGCCATGCACGACGTTGAGAACGCCGCCGGGTAGGCCGGCCTCGCTGAAGATCTCAGCCAGCAGGTTGGCCGCCGACGGGTCTTTCTCGCTCGGCTTCAGCACGACGGCATTGCCACAGGCGATCGCCACAGGAACGAACCACAACGGCACCATCGCCGGAAAGTTAAACGGCGAGATGACCCCGACAACTCCGAGCGGCTGCCGGATCGAGTACACATCGACGTTGGTTGAGACGTTCTCGGAGAACCCGCCCTTGAGCAGATGCCCTATGCCGCAGGCAAATTCGAGCACCTCAAGGCCCCGAGTCACCTCGCCTCTGGCGTCGGCCAGCACCTTGCCGTGCTCGGCGGTGATGACCGCGGCTACCTCATCGATACGGCGATGCAGGGCTTCGCGCATTGCAAACAAGACAGACATGCGCTTCGACAGCGTTGACATTCGCCAGTCGCGCGACGCATCGACGGCGGCGGCAACCGCCAGATCAACATCGTCGGACGACGCAAAGCCGACGCGCCCGGCGACGCGGCCGGTCGCGGGGTCGAAAACGTCGCCGAACCGCGTCGGGTTACCCGACACCGGTTTGCCGCCGATCCAGTGCGCGATCTCACGAACTTCGGTCACTGGTCGCGCATTCCCCACGGTGAGCCGTACTCGGTGAGGAGGTCGAGGAATGGTTGTGCGTCAAAGGCCTCCGGCCCGAGCACGCCGGTGCCCTTCCAAGCTCCGCTGGCGAGGAGTTCACAGGCAACCACGGGGTTGATAGCGGTCTGCCAGACGACAGCTTGGGACCCGTATTCGCGCATCGACCACTCGTTGTCGACGACGTGGTACAGGTACGTCGACTTCGCGTGCCCGTCTTTCCCGAGCCCCGTGACGTAGGTGCCCGCGCACGTCTTGCCGCGCATCTTGTCACCGAGCGTTGCTGGGTCTGGCAGGCACGCGGCGACAACATCGCGTGGCGCGACCTCGACTCCCCCGACGCGGATCTTCTCCGCGCTGTCGAGCCCCAGCTTGTGCAAGATCTTGAGGACGCCGATGAATTCGTCGCCCAACCCGTACTTGAAGGTGACGCGGTCGGCGTCGACCCACCGCGGCACGAGCAGAACCTCTTCGTGCTCGACGTTCACACACTCGACCGGGCCGATTCCCTCAGGAAAATCGAACGTTTCGGGCTCACTGAAGGGTTCGGTGGTGAACCAGCCACGGGTCTTCTCCCACACCACCGGCGGGTTCAGACACTCCTCGATCGTGGTCCAGATCGAAAACGTCGGCGCGAAGTCGTAGCCGTCGACAGTCAGGTTGGCGCCATCACGGATGCCGACTTCATCGATGTGGGAGAACAGCTGATCGGCGGCGTAGCGCGCAAAAATGTCTGACAGGCCAGGCTCGACGCCGATGCCGACGAGTGCCAGCCGACCTGCCGCCTGCCACGTGTCTGCGAGTTCGAACTGCTCGTCACCCAGTTTCACGCCGGTGCGGGCGTAGGGCTCAGTGGCGTGTCGCTGCGACAACGACATCGCCATGTCGAGGTAGGTCGCCCCCCCCGCTAGCGCGGACCGAAACAGCGGCATCACGAATCGCGGATCAGTGGCGTTTAGCAAGACGTCGCAGTTGTGGTCGCGCAGAGCGGCGCCGACCGCAGCTTCGTCGGACGCATCGATCTTGATCGCGGAGAAACGCTTGTCTCCGGTGCGGTCAGCCGCGCGCTGTGCCTTGCTCTCGTCATAGTCGGCCACGACCATCGCGTCGAAGAATCGCCGACGGGCCGCGATGCCGGTGATCGCCCCGCCAACGCCGCCGGCGCCTACCAGCAGAATCCTCACGCGTGCATCCCTGGGTGCAGTCCGGGTCCGAGCGGCTGTGCGGTTGCGACGTAACGGACAGACAGCGCTCGCATGGCGGGACGCTACCACCGAAACGGTGGCGGGATCAGATCGAGACCACGGAATCCCTTGTCAAGCGACCCAATCAATGCGATAACCGGAGTGCTCAAAAATCCGAGGTGCCCCCACCCGACCCGTAGCCCCGAGGTGCTCATGGTTGCCGACGCATCGCAGGTCAAGTACGACAACGGAGAAGTGCTCGACAAAGGTCTGAAAGGCGGCGCGCTCAGTCTGGTCTCGAGCATCGTCATCGGTGTCGCGTCGACGGCGCCCGCGTACAGCCTCGCCGCCACCTTGGGATTTGTCGCGGTTCTCGCCGGCACCCAGACCGTCATCGTCGTCATCCTTGCCTTCATCCCGATCCTGCTCGTGTCATTCGGCTACAAAGAACTGAACCGGCGCGAGCCCGACTGCGGCACGACGTTTACCTGGGGTACCAAGGCCTTCGGGCCCAAAACTGGGTGGATGGGTGGCTGGGGCATTCTGGCTGCGGACATCCTCGTGATGGCCAGCCTGGCCCAGGTCGCCGGGCAGTACTTCTTCCTCCTGGTCGGCGCCCACGGCATCGGTGAGAACTCGACGAGCGGCTGGGTCTTGCTCGTCGGCATTATCTGGATCGTCTTGATGACCTGGATTTGCTACGTGGGCATCGAGATCTCGGCCAACATTCAGAAGGTGTTGCTCGCCATCGAGGTCGTGATGCTCGCGGTGTTCTCGATCACGGCCCTCGTCAAGACCTACGGAAGCAACGCCCCCGCCGGATCAAGTCACATCAGCCTCTCGTGGTTCAACCCGGCGCACATGAGTGTGAGTCACTTCGTGCAGGCCATCCTGTTGATGCTCTTCATCTACTGGGGCTGGGATAGTGCGGTCTCGGTCAACGAAGAAACGGCAGACAAAGAACGGACGCCGGGCCGGGCAGCGGTGATGTCCACCGTCTTGCTGGTCGCGATCTACACGGTGGTCGCGATCGCCGTCGTCGGGTTCGCCGGCGTGGGCGAGACCGGCACCGGCCTGACGAATCCCGACAACTCAAGTGACGTCATCAGCACCTTGGGTAGCGCGGCTTTCGGGGCACATGGCACCGGGCTGTTCTTCTCCAAGCTGCTGGTATTGATGGTGCTCACATCGGCCGCCGCATCGACGCAGACCACCATCCTGCCGACCGCTCGTACGTCGCTGGCGATGGCCGCCTACAAGGCAATCCCGAAAGCGTTCTCCAAGATCCACCCGCGGTTCCTCACCCCGAGCGTCTCGACGCTGGCCATGGGAGGCGTATCGATCGGCTTATACGTCCTCTTCAATTTCGTCGCAGCGGGCAACATCATTCCGGACTCAGTCACTGCATTGGGCTGGATGATCGCGTTCTACTACGGCCTCACCGCATTCGAATGTGCTTGGTACTACCGCAGAGACCTGCGAAGCAGCACGCGAAACCTGTGGGTGAAGGGCATCATTCCCCTGATAGGCGGGACGATTCTGTACGCGTTCCTTGCGTATGACATCTGGCTCGACTGGGATCCGATTCAGAGCTTCACCAGCTGGACTATGCCGTTCTCGCCACATTGGCACATCGGGGGTGTCTTCATCATCGGCGTCGCTTCGTTCGTCGTCGGCCTCGTGCTGATGGCGATCTGCGTGCCGATCTACCGGGCGTTCTTCCGCGGCGACGTCATGTCTCCGATGCCGGAACTGGCGGGGCAGCTCAAGAACGAGTAGGCCGGAGGGCAAGGCAAAACGTGTGGTAGCCCGCGGGTGGCGGGCCACCACACGTTTTCTTGTGGTCAGGGCAACGCCGCCAAACGGCTTAGGCGTCGAGGTTGGTCATGACGTGCTTGATCCGCGTGTAGTCCTCGAAGCCGTACATCGACAGGTCCTTGCCATAGCCGCTGTGCTTGAAGCCACCATGCGGCATCTCGGCGACCAGCGGGATGTGCGTGTTGATCCAGACGCAGCCGAAGTCGAGTCGCTTCGCCATGCGCATCGCGCGGCCGTGGTCGCGCGTCCAGACCGACGACGCCAACCCGTACTCGACGCCGTTGGCCAATCGCACCGCTTCGTCTTCGTCGCTGAAGCGCTGCACGGTGATGACCGGACCGAACACCTCGTCACGCACGATCTCGTCGCCTTGGCGCAAACCCGCGACGACCGTCGGCTCGTAGAAGTATCCGCGGTCACCAATCCGATGCCCACCGGCGGCGAGGGTCGCGTGATCGGGCAACCGGTCGACGAAGCCACTGACCCGCGCAAGTTGGTTCGCGTTGTTGACCGGTCCGTACAACACGTCCTCAGCGGACGGCGGGCCGACGACGGTGTTGCGAGCCTGCTCGGTGAGGGCGGCGACGAAATCGTCGTGAATGCCGGAGCCCGCGAGCACGCGCGTCGCGGCCGTGCAATCTTGGCCGGCGTTGAAGTAGCCCGCCATGGCGATGCCTTCGGCCGCCTTCTCGAGGTCAGCGTCATCGAACACGACCACCGGTGCCTTACCGCCGAGCTCGAGGTGCACCCGCTTGAGGTCGCGTGCCGCTGAACCCGCAACCTCCATGCCGGCGCGCACGCTGCCGGTGATCGACACCATGCTCGGCGTGGCGTGCTCGACCAGCAAACGCCCGGTGTCGCGCTCACCACACACGACGTTGATCACGCCCGGCGGCAAGAACTCAGCCATAATCTCGGCCATCAAGAGGGTCGTCACCGGCGTCGTATCGGATGGCTTCAACACCACCGCGTTGCCGGCGGCAATCGCCGGCGCCCACTTCCACACCGCCATCATCATCGGGTAGTTCCATGGCGTCACTTGCGCGCACACGCCTACTGGCTCGCGCCGGATGAACGAGGTATGGCCGGCGAGGTACTCCCCCGCCGCTCGACCTTCGAGCACGCGAGCTGCACCGGCGAAGAACCGGATCTGGTCAACCATCGGCGGCAGTTCTTCCGATGTGGTCATCGAGATCGGCTTGCCGGTGTTCTCGCATTCGGCCGCGACGATTTCGTCGCCGCGCGCTTCGATGGCGTCGGCGATCCGCAGCAGCGCGCGCTGCCGCACCGACGGCGTCACATCGCGCCACTCCTCGAAGGCGCGCGCGGCCGCTGACATCGCGCGATCGACGTCCACCGCTTCAGAGATCGGCGCCGACGCAAAGACCTCGCCCGTGCTCGGGTCGACCAGCTCGCTGTGCCGCCCTGAGGCCGTTTCGACGTACGCGCCGTCAACGAAATTCCGCAAGGCCCGGTGGGTTGGAGCGTCGGCGGCGGATCCAGCGGTCATAACCAGCTCCTTCGGGCGACAACGCGCGACGCGGCGGGCGACGGGTGCCGTCAGCGTAGCGCCCGCCGAGGC
>Ga0066789_10000515_pt1 | contig 15615 bp, 17 predicted proteins | sample OrgsoiDNA2013049_FD_70960 | JGI IMG/M metagenome (GOLD analysis project Ga0066789, IMG submission 70960) | Permafrost soil microbial communities from the Arctic, to analyse light accelerated degradation of dissolved organic matter (DOM) -... | ecosystem: Environmental > Terrestrial > Soil >...
AGTCTGATAACCGAGATTCCGTAAACTACACGCACCTACCCATCCAGATGATCTCTTTATCCCCTCTACCCGCTCCTGCTCAGCCTTCACCCCGCTCATCCAGCCGTCACACGATTGGCCGCATTCGGACGCGCGCACTGAGATGCTCGAGCAATCGCATCAGCCCATGCTCGGCACGACCATAGTAGATGAATGAGCCGTCGTAGTGGTCGATGTAGCGGTAGAGCGCCTTCGCGAGAACGGCACCACGGCGAAAGTAGTCGTGGCGAGGCCCGAAATCGAACACCTCCCTACGATAGGGCTCGCCGAGCCAAGCGACCCAATCGGAGAAAAAGCGCACGAACGACGGGTCGTCAATGCCTCTGCGATAGTGAATGCCGATGCGACCGTGCAGTGCCGTGTGCTCGGCGAGGTCGATGTGGGCAGGCGGGCTGGACAATCGCCGAAGGTCCTTGAGCAGGCCGGGCTCCAGGTGCTTCACGCACCCGAAGTCGATGACCCCCAGGCGTCCGTCCTCACGGAACAGGTAGTTGCCGGGGTGTGGATCGGCATGGATGACGTTCTGGACGAAGGCGCCGTAGTGGAAGAAGTCGACCAGTAGCTGACCATAGCGATCTCGCTCGGCCTGCGAAGGCGAGGTGGCGAGCCACCCGTCGAGGTGAAGTCCCTCGATGCGACCCAGCGACAAGACACTGCCCGTCGACAGGTCGGTCGCCACCTCCGGAATCAAGATGTCACGCATCGGACAACCCTTGGCGAATGCGGTGGTCTGCCGCGCCTCGAGCCGGTAGTCGAGCTCTTCACCCACTTTGCTGGCGATCTCGTCGAAACAGCCGTCGAAGATGCGCCGATACCTGGTCGGACCCAGGCATCGCCTCAGCATCTCGATGTCCGCCTTCACGCCGTCCGCCATGCCGGGATACTGGACTTTCACGGCGAGTCTTCTTCCGTCGAATGCCGTTGCCGCGTGCACCTGACCAAGGCTCGCCGCCGCAAAGGGACACCATTCGAACTGGCGGAAAGACTTCTCCGGCGGACCGAGCTCGCGTTTGAGGATGGTGTAGACCAAGGCACGGTTCATCGGTGGCACGTCGCACGACGCCTTGGCCAGCTCGCACCTGTAGATCTCGGGCACGAGTCCCCTTTCCATGGCGACGAGCTGCGCGGCCTTGAGCGCGGTACCGCGCAGGGTACTAAGCGCACGGAACACGATGCGGGCGACCGCAACGTCGTTGGCCTGGTCGGCCGCGCACCTCTTCCTCGCCGACAGGAACGGTCGGACTGTCAGGTGACCAACCTTCTTGACGCCCGCCCGAGCTGCCGCAAGGCCCACCACCCGACGGCGTTCTAGCTTGCCCCTTGGGATGCTCTTCTGCCCGGCCATGCTAGCGGTCCCGGCTGGGCGAGCGGCGATTCTTGCCGTGGCCTTGCGACAGGAGTCCGACCAGGTTGTAGAGCTTGTCGATATTGCCGTAGAGGTGGCTCTTGATGAGGAACGACATCACGTCCACGGTCTTGGTCACGATGCCGCTCTTGACCACATCGACATAGATATCCAGGCTGCGGTCGATGAGCTGAGTGGTGTTGGCGAAGCCCTTCGAATCGTCGCGCAACCAATAGATCATGATGAGATTCATGTAGTCCCAAAGGAGGTTGACGAGCAGGTGCTCGAATGACTGCCGAGGAATCTCGTTCCGTTCGGTAGCGGTCCGAAAATACTGCTCGACCCTTGCCACGTACTGGGATTTCACGGGCTCAAGCTCGGTGAAGGTTCGCATGGGCGAGTCAAGGAGGGCCTTGAACGCAATCGTTACGAACGGCCGCTCGGGCTCGTAGCCATCGAGGGCGGTCTCGACCATGAGCTGCAGCTTCTGCTCGATGTCCGCAGCCTGTTCAAGCAGGAAGATGAGGAACCGATGGGGTATCAGATCTATGGCGAGCTGATCCACGTGGAGAATTCCCAGAACGCCGTCGAGCAGGAATATCGGCAGCTTCTCCATCTGGCGCCGTTCTTCCTGCGTGGGCTCTTCCTCAAGTTCTGCAGAAAGAACCTGAAGCGCCTGCTGACCTTTCGAATCACGGGTGTACGAGCGATTGGTGTGCCGAACTAGAAGCGACGCCCCCCTACCCGAGATCCCGACCGACGGTCCCGGCTTCGGGCTTCGCTCGCGATTACCGTCGGTCCGGGCTTTTCGGCTTCGTTTGGGGCGGGGCGATTACCGCCGGTCCGGGCTTTTCGGGGCTTCGCCGATTACCGTCGGGGTTCGGGAAGGCGATGGCTTGGGCGCGTGTCCGAATCTGGGCGTCTGCCACGAGCCACACCAACACTACGTCCGGCGCCGAGCTTCATCCCATTCTGGCCGTCCTCCTATAGAAAGAATTCTGGCTGCTTTCGCTCACTGTACAGCCTGTTCATGATGGGAAGCGCGGCGCTCGGGACTCGGGCTCATTTGAGAGTCTTCGCCCACTTGTGGGCCCATCCTTGGAACGGTTCCAGAATGGTGAACAGATCTCGACCGATCTTCGTCAGCTGATACCCGTCGAGAGTGCGCTCGATGATCTTGGCTTCAGCGAGGTCTTTGATTCGTGTGCTCAGGATCGTCGGCGAGATCGAATCGCACCGCGACTGGAGCTCGGTGAATGAGTGCGGCCCGTCCGCGAGTTGCCAGACGACCCCCATGGCCCAGCGGCGGCCAAGTAGATCGAGAATGGCCATGACGGGCGCGCCGCTGGTCGAGCCGCGAACGGGGGTGCCTGGTTTGGGGATTGCCATTCTTCTACCTTCTTAGCAGAGTGCAACGGATAGCATAAGTGGGACTCGTTCTGGCAGCTGAGGCGGGGGATCCTTGGCCGGTGTGGCTACCGCTGCGCCTTCAGCTCCTTGACCGTGCTTCCACCGAAACCGATGTTCTCGAGCGGAAACTCGTTGATGAAAGTGATGAACTTTTCGGCCGGCATTCCTATGATTTCAGCCGCGTCGGATGTCAGCCGGCTGATGAGCTGTTTCTTCTGTGCCTCGTTCGTCTGTCCGATTCCGAGATCGATGTTGATAACTGGCATGTCGTCCTCCTTGGTCGTACTGGCTACAGTAGATGTAGCTAGATACGCAAACTGTATCTAACTACGATTTATGTAGCAAGGCCGTTTCTAAGAAAGGGGGTCAATGGATCGGCAGTATTGCGGCGGACCGAGAATCCCAGCCCTGAGCTAGCCATCACAGCCTGGTTGCGCCAGAGCACGAGAGTCGCCGCCGCACGGATTCTGACCAGTTCAACGACCCTGACGGCAGACATGCTTGCCAGCTACGATGTCCTTATCCTAGAGCGGCTGGTTCGCTCGTGCAGCCAGGCCGAAGCAACGGTTCTCACGTCCTGGGTGAACGCTGGCGGAGCCCTGTTGTCCGTCGCCGGCTACTACGCGTCAGGCTCCGATACGACCAACACCAATTCCCTGCTGTCCGGCATCGGACTCACCTACGGCAGCTTCCTTTTGGGTGGTGGTGGTGGTCCCTTCTACATCACCGAGATCGCCAGCCGTCCCATCATGGTTGGCATTTCCAGCCTCCCGTTTTGGGGAGGTTTCGCCGTGCAGCCGACTGCCAGCGCCGATGGTCTTGGCACCAACACGACCCTGGCGACCTCGACCTCTCAGCCGGTTTGTATGGCCCAGGTTCGCGGTCAGGGACGTGTTCTGGTCTGGGGAGATGAATGGATCGAGAGCGATGCAATGTCTAGCTCAGCCGATGTGCGTAGGTTCTGGCCGCAGGCGCTAAGCTGGCTAGCCCGCCGGTAAGAGCCGCGATTGCCCCGGGGCGATTGCTGTGGCGGTCTCAAGCGGTGGACTGCGTAGTCGGCCCCGTGGCTTTCTTCCACACCTCGAGCGCGTTCAGCGTGGACGGCCAGCCGAGGTACAGCAGCATGGTGACGATGACCTCTTTGATCTCCACCGCCCTACAGCCGACTCTGAGCGCGCCCTCGATGTGCCACGCCAGTTGGGTCAACTGTTGTTGCGCGGTGAGCATCGCGACAGCGACGAGCTCCCGCTGCTCCAGGGTGAGACCGGGCCGTGCGTACACTTGGCCATAGGCGTTTTCGGTCAGGTAACTCGCCAGTTCGGCATCGTAACCTCGAAGCACGGCTTCGACCGTCTCGTAGTCGGCGTACACGCGCGCACCGTTCTCACGACCGCGCTGCGCGAGCTGCTCGCGGGTCAAATCCGAGGCCGGCGCGGGTGCGGCCGCGACGCCCCGCTCGGCGAAGATAGCCGCCATCGCGGAGAGCGCGTTCAGGCTGGTCGGCCACCCCGCATAGGGCTGGGATTGCACCAGCACCTCGCGGATCGCTTCCGGGGCAACCCCGATATTGAGCGCCGCTCCGATATGCCACTTGAGCTGGGGCAGGTTGGCGCGGCAGGCCAGCGCGGCGATCACGCACAGTTCACGATTTTCCAGGCTCAGGTTGCCGCGGGAGAGCACCTTGCCGTAGCCATCGGCAACCAAGTGGTGCACCAGCGCAGGATCTGCAGCGCGCAGAGCATCGATCGTCTGCTGAAAGGCCGGTCCACCCAGCCGCAGACCCAGACTCAATCCCCGCTGGTACGCTTCGTCGTCGTCATTTTCCACGTTGTTCTCCGAAGAGAGGGTAACCTTCCGCCGCCGAAGCACTTTGGTCGATAGCCGCCGTCGGCGCGGGTCCACGGTCCCCCAGTTTTTCCACTACCTCCGTTCCGGGTCGTCCAGACCGAGGTCGTACTTCAGGCAAAACAGATCGGCCGGGGAGTAGATGTAGTATCCATCGGCCTTGCCTTCGCCGGTGATGATGACCGCCTTGGTCTTGCCCGACATGGCTCCGGCCGCCGCCTTGACGGCCATGCCTGCCTCGGGGACATTGTGCTCTCGCACGAATCGATCCCACCGCTCTTTGTCGGCCACGTCGATCTTCTTCTTCGAATCAGTCGCCCGACGAAAGATGACGACAAACGTCTGATAGTTGACTTCGACAATGCTCGGTTGACCCATGGTTCCCTCGACGATTGCTCCAGTCTTTCTGAGCGAGACGTCCGTGTCGAGGACTATTCGCGCTCGTGGTTGAGCACGGCCGCGACGACCAGCCACACCAGCTCGGGTCGCAGGGCGGCGGCGCGGAAGAGATAGAACTTGGCGAAGAAGCCGCCCGTCGGCGGGAAGCCCCCCAGCGACAACATGAAAAGCGTCATCACCAGCGCGATGGCGGGCCGCCTGCGCGCCAGTCCTGCCCAATCGTCGACGTCCTGGCATTCGTCCCCCTTGCGACCTGCCCACGAGGCTACCGTGAATGCACCGGGGGGCGTTCCGACGTACGCGACGAGATAGAAAATCACCGTCGATTTCGCCCCGGGAACACCGAAGCCCGCCGCAGTCACGCCGATGAGCAAGTAGCCTGCGTGGCTGATGGACGAGTACGCCAGCATGCGCTTGATGTATTCCTGGCGAATGGCGGCGAGGTCACCGAGGGTCATGCTGGCGAAGGCGACCAATCCTAAAATGCGCGCCCAGCCGGCGTGCCCTAAGGCCACGTTCGGTTGTGCGAAGACCGAGGTCAAAAGACGAAGCATGCCGCCGAAGGCGGCCGCCTTGATTCCGGCCGCCATGAAGCCCGTGATCGGCGGCGGCGCGCCTTGGTACGCGTCGGGCAGCCACATGTGGAATTGCACGGCCGCCACTTTGAACAGCAGCGCGACCAAAATGAGGAACAGCGCCATCGCCTGGAGTGATTTCTGGGTGGTCTGCGACGGGTCAGCACCCATGTTTGCTATGACTATCAGTGCCCGAGTAACTACCCGGTAAAGTGGTGCACCCACAACGGCGGGCATACAGACCTACCCATGGATCCCGGTCAATCGAAGTCATGGGATATCGATTTGACCTGGAAGTTCCTCACGCAGTTCTAACGAGCGGGATCCCTTAGCCAGGCTACTGGGCGTAGGCTCCGTAGGCGACGGCCGCTGGGTTCTGGACATGAAAATCGGCGGATCCGACGTTGGCGAACATCGGGTCCGCGCTGGTCGAGGCGGAGATGCAGTTGCCGGCACCGCCCGTGGGCGCGATCCCTTGCACCAGGTTGTCGACGAGGACATAACCTCGCGCGAATGAGTCGTAGCAGTTGTTCAAGACACGATTGGCGGCGACGATGATATTGCGGTTGAAAGTGGTGGAAGCGCCCGAGCCGGTATCATCGAGGTTGAGCTCGGAGCAGTTCTCTGCGGTGGAAAGTCGACCGTTCAGGGTGAAGGTGTTGTTGTTCACGAGCACGGCGCTGAAGGCATCCCCCACTTCCCGGAGCCCGGAGTAATAGTTGGCGTAGATGAGGTTGTGCACGATGACGACATTCGAGATGGTTCCCGTGTCGGTAGCGTTCATCGCGATGCCGTCCTCGTAGTCCGCGTGGCCGTTGTCATGAATTCGGTTGCTCTCGATCTTGACCCCATCGAGCGTTCCGTACTGGCCGCCTTGAGTGTTGAGCAGCACGCCGCGGGAAGCGTTGCCACGGATGTCGTTGTTTCGAATCGTGATCAGGCTGCCGGAAGCCAAGTACACCCCGTGGTCCTGGTGACCATCCGGCCCGCAGCGACCGAACTTTTCGATGATGCACGCCTCGATTACGACCTCGGTGGCGCCGTTGACTTCCACGTGACCGCCGTTCGCGCCAGTTTTGCAATCGCCAGTGAAGGTCACGTGATCGACGCGGAGGTCGTTGCAGCCGTCGGAAAGGTCCAAGGTGTTGAACGAGCCCGACTGCACGTAGCCGGTCAGATCAAACGTGAGGTTGGAAACCTGTACGTGACTCGCGCCGGTCTCGATGTTTGCGCGCCCCTTGACGACGACACCCGTCCGCGACTGACCCACAAACACGCGCAGGTGGCTCGTATCGACGCCGCCCCTGAGGACATACATGACGGGCGTGGTGCCCGACTGCTGATAGGTGCCGTCGTGGATGAAATAGCAGACACTCGCGGGATCACTTGCATGGCTTCCATCGGCACGCGCGGCGTTCGCTAGATCGGCGACATTGCTGATGTCGACCCTGGTCATTCCAGTCGGGCATTCTCCCGGGCTGTCGGTCCAGGTACCGACATCACCCAGCGTTCCGCCGGTGGCTTGCAAGGATCCACCGGTGCTGCCCGTGGAGCCGCCGGGCGTGCCGCCAGCGCCGACAACGCCCCCGCTGACCGCGACCGAACCACCACTTCCCGACGGCGTGGTGTTCGATGAACATGCCAACGGCATAAGAAGGAGCACGGAAAGCAACGCCCAGACAATGTCGCGCATCAGGACCTCCGATCCCATTGTACAGCGCCCTGGCGCTGGAGCCCGACCGACGGACCTCGGTCCGTTCAAAGACGTCGCAGTTTCAAGGGACGCCTTTAGGGAGCTGCAGGAGAAGGACTATGTCCGCTACGACGACTTGCCGCTTGAGACCCGTGACGGGAAGCTCATCAACGTTGAATTCGTCAGTAACGTGTATCTGGTGGGCCAGACGAGAGTGATCCAATGCAACATCCGCGACATCACCGAGCGCAAACGCACCGAGGTGGAGCACAAGAGGCTTGAACAACAGCTCCAGGTGGCTCAAAAAATGGAAGCCGTCGGTATCCTCGCTGGAGGCGTAGCTCACGACTTCAACAATCTGCTCTCCGTGATCCTAAGCTACACCGAGTTCGCAATGCAGGCTCTTCGGGAGGGGGATCCCCTCAAGGACGATCTTCTTGAGGTGAAGAAGGCTGGTGCTCGCGCGGCTGTGCTGACCCGGCAACTCCTGGCTTTCAGTCGCAAACAGTTGCTGCAGCCCGTGGCGCTGAATCTGAACCAGGTCGCCGAGGGGGTCGAGAAGATGCTTCGGCGGATCCTCGGCGAGGACATCGACTTCGTTCAGGTTCTTGCGCCAGATCTCGGCGTGGTGCGCGCTGATCCGGGCCAAATCGAGCAAGTGCTAATGAACCTGGTGGTCAACTCCCGCGATGCCATGGCCGCGGGTGGCAAGCTGACCATCGAGACATCGAACGTGGATCTCGACGAGGAATACGCCGCACAGCACGTGGGCGTGAAGCCTGGGCCCTATGTACAGCTCGCGGTCACGGACACGGGGTGCGGCATGGACGAGCAGACCAAGACGCAACTTTTCGAACCGTTCTTCACCACCAAGGAGACGGGCAAGGGGACTGGGCTCGGCCTGTCCACCGTGTACGGAATCGTCAAGCAGAGTGGTGGCAACATCTGGGTCTATAGCGAGATCGGCCTAGGCACCACCTTCAAGATCTATTTCCCGCGCGAGCTTTCGGCCAAAGCGACGGCCGCCCGCCTCCGAGCGATCCCGGAGCCAGCTACGGGAACCGAGACCATCCTCGTGGTCGAGGACGAGGAGGCGATCCGCAAGGTTGCGAGGCGAGCTCTTGAGGCGGTTGGTTACACAGTGCTGACCGCGGCCGCCGGGGACGAGGCGCTGCTGATCGCGGCGCAGCATTCGGTGACCATTCATCTTCTCCTGACGGACGTGGTGATGCCGCGGATGAGCGGCAAGGCGCTCGCGCAAGCGTTTCTGAAGACGTGGCCGCTCGCCAAGGTTCTGTACATGTCTGGCTACGCCGACAATGCATTCGTCCACCATGGCGAGGTCGAGGAAGGAACACATTTCATCGGCAAGCCGTTCACCGCAACAGATATAGCGCAGAAGGTGAGGAGCGTGCTCGACAGCGGTCTCAACAACATTCCCGACGGGCAGGGGCAGGCACTCAAGAAGGCTGATGCTCTGGGGAATGAGCAACCACTCGATAAGGCAGCATTGGAGGCACTTCCCGACGATGTTCTGGGTGAGCTTCGCAAGGCAGTGGCTGCCGCGCGCTACGACGACATCGTTGAGATCGTCGAAACCATTCGAATCACAGAACCGGATGTGGCTACCAGGCTTCGTCGGATGGTCGAGAGCTTCGACTACGCGCGCATGCAGGACCTTTTGGGGCGGTGAGAAGAATGACGGATAGATTGGCAGATGCGGGGCGAGGCAGCGGCATCCTGGTCGTGGACGATGACCCCGAGAACCTTCGTCTTCTGGCCGCGGTATTGAAACACGGCCGTCTTGTGCCTCGGCCGGTATTGAGCGGCAGGCTCGCCATCGAAGCGGCGGTCACCGAGCCTCCCGACCTCGTGCTCCTAGATATCAGCATGCCGGAAATGTCCGGATTGGACGTTTGCCGGTGGTTCAAACAGGACGAGCGACTGCGGAATATCCCGATTGTCTTCATCAGCGGCCTCCAGGGAATCGACGAGAAGGTCGAGGCCTTCCGAGCGGGCGGCATCGACTACGTCTCCAAGCCGTTCCAGGAACAGGAGATACTCATTCGTGTCAAGACCCACCTCCGTTTGAGAGAGCTTCAGGCGGAACTAGCGTTGCAAAACAAGCAGCTGCAGCAGCGGGTCGCGAAGCAGGTCCAAGCAATATCGGCCTCCCAGATGGCGACCATCTTCGCCCTCGCGAAGATGGCCGAGGCTCGCGACGACGATACGGGCAAGCACATCGAGCGCATTCGGACCTTTGGCAAGATGCTGGCCGAGCAGATGCGAGAAATGAGATTGCACGTGGCGGACCTGACCACCCCGTTCATCGACAATTTGTACCAGACGGCCGCTCTCCACGACATCGGCAAGGTCGGTATTCGCGACGCCATCTTGCTCAAACCCGGAAAGCTGACCCCCGAGGAGTTCGTGGAGATGAAGAAGCACAGTGCCATTGGCGCCAGGACGCTAGCCACGGTGCTTAAGCAACACCCTGACAATCGGTTCCTCCGCATGGGTGTAGACGTGGCGCGGTCGCATCACGAGAAATGGGACGGCAGCGGCTATCCAGACAACCTCAAGGGCGCTGCAATCCCTCTCGCAGCACGCATTGTCGCCGTCGCCGATTTTTACGACGCACTGACGTCGAATCGTTGCTACCGGCCCGCGATCAGCCACGAAGATACATGCCGAATGATCCAGGAATCGAGCGGGACCCATTTCGACCCCGATGTCGTGGCGGCCTTCAGTTCCTTGGATAGTCAGTTCAGGCACACTCGGTACGAGATGCAGAACTGATCGCCCTGCGCGCGGCTGCTCTATGGTTTGCGGGGCGCTGCCTTCAGTCCGCAAAGACTTCATGGCCCCTAAACCCCAGCGCCGGCAGCACCCTCGTGAAGGTCCTCGATATCCGAGAGTGTGTCGCGCAGGTAGCGCTTGGCCTCACTGTGAATCTGGCAGACGCGTGACTCGGTGACGCCGAGGAGCTGGCCGATCTCCCTCAGATTCATGTTCTCGCAGTAGTAGATCGCGAGGACCTGCTGCATTCTCTCGGGCAGATCGTCGATGGCAGAAGCCAGACGGGCAAGGACTTCGCGATGGGCAGTGAGCTCGAAAGGATCGGGCGAATTGCTGTCGCTCGTTCGGTCGAGAAAATCCGGGCCGGCATCGTCGAGGCCAACCACCGAGGCGCCGGACAGCTTTTGCTTGCGCCTGTGCAGCTCGTGCATGTTGAGCCCAAGCGTTTTGGCTAGTTCGGATTGATCCGGCGAGTGGCCGAGCTCGAATTCGAGCTTGCGCGTAGCCTCGCTCAGCTCATTCGACAGACGGCGCATGTCACGCGAGAGCGTGTCGCGGGCGCGCAGGTCGTCGAGCATGGCACCGCGGATGCGGAACTGTGCGAAGGCTTCAAAGCGATCCGCGCGCTTGGGATCGAAACGCCCGGCGGCTTCCATAAGTCCGATCGCGCCAGCCGAAACCAGGTCATCGATCTCGAAGTGGGCGGGTAGTCGCCGCGCCAGGCGTCGCGCTACCTTTTCGATGTAGGGGAAGAACTTGGCTGCATACGCGCTTCGCCGAGCCGCAAGGGTCTCTACGGAAAGCTTGGCTCGGTTCACTTTGAACATGCGGGGGCGGTCTGCACCCCACGTGCCAGTCCAGCTGCCTCACAAGCAGGCCGACAGAATGCGGCGGCTGCTCCTTTGCGCCGGGGCGATGCCAACACCTTTGACCTCCTGAAATGCGGTTGGCGCTTTCCCTAGACAAGGCGGTCGAGGAGGTCGGAGGCGACGCATGCCGCGTCTCCCCGAACGCCTTCGAGCGCGTTGCACCGCCGTAACACGGCTTCCAGAGTTCGTAGGACACGTTCCGGATTGCGCTGTGAGGCGACCGCGTACCGGAACATGCCGAGCATGAACTTGCCAGGTGAGACCATCTTGGGCTTGAACACGGCGCCCGGCTGGTAGGGGGCAAAGAGCACGACCCCCACCGGTACGGGTTTGGGCGCGCGGGCGCCTTCGTCGACCCATGCGCCCAGTGAGACTTGCGGCGCGGGCCAGCTTGGTAAGCATGACGAATAGGCCTCGACCGTGCTACCTCGCAGAACGGCGTACTCCTCGGAAAAGTAGGTGGCCCCGCAGGCAACCAAGGCGCGCACCAAGGTGCTCTTCCCCGAACGCGGCCCACCCGCGATCACGATGGCGCGATCGCGCCAGCCGACCACGCCCGCACGAAGGAACACCCTACGCGGCGAGCGCTCGGCGACCAGGCACTTGAGATCGCCTTCGAAAGCCTCGGCGATCTCGCCAGCGTCTGAAGTGCGCAGCATCGGCCTGCCGTCGGCCTCAAGGAGGTAGCTGGGCTCGGTTTCTGAAAGCGTGGGCGACAGCGTCCGGAAGGAGTATCGGCGCGCCGTGGTCTTGATGACCGTCGGAGAACTTCCCGGCGGCAAGCGGTCCAAAAGCGAATTATAGGCCGACACGTCGTCGCTGCGGATCTCCCAAGGAACCCCAAAAGCGGTGAACCTGCCTCGCGCAACCCAAGACCCCTCGTCAACAGTTAGACGCTCTTTAGTCGAATCTTGGCCCCAGGCATCCTCCTGAGCCAACAGCGCTCCAATGTTCTCCATCTGCCCACCCCTCCATGCCGTCTTCCGCCCTTGAGCCGCAAACGCTTTCGCTTCGCGTATTCGTGACTGCGCACCTTGCACACCTTGCAACCCACTGGCGTGTAACGGTGCAGGCTACAGCAGGTTTCGGGCCAGTGACCTCACCCCAAGGAGCTCAGGGACTTACACCGCACGCGGGCCGACAAGACCAAGTGGCTGAGTCAATTTGGTCTGTTCTATCGGTCAGATCGAATGACTCGTCGGCCTCCCGCGGTACTAAGGAGAGTGCCGATTGGCCGCGTACTTCGACCGGATCGGCGGAGTTCTGAGGACGGCACCCCGGCGCACATCGTTTGCCACATACGCCCATAGGCTTGATGGGTGACGGGGAGCGGAAGAGTGCGGACTCGCTATTGCGGGCGCTTGGCACCGAGCAATGGGATGTCACAAGGCGGACTGTTGACAGTCATTCAGCGCAGCTCGGGCGACATGAGACTCAATCCGCACCTCCACGTCGTCGCGCTGGACGGTCTCTATGTCGCCGAGCCTGACGGCCAGCCCGGGTAGATGGATGTAGTAGACGTAACAGGCGTTATCGGACTTATGTTGTTCGGTTCGGTGAAGGCAAAATGGCGCTTGTTCGACTTATGCCCCAGAAGCTCGCCTGGAGGTGAAGCGCGAAGCGCTGGGATTGGACAAAGCCACGGCCGCCGTCGATCCGGGCAACTGAGAGACGCGCGGCGGCCAGAGGGGGTGCTAGTGTGTGTTGCGGAATCTCCGTTATCGGCGCTTTTTGCGGAGGCGATTTGGTGAAGGGAAGAGGGTGCCTAAAATGACTATCCACCAACGGCTTTGAGAAATCTTAACTAGTAGTTTATATTTCTCATCGATGACGACCATCCGCAGAGTCCTCGAGACCGAGCTCGTGCGGGCGGCGCGTGCATTCTCGGTCATCCTGCTCACGGGACCGCGCCGCTCGGGCAAGACGACCCTACTTCGTCACGCCTTTCCGAAGGCGGACTACCGCCTGCTCGAGGATCCGGACGAGTTGTCGCGCATCCGGCGCGACCCACGAGACTTCGTGTCCTCGCTGCCCACCCCGGTAATTCTGGACGAGATCCAGAACACCCCAGAGCTGCTCAGCTACCTGCGCACGCTCGTGGATGCCAAGCCCGAGGCCAAGGGGCGGTACCTGCTGACAGGCTCGCAAGAAGCGCCCCTCATGAAAGGCGTGACGGAATCCATGGCCGGCCGTGTCGCGGTCTTCCAGCTTTTGCCGTTCTCCATGGAAGAAAGCCCCAAGGTGTCCACGCTCCTCGGTGGCTTTCCCGAGGTCCTGGCCCGCCCGGCCCATGCGACCAACTGGTTTCGTTCGTATCTCCAGACCTATCTCGAACGCGACGTCCGCGCCGTGAGCGCCATCCGCGATCTGCTGACCTTCCGCCGCTTTCTGTCCTTGCTCGCCACGCGGCACGGACAGATCTTGAACAAGACTGAGCTGGCGGCACCGCTTGGACTGTCCGTTCCCGCCATCGGACAGTGGCTTGGTATCCTTGAGGTCACCGGCCAAATCCTGCTTGTGCCCCCCTACTTCGAGAACCTGGGCAAACGGCTGATCAAAAGCCCGAAGGTCTACTTCGTGGATCCGGGCATGACCTGCCACCTTCTGGGCATTGACGACGCGGTTTCGCTCCGACGCTCGGCCTTTCTGGGGCCGCTTTTCGAGGGACTGGTGGCCAGCGAGATCGTCAAGGCCCAAAGCAACCGCGGCAAGCGCCGCGAGATCTACTACTTCCGCGATCAGCAGGGCCTAGAGGTCGATTTCATTGTGCCAAGCGGGCCAGGCCGCCTGGCCTTCATCGAAGCCAAGGCATCGCAGACTCTTCGCCCAGAAATGGCAGGGCCCATGTTGAATCTGCGCGCATCGGCCAAGAAGCACGAGGTGGATTGCTTCGTGGTCTGCCCAGGCGCCGGGCCAACCGGACATGCCGGCTTGGGCGACGGAGTGCGCGGCGTGGGCATTGAGACGCTCGCCACCAACGTGCTCGGGCTACGGACACGCAAGCCTTCCAAAGCGCGCCAAGGCTAGGTCGGCGCCTACACCGAAACCGAGATGAAGGAGAAGAAGGTACGCGTCGAGGACGATCTTCACGCGACCCGCGCGGCCGTGGAAGAGGGCATTGTCCCCGGCGGCGGCGTGGCGCTCATTCGTGCGCTCGCGGTTATCGAGAAGATCGAGGGTCTTTCGGACGAGCAGGCGGTTGGCGTGGCGATCATTCGTCGCGCTTGCGAAGAGCCCTGCCGTCAGATTGCCGCGAACGCCGGCAAGGAAGGCTCGATCATCGTTCAGGGCGTGCGCCAAGGCAAAGGTGGCCACGGCTACAACGCTCAGACCGACAAGTTCGAAGACCTCTTCGAATCTGGCGTCATCGATCCGACCAAGGTCGTGCGCTCGGCCCTGCAGAACGCCGCCTCGGTTGCGTCGCTGCTCATCACCACCGAAGCAATGGTGGTCGAGAAGGCCAAAGACGAGAAGCCCGCAGCCGGCGGCCACGGTGGTGGCGGCGGCATGGGCGGTATGGGTGGTATGGGTGGCATGGGCGGCATGATGTAGTGAGTGCCGCTAGCGCCAACTAGACGCTAGGTACAAAGCCCGTCGCAGGTCGGTAAAGAGCCGACTTGAGGCGGGCTTTGGTGTTTGTGGACCCAGCGGCGGACGGGACCGCGTTTTTACATGCGGCCATCGTGCTGGGGTCCTCGCAGCCGTCAAGGGTCCTGGTTCGCTCGCTCCGAGCCGATGGACGCCCCTATGGCTTGGAGTAGGTGCAATGGAGAATTGCAACTCCTCAGGACGGTGCCTCTTGCTAGCAACTACTATCGCCGCCTTGCCGAGAACTCCTGCTGGTGCTTTCCACGCAACCGGCAGCGAGCTGTCATACCCGAGCGCCCGCAGGCACGTACGAACGCCATTGTCCCGAAACAACCCTGCTTTACAGAACGATCCAGGAACACTGGTCGACGTTCGCGGCGGAGCTGGAAGCGGCCGGCGGCCACCTGCCTCGCTTCGTGCTCGACGAGTTCGAGGCGTACCTTCGCTGTGGCATTCCCGCGCACGGCTTCCTTCGCGTTCGGTGCAAAGACTGTAGGCACAGCCGAGTCGTCGCTTTCTCGTGCAAACGGCGTGGATTTTGCCCAAGTTGCTTGGGCCGTCGCATGGCCGACACGGCGGCATTTTGTGTGGAGCATCTCTTTCCCCAAGTGCCTGCTCGGCAATACGTGCTCTCCGTACCCTATGCCTTGCGCTTCAAGATGGCCTATTCGCCCGACGCTACGAGCGTGGTGCTGGGCGCATTCATCAGCGCCGTCAACTCCGACCTTCGCCGCCGCGCACGGCAACGCAAGCTGCACGGCCGGCTACAGACTGGAAGCCTGAGTGTCGTGCAGCGATTTGGATCGTCACTGAATTTGAATGTTCACTTTCACGTGATTGTGATGGATGGCGTATACGCACAGCAGCCCGACGGCAACCTGCTGTTCCACCCGGGTATTCATGACGGATGCCCTGACGTGACCGAAGTGCCAGGGCCGTATGAAGATCTTGGCCGCGGTCACGAAGCCAGAAGCAATACGCAAGATCCTGGACCATCTTGAAATTCCCAGCGAAGCCCCGAGCCGCGCCTCCGCCCGCCCACCGCCGCAGACC
>Ga0066789_10000516_pt1 | contig 15589 bp, 12 predicted proteins | sample OrgsoiDNA2013049_FD_70960 | JGI IMG/M metagenome (GOLD analysis project Ga0066789, IMG submission 70960) | Permafrost soil microbial communities from the Arctic, to analyse light accelerated degradation of dissolved organic matter (DOM) -... | ecosystem: Environmental > Terrestrial > Soil >...
TCGGTGTTGATGGCGATGAACTCAACGCCCTTGAGACCGACCTCGATCATCCGGTTGATCGCATTGACACCGCCTCCGCCAATGCCGACGACCTTGATAACGGCTAGGTAGTTCTGCGGTGCTGCCACGTCGGTTGGCCTCTCCTTGAGTCACGCTGCTCGGGTGGTGGAGGTTGTGAAGGCATCGTATGCGTTGTCGCACCCGTCGGCTGAATCTCTATGTGAACTATAGGGTTACAGTAAATCCAACCCTGCCCACGATGACGGTAAAGCCTGAGACCGCCTTGATCAACACTGTCAGCGGCGTGTCGGGTGACTCATCTGATCACGGGCGTGCGCGGCGCGCTGACATCAATCGTCCCCACCTGGTTCTGTCTCAGCAGCACCGTCATCACCTTGACCTTCAGCTCAGGTTCGGACGCCCCTCCCCAGACCACGGTGACCGCACCCAGCTTGAGCGTGATCATGTTCGGCCCCAGAACCGTGACGTTGGTGACCTTCCGGCGCTGCGCCGGGGAAAGCGTCCGGAGAACGGCCATCGCACCACGCAGGGACTGCCGGCTCGGCGGGTTCTCAACCGTGTCGATCAGCGGCACGCCCCTGGGCGCCGCACTCACGGTCGCGAAGACGTCACCATGAGCGTCCACAACCTGCACTTGACCTTGAGGGTTCTTGACAGCGAGAACCGGCACCTTGCGGCTCGCCGAGATGACAATCGTGCTGGGGTATGAACGGCTCACACTGACGTTGGCCAGGGCAGCGTCCAGAATCACCCTTCCGGCGATCGCGTCGGTATCGACCTGCGCCAGGGGTACACCCATCGGGACGGCGGCCCGGCGAACGATCTTGGAGACATCCCCCTTCGGCACCCCTTCGACCCTCACCGACCTGCTCACCAGAGCTGGGCTGAGCTCCACCAGCCACACACCCCCTGACACCACGGCCAGGAACACGGCAAGGCCGGCCGCCAGCAACCATGGGCGGCGACGAACCCGTGCCGCCCGAGCGGCAAACCGGGCCCGTGAAGACAGGAGCCCCGAGGAACGCCGGAGGGACACCCCGGAGGGACGGCGAGCCCCGCCTCGGCGCTCAGCCTGTCTCAACCCGGTTCCTGTCCCGCAGCGAACGCCGACGCATCCGATCGTCCCAGCAGACGCAGGATCTCCGGACCGATCATGGTGATGTCGCCCGCCCCGACGGTGAGGACCAGGTCGCCGGCCCGGGCGATCTGGACGACGAGCGGTGCTACCTCAGACCAGGACGGCACGAAACGCACGCTCTCGCCCGCAGAGGGGTGACCGCTGTCAGCCAGCTGATCGGTGATCAGGGCTCCGCTCACCCCGGGCATCGGGTCCTCGCGCGCCGCATACACGTCCATGACGATGATGACGTTCGCCGGCGACAGCGCCGTCGCCAGCTCGGCCGCGAAGTCGCGGGTCCGTGAGTAGAGGTGGGGCTGGAACACCACGATCAGTCGCCCGGGAGCGGCAAGAGCCAGGGCGGTCTCGACCACCGCCGTCACCTTGCCCGGGTTGTGTGCGTAGTCGTCGACAACCCGCACGCCCCCTGCCTCGCCCCTGGGCTCGAACCGGCGGCGCGTACCCGTGAACCCGGCAAGTCCCCTCAGCACGCGCCCGGGATCCTGCCCAAGCCCCTGGGTGGCCGCCACGAACGCCGCGGCCGCGTTGAGCAGGTTGTGCCGACCAGGTATGCCGAGGTCGAGGCGGCCGACCAGGACCGCGTCGCCCCGGCCCTGCTCCGACCTCATCAGGTTCGCGTGCGCCTGCATCCCGACACCACCCAGGTCGGTGAGCCGCACGTCAGCATCCGCCGCCAGGCCGTAGGTCACCACCCGGGTGCCGGCCGCCCTGGCAACCTCACACAGGTCCCGAGATCCCTGGTCGTCCGCACAGGTCACCAGGAGACCGCCGGGCTGCACGGTCGCGGCGAACTTGGCGTACGTTGCCTGGACCGCTGCGAAGCTGCCGTAGAAGTCGAGATGGTCTGGCTGAACATTCGTGACGATGGCGACCTCGGGCCGGTAGACGAGGAAGGACCCGTCACTCTCATCGGCCTCGGCCACGAAGATGTCACCGGTTCCGTGGTGTGCATTGGTGCCGTGCTTGGCAAGCTCGCCACCGACTGCGAACGACGGGTCGACCCCGCACTGCTGCAGGGCAACCACAAGCATCGAGGTCGTCGTGGTCTTGCCGTTGGCCCCGGCGACAGCCACTCGCCTGCTCCCCTGCATCACCGATGCGAGAGCCTGAGATCGGTGAAGCACCCGGAGCCCGCGCGTGCGGGCCTCCTGCAGCTCCACGTTGTTCTCGCGGATGGCGGAGGAGATGACGACGGTGTCCGCACTGCCGAGGTTGGCAGCATCGTGACCGATGTGAACCTGGGCCCCTTCGGTCTCCAGCGCCGCCAGAACAAGGGACTTCTTGGCGTCGGACCCGCTGACCGGCACGCCACGAGCCAGCATCACGCGGGCGACTCCGGACATCCCGGCGCCACCGATGGCGATGAAGTGAACCGATCCCAGGCTGCTCGCGGCCGGGACCTCGGCCGTGAAGTCGAAGCGGGCATTCGACCCGTCGGCCGCGTACACGTACGGCGCGGGCGTCCTTGGCGGCTGACGATCGCCGGAGGTTGCAGGATTCATCGGGCGCCCCGCGAATCCGCAGCAACCTCAACGAGATCGGCCAACCGTTCGTCCGCCGCACGCTCCCCTATACTGGCCGCGGCAGTCGCCATCTCGGCAGTCCGACGCCCATCCGTCATCAGTGGCACAAGTATCTGGTCGACCCACCGGGGCGTCAGGTCAGAGTCGTCGACCAGGGTGCCGCCACCGGCCGCGATGACGTCGGTGGCGTTCAACCGCTGCTCACCGTTGCCTATCGGCAACGGGACATACACCGCGGGCAGCCCGACGGCCGTGAGCTCACAGACCGTGTTGGCCCCGGCGCGCGCGACCACGAGGTCGGCCGCGGAATAGGCCAGGTCCATCCGGTCGACATAGCCGGCAACAACATATGGCGGACCGTCCACCCTGGACTCGTGAGCGAACTCCTTGCCCAGACCCGTGATGTGCAACACCTGTATGCCGTGGGTGCGCAGGGAATCGACCCGTGAGGCAAACGCCGCGTTCAGCCGCTGCGCACCCAGGGACCCCCCGGTGATCAGCAGTGTCGGGTGGTGGTCGTCAAGGCCGAAATGCGTCAACGCCTGCGCGCGGCTGGCCACGCGGTCCAGTGTTGCGATCTCGCGGCGAAGCGGCATACCGACGACTCTGGCATGCGGCAGCGATGTGGAGGCGAACGTCGTGGCCACGTAGGGCGTCATCCGCGCACCCAGGCGGTTTGCCAGACCGGGACGGGCGTTCTGCTCGTGGACCACGATCGGGATGCCCCGCCTGCGCGCCGCCAGGTAGGCAGGCGTCGACACGTACCCCCCAAAACCGACCACCACATCGGGAGATATCTCGTCGATGACCGCGCCGGCCGCGCCGACCGCGGCCTTGAGCGCGCCGGGCAGGCGCACCAGCGCACCTCCGGGCCGACGCGGGAAGGCCACCTTGGGAATGGCCCGCAGGTCGTATCCCCGAGCCGGCACCAACCGCTGTTCAAGACCCTTCTCGGTGCCCAGAGCCGTCACCCTCGTGTCGGGGTCCCTGCGGCGCAGGCAGTCCGCGAGAGCCAACAGTGGCGACACGTGTCCGGCCGAACCACCTCCGGCAAGCAGCACCGAGCTCAACCGCACTCTGGGATGCCTGGAGTGCCCGCGTTCGTCGCTGTCAGCACTCACGAGCTGCGACCGCGGCGCGTCGGCATGACCGCCATCGAGCGACGCACCACGCCGGGCCGGGCCGCGAGGGCCTCACGACAACCTGGCTCGTTGCGTGCGAACGACAGCAACATCCCCAGGGCGAACAACGTTGCCATCAAGGCAGACCCTCCACTGGAGACCAGGGGCAGCGGAACGCCGATGACCGGCAGCAGCCCGATCACCGAGCCTATGTTGATGACGGCCTGGGCGAGAATCCAGACCATCACACCAGCGGTGGCAACCCGGACGAAGAAGTCGTTGCTGCGCAGCACCAGCCGGAAGCACGCGAAGGCCAGCAGACCGAAGAGCCCAATGACCACCAGAGTGCCCGGCAGGCCCAGCTCCTCACCGATGATGGCAAAGATGAAGTCGTTGTGGGCCTCGGGCAGCCACATCCACTTCTCCCTGCTGGCGCCCAGCCCCACGCCCCACCAGCCCCCGTCGGCAAGCGCGTACTGGCCGTGGATCGTCTGGAAGCACTTGTTCGGGTCCGTGCATCCGGCCAGCCACGACTGGATGCGGCCCATCCGGTTGACACTCGTCAGTGCCATGGTCGCGGCCAGTGCCACCGAACCCACGCCGGCCACAAGAAACATCCGGGCCGGGACACCGGCAACGAACAGCATCCCGGCGAGGATGGCCAGCAGCACGAGACCGGTGCCGAGATCCCCGCCGCCGAGCACGAGCAGCAGCAGCAGACCGCCGGCCGGGAAGACCAAGGGCACCGCCACGTGCAGGAAGTTGTTCAGGTTCCGCCGTTTCTTGGTCAGCACGGCGGCGCCGAACAGGACCAGTGCGACCTTGGCGAACTCAGAAGGCTGAACCTGCTGGCCCGCGATATGGATCCAGTTGCGGTTGCCGTTGACCTGGACGCCGAGGCCCGGCACGAAGACGAGGGACTGAAGAGCGAGGGCTGCGGCCAGCAGAGGCACGGACAGCCGCTTCCAGGTGGTCAGCGAGAGCCGGCTGGCCACGAAGGCGCCCGTGAGCCCGATGAGCGCGTATCGGAGCTGGTTGAAGAAGACCGTGAAGGAGGAGTTGGTGTCCTGGTATGAGGTCACGCTCGAGGCCGACAGCACCATGACCAGACCGATGATGACCAGCATCGCCGTCGCGCTGAGCAGGAGATAGTAGGTCGTGACCGGGGACTCGATGCGCTCCCACCGCGGAACCGCCCTGAACCAGGAGGACGAACCAGCCGAGCCTGACGCTGGCTCACTGCGTCCTGCGCCGGCCGGCGAACCCGGCCATCGCGGTGTCGTGCTCATAGCGCGCCGGGCCCTTCGTGTCGGCTCGCGTGACGCTGCACCGCCCTGGCGAACGCGTCGCCACGCTCCCCGTAGCTGGCGAACATATCCATCGACGCCGCCGCAGGTGCGAGCAGGACCACGTCACCGGGCTGTGCCAGGTCGCCGGCATGAGCCACCACGAGATCCATGACTCCAGTGTCCGTGTCGGGCACGTCGACCACGGGGACATCTGGCGCGTGTCGCATCATGGCCGTTGCGATCTGCCGACGGTCGGCCCCGATCAGAATGACACCGCGAAGGCGGTGGGCCACGGACTGGACCAGCGCTTCGACATCAGCGCCCTTGAGCAGCCCCCCGGCGATCCACACGACGTGCTCGAACGCCGCCAGAGAGGCGCCGGCCGCGTGGGGGTTGGTCGCCTTGGAGTCGTCGATGAAGCGCACGCCGTCGACCGTGGCGACGTCGGCGATCCGGTGCGGGTCGGGGACGAAGGCGCGCAAGCCGTCGCGAACCGACAGCGGACCCACACCGTAGGCACGCGCCAGTGCCGCGGCCGCGAGGGCATTGGCCACATTGTGCGGGGCCACGGAGGGCGAGTCTCCCTGAAGGTCTGCCAGCGTGGCCAGCTCCGCGGCTGAGGTCTTGCGCTGCTCGACAAACGCCCGGTCGGCCAGCATGTTGTCGACCATGCCCAGCATGGACGGGCCAGGAAGCCCGAGGGTGAAACCGATAGCGCGACAGCCCTCCACGACATCGGCATCCATGACCATCTGCTCCGTAGCCGGGTCCTGCACGTTGTAGACGCAGGCGATCCTGGTGCCCGTGTACACCTTTGCCTTGGCCAGGCGGTACTCCTCCAGTGATCCATGCCAGTCGACATGGTCGGGAGCGAAGTTGAGACACACTGACGCCACAGGGGCCACCGACCGCTGCCAGTGCAGCTGGAAGCTGGACAGCTCGACGGCCAGGACGTCATACGGGTCGGGGTGCAGAACGGCCTCGAGCAGCGGCGTGCCCACGTTCCCGGCACTCGTCGCGCGGAGCCCGGCCGCGCGCAGGATACAAGCGAGCATCTTGACGGTCGTCGTCTTGCCATTGGTGCCGGTGATCGTGATCCAGGGGGCAGCACCGGACTCGGCACGCATCCGCCACGCGAGCTCGACCTCACCCCAGACCGGGATACCGGCTGCGGCCGCAGCGAGCAGCAGGGGGTGGTCAGGGCGAAAACCAGGTGAGGTCACCACGAGCTCCGTGCCCTCGGGCACGTCGACCAGGTGCTCCGGCCCCAGCCGCGCGTCAACATCCAGGATCTCCAGGATCCGCGCTCGTTCCTGGATGGCGGATGTGGCGTCGGCACTCACGGCGGTGACGATGGCACCGCGCTCCGAGAGCGCGTCGGCCGCAGCGAAGCCGCTGACCCCGAGGCCGGCGACCAGAATGCGCAGACCTGACCAGTCGGCGTCCCGATGGGTGAGGTGACGCAGCCCCTGGCGGGGTTCGTAGTCCGGGTCCAGACCTTCAGAGCTCTTCACTTTCCGCCCACCCTGACCCGACAACCCTCTCTCATCACTTTCCGCTCACCCTGACCCGACAACCCACTCTGCATAGAAGACACCCAGCCCCAACGCGACGAACAACCCGGCAATGATCCAGAACCTGATGACAATGGTTATCTCGTCCCAGCCCGCGAGCTCGAAGTGGTGCTGCAGGGGGGCCATCCTGAACACCCGCTTGCCTGTCATCTTGAAGGAACCGACCTGGATGATCACGGACAGCGTGATGATGACGAACAGACCGCCCAGAATGACCACGAGCAGCTCGGTGCGGGTGGTGATGGCCAGACCGGCCATGGCACCGCCCAGGGCCAGCGACCCCGTGTCTCCCATGAAGATCTTGGCTGGAGAGGCGTTCCACCACAGGAAACCGAAGCAGGACCCCATGAGAGCGGCGGCAACCACGGCCAGGTCATGGGGGTCGCGGACCTCGTAGCAGTTGACGCCCGGGTTGAACTGGCAGTTCTGGTTGAACTGCCAGATGGCGATCAGGACGTAGGAGCCGAACACCATCACGCTGGTGCCGGTGGCCAGCCCGTCCAGGCCGTCGGTGAGATTCACGCCGTTGCTGGTGCCGGCGATCATCAGGTTGGCCCAGAGCACGAACAGGATCACTCCGAGCCCGGTGCCTGCGAAGGCGAAGTTGATGTTCGTGTCGCGTACGAAGGACACGAACGGCACCGCGGCAGTACGGAACCGGTTGTTGGGGAACTGCAGAGCCAGGAAGGCGAAGATCACCGCCACCAGAGTCTGTCCGGCAAGCTTCTGCTTGGTACGCAGCCCCAGACTGCGTTGCTTGGAGATCTTGATGTAGTCGTCGAGGAAGCCGACGACTCCCAGGCCCGTCATCAGGAAGAGCACCAGGATCCCGCTGGTGGTCAGCTGCGTCAGGGTGGCCAGGTGAGCGCCGCCATAGGCCAGGAGCGAGGCCCCGATGATGAGCGCGCCTCCCATGGTGGGGGTTCCACGCTTGGTGTGGTGTGAGGTCGGTCCGTCGTCGCGGATGAACTGGCCATAGCTCCGGCCGACCAGGAACTTGATGAACAAGGGGGTCCCGAGCAACGACACCACGAGCGAGATCAGCCCGGCGATCAGGACAGCCTTCACGAAGGCACCTGTGATCCGGTGTCCGCAACCAGGCGATCCCCGAGCCACCGCAGCCCCGCATCACGGCTGGACTTGACCAGGACGATGTCACCAGGGGCAAGGTGTCGCACGAGCAGCTGATAGGCCGCCTCGGTGTCCGGGACGACCCAGGTCGACTCCCCGCCCGAGCCGCCGGAACCCTTCCCTCCGGCGCCATGGTGGATGGGCTGGGCCCCCTGGCCCACGGCGACGATGCGCGAGATGCCTAGGCGCCTGGCGAGTCGTCCCACGGCGTCGTGCTCGCCTGCAGAGTCTGGCCCCAGCTCAAGCATCTCGCCGAGCACAGCCCAGGTCCGCCGGCCGTGACCCATGGCGGCCAGCGCCTGGAGTGCTGCACGCATCGAGTCCGGGTTGGCGTTGTAGGCGTCATTGACGATGGTGACGCCATCGGCCCGCTCGTGGACCTCCATCCGCCACCGGCTGAGCGGACGTGCATCCCCCAGTGCGTCGGCGACCTCGCCCAGCGGCATGCCGACTGCCAGGGCGACGGCCGCGACGGCCAAAGCGTTGCCCACGTGATGCTCTCCGTGGAACCCGAGGACGACTGGCGCCGTGCCCTGGTCGCTGACCAGCGTGAAGGACGCACGGCCCTGCGCGTCGAGCGTGACGTCTGCCGCCCGCACGCTCGCCTGGGCCGACTCGCCCACCGCTATGACCTGGGCCCGGGTCTGGCTCGCCATACCCCAAACGGCCGGGTCGTCCGCGTTGAGGACGGCGAACCCCGTTGCCGGCAGGGCCTGAACAAGCTCGGCCTTGGCTCTCGCGATGGCTTCACGCGACCCGAACTCGCCCACGTGGGCGGTCCCGACGTTGAGGACGACCCCGATCCGGGGCGGCGCTATCCGGGTCAGGTACTCGATGTGGCCGATCCCCCTGGAGCCCATCTCGAGCACCAGGTAGGCCGTGGTGGGAGTGATCCGGCAGACAGTGAGCGGGACACCGACCTCGGAGTTGAGTGAGCCGACGTTGGCCACGGTCTCGCCGTGTCGCTGCAGCACCGACCACAACAGGTCCTTGGTGGTGGTCTTGCCCGAGGACCCCGTGACGCCGATGACAACAACCCCTGTATTGCGTTCGACCAGGGCATGGGCAAGGAGGACGAAGGCCGCCTGAACATCCTGGACGACGACCGACGGGAGGTCAGGGACCGGTCGGGAGGTGAGCGCGGCAACGGCACCCTGGGAGCGAGCGGCCGCGACGAAGTCGTGGCCGTCAAGGTCCTCACCGATGCGCGCGATGTAGAGGCTGCCCGGAGCGGCTTCACGCGAGTCGGTGACAACGGGTCCGTCGACCAGGGGGTCCGCACCCGTCGCATCGGCGGCGTCGAGAGCGTCAAAGACCTGACCGCCGGTGATCCGGGCGATCTCACTGAGCCTGAGGGCAATCACCGGTGCCCGCCGCTGACATCGTCATTCACGGGGTTGCCGAGATGGGCCTCCACCAAGGCTGCCCTCAAATGCACTCGATCGTCGAAGGGGTGAACCACGCCGGCAATCTCCTGTCCGCTCTCGTGGCCCTTGCCAAGGACCACGACGGTGTCGCCCACGCCTGCACCGGCGACCGCTTCGCGAATGGCGGCGGCGCGGTCCCCGATCTCGCGGACTCGTGCCGGGCTCGACGGGCCGGGTCGCTCCAAGGCCAACGCCCCGCCCAGGACCGCCGCGCGGACTGTCGCCGGATCCTCGGACCGGGGGTTGTCATCGGTGACGATGACGAGGTCGGCGTTCGCCGCCGCTGCCGCGCCCATCGCCGCTCGCTTGCCGGCATCCCGGTCGCCACCGGCGCCCAGAACCACGACCAGCGACCCGGGCGTGTTGTGTCGCAGGGCGTTCAGGGCTGCGGCCACGGCGCTGGGGGTGTGGGCGAAGTCGACGACAGCCCGTGGCAACCGGCTCTGCGCGGCGTCCGGTATCTCTGTCACCACGACCCGCTCCATCCGGCCCGGCACATGGGGGTCGCAGGCCAGGGCGGTCTCGATGGAGTCAACCGGGTGGCCCGCAGCCAGGAGCACCAAAGCAGCCACTCCGGTGTTGACCCGGTTGAAGTCTCCCGGCAGGGCCGAGCGCAGTGCAAGCCGCTGACCGTCACCCACGAGCTCGAAGTCGGACTCGTCCGGCCCGGTTGCCCGGATCTGCCAGTCGGCTGCATCGCCGCGGCGCGACGAGATCGTCATCACGGGCACACCGGACTCCCGGGCAAGTCGCCGGCCCCATTCGTCGTCCACGCACACCACAGCGCGAACAGCTCGTTCCGGGGTGAACAGCGTCGCTTTCGCCAGGAAGTAGTCCTCCATCGATCCGTGGAAGTCAAGATGGTCCTGCGACAGGTTGGTGAAGGCTGCCACGTCATAGCGAACCCCGTCGACGCGATGCAGGGCCAGCGCATGGCTGGAGACCTCCATCGTGCACGTCTGCACGCCGCTCTCCAGCATCACCGCGAAGAGAGCATGCAGGTCCGAGGACTCGGGCGTGGTTCGGACGCTCTTGATGCGCCGATCCCCGATACGTGTCTCGACCGTGCCGATCAGCCCCGTCACCTGCCCCAGGGCGCGCAACGCCGAGTCCAGCAGGTAGGCGGTCGTCGTCTTGCCGTTGGTGCCGGTGATCCCCAGCATGGTCAGCGACTGGCTGGCCCGACCGTAGATCACGGCGGAGGCGGCACCCAGGACAGCCCGGGGCTCCGGAACGACGAGAACCGGAACGGTGATCTCCTGGAGAGCCAGCAGTGCTGCTCCGGCCGGGTCGGTCAGCACGGCAACCGCACCAAGACCGACGGCTGCGCCCACGAAGCGGGCACCATGCACGTTCGCTCCGGGAAGGGCAGCATAAAGATCTCCGGGCAGGACGGCGCGCGAGTCCAGTGTCACCCCGGTCACGACCACGCGAGAGTCAAGGACTCCGCCCGGGGGTTGCGAGACACCGGCACACTCGGCCACGGACCGAAGGCTGACAGCATGCGGGGAAAGGGGACGCGGATTCGCGTTCACGGAAGGACCACGGGCGTGACTTTACCGGGCGGAGGTGGGGGGTTGGGGACTCGACTGAGTCTGCAGTGCCGATACTGGCTTGTCCGCAGATGTCGGCCCGTCCTGGATCTTGAGCTTCATGGCGGGCGGAGGGGTGCCGGTCGGGGGAATCCCGAACTCCTGTAGCGCATAGGTCATCACGTCCTTGAAAACCGGTGCTGCAGTCGACCCGCCGAAGTAGCCACGGGTCGGGTTCTGCAGGATCACCGCCACCACGAACGCAGGCTTGTCGGCCGGGGCAAAACCGATGAAGGACGCGGTGTAGCCGGAGTAGCGACCATTGGCGCCAACCCGGGCAGCCGTCCCTGTCTTGCCCGCGACACGGTAGCCCGGGATCGTCGCCTTCACGGCTGTTCCGTTGTCGCTGACGACGAACTCGAGCATCTGGCTGAGGGTCGAGGCGGTCGGCGTGGAAATCACCCGCGCCGGGGTGGTGGGCGGTGCCGGTGTCGAGGTGCCGTCAGCGTTCTGGGTGCTGGCCACCAGGCTCGGAGGCACTCGCACTCCCCCATTGGCGATGGTCTGAAAGACACCGGCGGCCTGGATGGCGTTGACGGACAGTCCCTGGCCGTACATGACGGTGTACCGCTGGGAACCGCTCCAGTCCGCTGCCTTGGCGAAGATGCCAGGCGTCTCGCCCGGGAAGTGGACTCCCGACGGCTGACCAACCCCGAAGCTGCGGAAGTACTTCTCGAGGGTGGCCGGTGGGACCTTCTCACCGACCATCATCGTGCCGATGTTGCTCGACTGCGCGATCACGCCGGCGAAGGTCAGCTTCTCCACATCGTGATCGTGGGAGTCCCGGAACGACTGGCCGGCCCGGGACAGCCTGTTGGGGACCACCACGGGTGTGGCCGGCGTCGCCGCGCCTTCCTGCAGGGCTGCCGCCGCCGTCATGACCTTGGCAATGGAGCCGGGTTCAAACGCCTCCCCGAAGGCCTTGTTGTTGAGGTCGCCGGAGGCCGTGGCGATGTTGTTCGGGTCGAAGGTCGGATAGGACGCGACAGCCGCCAGCTGACCGGTCTTGACATTCATGACCACGACGGTCCCTGACAGCGCCCGGGTCTCGGTGACCTTCTGGGCAATCGCGTTCTGTGCGAACCACTGCAGATCGCTGTCGATCGTCAGCCGGACGTCACGGCCCGGGACCGCCGGGGTGATCTGCTGCTCACCCGTCGTGATCGTCCGGCCATCCCTGGACTGCTCGTAGGACGACTCGCCCGGCTTGCCCTGCAGCTGCTTGTTGAGCAGGAGCTCGAGCCCGCCACCAGCCGAACCGTCGCCGCCCACCCAGCCCACCAGAGAGGCGGCCGCGGATGCGATCGGGTAGGAACGGGTAGATGTCGGCTCGCTGTAGATCCCCGGAATCCCCAGGGCCCGGATCTTGCCCCAGTCCGACGTCGACACGTCCTTGGCGACATACACAAATTTTCGAGAGCCTGTCAGTGTCGCCGACAGCTCGCCCTCGGACCTGCCCAGGATCGCGGCGAGGTCGGCAGCCGCGCCTGCGACGCCCAGCCTGACGCCGACTCCTTTGACCTTCTTCCGGTATGTCGTCACGGCGCTCTGGTCCGCCGTCACGTCACGACGTTCGACGCTGGTGGCAAGCACCACACCGTTGGACGAGGTGATGTCGCCACGAAGTGCCGGCACCGCCACGTTGCTCAGACGGCTCTTGAGGGCTGCACTTGCCACGGCCGAGGAGTCGAGACCCTGCAACCGGAAGAGCTGAGCGCCGAAGAGGCTGAGGATGAAGAGGCAGGTCAGCAGCAGCAGACGGACGCGCCGTGCAGGATGAACCCCGATTCGGGCTTGTCGCAACGGCCCCGACCCGGGTCGAGCACCGTCGCCCGCTCTCCGGGACGCTGAGGCCTTGCGGGGCGCCCTCCTGCCGGATGCCGGCTGGCGCGGTGCCGGCATCCGGTTGGATGACGGGTTGCTGGATGAAGGCCTGCGGCGTGCCGGCCTGCGAGTCCGGGGTTGGCCCGATCCACCCGGACTACGGCCGCTGGGCTGCTTCACACGTCACCTCCTTGCGGGCTTGACCGCCGTCGCTCCAGCCGGTGCCGGCTTGGCATGCCTGGCTCCCGTCAGAGCTGGTGCAGCCTTCGCCTTCTTGGCTGCTGCCGGGGCCGGGGCTGGAGCAGTCAGACCCCCGCTGAGTCCGGGCTGGGCGGATGCCTGCTGCGCAACACCGATGACCTTGCCGTCGGAGAGCCGAAGGAAGGCAGCGGACTGTGCTGGCACCATCCCCATGCTGAAGGCCCTCTTCGCGAGGTTGGCCGGGGACTTCGACGCATCCAGGGACTGGCTGAGAGCGACCTTGGCATCGGTCAGCTGATCGGAGGTGGTCCGCAGATCATGCAGAGTGAAGGAGCCCTGGGCAAGCGCCGTGTTGAGCAGGAGGAGTCCGATCAGTCCGGTGGCCAGCAGGGTCGCGCAGATGACGACGAGCGCGGCGCCGCCACGATGAAGTGGTGCCCCGCTGACCACCCGGAGTCTGGGTGCCTGGCTGGTCGGCCGGTTCAGGGACCGCGCGCCGACTCGCGCTGCGGAAGTCATCTGGCTCATGCGATATGTCCTTTCGTGACCCGGGTACGTTCGGCTGCCCGCAGACGGGCCGATGCTGCACGTGGATTGGTAGCGACTTCTGCGGGAGCCGGCTCCTCGGCTCCGCGGGTGAGCAGACGCAGGTAGGGGGCGAGCTCAGGAAGCTCGACCGGCAGGCCAACCGGGGTGCCGCTGTGGGCACCGGCGGACAGCGTCTGTTTGGCGAGGCGGTCCTCGAGCGAGTGGTAGCTCAGGACGGCGATACGGCCGCCCAGGGCAAGTGCGTCCACGGCTGCCGGAAGCGCGGCCCGCAGCGAGTCGAGCTCACCGTTGACCTCGATCCGCAAAGCCTGGAAGGTGCGCTTGGCGGGGTGCCCGCCGCTCTTCTGCGACGCAGCGGGGACGGCCGAACGGAGGAGCTCCACGAGCCGCGCCGAGCTGGTGAAGGGTTGCCGGGCACGCTCACGCACGATGGCCGAGGCGACGCGCTTGGCGAACCGCTCCTCGCCGTACTCGCGCAGGATGCGCTCGAGATCGGCCTGGTCATAGGTATTGAGGACCTGCGCTGCGGTGATCCCGCTCTCCTGGTCCATCCTCATGTCCAGGGGGGCGTCGTGCCGGTAGGCGAACCCGCGCTCATGCTCGTCCAGCTGCAACGAGGACACACCGAGGTCGAGCAGCACCGCGGACACCGAAGCCGGTGCAGGGGGCCCAGAAAGGCCGAGGTCGCCAAGGACCTGCGGCAGCTCGTCATACACCGCATGCACGGGTGTGAACCGCTCCCCGAACCGAGCCAGCCGTTCACCGGCCAGGCTGAGGGCCTCGTGGTCGCGGTCGATGCCCACGACGCGGGCAGCCGGGCAGGCCTCAAGGATCGACTCGCTGTGGCCACCCATCCCCACCGTGGCGTCCACCATGACCGCGCCGGGCTCTTGCAGGGCGGGCGAGAGAAGCTCGACGATACGATCGCGCAGCACAGGGACGTGGAGGTCCTTGGCCGTCCGGCGAGCATTCATCGACTTGTCTCTTCTCTCGTGTCTGGAAGGGTCCTTCGTGCTTCTGGGTCATTGGTCCCTGGGTTCAGGTCTCCAACCGCTTCAACTGGTGCGGCCCGACAACGGGGAAGTGAGGTCGGGACGCGAAGCGGGTGGAGACCTGACCTCAGGGCTCGGCTGCTCGCCGCTGCGCGAGTTATAGGAGTCCGGGAATCACCTCCTCCGCCTGGTCGGAATACGCTTGCTCGGTGCTCGCGAGATAGGTGTTCCACGCGATCGTGTCCCACAGCTCGACGTGCGACCAGGCGCCGATGACGGTGCAGTCCCGGGTCAGTCCGGCATACAGGCGCAGCGTCGGCGGGACCGTCACCCTGCCCTGTTTGTCAGGGGTCTCGTCCGAGGCGCCGGACAGGAACACGCGCACATAGTCGCGAGCGGCCTTGCTCGTCATAGGAGCATCACGCATGGCCTCGGCCCGTCGGACGAACTCGTCGACCGGGAAGACATAGAGGCAGCGCTCCTGACCCCGGGTGATCACCAGGCCACCGGCCAGACGGTCACGAAACTTGGCGGGCAGGATGAGACGACCCTTGTCGTCGAGTCGGGGGGTGTGCGTACCAAGAAACACAACGCCCTCCCTCCCCGTGATGACCCGCTTCGGGTCACTGATAGCCGTTGGATCTCCACCACGCTCCACGCTACTCCACTTCGCCCCACAATCTGGTCAGAATCAACAAAAATAGCCGTTTGGCCATCTTGTTGGCCCAAGGTCGACTGCGTGAGGCGAGCGTGGACCGCGAGTCCCGAGAGGGGTCTGTGCGGATGCACCGGTGACGGATGGAGCGAAGTGGGGCAAGATCGTGGCAAGACAGGGAGGCACTGTGAATGCGATCGGCCCCCTGCACGAGGGACTCGTGCAAGATCAGGTCATGCGGGACCCCGGAGCTGACCAGGCCGGGCTCGAGCTGGTGACCGACGTGACGACGAGGATGCGCCTGGCCATGGCGACCGTCATCGAGGGAAAGTCCGACGTGATCAACACGGCGATCACCGTCCTGCTGGCCGAAGGACATCTTTTGATCGAGGACGTCCCCGGCGTCGGAAAGACCATGTTGGCCAAGGCCTTGGCCAAATCCATCGACTGCTCGGTGCGCCGGGTGCAGTTCACCCCTGACCTGCTGCCCAGCGACATCACCGGTGTCAGCGTCTTCAACCAGGACGTGCGCGACTTCGAGTTCCGGCCGGG
>Ga0066789_10000517_pt1 | contig 15586 bp, 15 predicted proteins | sample OrgsoiDNA2013049_FD_70960 | JGI IMG/M metagenome (GOLD analysis project Ga0066789, IMG submission 70960) | Permafrost soil microbial communities from the Arctic, to analyse light accelerated degradation of dissolved organic matter (DOM) -... | ecosystem: Environmental > Terrestrial > Soil >...
TTGGGCAGACTATTGATCGAGGAAGCGAACCCATCACGCATGCCGACTTGAATTGCCGCGGAAACGCTTTCGCCCACATAAATTTCACGCTTCGGCACTTCGAAGCGTACGAAGGCGGAGCCGTCGGGCGTCAGGCGAATGCCATTGGCTTCGGAGCCGCCGGGAATGAGTGATTTGAGCCCCGGCGCAAACGGATTGTTGGGAGAAAGCGAAGGGGCCGCGCCGCTGCCCGGAGTCACACGCAGCACGAGGGGAGGAGATCTCGGGGTAGGGCCAGGGATGGTGAACACACCGGCTTCGTCCGGTGTGACCCGGATGATGGTCGACGTCGACGAGATCGTCACACCGTTGATGATTTCGATCCGCCGAGACTGGCCGACGAGGCGAAATTCCAGCCCGGGAACCACCGGAAGCGGTACCGACAGGGCGCCGGTGCCCGAAGTCATGACGGTGAGCTGCGCCGATTCGCCCAGAGAGATCTGCGGCGGCTCGATCGTCGCGTCCACCGAGACAGCCGCGGACGATACCGCTGCCATGCCGTTCTTTGTCGTGGCCGTGGATAGCGCCGCAAGCAAGGCGAATATCGCAGCCACTGCGTGAATCCGTCGATGAAAACGCCTTCTCACTCACCAATCCTTGAGCGGTTTATCGGGCGGCGATTCGGTTTCTTGCCGCGCGAACGGCACGCCCTGCGCGCGGCGCTCATCCCCTTTCTGCGAATCGAGCAATTCGCGCGCTTCCTCCTGGGTCATCCGACCCGGCACTCGCGGAGTATCGGCCTGATCGGTGCCCGCGCTTCCCGACGCGGATTTCGGCTGATCGTCACCGGGCTTGGGTTGGTCGGCGTCCGGCGGCGGCTGCGGGGGCTGCTGCTGTTGCTGCGGCGATTGTTGACCGGGCGGCGGCTGCTGGGACTGCTGTTGCTGCTGCGGCGGCGGTTGCGCGGGCGGCGGCTGTGGCGGCGGCGGCGGTTGCTGCTGCCCTGGTTGTGGCGGCTGCTGCTGTTGCGGCGGTTGCCCCGCGTTCGGCGGAGCGCCGGAGTTCGGCGGCTGCCCGGAATTCTGCGATGACTTTTGTTGCTGATTCTGCTGATTCTGCTGATTCTGCTGGTTTTGGGGTGAATTCTGCTTGCGCTGCAGTTCGTCGATCTTGCGCTTCACGAAGTCGCGATTGAATTTGCTGTCGGCGTCGTCGGCACGCATTTGTAGAGCCGTGTCGTACGCCTTCACCGCCTCGGTCCACGTCTCGAGCGTTTGCTGGGGGGAGCTCTGTTCGGTCCCCTGCCCGCTGCGGTACAGCGTGTTGCCGAGGTTGTAATAAGCGTCCTCTTGCTCCGCCAGCCGCCCCGCGTCGCCGGAGGGCACGCGGCTGATCGACTGTTGAAACGCTTTTGCCGCCTGCGGGTACTGTCCGGCCTTGTACGCGGCCGTTCCCGCGTTGAAAGCGAGCACCGGTCTTTTGGGGTCGCGCTCGGCAGCGGCCGCATACTCCTTCGCCGCGGTGACGAAATCGCCTTTCTTGTACGCATCCTCGGCGCTCGCCGAGGATGCGCGCAGGGGCGCGGCCGGCAAGAGCAGCACCAGCAAGATCAACCACGGCACCGCGGCCGCATCGAGCGAGGATCGCATCCCGGGCAGTGGGGCTCGGGCGCGAGAGCGGCGCCGGGTGCCGATGAGCAGACTGCTCAACAGCGATCCTAAGGCCGCGGAGAGCGGCCACTGGTAGCGCTGCGTATAGACCTTTTGCTGCCGCGACGCGAGATCGTGCTTGAGCATGGGGCCCAAGGCGGTCTGGTATAGGAATTCGAATCCCTGTCCCCGGGCGCCGAGCGGAGCATAGAGCCCGCCCGTAGCGGCGGCAATCGCCTTGAGCGCGGGCTCGTCGAGCCGGGATCTGACGAAGGCGCCCGATTCGTCCTTGACGTACCCGCCGCGCTGGTCTGCCGAAACCGGCACGAGATCGCCCTGCGGTGTGCCCACGCCGATGGCGTAGATCTTCAATCCGTCCTGATGCGCAGCGGCCTGGGCGGCGGCCAATGCATCGCCTTCCAGATCCTCGCCGTCGGTGACCAGGATCAAGATCTTGTCGCTGCCCGGACGCCGCCGCAGCGCGGCCTGCGCCTCGCGAATGGCGCTCGCGATGTTGGTGCCGCCGCGAGGGATGGTGCCGGTGTCGATGGCGTTCAACGACTCGTGAAACGCGCCATAGTCGAGGGTGATGGGGCAGGCCAGGAACGCGTTGCCCGCGAAGGCCACGAGCCCCACCGCGTCTCCGTCCAACGTCTTGGTGAAATCGTCGATGGCCAGTTTGGCGCGCGTCAGCCGATCCGGTTTTACATCCGGCGTCGACATGCTGCGCGAGGTATCGAGGGCAAAAACGATCTCGTTGCCGCGCCGGCTGATCAGTTCCCAGCGATACCCCACCAGAGGTCCCGCGAGCGCAACGAACAGCAGCGCCACTGACGTGAGCAGCAGCAGCCGCTGAGCGCGGCGCCGGCCGATCGACACCGACTGCGTGAGCTGCGCGCGCAGATGGGTGGAGACGAATCGCGCCAGTGCAGCGTGCTGGCGCGCATCGTAGCGGCGCCACATCCAAAGCAGGCAGAGACAGACGATCACCCCCGCCGGCAGCCATTCAGCATGGCTGAAGCTCACGGCAGCCTCCGGAAGCGGGAGTGCTGCAAGACAACGCCCAATCCCAGGAAGGCGACGCAGGGGATCAACGCCCAGGAATACAATTCATCGTAGTGTTCGAATTTCTGCACGGTCACCGCGGTCTTTTCCAGGCGGTTGATCTGCCCGTAGATCTTGTGCAAGGAAGCGGTGTCCGTGGCGCGGTAGAAAGTGCCGCCGGTCTCGCGGGCAACGGCCTCGAGCGTCTTCTCATCGACGTCCACCTTGTCCATGACCAAGCGTGTATTGCCGGCCTGGTCCTTCATGGGGATGGGCGCCATGCCGCGCACGCCGACGCCGATGGTGTAGATCTTGACGCCTAGCGCCCTGGCCGCTTCGGCCGCGGCGAAAGGCGATATTTTCCCGGTGTTATTCATGCCGTCCGTGAGCAAAATCATCACCTTCGATTTGGCATTGGTCGTACGCAGACGATTGACGCTCGCGGCGATCGCTGAACCGATGGCGGTGCCGTCGTCGTTGCCCACCGCGGTGCTCACGCGGTCCAGATTCTGCTGCAGCCAATCGTGATCGAGAGTGAGCGGGCTGACGAGGTATGGCGCGGCCGCGAATGCGATGAGTCCGATCCGGTCGTCGGGCCGCTCGTCGATGAATTTGGACACCACGGACTTGACCACCTCGATGCGGTTGACGCGGCGGCCATCCACCAGAAAATCGAGCGCCTGCATCGAACCGGAAACGTCGAGTCCGAGCACGATGTCGATGCCGTTGGCGGTGACCTCGGTGCGGCTGTGGCCGCGCTGCGGGCGGGCGAGCCCGACGATCATGAGCGCCGCGGCGAGCAGCGGCAGCAGCCACACCCATCCGCCCAACCGGGCGCGGCTGCGGCGGGCCACCTCGCGGGCGAGGCCCACGTCCGAGAATTCAATGGCGGCCACCGGTCCGCGCCGCCCGCGCAACAGCATCACCACGGGCAGCAACGCCAGAAGCCACAGCCACTCAGGTTGCAGGAAGCGAATCATGCGCCTCCCGTGGGTGTCGCCGATGGCCCACCCGGGGAGGTGCCGACAATGAAACTGCGCGCGCTCTGATACAGCGATTCCATGTTGGCGGCCGACAAGGACATGCCGGCGAACTTGGCAAGGTCGCATTGACGCAGGAACTCAGCCAGCAGCGAGCGATGCAGCGACAGCGGCGAATTCTCCGTTGCGAGAATATCGTGCAAAAATTCTTCCGTGGTCCGATGCGTGGCCGTCACCTTGAATCCCGCCTCGATGTAGCGGCGCACGGTGTCCGAGATCGCAGAGGAAAATTCGCGCACGCTCGCCGGGTGCATGAGCGTGCGCAGTTCCTCGAGGCTCTGCAGTGCGATCTCGAAGTACTGCAGCGCACGCGACGGCCGGTGGCGTCTGCGGCGCCACACGGCATAGCCTACCGCCGCCAGCAGTGCGCCGCCTGCCAACAACTCGAGTACCAGCCCCAATGGGAACAGGGCTTTAGGGCCGCGGATTTCGCGGATATCCTCGGCGGGGGCGCTCTCCGCGGGCGCTGCCTTGGCGATAGGCAGCCCGGCCGACATTGCCGCGATGAGCCCAGCCGCTGCCGCGGCGCACACCGTGGATGCGCGTCTGCTCATGCTGGCGGGCTCATACGCGCCGGCGCTCGCGGGTTTTGAAGAACCGTTGCAGGGCGGCCATGTAGGGCGCATCGGTTTTGAGTTCCAATGTGTCGACGCCTTCGGAACGAAAATCGCTGACCATGCGTTTTGACCGCTGCAACGCCAACTCGTTGAAGCGTCTGCGGACGGCGGCGTCGGCGGTGTCGAGTTCGATGATTTCGCCGGATTCCGCGTCTTCCAGCGCGAGCACGCCGACGTTGGGGAGTTCCTTCTCGCGCGGATCCGCGACTTGCACGGCGATGAGATCGTGCCGCCGGTTGGTCTGGCGCATGGCGCGGCGCAGTTCGGCGCGCATGGCCGCCGGATCGCCGGGCGATTGGAAATCGGATATGAGAAACACGATGGCGCGCCGATGCAGCACGTGATTGGCGACGTCGAGCGCCTTCACCGTGTCGGTGCCCCGACCCTCGGGGGTGTGGTAGAGGATATCGCGCACGACGCGCAGCACGTGGCGCCGGCCTTTCTTGGGCGGCAGGTAGCGTTCGACGCGATCGGTGTATAGCAGCAGTCCGACCTTGTCGCTGTTGCGGATCGCGGAAAACGCCAGCAGGCTCGCAAGCTCGGCGGCCAGATCGCGTTTGCTTAAAGTCGCCGATCCGAAATTTCCCGACGCGCTGATGTCCACCAATAACAGGATGGTGAGTTCGCGCTCTTCGGTGAATTTCTTGACGAAGGGCCGGCCGGCGCGTGCGGTGACATTCCAGTCGATGGTCCGTACTTCATCGCCGGGGCAGTATTCGCGCACCTCGTCGAAGTCCATGCCGCGGCCCTTGAACACCGAATGGTATTCGCCGGCAAGGCTGTCGTTGACCATGCGGCGCGTGCGGATTTCCAATTGCCGCATGCCGCTCATGATGGCTTTCGTGGATTTGGTGGTGTCCGCCGGCATGCGATCAGGGCACGGGGAGAGCGTCGAGGATTTTGCGAATCACGTCCTCGGAGCTGACGTTTTCGGCCTCGGCTTCGTAAGTCACGGATACACGGTGGCGCAGCACATCCATGGCGATCGTCTTGACGTCCTGCGGCGTGACGTAGTGGCGGCCATTCAGAAAAGCGGTGGCGCGCGCAGCGAGCGTCAAGTTGATCGTCGCCCGCGGCGAAGCGCCGGTCTGGATATACCCTTCGATGTTCAGGGCCTTTGCGACCGGCGGCCGCGTGGCGAGCACGAGGTCCACGATGTAGTTCCTGATCTTGTCGTCCACGTACAGCGAGTTGACGACATGGCGGGCGTTCAGGATCTGTTGGGCAGTTACGACGGGACGCACAGTTACGCCGGGCGCCGACGTCGCCATCGCGTCCAAGATGGCGCGCTCTTCGTTACGGCTCGGGTAGGTGACCACTACCTTCATCATGAATCGGTCGATCTGCGCTTCCGGCAGCGGGTAGGTGCCTTCTTGCTCCAGCGGGTTCTGCGTCGCCAGCACCAGAAACGGATTCGGCAGGGGATAGGTCTCATCACCGATGGTCACCTGGCGTTCCTGCATCGCCTCGAGCAGCGCGCTCTGCACTTTCGCCGGCGCGCGGTTGATTTCATCCGCCAAAATGAGATTGCTGAAAATCGGCCCATGCTTGGTGCGGAACGCGCCATCCTGAGGGTTGTAGATCATGGTGCCGACGATGTCGGCCGGCAGCATGTCCGGCGTGAATTGCAGGCGCTTGAAGCGCACCGCGATGCCGCTGGCCAAGGTTTTGAGCGCCAGAGTCTTGGCCAAGCCGGGCACGCCCTCCAACAGGACATGACCGTTGGTCAGGAGCGCGACCAACAACCGGTCCAGCAAATGCTTCTGCCCCACGATGACGCGCGCGATCTCTGTCTGCAGGGGCGCGACCCAGGTCGAGTTTTCCAGCACCGTCTCGCGCCCGGCCCGCATGGCCGCATCGGAGTCGACCGGCGTCGGGCGCGGGTCCTGGAACGCCGCAGGTGTTTGATTCATCAGTTCAATCCTTTGTGACCGATTTACGGGTCCGGGAAGGCCGGACGAATCCCTTGGAACTTCCAGGTCAGCGGAGGTTCCCTTGCGCGGGCGGCGGGCGCAACCGCGAGTGAGCCTAAGATTTTACATAGCGCCGAGACTTTTTGCGGCATCCCGGTTCGGGTTGATCAGATATTTCTTGCCGGTCGCGGTTTTGCTGTAAACCGCGATGCTTTTGAGGTCCAGCGCGTCAACCAGCGACACCTCGCCGGCATAGCTGCTTGCGAAGGTGGTTTTCAGTTCCGCGGCAACGCGCTCCTTGAGCCTCTGTGTGCCGGCCATCCCAAGCTTTTGCAGGAAGGGGGTGACCAACCATCCGCCGACTCCCCATGCCATGCCGAAATTGCGGTTGAGCTCGATCGGCCCCGGCCCCAGAGCCCCGTAGACATAGACCTGCTTGTGGACCGGGGAGCCGTAGCGGCTGTATTGCGTGGCCTTTCTCAACAGGGCAGCCTCCATGCACATCAGAATCTGGCCGGCGAGTTTGCCGCCGCCAATGGCGTCGAAGGCGATGGTCGCGCCGCTCACGGCCAATGCCTCGATGAGATCGTGCACGAAGGTGGGTGAACTCGAATCGCATACGTGAACGGCTCCCATCGCCCGCAAGAGATCGCCTTGGCTTTGATTGCGGACGATGTTCACCAGGGCAATCCGATCCTTGATGCAAATCCGATTGAGCATTTGCCCCAGGTTGGACGCGGCCGCGGTGTGCACCAATGCCGTGTGGCCTTCGCTGCGCATGGTCTCTACCATGCCAAGCGCGGTGAGCGGGTTGACGAATGACGAAGCGCCATCGGCCGGCGTTGCGCCGGCGGGCAGTACCAGACACTGCTCGTGCGGAACGCAGCGATATTGCGAATACATCGCGCCGCCGAGCGCGGCCACCGCCTTGCCAAGGAGAGCCTGCGCCGCCGCCGATGACCCCGCTTCGACGACGACTCCCGCGCCCTCGTTGCCGATCGGCATGGACACATCGAAGCGGGCCGCCATGCTCTTGAGTACGGCGTCCGGAACGCGGGCCGTCACCACGGGCTGATCCTTGGTGCCGCCCTGGCTGGCTTTAGTCATGTCCGCCCCGGCGAAGAGAAGCCCAAGATCGGAGGGATTGATGGGCGCCGCCTCGATCCGCACGAGCACCTCGTTGGCCGCCGGAACGGGAATGGGCACGTGGGTGAGCGACACTTCCAGATCGCCGTTTTTCTTGACGAGCGAGCGAAGTTGTAGAGCGGTGCGAGCGTCGGATTGTTTCATGCGGGAATCTTAAGCCTCGTGGACTTGCGCTTAAGCGCCCCATGCTACACCGCAGGTCGGTCACGCGGCGAGCGCCGCCGCGCGCTGCCGTGCGCCGCCGTGCGCCGCCGGCGCCAGGTGAATCCCTCGGATTAACTGTCGGCGCCGGCCTGCCGGCGGGTACTATGGGCGGGTGCCTATTTCTGTGACCCCGAAGCTGCGCCGCCCGAGCTCTGCATCGAAGGTGCCGCGACATGGCGTGGTGAGGGTGATTTCCAAGTTGGGATTGGGCTCGCGGACTCAGGCCGCAGAGTGGGTGCGAGAAGGGCGCATCCGCGTCAATGGCCGCGTGGTTCACGATCCCGAAACTCCCGTGCGGCAGGGCCTCGATCGCATCGACATTGACGGCAAGGAACCCGCGCCGGCCAAGCGAGCCGTGCTGATGCTGAACAAACCGCGCGGCCTGGTGACGACCGCGAAGGACGAGCAGGGCCGCGCCACCGTGTACGGCTGTCTCGCGGAGGCGGGGCTGCCCTGGCTGGCGCCGGTCGGACGGCTCGACAAAGCGAGTGAGGGTCTGCTGCTGTTCAGCAATGATCCTGCTTGGGCCGCGCGGATCACCGACCCCGATAGCGGACCGCCGAAGACCTACCATGTGCAGATCGATCGCCTGCCGGAAGCCGCCTTTGTGAGCGCGCTCGAGCACGGTGCCATGGTGGCGGGCCGGCGTCTCGCGGTTCGGTCCGCGCGCACGCTGCGCACGGGAGAGAAGAATGCGTGGTTGGAAATCGTGCTGGACGAGGGACGCAATCGGCACATACGCCGGCTTCTCGAGGCATTCGGCGTATCGGTGGTCCGCCTCGTGCGTGTGGCGATAGGGCCGCTGTCGCTCGGCACGCTCGCGAAGGGTCAGTGGCGGATGCTCACACAGAAGGAAATCGATTCGCTGTGAACGAGCCCACCGCGAAAAGCTCCGGCCGTCCAGCGTGGATCAAAAAGCCGCCGGGTACACTCCGCCGTCCAGCAGGATGTTCTGACCCGTGATGTAGGCGGCGTGGACGCTGCACAAGAAAGCGCAGGTATGTCCGAACTCCGCGGGAGTGCCGAAACGCTTGGCCGGTATCTCCGCCATGGCTTGCGCCGCAAGCGCAGATTCGGGTTTGCCGGTTCTCTTGGCGGCGGCCGCAAAGCCGCCGCGCAAGCGCTGCGTATCGAAACTTCCGGGCAGCAGATTGTTGATGGTGACGTTCTTGTCGGCGACCTTGCGCGCCACCCCGGCCGCGAACGCCGTCAGGCCGGCTCGCGCCGCGCTCGACAAGTCGAGTCCGGCGAGCGGCATCTTGACGCTGATGGAGGTGATGTTGACGATTCTGCCGAAGCCGCGGGCAGCCATGGGATCGATGACTTTCTGGATGAGTTCGATGGGTGTCACCATGTTCATCGTGACGCCGGTCAGCATGGCCTCGCGATCCAATTCGCGAAAGTCCCGGAACGGCGGCCCGCCGTTGTTGTTGATCAGAATGTCAGGCGTCCGGCAGGCGGCGAGCAGCGCCTCTTGCCCTTCCAGGGTCGACACGTCGGCGGCCACCGGCGTCACGTCCGCCCCGGTGGCTTGCCGGATTTCCTCGGCAGCTCGTTCGAGCAGAGGGCGATTACGTCCGTTGATGACCAATGAAACTCCGGCCTCGGCGAGTGCGCGGGCGCATGCCAGCCCGAGTCCCTGACTCGATGCACAGACGATCGCCGTCCGTCCGCGAATTCCCAAATCCATACCGTCCTCCCAATGCCCTTGTCAGATTTACAAATGTTACGCGCTTGCAATGATCGTGATTCGATCGTATAGCCGTTATACGCTGGCGGCACGAGCAACCCAAGGAGCCCACCCATGACGATCAAACGCATTAAACCCGGTCCGCGGATGTCGCAAGGCGTGATCCACAACAAGACCGTGTACCTCGCGGGACAGGTCGCCCCGGGCGCCACCGTCACCATCCAGACGCGCGAAATCCTCGCCGCAATCGACGCTCTGCTGGCAGAGGCAAACACCGACAAGAGCCGGTTGTTGTCGGCGACCATCTGGCTCACCGATATGGCGTATTTCGCGGAAATGAACAGCGTATGGCAGTCGTGGGTGGTGCAGGGCGAGACCCCGGCACGCGCCACGGTCATGAGCGCTCACCTGGCATCCGCAGAATTCAAGATTGAAATCGCCGTCATAGCCGCTCAACCCTAGACTTTAGGTTCAAGTGCTCGAGCTGCAAAATATCAGCAAGACCTTCGAGGACAGAACCGTCCTCGCCGACGTGAACCTGACGGTTCCCAAAGGCGTGACTCATGCGCTGATCGGTTCGAGCGGCTCCGGAAAAACCACGCTGCTGCGAATCACGCTGGGATTGATTCCTTTCGACAAGGGCTACGTCAAGATCAACGATCAAGCGCTGCTGTCGTTCACGCAGGTCGAATGGGCCGACCGGATCGGCTACGTTCCGCAAGACGGCGGCCTGTTCCCGCATATCTCGGGAAGAAACAACGTTTCTTTGATCGCGAAGCTGCGTGGCTGGCGTAAATCCAAGGTCGACGCCCGCGTCGAAGAATTGCGCAAGGTCGTGGACCTGGATGCTGAGATTCTCAGCCACTTCCCCCGCGAAATGAGCGGCGGACAGAAACAGAGAGTCTCCATCATGCGCGCCGCGATGATGGACCCGGCGGTGATGCTGCTGGACGAACCCATGGCCGCGTTGGATCCGCTCATCCGGCGGACCCTGCAGCAGGAATTGAAATCGATCTTCCAAAGGCTCGGGAAAACCGTGCTGCTGGTCACACACGATCTCGGTGAAGCCGTCTATCTCGCGGAACAACTGACGATGCTGCACGAGGGCAGAATGGTTCAGACCGGAACCTACCGCGATTTGCTGCTGCATCCCGCGAGTCCATTCGTCACTCAATTCATCAACGCGCAGCGAACCCTGCCGGACGCGGGTGAGCTGCAATGAGTGGTGCCCGAGCCCTCGGCATTCTGTTCGGAACTTTGATCTCTTGCTCCGCGTTCGCTGTGGAACCACCCATCGTGATCGGCGGCAAGATTTTCACCGAGAGCTATGTGTTGGGAGAGATCGCGGCACAGTCCATCGAGGCGTCATCGCATGTTCCGGTCACGCGCAAGCTCGGGATGGGGAGCACGGGCATTTTATTCGAGGCATTGAAGAGCGGTGCGATCGACGTGTACCCGGATTACAGCGGAACTCTGGCGGAGGCCATTCTCAAGCGCCCGGATTTGAAGTCTCTCGATGAGATCCGGCAGGCTCTGTCCGGATTGGGCCTGACCATTTCCGGCTCGCTCGGATTCAACGATACCTACGCGCTCGCGGTGAAAGAAGAGTTTGCGAAAAAGCACGAGCTGCACTCGATCGGCGACTTGATTCCCATCGAAGCCGGAGTCAAGGCGGCGTTCAGCTACGAATTCATGGACAGAAAGGACGGCTATGCCGGATTGGTCGAGAGCTATCACCTGAGCTTCAATCCGCAGAAAGTCAACCGCATGGAACATTCGCTGAGCTTTCAAGCCATGGATCAGAATGCGGTCGATTTGATCGACGTCTACTCGACGGATGCGAAAATAAAAAAGCTCCATCTGCAATTGCTCAAGGACGATCATAATTATTTTCCCGTTTATCAGGCGGTCTGGGTCGCGAGACAGGCGTTCGTCGATAAGCATCCGCGCGAGTGGCAGACGCTTCTCGGGCTCGAAGGTCAGATCGGCGAAGAGGCCATGCTCGACATGAATGCGCAGGCCGACATTCAAAAAATCGCCTTCGACAAGATAGCCGCGCAATTTCTGGGCTCTGAATCGCCGGCGTCGAAAGGATGGCTGCGCGAGGTGGCGCGACGGACCAGGGAGCATCTGTGGCTGGTCGGCGTATCGCTGTTATTCTCGGTGCTCGTCGGCATACCGCTCGGTGTGACGGCGGTGCGCTTCCAGGCAGCCGGACAGGCAATCCTGCTGTCGAGCGCGGTCATCCAGACGGTGCCGTCGCTCGCGTTGCTGTGCTTTCTCATTCCGGTATTCGGCGTTGGCACCAAGCCCGCCCTGGCCGCGCTGTGCCTGTACAGCTTGTTGCCGGTGGTGCTCAACACCTTCACCGGCATTCGCGCGGTGAACCCCATCCATTTGGAGAACGCGCGCGCGTTCGGCTTGAACCGCAGGCAAGTTCTTTTCAAGGTTGTCCTGCCGCTGGCGAGCCCGACGCTGTTGGCGGGGATCAAGACCGCGACCATCGTCAGCATCGGCACGGCGACGCTCGCGGCCTTGGTGGGTGCGGGAGGCTACGGCGCTCCCATCGTTTCCGGCCTCGCCTTGAACGACGTCCCCACGATTCTGACCGGCGCGATCCCCGCCGCCCTGATGGCGTTGATCGCGCATGGGCTTTTTGAATTGCTGGGACTCGTGCTCATACCCGCGGGGCTTCGGCGCCGGCCTTAAGACTGCCTCGCGCCTTCGCGCGTCCGTTCGTCGGTCAACTCGCGCTGCCGCTGCCGAGGGGCAGCGTGCCGAGCAATTCCGCGGCGCCATTCCACAATACTTGGATCCCGATGCAGAACAACAGGAACGCCGACAGCCGCACCACGATGGTCGTTCCCGTCACGCCCATCCACCCCGCGATGCGCGCCGAGTTTCGATAGAACGCATATACCAGCAGGGCGATCAGCGCCACGGCGGCCAGCGTCTCGACGAAGAATTCGAGCGACGAGGCAATGCCCCGCGGACGGTTGGCGCCCAGGGAAATCGCCACCGAGATCGTTCCCGGGCCCGTGGTCAGCGGCATGGTGAGCGGATAGAAGGCCAGCCGGCTCGGCGGCACATCGATGGAGCGCGGGCTCGGCGTCTCGCTGCGGCGCTGCTCGGTCGCGTCGGGCGCATTCAACATTTGCCAGCCGGACATCGCGACGACGATTCCACCGGCAACCCGCAACACCGGTATGGAGATGCCGAAAAAACTCAATACATACGCACCGATGTACAGCGACGCAGCCACGATCGAGAATGCGTAGATCGCCACCCAGCGCGACACCTGCGCGCGCACTCGCGGCTCGAGCTCGCGGGTCGCACCGAAAAAAATGAACGTGCCCGACAGCGGGTTGACGATCGAGAACAGGGCCCCGAAGGCCAGCAGAAACGTGGTGAGGTGCGTGGAAACGCCCGGCGTCATGATGCGCCTCCCCCGTCCTGTTCGCGCAGCCGATGACTGTCGGCCGCGACCAGATCGAAACCGTAGACGCGGCGCAGCTGCGCGATTTTCTCCAGCGTCAGCCGCTTGAAGGGCGGCTTGTTCTCCAACGCATGCAGGGCAATGCCTTCGAGCAGGTCGCCGAGCGACAGGTCGAGGTATTCCGCCAGGCCCTTGAGTACCTTGAGCAGCCCCTTTTCCAGTCGCACGCCGGTCTGAATCCGTTCAACTTGGCGCATGGCGGCGTGCGCAGAGGTCTTCTTGGCGGTCATGGCAAGTTGGCGGTCATGGCAAATCCAGGGTCGAAAGACTGTTACCAATGATCGCAGGTTTGCGGCGACAAGGCATCAATGTTACCGTGGTACCATTGTACCAAATTAGGCGGCGGCATGGCGGCAATCCCGCGTACCCAGATTCGAAGCTTTCACCTCGACGCACCGCGCTCGCGGGTGTTTCCGCTGTTCACCGCACGCGGCGAACGCGAATGGGCGCCGGGTTGGGATCCAACGATGCTGAGCGGTGCGGAGGAACGCGGCAGCGCCTTTCAAACCCGCAATCCCGAGGGCCAAACGACGACGTGGATCGTCGTTGACTATCGCCCGTCGGCAGGACGCGTGAGCTACGCGCGCCTGGCGCATGGCTCCAACATCGGCTTGGTCGACGTCGTTTGCACGGACGCCGCGGGCGGAACCGATGTGAGCGTGGCGTACACGCTGACGCCGCTGCATGCGGGGGCGGAGGCCTTCGTCGGCGAATTCTTGGATCCGCGGCACTACGCCCGGATGATCGGCGAATGGCAGGCGGCCACGGCTGCTGCGCTCGCGCGGCCGCTATAGGGCGCGCGGCGCGGCGCTTGCGGTCGACACGCCCCTCGCGCAAGCTGCGGGCCATGACTGTCGCGACGACCAACCCGTGATTCAGCCGGCGCGTCCACTGCGGCGAATCCTGGGTCTCGGTTTCGGTCTGGCCATAGCTTTTGGCGGCACCGTAGGAGTCGGCATCCTGCGGCTGCCGGGGACACTGGCCGCAACTCTCGGCGACTCGCGGCTGATCGTGCTGTTTTGGATTTTGGGTGGAGTGTATTCGCTGCTCGGCGCCGTCGCCGTGGCTGAGCTTGCCGCGATGTTGCCGGAGGCCGGCGGCTTCTATGTGTATGCACGGCGGGCCCTGGGCAATGGGCCGGGATTCGTGGTCGGGTGGAGCGACTGGGTCAATCTCGTGGCGACGATCGCCTATGCCGCGCTGACCGCAGCGGTATTTCTCGGCACACTGTGGCCGCCCGCCGCCGCTGCGCCGAGGGTGACGGCGATCGCCATGATCGCGTTGTTCACCGCCTTTCATTGGGGCGGGCTGCGCATCGGCAGCACCCTGACGAGCGCCATCAGTCTGTGCGTCGGTCTCATGTTGATGGTGCTGGTGGGCGGGTGCTTTCTTTCAGCACCGGTCGCCGCTTCCGCCGTTCCGCCTCCCGCCACATCGGCCGCGGCGCTGCCGCTGATGTCGCTCGGCATGGTTGCTGCGCTCGTGACCGCCTTGCGCGCCGTGTTTCTAACGTACGACGGCTGGTATTCGCCCATCTACATGGCCGAGGAGAGCACCCAGCCGACGCTCACCCTGCCGCGCGCCATCATCGGCGGGACGGTATTGGTCGCCGCGATGTACGTTATATTCAATATCGCGATTCTTCGAGTCCTGCCGCTGCCGGTGCTCGCCGCATCGGCGCTGCCGGCCGCTGAGGCGGCGCGCGTGGTGCTGCCGCGCGGCGGCGCCGAACTCGTTACGGTGATTTCGCTCATGACCGTGCTGAGCCTCGTCAATGCAACGCTGCTCATGGCGCCGCGAGTCCTCCTGGCCATCGGCCGGGATGGCTTTTTCACTCGCAAGGCCGCGCTCGTCAGCGCAGGCGGCACGCCGCGGGTCGCTCTCGGCGTCACGAGCGCCGCCGCGGCGGCGCTGATCATGAGCGGCACCTTCGATGAGATCATCGCCATCGCGGTGGTACTGTTCCTGCTCAACTATGTGTCGGCATACACCGCACTCATCGTGCTGCGGCGTAGGGAGCCCGCGACGCCGCGGCCGTATCGGGCTTTCGGCTACCCCTATACCACCGTGATCGTGCTCCTAGGCTGCGTGCTCTTATGGATTGCGGCGATCATGGAAGACCAGCGTTCCGGATTGTTCGCAGGGTTGCTGCTGATTGCGTGCGCACCTCTTTACGCATGGATCGCGCGCCGACGCCGGCTGAAGGAGACGGCGCTCCCCAAGCCGGCGCCCCCATAACCTCACTTCGTGGCTTCGAGGACGGCCTTGACCAGCGGTTGCGGTGTGTAGCGATCGCGCGCGGGCGTAAGCCCCAAGCGCACGATGACCAATTCACGCGAGGGAATGATGGCTGTGCTTTGGCCGTCATGACCCTCCATCCAAAACGTGCCGGCGGGGATCCCGAAGGCCAGGTCCGGGTCCTGCCCCGGAGCCGTGGCGTCGGAGCCCCAGAGCCACACCAGGCCGTGCCCATACTGGCCGCCGGATGCGGCGACGGGCGAGGCCATCATGGCAACATAGCCGCGGGGGAGTAATTCTTGGCCCCGCCAGACGCCGTCTTGCAGCAGAAACTGTCCATACCGTGCCCAGTCGCGCGCGGTGGCATACATATAAGAGGAGCCCACCAAGGTGCCGTACTCGTCGGTCTCCATCGTGGCGCTGGTCATGCCGAGCGGTTTGAACAGTTTTTCGGCTGGGTACTCAGCACCCTGCCGGCCGGCCGCGTCTTGCGCGATGCGTGACAAGATGTTGGCCGTGCCGCTCGAATAGCTCCAAAATTCACCGCCGGGATGCGCCAAGGGTTGCCCG
>Ga0066789_10000518_pt1 | contig 15554 bp, 17 predicted proteins | sample OrgsoiDNA2013049_FD_70960 | JGI IMG/M metagenome (GOLD analysis project Ga0066789, IMG submission 70960) | Permafrost soil microbial communities from the Arctic, to analyse light accelerated degradation of dissolved organic matter (DOM) -... | ecosystem: Environmental > Terrestrial > Soil >...
TCCGGTATGGGCGACGAGCTCAACTTCATCCCCGTTGACAAGCACACGCTGCAGTCCAAGGCGAACCCGAACATCTTCGCCATCGGCGACGCCTCGGACATACCGGCATCCAAGGCAGGGTCTGTCGCGCACTTCGCGGTGGAGGTCTTCACGGAAAACTTCCTGGAGCTCATCGCCGGCAAACCGATGACCGGGTCCTTCGACGGCCACGCCAACTGCTTCATCGAGTCCGGCGACGGCAAGGCCCTGCTCATCGACTTCAACTACGACACCGAGCCGCTGATGGGCAAGTACCCCCTACCGATGGTGGGACCGATGAGCCTGCTCAAGGAGTCACGGGCTAACCATCTCGGCAAGATGGGCTTCCGCTGGATCTACTGGAACGTCCTGCTCCCCGGCCACTCGATGCCGGTGCCGACCCACATGTCCATGGTCGGCAAGACCACGACGAACACCGCCAACACCACCAAGTAAGAAGGAGAGAGCGCAATGCCCGTGACCACTCTCAACGGCCAAGAGATCCACGTCAACGAAGAGGGCTTCCTCACCGACCCGAGCGAGTGGGACGAGGCGCTCGGGACCGCGCTCGCCGAGCAGATCGGCATCGCGCTGACCGAGGAGCACTGGAACGCGATCCGCTTCCTGCGCAAGGACTTTGATGATGTGGGCGAGACCCCGACCCTGCGCCGGGTGTCCACCGTCGGCGGCATCCCGATCAAGACGCTGTTCGTCCTGTTCCCGCAGAAGCCGGCAAAGAAGATGGCGTACGTCTCGGGCCTGCCCAAGCCGCACGGCTGCGTCTGACCCACCACCAGCAAAGGAAGAAGCACCATGACCAGCACTGATGCCTCCCCCGCGATCGTTCCCAGCTTCGGCTCCGAGGCGGCCTCCGGCCGCAAACTGGCAATCATCTGCTCCAAAGGAAGCCTGGACATGGCCTACCCCGGCCTGATCCTGGCAAACGCAGCCCTCGGCGAGGGCTGCGAGGTCCACCTGTTCTTCACCTTCTGGGGCTTCGACATGATCAACAAGAAGACCATGGGGGACCTGAAGTTCACGATGCTCGGCAACACCGCCACCCACATGCCTCAGGGCCTGGGCGGGCTCCCGGGGATGACCGGCATGGCGACCTCGAAGCTGAAGAAGTCCATCGCCGACCTCGATGTGCCAGAGGTCCCCGAGTTCCTCGAGCAGATCGTTGCCTCCGGCGGCCACCTCTGGGCATGCCGGATGTCCGCCGACATGAACCAGCTCACCAAGGAAGACCTCTACGACGATGTCGAGGACATCATCAACGCTGCCCAGTTCATCGAGATGACCGAGGGCGCCCAGCTCCTGTTCATCTGAATGCCGGGCCTGCTGGACCCTGCCGGAATGTCCGTCATCCCACACCTGTTGATACCCCACAAGGTATTGTTGCGAGATCGAAAGGAAGTCTCATGACCACCCAGACGCTCACTGCAGCGGCCTTCGAGCAAACGGTGCTCGACAACGACATCGTCCTGGTGGACTTCTGGGCGACCTGGTGCGGACCCTGTCGCACCTTCGGCCCGATCTTCGAGAAGGCCAGCGCGACGCATCCCGATATCGTCTTCGGCAAGGTCGACACCGAGGCTGAGCAGTCGCTGGCGGCCGCGGCAAACATCACGTCCATCCCCACGCTGATGGCGTTCCGCGAGGGGATCCTCGTCTTCAGCCAGCCGGGCGCACTGCCTGCCGCCTCCCTGGAACAGGTCATCGCAGCAATCCGCGAGCTGGACATGGATGACCTGCGGGCCCAGACTGCCCAGTCCCGAGCCGGCAACTCCGAGGCGAGCTAGACGGCCCCCTGCGCGACGCCCTGAAGCCCCAACGGAAACGAGAGCCCACGTGTCCTACGCACTGACCACGACGGTCCACCGGTCCTACGCCGACACCCTCGACGCCACGCGCGCGTCGCTCTCCGACCAGGGCTTCGGCGTTCTGACAGAGATCGACATCCGGGCCACGCTCAAGGCCAAGCTGGATGTCGACGTCCCCGCTCAGGTGATCCTCGGCGCCTGCCGACCACCGCTGGCGTACGCCGCCCTCCAGGCGGAGCCCTCTGTCGGGCTCCTGCTGCCGTGCAACGTGGTGGTCCGCTATCTGGATGATGAGACGACCCTCGTCGAGGTGCTCGACCCGAAGGTCATGGTGTCCCTGACCCATAATGAGGGACTGTCCCACGTCGCTGAGGAAGCCGGGCGCCGGCTCGCCGCGGCCTTGGACGGCCTGACCCCCGCACTCGCAGAGAACTGAGGCCACCAGATGGCCGCACTCGAACCACCCAACGCAAAACCCAGGGAGCGATCATGGTTCAGCTGAACCCCGAAGAGATGGGCGCGGTGGTCAACCGACTTCGCCGCGCCCAAGGCCAGATCGGCGGTGTCCTGCGGATGATCGAAGAGGGCCGCGACTGCAAGGACGTCGTCACCCAGCTCGCGGCGGTCAACCATGCCCTGGACCGGGCTGGCTTCGCGATCATCAGCACCGGCCTCAGACAGTGCCTGACGGAGTCGGGCGATCAGGAGTCCGTGGACATCAAGGCGCTGGAGAAGCTCTTCCTGTCACTGGCCTGAGCCGTCCGGCTGACCATGGCCTGAGCCGTCCGCGTGACGATGGCCTGAGCCGCCAGGTTGTCGACGGCCTGAGCGGCCAGGCTGTCGCTTGCGCAAGCCTCACACGTGCGGAGCTCCGGCACCGCGCCTGGGCTGCGGTCCGACGACGACGTTGGTGGACGCGGCCTTGTCGTGGATGGCCTGCTTCTTGTCGTCCCACAACGGCCACAAGCCGTCGAGCAGGGTGAACAGCGAACCCAGGGCGCCGACAACGGGCACCAGCCCGAAGGCGGTGCCCGCTTCCTTGACCGCCGTCCTCTTCACGGCGTCGACAAACGGGAGCGGTCCGGCCTTGTCCCGCAGGCGGACACTGATCCCCACGACCATCTTGCCGGGCGTCGCACCCCTCCAGGTGAGAAAAGCGACCTCGTAGACGATGTAGACGACCAGCTGGACCACGCTGACCTGAAGGAGCAGGCTGTTCAGCTCGGCGGGGGGCTGCGCCGTCGTCGTAATGCCAGCCTGTGCGTCAGCAAAGATCTTCTGGAAGAAGTCACCGAAGAGGGTGATCGCGTGCGCCAGGGGGGCGTACGTCAACGGCAAAGACACGATCGCGGCGATGATTCCGTCCAGGAACCGCGCGAGAACCCGTTTCCACCAACCGGAAAGTACGACGCCGTCGGGGGTGGTCGCCTTCGGTGTCTGCCAGCCAGGTCCTTGCTGTCCCGGCTGACCCAGCTGACCCGGGCCTTGCCCGTATGCCGGCCATTGGCCGCCAGTCTGCCCCTGCTGCGGGGTGGGGTAGCCGTCCTGGAGCGTGGCGGGGCCTTGCGCTCCCTGTGATCCGGCGGAGTGGGGACGCTCCCCAGCCGGGATGACGCCGTACGGCATGCCGATGGTGGACTGTTCCACGGTCGGCGAGATCTTTGGGGAGACGTGGGTGGACCAGACGACGCCGTCCCAGTACCGAAGCTGGCTGGGGTCCTGCGGGTCGTCGTACCATCCGGCTGGCTGCGTCATGGGGTATACCTTGCCACGAGCTGACAACGGGCCACGCCACCCCCGGCTGCTCAGGCCTCGACATACCCCTTGAGTCCGTCGACCGTGCTGTGGACGAGACCTCTGATGACGCGCCCTCTCAGAAAGCCGGGCAAGGGCAGGTTGTGGTGGATCGTCAGGTCGAAGGTCACCTCGGTCTTGCCAGGGCCAACGCTGCGAACCGTGTAGGTGGCCTCCTGACCGGTCTGCAGCCGGCCCTTGACCAGGCTCCAGCTCATGGCATCGGCGGCGTGCTCATACGCCAGCGTGTAGGTGTCCTTGCCCACCGGCGAGGTGGCGCTGAAGTGCGCCGTGGCGGGCGTGCCGTCCGGGTACCTCTCGAGGACCTCTGCCTCGAGGATCTCCTTGACCCATTCGGGTTGGCTCTCGACATCACGGATGGTGGACAGAACCCGCTTCATCGGTGCGGCGACGACAAGCGTCTCAGTAGCGTGGTCGGTCGGCATGCTCTCCTCCTGGGCACGTGGTCATAAGGGGTGGGCGGCGATGCGCAGCAGCTCGTCCAGGTCCTCGTCGAAGGCGTGAACGAGCTTCTCGACATCCGGCACCAGGGCAGCGTCGACCTTGAAGCCAACCCGCACGATGCCCGCGAGGCTGAAGATGCAGACGCCCAGGGCCTGCCGCCCCGAACCGGGCACCCAGCCAACGGCTCCCGCGATCGGGACCCCGGCTACGTAACGCTGCTGCTGGGGCCCGATGACGTTGGTGGTCACCCCGATGGCCTTGTCCGAGAAGAAGTTGACGATGCGATTCGACACGTGCGGCTCGATGCGACCGATCAGCGTGTTCAGGCCGAACGTGATCACCGCCTCTGGCGAGACCTTGATGAGGTCCATCCGTCTCTTGCACTCGGCCACGCGTTGCAGCGGCGGCCTCAGCCCGGTCGGCATCTTCAGATACACCAGCGCGAACTTGTTGCCCAGCTCACGTGGCAGGGGCTGGTCAGGCGGACGCACATTGACCGGGACCATCGTGGTGAGGTCGACCGGATCGGCGCCGCGGTCTCGTAGGTAGGTGTTGACGGCTCCGGAAACCGCAGCAACGAGCACATCATTGACGGTGGCCCCGGTGAGCCGGCTCACCCGCTTGACTTCCCTGACCGTTCGCGGCCCGGACCAGACCGCCCGCTTCTCGATGCCCGGCTCGCCCGAGAAGGGCGTCTGCGGGTTGTGGCCCAGCAACAGCTTGTCGGCCACCATCCCGGCGCGCCAGCCCAGCTCCAACAGGTCCATCGCCCGGGTCCGCTTGACCAGCTCAGGAAGAAGAGACATGGTACGCAGCCCGCCCCGGACCGTCTGCGTGCCCGTCCCCAGCATGGCCCGGGCAGCGCCCATGACGCCCCCGTTGTGATGTGGGGAAGGCTCCGAGGCCTCAGTCTCCTCGAGGTCGGCTCCGGGTGAGTCGTTGGTCAGCGAGAGCAGGACCTGGGTAAGCGCCATGCCATCTGCCAGCGAGTGGTGGAACCGCGACACCAGGGCACAGCCGCTGAGGTAGCCGTCGACCAGGGTGAAGTCCCACATCGGGTGGGCGTGGTCGAACGGCACGCTCATCCGATCCTCGACGTAGCGCTGGAGCGACTCCAGGTCGCCGGGCGCCGGCAGCGTGGCCCGTCTCACGTGCCGGCCGAGGTCGAAGTCCGGGTCGTCCTCCCAGGAAGGAGTCCCGAAGGGGATCAAGGACGCCACCGGCCGTTGTGAGAAGACGGGGTAGCGTTCGATCAGCCGACGCTGGATCAGGGGGCGAAGACGTTCCAGGTCGATCGTCTCGTCGAACCACATCACCCCGTCGATGACCATGAGGTTGTTGGGCCGATCCATGTTCAGCCACATGGAGTCCACTGGTCCGACGGATCGTCGCTCAGACATCGCACACTCCCGTCGCCTAGGTGTCAGGGGCAGTTTCACACCAGGCAGAGCCGCCGAACAGGGCCAGAGGTCACATCTTGGGTCATCCCCTCATGGGATCAGCGACGGCCCACGAACCAACGCCGGATCGTCTCGATCCGCAGCGCGACCTGGGCGGCATTCGCCTGGTCCAGGGCCGGTCCGCCGCAGCTCTGGCGCAGGTCAGCGTGGACGACGGCATGCGGAGCGCCAGACTTGCGGGCGTAGGCCGACACCAGCGAGTTGAGCTCCTTGCGAGATGCCGCCATGGCCCGGTGGGTTGCCATCTCGGGGTCGACCTTCCTGCGGGAGGACCCCTTCTGCGCAGACTGCCGGGCGCGCAACAAGGTGGCCACCTGATCGAGCTCGAGCAGGCCAGGCAGCCCCAGGAACTCCTGCTCGTCGGCACTACCCACCTCGGCGTTGAGGCCGAACTGCTGGGCGTCGAAGAGCACGTGGTCGAACTCGGCCTCGGACCCCAGCGCCTCGAACGACAGGTCATCCAGGTCGGCGCCCGACCCGGTCCGGTTGGCTGCAGCCAGCAGGTCGTCCTCGGGTGACCACATGGACTCCTCGTCGCCAGGGTTGCAGACCCGGTCCAGAGCGTGGTCGCGCTCCTCCTCCAGACGCGCCGCATGCTCGAGGATCAGCGGCACGCTCGGCAGGAAGATCGACGCCATCTCGCCGCGACGTCGGGCCCTGACGAAGCGGCCGACGGCCTGGGCGAAGTAGAGCGGCGTGGACGTCGACGTGGCGTAGACGCCGACACACAGCCGTGGGACGTCGACACCCTCGGAGACCATCCGGACCGCGACCATCCAGCGCTGGTTGCCCTCTGCGAACTCCTCGATCTTGCCCGATGAGCCCGCATAGTCCGAGAGCACCACGATGGGCTTCTCGCCCGAGATGCCAGCCAGGATCCTGGCGTAGGCGCGGGCCTGGGTTTGGTTCGACGCGATCACGAGGCCCCCGGCGTCGGGCACCCCGCGCCGTACCTGCGTCAGGCGTTTGTCCGCGGCCGCCAGGACCGACGGAATCCACTCGCCGTTGACGTCCAGCGCAGTGCGCCACGCCTGGGCGGTCGCGTCCTTGGTCATCGGCTCGCCCAGCCGTGCCGACACCTCGTCGCCGGCCTTGGTGCGCCAGCGCATCGAGCCGCCATAGGCAAGGAAGAGCACAGGACGAACAACCCCGTCACGCAACGCCTCGGCGTACCCGTAGGTGTAGTCGGCCTCGCTGCGGCGGATCGAGTCCTTACCCATCTCGTAGCGCACGAAAGGTATGGGGCTGGTGTCGGAGCGAAACGGTGTGCCGGTCAGCCCGAGGCGATGGGTGGCCGGCTCGAAGGCTTCCCGGATCGCGTCCCCCCACGAGAGGTTGTCGCCTCCGTGGTGGATCTCGTCGAGGATGACCAGGGTGGGGGCGGCCTGGGTGCGTGCCCGGTGCAGGAGAGGTTTGCTGGCAACCTGGGCGTAGGTGACGGCGACTCCGTGGAACTCGGCGCCGTGACGGCCGGCCGCGTTGGTGAAATGTGGGTCGATGCTGATGCCGACCCGCGAGGCCGCGTCGGCCCACTGGGTCTTCAGGTGCTCGGTCGGCGCCACCACCGTGACCCGGCTGATCCGGCCCATGGCGAAGAGCTCGGTCGCCAGACGCAGCGCGTACGTGGTCTTGCCGGCCCCCGGAGTCGCCACGGCCAGGAAGTCCCGAGGGGTGTCATGCAGGTACTGCGTGAGCGCGTCCGCCTGCCAGGCACGCAGCTTGGCTGCTGTCCCCCACGCGGCTCGTTCCGGGAATGCTGGTGAGAGACTGGATGCCGCCGCGGTGCTCATAGGCCGCTAACTGTAACGGGATTCGGCCCGCGACATGCCAGACCATGCTTCGTGTTGCAATGGCGGTGAAAGGGCGCCGCGATGTGCTACCGCCGGCTGCGGCCGATGCTCAGCGCCTACTTCTGGCCGTCCTGCGGGGCACGCAGGCCTTCGAAGATCTCCTTGCAGGTAGGGCAGATCGGGAACTTCTTGGGGTCACGGCCCGGCACCCAGACCTTGCCGCAGAGCGCCACCACCGGCTCCCCCGACATGGCGCTGTCCATGATCTTGTTCTTGCGGACATAGTGCGAGAAGCGTTCGTGGTCCCCCGGCTCGCTGAGCTGCTCCTCGACCTGCTCGCGCTCGATCACCGATGTCGAGGTCGAGGGGCCAGAGGGCTCCCTCTGGGGTGCGAGAGGGTCGTTCGGGTCGTCGAGCCCGTTGAAAGGAGTCCGCGAGTCGCTCATGCGCCAAGTCTAACCAAACCGTGATTGCGGCATCTGTCAGTTCATGGTGGGGTCTTCGGGCAGCGTCGCAGCGAAGGCGAGATTGCCCCGTTGTCGACGCAGCACGGCCTTCCACAGCGTCTTCGGCTCCGACGTGAAGGCGTCCCTGGCCTCGGAATCCACGACATACCAGCCCCCTTCGCGGATCTCCTGCTCGAGCTGACCATCGGTCCAGCCGGCGTACCCGGCGAAGATCCGCAGCCCGGCCACCCCGGGCATCACCACCAGGGGTGGAACGTCGAGGTCGACCAGGCCAAGCCCGCCGAACAGCAGCCGCACACCCATCGGTTCCTGCTGATCCCCGGGCACCGTCACCAGCCCGAGCGCCGAGTCCAGCGCCACCGGGCCTCCCTGGAAGACGTTCGGCGGATCGGTGACGAACTCCTGCCACGAGGGCAGCACCGCCGAGACGGGAGCATGCAGTGGGTGGTTGAGCACGACGCCCTGAGCGCCGTCCTCATCGTGCTGCAGCACGAGCACGACACTTCGCCGGAAGACCGTGCCTCCGGTCCGCGGCGTGGCCACCAGCAGCTTGCCGGTGGCGTTGTCATAGCTCACCTCGCCATTCTCGCTCAGTCCGGACCAACCTGGCTCCCCCGGGGTTGACGATGACCCGGCGGGTCAGCTATTGGTGTCAGGTCGGCAGCGGTCGGACGAGCAAACGCCAGAAGGTCTGACCGGCGGGTGCCGGTCAGACCTTCCAGGTAGTCACAGGTCAGTCAGTGTGCTGACCACGTCAGCGCGAGCCGCGGTATCCCCGCGGGCCGTCGTTGCTGCGACGCGGGCCGCCGCGACCGCCACCACCGAACGGGCCACGGTGAGGCCGCTGCGGAGCCTCGAGGAGACGACGGGACTGGCTGGCCGGGATCGGCACGCCACTGGGCGGGCAGGCACCCGTGGAGGCGAGCATCGCGTCGCCCGGGACTGCCCGGGTGGCCATGACATCCACCCCGGCCTCGCGAGCCAGGCGCTCCATGCCCTTGCGCTGGTGCGGCAGGGCCAGCGTGATGACAGAGCCCTTCTCACCGGCGCGGGCGGTACGGCCCGACCTGTGGAGGTAGTCCTTGTGGTCGGCCGGCGGGTCGGCCTGCAGGACTACGCCGATGTCGTCCACGTGGATGCCGCGGGCGGCGACGTCTGTGGCGACGAGAACCGGCAGGCTGCCATCCTTGAAGGCGCTGAGCACCCGGTTGCGAGCACCCTGGGCCAGGCCACCGTGCAGCGCGGCAGCAAAGACTCCCTGCTCACGCAGCTGCTCGGCGACCCGGTCAGCACCCAGCTTGGTCCGGACGAACACCAGGGTGCGGCCGTCTCTGTTGGCCACCTCCGCAGTGATGGACTTCTTGTGCTGCGGGTCGATCAGCAGGATGTGGTGGTCCATCGTGGTGACGCTGGCCGTCACGTCATCGGTGGAGTGGGTGACGGCGTCCGTCAGGTAACGCTTGACGACCCCATCGATGCCACGGTCCAGGGTGGCGGAGAAGAGCAGCCGCTGGCCACCCTCGGGGAGGCCATCGAGGATCGAGGTGATCTCGGGCAGGAAGCCCATCTCGGCCATGTGGTCGGCCTCGTCCAGGATCATGATCGAGATATCGGTGAGCTGGACAGCTCCACGCTCGATGAGGTCCTTGAGCCGGCCCGGGGTGGCGATCAGCAGATCGACTCCGCGGTCGAGTGCCATCAGCTGAGGCGGGTACGGCATACCTCCCGCAACGAGCTTGTGACGCAGACCCATCACGTGCACGAAGGGCTCGAGGGCGTCGCTGATCTGCATCGCCAGCTCGCGGGTCGGGGTGAGGATCAGGGCGCGCGGGCGACGAGCCAGGGCTCGGTCACCGGCGGCCAGCCGGGTCAGAGTCGGCAGGCCGAACGCGAACGTCTTGCCCGAACCGGTCTGCCCGCGACCAAGCACGTCGCGCCCAGCCAGTGCGTCCGGGATGGTCGCCGTCTGGATCGGGAAGGGGGCGGTGATGCCCTCGCGCGCCAGTCGCTCGACGAGCGGGGCCGGCAGCCCGAGAGCCGCGAAACCGTTGTCCTCGGCGATGGCAATGGGCGTCGTGTCGATGACCGGCGCGGGGATGTGCTTCTCATACGTACGAACTGGACGGTCCGTTCGCTTGCCGTAGTTGGCGTCGCGCTTGAAGTCCGAGCGGGCTGCACCCGGCTCACGCTTCTCGTACGTTCGCGCCGGACGGTCGCTGCTGTAAGAGCGGGCCGGACGGTCGCTGCTGTATGAGCGGGGTGCGCGGTCGTCACGGCTGTCGTTCGAGCGGGCCGGCCGGTCGCTGCTGTATGAGCGGGGTGCGCGGTCGTCACGACCGTCGTTGGAGCGAGCCGGACGGTCGCTGCTGTACGAGCGGTTCGGACGGTCGCTGGTGTACGAGCGAGGCGCGCGGTCGTCGCGGCTGTCGTTGGAACGAGCCGGCCGGTCGCCGCTGTACGAGCGGGGCGCGCGGTCGTCACGACCGTCGTTGAAGCGAGCCGGCCGGTCGCTGCTGTATGAACGGTTCGGACGATCGCTGCCATACGAGCGAGGCGCGCGGTCGTCACGGCTGTCATTGGAACGGGCCGGACGGTCGCTGCCATATGAGCGGGCCGGACGATCGCTGCCGTACGAGCGAGGCGCGCGGTCGTCCGAACGGACAGGCGCCTGGCTCTGCCCTCGGTGAGCCTTCTTGGGGCCGCTTTTGGCGTCAATCTTTTTGGCCGTGGTCCAGCGGGCCTTCTTGGGCGCGCCAGAATTGTTGATGTGCTTATTCACTTAGTTATCCACTTCGGTGATCGAGGTAGGAACGCCTCGGGATCACCGGTCCAACGGCAACAATGAGAACGAACCTCAGGCGCGATGGTCTTGGCTGCGCCCGGCGGGCCGACGATAACGGTCGTTATCCGGCAGGGCCCGATGATTCTCAACTGCATTGTCTGTGACGCTAGATCGCGCCGTAGCCATCGGGTATGCGGGCAACTTTATCAGGGCTGGCGACGATTCCAGACCAGGTACGCCAACCAACCGAGCGCAATGCCGGCACAGTCGGCCATCACGTCGAACACGTCCCCACTGCGTTGGGGCAGCGCAAAGTGCTGTACCAGCTCGCTGACAGGTGCCTGCACAGCGAGTATGCCGAGCACCCAGCGGGCCCTGAAACCCACCATCAGCGCGGCCAGAGCCGGCGCGGCAAAGATGCAGACATGGACCACCTTGTCGAGCCCGGTGATCTGCGGTCCGGCCGGAGCTCTCGGCACATACAGGGCGATCAGCTGCAGGACGACAGCAAGGACGAGAGCCACTCGCCACAGACGGTTCGACTTTCCGAGAATCGGATCGGCTGCGGTGCCGGGTGTGCTCTCGGGGAGTCTCGTCATACCGCCGAAGGTGTCTTGGTCGCGATCGCCGCGGTCCGAACCGCCGCGGCGACCACCTTGGCGACGTCGGGGTTGAAGACGCTCGGGATGATGTAGGTGGGGTTGAGCTCTTCGCGGCCAATGATGTTGGCCAGTGCGTTGGCGGCGGCGACCAGGACATCGTCGCTCACCTCGTTGGTCCCGGCATCGATCAGTCCCCGGAAGATGCCCGGAAAGACCAGGACGTTGTTGATCTGGTTGGCGGCGTCACTACGGCCGGAGGCGACGACGGCTGCGTGCTTGGAGGCCGCGGCGATGTTGACCTCGGGGGTGGGGTTGGCCAGGGCGAACACGATCGAGTCATGGTTCATCGTGGCGATGTCATCGCCGGTCAGGAGGTTGGGTGCCGAGACGCCGATGAAGACGTCCGCGCCGGCGATGGCCTCCTTGAGCGTGCCGGTCACCCCGCGCCTGTTGGTGCGCTCGGAGAGCCAGACCAGGTTCTCGGCTCCATCGCGGACGATGTCCTCGCGGGCCCCGTGAACCACCCCATGGATATCGGAGACCACGATGTCCGTTGCCCCTGCCTTGATCAGCAGCCTCAGGATGGCGGTGCCGGCAGCCCCTGCGCCGCTCTGGACGATCTTGACGTCGGCCAGCTTCTTGCCGACCACGCGCAACGCATTGCGCAATGCGGCAAGCACCACGATCGCGGTGCCGTGCTGGTCGTCGTGGAAGACCGGAATGTCCAGCTCGGCACGCAGCCTGGCCTCGACCTCGAAACAGCGCGGGGCCGAGATGTCCTCCAGGTTGATCCCGGCAAAGGCAGGTGCAATGGCCTTGACCGCAGCCACGATCTCGTCGACGTCCTGGGTGTCCAGGCAGATCGGGAAGGCGTCGATATCGCCGAACCGCTTGAACAGGGCGGCCTTACCCTCCATCACCGGCAGCGCAGCAAGCGGTCCGATATTGCCCAGCCCCAGCACGGCGCTCCCGTCAGTCACCACTGCCACCGTGTTGCGCTTGATGGTCAGCCGGCGCGCATCCTGCGGGTTCTCGGCGATGGCCATGCAGACCCGGGCGACTCCAGGGGTGTAGACCATGGAGAGGTCGTCACGGGTTCGGATCGGAACCGTTGACTCGATCTTGAGCATGCCGCCCAGGTGCATCAGGAAGGTCCGGTCACTGACCTTGACGATCTCCACCCCGTCGACCGTGCGCATCTCGCCCACGATCTGGTCGACGTGCTCGCTTCCTCGGGTCGCCACGGTCACGTCGACCTGCAGCCGGCGCGGCCCGGAGGCCGTCACATCCAGACCGGTGACCAGCCCGCCGGTGGTCTCGATCGCGGTCGTGAGCTCGCTGACAGCAGTGGCTCGGGCCGGCAGCTCGAGCCGGACGGTGATCGAGTTCGAGACGGAGGGGGCTATGTTCATGGGCCCCATCCTCCCGTGTGTGTGCCGGCATTCCGAAGGCGGGGCGCCGAGGGACCCGGCTCAGAGGTCGGCGACCAGCAGGTAACGCTCATCCGCGACCTGTCTGCCCCACAACACCGGGTCCGTCAACGGCACGACCTGGATCTGGTGAACCAGCGGCTCGATCGCCGCCACGAGGTCCACAGCCCGCACCCCGCCGGCCCACGGCATACGGCCTGCGTCCGAGTAGCCCTGGTCGCCCACCGACCACCAGCGACCTTCGACCAGCAGGAACCGGCCACCCGGACGTAGCAGAGAACGCCAGCGGGCAAGCGCAGCCCAGGGGTCGGGCAAGGTCCAGAGGATGTGCCGGGCAAGGACCACGTCAACACTCACAGGCTCGACCGGCGGATCGGAGACGTCTCCCAGCGTGAAGGTGACCTGCCCGGCCAGGTCAACGGTCTTCGCCCTCGCCCGCTCCACCATGTTGCCGGCAAGGTCCACCCCCGCTACCCGATGCCCCAGCCCAGAGGCCAGGGCCGTCAGGGAGCCGGTCCCGCAGGCGAGATCTACGACATCGCTCGAGTGCGCCGGCAACCAGCTCTGGAGCAGCACCCTCCAGGCCTCGCGGGTCGCCGGGTCAGCCAGGCCATGGTCGGGCTCATCGTCGTAGGCATTGGCAAAGTCGTTCCAGTAGTCGACGATCTCATCGTGAGTTCGGCCCATCCTGACAGCCTGCCATGCCTGCACACGCGGGCCCGCAGCCAGTGCGGCTGCTCCGTGCGAATGGAGAGCCCGCCCTTGCGTGTACACACCGTTCAGGTGAACCATCTGCACCTGAACTACGTTCTATCCGGCAGGAGGAATAGTGACCAACAGCCAGGCTGATCTCATGCGAGAACTGCATGACGAGCACGCGGCTGCCCTGTGGGGCTACTGCGTCCGGCTGACCAACGGCGATCGACCGCGCGCTCAGGATGTCGTCCAGGAGACGCTGCTGCGCGCCTGGCGCAACCCCAAGATCCTCGACCAGACCCAGGGCTCGGCTCGGGCCTGGCTCTTCACCGTCGCGCGGAACCTGGTCATCGACGAGTGGCGCACCCGCCGCGCGCAGCTCGAGGTCAGCACGGCCGAGCCGCCGGAACGCGCGCCCGTCGGCGATGAGACGGACCAGCTGCTGCAGTCCTGGGTCGTCGCGGATGCGTTGAGCCGGCTCTCCAAGGAACACAGGCTGGTCCTGGTGGAGTGCTACTACCGGGGACGATCGGTGGCCGAGGCGGCGCGACGGCTCGACATCCCCGAGGGGACCGTTAAATCTCGGACACACTACGCACTGCGGGCCTTACGCCTGGCATTAGAGGAGATGGGGGTGGGACCATGACCACCGACGAGTTCGCCCTGTATGACGCGGCGTACGTCCTGGGCGCCTTGTCGCCGGCCGATCGACGCGAGTTCGAAGACCACCTCCAGACCTGTCCTGCGTGCGCCAGCTCGGTGAGTGAGCTGGCTGGTCTGCCCGGTCTGATGTCCAGGGTGTCGATCGACCAGCTGACCGCAGAGCCCGAACCTGTACCGGAGACGCTGCTGCCATCCTTGGCCCGGGAGGTGCGACGGGAGCGCCGGCAACGTCGTCTGGTCGTCGGGCTAGCAGCAGCCGCAGCGGTTTGCCTGATCGCCGCGGGCGGGGTGGCGATCAGCCGACCGGACTCCGCTGCCCGACCACCGGTCACCGCCTCGGCCCCATCGGGCACCGCAAAGCTTGCCTTTACCGCCGTGGTTCCGTCGCCGGTCACCGCGGGCGCACGGTTGGTCGACATGGCCTGGGGCACCCGGATAGACCTGACCTGCGTCTACCGCAGCCAGGGGATGTACCCGGCCAGGGCAGTCCCCTATGCGATGTTCGTCATAGACCGCCATGGCACCGCCGACCAGGTTGCGACCTGGAAGGCACTGCCCAACCGTGAGCTCACCGTGATGGGTGCGAGCTCGCAGGCTCGCCGGGACATCGCGTCCGTGGAGATCCGAACGATGGACGGGCGAACGATCTTGCGACTCTCGACCTGAGCAGGGTCTGAGCAGGGTCAAGCCGAGCGTCAGGTGGAGCCCGACTTGACCGTAGGTAAGGGTAGCCTTACCTTTGCGCTGGAGGCGATCAGGCCTTCGTCCGCCATCTGAAGTCGAGGTAGTTCCGTGAGCTTGATGTCGACCCTGCTGCTTGGCTTCATCGCCGGTGTGACGATCCTGCTGGGGTTGCCGATCGGGCGGCTGCGCAGTCCCGCGCCAACGCTGCGGGCGCTGCTGAACGCGACCGCCATCGGCGTACTCCTGTTTCTTGTCTGGGACGTGTTCTCCGCCGCCTGGTCTCCGATCGATGAAGCCCTGACCTCAGCGCACGACGGAAAGGGAGGGCTGGGGGTGGCCGCCGGCTACGGCGCGCTCTTCGCCGCAGGCCTGGCCGCCGGTCTGTTGTCGCTGGTCTACTACGAGAGGTGGATGGGACGCAAGGTCTCCCGGATCCAGACGTCCGCGGCAGGTTCGGGTGGCCTCGGGCCAGGGGCCATGAGCGTGGCCGAGGTCAAGGCTCGACGTCCGGGCCGGATGGCCACCTGGTCGGCCGCGCGCCGGCTGTCGCTGCTGATCGCGGTCGGAATCGGCCTGCACAACTTCGCCGAGGGTCTGGCGATAGGCCAGTCGGCCGCCAGCGGCGAGCTGGCTCTGGCGCTGCTGCTGGTCATCGGGTTCGGCCTGCACAACGCCACAGAGGGATTCGGCATCGTCGCACCACTGGCCGGCGACACAGACCCCGCCGGCAACCTCCGCCGGCCGAGCTGGGGGTTCCTGCTGGCGCTGGGTGCCATAGGAGGCGGCCCGACGTTCGTAGGAACTCTGGTGGGCCACCAGTTCACCAGCGAGGTCGTCAGCGTCCTGTTCCTGACCCTGGCCGCCGGTTCGATCCTGTATG
>Ga0066789_10000519_pt1 | contig 15535 bp, 16 predicted proteins | sample OrgsoiDNA2013049_FD_70960 | JGI IMG/M metagenome (GOLD analysis project Ga0066789, IMG submission 70960) | Permafrost soil microbial communities from the Arctic, to analyse light accelerated degradation of dissolved organic matter (DOM) -... | ecosystem: Environmental > Terrestrial > Soil >...
TCCTCGCTGAGCCGCTCTCGGGCGTAGGCCTGGCCGCGTTGACCCAGCTCGTCGAGCGAGGGCTGGCTGATCAGCGAGCGCAGGCCTTCGAGGAGCGCCGCTGGGTTGCCCGGCGAGACCACGGTTCCCGCGGCTGACGCCTGGATCTCGTGGGCCGCGGCACTTTGAGAGCTCGTCGCGGCCAACACCGGGCGTCCGGCGGCGAAGTACGACGTGAGCTTGGATGGCACACACATCTCCACCACGCCTGGACGCTCATGCAGGAGCAGCACATCGGCGGCGGCCAGCACATCGGTGAACTCACCGTCAGGTACGCCGTCGATGATGTCGATATTGGCGACGCCCTGCGCGCGCCGCTCGAGGTCCTTGCGCTGGTTCCCGTTACCCATGAGGACGACCCGCAGCCGATCGTCCGACTGGTCTACCAGCCCGGCCGCGTCCACCACGTGTGCGAGCCCCTGTTTAGCGCCCATGTTTCCGGCGTGCAGGACCACGGTCTCACTCCCCCAACCAAGTCGGCGACGCGTCTCATCCCGGTGCTCGGTTGGCGGCTGGACGTGCGTCCAGTTGGGGATGACAGTGATTCGATCCGGATCGACACCCAGGCTGTCGACCATCGTCTGAGCGAAGCGCTCGTGAATGGCCACCAGAGCGTCAGCACCCTTCAGAGCGAACGACTCCAGTCGCGTTGCCGGGCCACCGCTACGGTCGCCCAGCAGGCCGACCTCGACCATCGCGCGGCTGTAGAGGTCCTGCACGACCACGCCGAGAGGAACGCCCCAGCGCCTCGCCAACGCGCGAGCGCTAAGCACGGGCAGCAGAGCGGGACTGACGGTGATGACGATGTCCGGTCGTCGCACGCCGGACGCGAGCGCTCGGGCCGCGAAGCTGACCTCGCTGAGCACCCGAGTCGGGCCCGTCGGGTTGGACGGCACGTAGTGACGTAGGCGGCGCACCGCGACGTCTGCGTCACGCTCGTTCTGTCGCCAGGCGCCGTAACCGTCCGAGATCTGCCACGCCGGGTAGTGCGGGTGCGCGGTGACCACCTGCACGTCACAGTCGCGCGACAGCCCGCGGGCCATCCCGGCGGTATATGGGGCAATGCCGGTGTGCTCCGGGGCGTAGTTGAGGCCCAGGACAAGCACCCTGGGGCGCATCACCCGCGAATCTCGACCCAGTGCTCGAGGAACCACGTGTAGGTCGAGGCGATGCCTTCTCGCAGCGGCACCGTGGCCTTCCAACCCAGGTCGTTGATCCGGCTGACGTCGAGCAGCTTGCGGGGCGAGCCGTCCGGTTTGGAAAAGTCCTGCACAAGCTCGCCATCGTATCCGACGACGTCGGCGACGATCTCGGCCAGCTCACGGATCGTGAGGTCCTCACCGACGCCGACGTTGATCGTCTCCGGTGAGTCGTAGTTCTCAAGCAGGAACAGGCTGGCCGCTGCGAGGTCGTCGACGTGGAGGAACTCTCGAAGCGGGGTCCCAGTCCCCCACAACACGACCTCGCTGGCACCGCTCTCCTTTGCCTCGTGGAAGCGACGGATCAGGGCGGGGAGGACGTGGGAGCGCTGGGGGTCGAAGTTGTCGTTCGGGCCATACAAGTTGGTGGGCATCGCCGAGATCCAGTGGCGGCCGTGCTGTCGCCGGTTCGCCTGCACCTGCAGAATGCCGGCGATCTTGGCGATCGCATACGCGTCATTGGTTGGCTCGAGCGCACCGGTGAGCAGACTCGACTCCTTGATCGGCTGCTCAGCGAACTTGGGGTAGATGCACGAGGAACCGAGGAAGAGCAGGCGTTCGACGCCGGTGTCCTTGGCCGCGTCCATGATATTGACCTGGATTCGCAGGTTGTCGCTGAGGAAGTCGGCGGGGTGAGTGCTGTTGGCCAGGATCCCCCCGACCCTCGCGGCGGCGTCGATGACGACATCGGGCCGCTCGCGGTCGAAGAATGTCGAGGTGGCCTCTCGATTGCGCAGGTCGACCTCCGACGAGGTGGCCCCGACCAGTGAGGTGAAGCCTTGTTCCCGGAGGTGTCGCCAGATGGCGGATCCCACCAGTCCGCGATGCCCCGCGATGTAGATCTTCTGGCCTTTGTCGAGCCGCAAGTCCACCGGCGTCCCCTCTCGTAGGTCTCGCCGGATAGTCTACGGGCTGATTTGAGGAGGGGTCCCCGGTGCGCATCCTGCAGGTAGTAACGCTCGTAAGCGCTAACGGCGCTTACGGCGGCCCAGTGGCCGTAGCGGTTGGACAAACCCAAGCCCTTGCCGAACTCGGCCACGAGGTGACCCTGCTGGCCGGCTGGGATGGGAGAGCAACGCTGAGCGTTCCTAACGTAAACGTTCGACTGTTCAGGGCTCGGCAAGCGGTGCCGGGCACCGGCTTTGCCGGCCTGTGTTCGCCGGGTGTCTGGAGAGATGTCCGGCGGCAAGCTGCTGATATGGACGTCGTGCATGTACATCTTGGTCGCGACATGGTCTCATTGCCCGCGGCATTCGCTGCAGTTCAGCGCAAGCGCCCCTTGGTGGTTCAAACACACGGAATGGTACGCAGCGACAACCGGCCCAAGGCGCGCGCCGTCGACGCGCTTCTCACGAGGCGAGTGCTTCAGCACAGCGCGGCGCAGCTCGTGCTTACGGACGAAGAGCAGGCGGATGCTTCGGTTGTCGCTGGCCGAGCTCTAAACACTGTGCGGATAGCGAATGGAGTGGGCATTCCGGACCTATCCGCGACATGGGACGGCAAGTCTGTTCCTGAGGTCATCTTTTGCGCTCGCCTACACGAGCGAAAGAGGCCTGTCTCTTTCGTCGAAATGGCCGCCGCATTCCTTGAGGCCGGCGGCGTGGCGAAATTCACGATGTACGGGCCGGATGAGGGGGAACTGTCGGCCGTGATGAAGGCCATCGATGCTCGTGGGTTGGCGTCAAAGGTGAAGTACTTGGGTGCGTTGGCACCGGCGGACGTGCTGCCCCGTCTTAGCCTGGCTCAGGTGTATGTGCTTCCGAGCGTCAACGAGCCCTTCCCGATGTCCCTCCTCGAGGCGATGTCAATCGCCCTCCCCGCAGTCATCACGGACTCCACCGGCGTTTCGGCCGCCTTTGAACGCAGCCGCGCAGCCGACGTCACCGATGGGACGCCTGAAGCCATGGCACACGCATTGCGCGATTCGCTTGCTTCGGCGTGGGCGTGGCATGGTCGGTCCTCTCGAGCACGACAAGAGATCGCCGAGCATTATCGGGCGGACACTGTAGCTCGACACCTGGAGGAGCTCTACGCTACGGCCATCAACGGTGCATGACCGCGATAATCACCGCCGCCATACGTGCGGCTACGGCATCCACCGACGGAATCTCGTGTGTAGCTGACGTCGGTTGCGTCGCAGGTCGGCCCATAATCGCAAGCGCCTTCGCGGCGTAAGAATCCGCGGCATCCGGCAGAAAGTGAACGCTCTGGCCTTCCACAAGGTAGTCCAGTTCCGGTGCATGGAACGGGAATCGAGTTGTGAGAACCGGCAGGCCGAGGGCCAGGGAGTCGACTGCGATGAGGCCAACCCGTCCAGGCATCCAGATGGCCGATGCCACGTGTGACAGGGCCGCCATGTCACGAGCAGTCGCGTGAGGCAGAGCGAGCAACCACGGCTGGTGCAGGTGTCGCTCCACTAGGTGACCATCGCGACCCGAGCCCGCGATCACAAGCCGAAAAGACGGATCGAGGCGCGCCGCGGCCTGCCCAGCGTCGAGGAGGAGAGGGATGCGCTTGTCCTTGTCGAGGCCCCCCACATAAAGAGCGACTGGCCCGTTCGAGCCCAGCCTCTCGCGCCAGACTGCGCCAGAGTGGCGGGTCTCGACTCTGAGGCGTGTTAGCGCCGCGGTATCCGTGCTGTTGCCGACGGAAGTGACGCGCTCGGGAGCGACGCCTTTATCGACCAGGTGTGACCGGCCGGCTTCGGTGTAGGTCATGACGTGCGCAGCGCGCTTCGCCATCTGGCGCTCGATGTGCGTGTCGAACCAGCCCGGCGCCTTCACATAAGACTTACCGTGCCCCCAGAGGATCGTGCTGGCAGGTCTGCGTGCCAAGAACTCCCAGGTGTTCAACGATGTGCTGGCAAGCCCGGCAACCACCACGTCGGCGCGTCGGGAGAGGGCTCCGACTCGTTTCCAAGTCGGGGTGATCCCGCCGGGCATGGGGACGGTGACCTCCGGCACCGCCTGAGCCCACGACTCCACAACAGCGCTATCGTTGCGAGCGTTCTGAGCGCCATGAGGGGCGCCGTGTGCCACGAGCAGTTGGACGCTGTGAATGCCCAATTGCTCGGACAACGCATTGAAGAGTGGCACCCGGTACGAAGGCACATACTGCTGAACCATCATTACAAGCGACACCCGTGGACCCCGTTCTCCAGTTAGGAATCATTTCAACTAGGACATCTTCCGTCCCTCGAGAAAGAAGCTCTCCTCACGGGTCTCGATGCTGTCTAGCCCCGGGAGCTTCCCTTGGCGGAAGGCGCAGTCGCAAACGTCTAACAAGCCAGCGTCAACCATGAGCTGGCGCACCAGCGGAGCCGATGGCTGCCAACGGTGAACGTGGCCCCCGACGGCGGACCGCAGACGGCCCGTTAGGGTGGGCCGCTCCTCAGGGTGAGCCAGCAATTGCGAGTTGAAATGCCGACCGGCGTCTTGGCCACCGACAACGTAGCCGCTCAGCAGTTGGCGAGCGAACTGCTCAACGTCAGGAAGTGCAAGCCGCAGGAGACCTCCCGGCTGTAGTACGCGGGCGCATTCACCGATGACCCTCTCGGCCTCTCGTAGGTAGAGATGCTCGAGTGTGTGAGACGAGTAGATGGCCTCGACACTGTTATCGGGGTACGGCAACTTGCGAATGTCCTGGCGAATCACCTCTCGGTCCCACGGCTGCATATGGCCCTCGGTCAGCAACCCCGCCCGGAACAGCATCCTTTTCACTGCCGGGACGCGATCGAGCAGGATGTTCGGCGATCGGTCGATGTTGGTCCAGTCTGGAACGGCAGTTTGACCTGAACCTAGGTTAAGACGCATTGGGCCATAGTGCCCTATGCAACGCATACGCCCACGATCCGTCCCATGCCACTTCATGAGGAAGAGCTCTAAGTCCCCTCCGCAAGGTCGGGGTCGCCACCGCCAAGCCTGCGACCGACGATCGCCCAGGCCGTTGGCCGGTCGCACCGGTCGGGTACACGGTCGCCGGTGAATCGTCACCACTTGATGCCGTGGCTACCCTCTTGGTGGCTGGCGATTTTAGCCGCGCCGTCTCGCTACCTCGTGTCCCCAACCTGGTGTAGGGCGACGCTCTGGATGGCCACGTGGATGCCCCCAGGCGTCACAGTTGGTGACGATGGCCGACCCGGTCTCGATCCGTGGCAGGAGGAGTCCATCCCGTCACCTGCGTGATGAGCACAGTTTCGGGGCGTTCGGGCGCTTTCGAGCCCGACCGTCCGGGGGCTTGTATTCGGCCGGTCCGGGACCCAGGATGCAACACCACTCGCCCCTTACCCGCTGGAGGACCAGTCGGCAGGATGGGCCGATGCGAGAAGGAGCCAGCCGTGATCTTGGTACTGGACCAGGCGCAGGCCGATCTTGCGAGCCCGGAGCTCACGTGTCCCCACTGCCCTGGGCGGCTGCGACGCTGGGGCTTCGCCCGGACCCGTTCGCTGCGCTCCTCTGGTGGTGGACGCGTGTGGCTACGACCGCGACGGGTCCGCTGCGCCAGCTGCAGAGTGACCCACGTGCTGCGTGCGCCGTGAGGCGTTGACAACTCGAGTGGGGGTGGGAGACCGCCATCGCCGTCCTGTCGCAGCAGGGCGGTGTAGCTGAGGGCAGCCTGATCCGGGAGGTGCCGGGGAGGGTGGGAGCAGCCCTGACAAAGCCGGGACATGCCAGTACTGCCAGATGGTGTGGGTTCGGCGAGCGTGACGAAGAGGAGTACGCGAGGAACCAGCGTTATAACGTCGGCGGAAGACAGTGGGGCCAAATCACTTGACGACACCCACTGGCGCACCGACGAGCCTGTGCCAGGCGCGCACCGCAGGACAACGCAGCCCCGAGGACCTGATCGACCGATACCAATTGAAATGCGGCGTCGAGGTGCCGCTAGTTGGCCGATCCCACCAGCTCAGGATGCCCAGCTATGTAGACCTTGGCTCCGCGGTCAAAAACGCATCCGGTGACTGCCCTACCATGTACTCAAAACCGACACGAGAGCATTTGACGCACCGCGACTCTGTCGCGGACATGCGGGACCTAAAACAGGAACAGGTGGAGTACAGTGCCCAAGAAGGCGCTCATCACTGGCATCACAGGCCAGGACGGGTCATATTTGGTCGAGCTTCTGCTCCAGAAAGATTACGAGGTCCACGGCCTCATCCGTCGCGCCAGTACCTTCAACACGGGCCGGATCGATCACCTCTACACCGATCCGCACGACCGGGGGGCCCGCCTGTTCCTGCATTACGCCGACCTCACCGAAGGCTCACGGCTGGTCACCCTGCTGAGCAGCATCGCGCCGGACGAGGTTTACCACCTCGGTGCACAAAGCCACGTGCGTGTGAGCTTCGATGAACCGGAGTACACGGGCGACACCACTGGGATGGGCACCACTCGCTTGCTGGAGGCGATTCGCATGATCGGGCTGGGATGCCGCTTCTACCAGGCGAGCAGCTCGGAGATGTTCGGCGCCACCCCGCCTCCGCAGGATGAGGATACGCCCTTCTATCCCCGCAGCCCGTATGGCGCGGCGAAGGTCTACAGCTACTGGATGACGCGCAACTACCGCGAGGCCTACGGCATGTTCGCTGTCAACGGGATCCTCTTCAACCACGAGAGCCCGCGGCGCGGAGAGACTTTCGTGACACGCAAGATCACCCGCAGCGTCGCCCGCATCAAAGCGGGCCATGATGACACCCTCTACATGGGCAATATCGACGCTGCCCGCGACTGGGGATATGCGCCTGAGTATGTTGAGGCCATGTGGCGGATGTTGCAATACGACGAGCCCACGGACTTCGTCGTTGCGACCGGCACCTCTTACTCCGTACGCGACTTTCTTCAGTTCGCTTTTCACCATGCAGGACTAGACTGGGAAAAACACGTAAAGTCAGACGACCGATATTTGCGACCCACGGAGGTGGATTCGTTAATTGGTGACCCATCCAAGGCTGCCCGACTCCTCAATTGGAAGCCACAGGTACTGCCACCGGAACTAGCTCGCATCATGGTCGATGCGGACTCCGAGGCTCTGGCGAAGCGAGATTAGATAAGTGTCACGAATCAGTCCTCTCGTCGTGCCAAAGGCGACCCACCCGCATATTGCCACTAACTACTGGATGAGTTCGTCCGCCGTAAAGCTAACGCTGAGTCCACGACGCGAAACACACATCGGGACACGATCCCGATGATGGGTTCCCACAGGCACATTGTTGGCAATTTTTTCGTAAACACTAACGTTGTAGGAGGGCCAGCGCGGCATGTCGGCGGTGGGCGCCAAAAATGACGACCCAGCCAAACGAAGTCGCATCGCGGCGAATTCATGTGGTTGTCCCGACAATGGGCACTAGACCCCAATGGTTAAGGCAAACCCTTCTCTCAATCGCAAGTCAGCAAGCCGCGGCGGTCAACATTGTCGTAGTGCTACCCTCGGGGGGCGATGCTTCGCCTGCAGAAGGAATAGACTCCCTGACAGTGAAGAGGGAGGACCGGCGAGGTCTTTCAGTCGCTATCAACTCTGGGATGGAGTCCGCTAAGGCAGAATATGTTACGTGGCTCGGAGATGACGACTTATTGGCACCGGGCAGTTTGCGGTATTCCATTGTGGCCTTGCAGCAACATCCTTGCGCGCCATTCTCCTTCGGTCGAACGAGGTACATCGATTCCGCTGGCGCAACCATCGGCCTAGCTCGCCCTTCCTCAATGGCCGCGAGACATTTAAGATATGGAAAAGACTTCGTTCCGCAGCCGGGCAGCCTCATACGTCGGTCAGCTTGGAACGCTGTCGGAGGGGTGGATGAAAGCTTACACAATGCAATGGATCTTAAATTATTTCTAGAGTTGTGTCGCTTGGGACGACCTGTGTACCTGAGAAGGGAGGTATCGGCGTATCGACTTCATTCTCAGAGTATTACCTTAGCCAAGGGTGCCAGTGATGAGAGTGAGGCGATCCGACGTAGCTATCAGGGTCGCACTGCGGCTCGGACATACGCAATGTGGCGCCCCACCCTGAAGGAGATCGACAAATGGATGGATCGAATGTTTCGTTGGGCTCCGTCCGGATCACCCGAACTTGCTGATGGCACGCCATATACGAGTGCCGGACCGAAATGGGAACAGTTCGGCTCTAATAAATAGTGGCCCTCAGCGAGTTCAACTCGCATAGAGGTGCCGGCGCAAATTGGCACATGAAGGGAACAGCGCGTGAGGCCCTATGTATTTGTGATCGACCGACTCGGGCCGTACGGCGCTCAGCGCGTTTGCGTCACTCTCTTGGAGGAGTTCGCCAAGGCCGGCCATCGAGTCGTCTTGATAACGTATGCCGACGATCACCCTGAAGCCCCCCTCCTGTCGCATTCTATTGAGCGAATCAAAGTGCCAAGGAGTGATGCCAAGTGGGCGGCCCTAGGTCAAGTCGTTTTCAGCCTAAGGCAAACCTTGCGCACTCTCAAGCCGGCGGCGGTGCTAGCATTTATGCCGCTGGCAAATATTTGCACCTTAATGGCTACTCGGGGGTCCGGGATTCCAGTTTATGTGAGTGAACACAATATACCCTCAATGGCAATGAGACTTACTTCCTTTCGCAGCTTTTGTCTGTGGATAGGCATGTGGTTTTGGTATCCTCGGGCTTCGGGTGTTATCACGGTCAGTCAAGACGTTAAGACCGCCCTGATTGCTTACTTAAGACGACCCAGAATGCATGTGAGGGTCATATACAATCCAGTCGACTATAAGAGACTTTCTACCGAATCGCCGGCGTATATTCAGGCCTCTGCGGATATTGCGAGGTGGCATGCGAGTATTGGGAAGCCGGACTGCCTCGTGATTGTTGGTGCATTGAAAGAGGCCAAGGGCCATTCCATAGCCATTGACGCATTAAAGTTACTGCCAGCTCGATATCAATTGGTGTTCGTGGGCGAAGGACCTCTCCGAAAAGAGCTACTTAACAGGGCGGATATCGCCGGACTCGGGGGGGCGAGTTCATTTCGTGGGCGAGTACAAGAACGTGACTGCTTGGATGACCCTAGCTCACACTGTTCTTGTGCCCTCTCGATGGGAGGGTTTCGGGCTTGTCGTCGCCGAAGCCGCTTATGTCAAAGCGCGTGTCATTACGAGTGATGCCTTGGGTGTGCGCGAGATCGCCTTGATTGTAGGCGCGACTGTTTGCCGTCTAGATTCAACAAGCCTCGCTGAGGCTATTGCGCATACAGGCGCCTTTACTCGAAAGCAAGTTTGGGTGAATGAGTTCAACCCAGAATTGGTCGCATCCCGGTATTTAGAAAGTATGAAATCGTGAGGGTGCGGCTCTCCTGAAGGGGCCTCATGCGGCTTGGGGGATGAGATTGTCGGCGTAGCGGGTCTGGTGGACGCCTCGCTTTTCTTGGTCGAGGTGGTAGCGCCAGTAGGTGTTGAAGTCGCCGTTGCAGCGTAGTGCCCAGAGTTTAAGAACTGCTTCGGCGCCGGGTAGTCCCCAGCGGGCGCCGGTCAGGTCCATTCGGTCTTTGACGAGGTGCCGACAGGCCCCTTCGATGATCCGGTGGCGATCGGCCAGCCGTGCTGCAACGCGGTCGGGTAGTCAAGGTAGGCGCGCTTGTTTGGTGAGGTATTCGGCGCCGGCGTCGGCGTTGGCACGTTGGGCGGGTTCCAGGCCGGCCCTGGTGGCGGCCCTTCTCAGGTTGCCGGCCACGCGGGTGGCGCCGCCGGCGAGTACGGCCTGGGCGTGCCGGCGGACCCATGCCTCGGCGGCTGGGTCCCGTCGGCATGGATTAGGCGCGGTGACCGCACGCAGGTGCGGGCACTACGCAAACGGCTGCGGAGGCTGCCCAGCCAGGACATGCATGACCCTGGCTACCGGCGACTGCGCTACGTGCGATACGCCGAATGACACCTTGCTCGGGTTCGCCGGACCGAAGGCTGTAGCCGAGGAGATCAAACAGCGGGTGGCGGGGTTCCTACGTGTGAGGACCGCATGTTGGAAATGTCCGCGGACAAGACGCTGATCACCCACGCCCGAACGGGCGCGGCCAAGCTCCTCCGGCTACCAGATCACCGTGCAACACGACGAGCAGCAACTGACCCGCGGCCGCCGCGCGGTCAACGGGCAGATCAAGCTGCATGTCCCAGAAACGGTGATCAAAGCCAAGAGTGCCCCGCGTCTCCGGGCAGTTTCTCGTGGCCGCTGTCACCCAACGCAGGATGCGCGCTCATGACCTCTGAGCACCCCCGTGTTCCCGATGGCCATATGGCGGCTATGATATATGGGACTCACGAGGCGTGGGGGTATCGCCCAAGGAGGGCCGAAAACTGTCTTCAGCCCTCTTGCCACTGATGTCAGCGATCCCGATCTCGAATCTCCGCTCGGTATGGGACCTTGTTGCCACCCTTTTTCTGCTCCTAACCATCATCCAGTGGCGCGCCGAAGCCTCACTGCAGCCTTGGGTTTGGCTCACTTGCTCCGCCATCGCAGGTCTAGCGGTGTCCGCTCTGGCGAACGGACAGCAGTTCACATCCATGTTTGGCGCGCTCGTCTCAGTCGGCAGCATGATGGGCACCCTCATCTTCATCCGGCGCCTTTATTGCCGCAATTCCATCCATGGACTTCTGGCTGGCGCTTGCCTGGCGACCGGGGAGATCCTTCACACAGTGCTCGTGCCGAACGCCGTCAGCAGTACCAACCTCTGGAAGTACGGCGTTGGGTTCGGTGCTGCCATCGTGCTTTTGGCGCTCACAGCCACGACTCGCAGGACGTCAATAGATTTGAGCGCAATGGCAATGTTGGCAATCATCTCCCTCGCAACGGGGACACGAGGTCTCACCGGCTCGCTAGTGATCGCATCGGTCCTCGTGATCTCGCGAGGAGTGGCGCGTCAGCGTTCCCTCATGGTTCGAATCGCAGCGACCATGGTCATCGCCGTTCCAGCGGTGACCGTAGCGTTGACGCTGGGCGGCTCTCTGGTCAATAGCCCACTGGCTAATTCGGCGCGAGACAAATTCGTGCAACAGGCAGCAATCAACTCCAACCCGATTTTCGCCGGACGCACCGAGCCCCCTATTTCAATCGCTGCCGTGATGACACATCCCGTAATCGGTGCCGGGGCGAATCCGGAGCCGACGTCTGAAATCATTTCGCGCGCGCTCCAGGTGGCGGACTTTCTCGGGTACAAAAACCCGACGGAGCTGGTGCCGTGGTGGACCCAGGATAACAAGATCTACACGCATTCCCTGGTCATGGAGTACTGGGTAGTCGGTGGAGTTCTGGCGGCTCTTCCGTTCATCGCAGCATTGGGCATTTTCATAGTTGGTCTGGTCCGCTCCTTGCGTATACGGAAGAATATCCCCGCTGTTGTCTTTTTTTTGGCTGTGCAATCCTTGTCAAACATACTCTTCGCACCGGAAACTTGGGGCACCACAGCATTGGTTGGGCTGAGCGTGGGGATGATGCTCGTTACCTCGTTCGGACACCTGAAGCCAGACAAATCACGCAGCGAAAAGGCCGAGGAACCGCCTCGCCTGCGGCCGCAGCTTGGTGTCGCGCACAGCCTGAGTCTGTAAAGCCAGGCCTAGCCGAGGCCTAGCCGGGGCCTAGCCGCAATACTCATAACTTAGAACTACATCGGTGTTATTCTCGTGTGCATGCCACGAGCGGGGCAGGTGCGGGTTGAGCCGGAACGTCGGCTCAGTGACCGGGTTGCTTTGGGTGTGTTGACGGCGACATTCCCTCGGAAACTAGTGGACGAGGTCATCGAGGTGCCGGGCGTCGTGAGCAGCGGAACAGGTTGCTGCCGGCCCATCTGACCCTCTACTAGGTGTTGGCGATGACGTTGTTCTCGTCAGCCGGTTATGAGGCGGTGATGCGCTCCCTGACCGAGGGTCTGGCCTGGGCGTCTGACGGCGGCGAGGAGTACGAGTTGCCCTCACAGGTGGCGATCTCCAAGGCCAGGACCCGGCTTGGGCCGGAGCCGTTGGCTAAGCTGTTCACCCGGGCCTGTGTGCCGCTGGCGACCCCGACCACGCCGGGTGCGTTCTACCGTCAGTGGCGCCTGGTCAGCATGGACGGCACGACGATCGACGTCGCCGACACGCCTGCCAACGCTGGGGTGTTCGGCCAGGCCGGGACCGGGCGCGGGGATGGCAGCGCGTTCCGGCAGGTGCGGGTCGTGGCGTTGGGTGAGTGCGGCACGCATCCGGTGATCGGCGCAGTTGGGTGCTTCAAAGCCCGATCTGAAGGCCACAACGGCCGGACCATAGGCTGGGCGTTCACGACCAACACCGGCACGCGCCAGTTGTGAACATAGAGTTGTCTTGCGTTCCTAACCTGTCTGGTCGGTACGGCCGTGCGATGAACCTCAGTCCGCATCGAGGACCCGCGCGGGTGAGCCGACGGCGACGCCTCCCACTCGGACGTCACTGAGCACGACGGCGTTTGCACCGATGACCGCTCCGTCGCCCACCCGCACTCTGCCTAGAACACATGCACCCGCGCCGATTGTGACGCCGTCGCCCACCTGTGGGTAATCGTGCGGAGGCCGACCATCGGCGAACCGCTCACCTAGGGTCACGTGTTGCAGGAGAGTGCAGCCAGCGCCCACGACCGTGCCACCTCCAATGACAATTCCGTGCGGGTGATGCATGAGCAATCCCGGGCCTACTTCCGCACCCGGCACGAAGTCAAGTCCACTCAGAGCAAGCGCTGCGTGCCGAAGCGCCCGCGCCGTCCGGTGCCAGCCTCGACCGCTTAAAATCTGCTGGGTCCGCAGCATTGACGAGGCTACGAGCCCGGGAGTTGTAGCAGCTGTCTTGACGAAAAGTACGAGGGACGGCTTCTGATCGGGCCGGTACCTGCGAAGGTCCGAGATCACCAGAGCCCGCCACGTGGGCCGGCTCGATTGACTACCTCGGCGCACGGCTGATCGCCCTCCACACGCCGGGGACCCACATGGCGATGATCGTAGCCCCTACCGACCCGAGAATCGGCCCGACCGCACCAAGGCGGTGAGCCAGCACCGCGGAAGCAGGGACGTTAACGACCATCATGACCACTGAGGCCACGGCCTGGAATCGCAGGCCGTCACGATCCGTTAGCAGCATGCCGGTCGGAAACCAGGAGGCGTGAACGACGAGGAGAAGAGCGAAGGCGACGAAAATGCTGTAGCCCACGTCAATCTTTCCCTTGCTCACGAAATGCGCGACCCACGGTCCGGCTACAACGAGCAACACGCCGAGGAGGGTACCAACAAGGGCGAAAACGGCCAACAGCCTGAATAGCTCGTGACGCATGACCGGCTTATGCGCCCTGCGACGGGCGAACATCGGCCACAGGCTCATCCCTGCGGCCGCGACCAATGCGAACAAGGACGCATACAACTGCGCCGCCACGGCGTAGACGGCGACCTGACCGAGGTTCGAAAAGTGGCTAAGTAGCAGGCGATCGGACTGGAAGGCGATCGGCAGTGCCGCGGTGATCACCACCATGGGCCCAGCGAGATGGGCGACCCGGCCCCCTGGGCGCGCCAGCACCGCCGCGGACCGCACCGCCTCCAGCAATGATATCCCGCTGGCCGCCGAAGCCATCGGCCAGGACGCCGCCGCCGCGAGGGCGGCACCGGCCGAGGGGGCGGCCACATAGGCCCAAAGCGGGGCATGGGTCGCCGCAGCCAGGAGGATGAGCAGGAGGGCCAGCACGCCGGAGCCCCCCTGGAAGGCAAGAGCGATGTCATTGCGTTCCGCCCCGAGCAGCACACGGCTGCTGAGCCCAAGCGGCAGCCCTGCGGCGAACAGCGTCAAAGTCGTGGCGACAGCCACCTCCACCTCCCGGGAAGGGGCCACACCCAGTAGCGACGCCCACGACCCCACGGCAGCGAGGGCCCAGGCCGTGAGAGCCAGAGTCAACGAGACCACGACTAGCGCCCGCAGACTTGTGCGCAGCACCCGCTGCACCCCTTCGACGCCCAACTCGTGGCGACGTGCCACAGCATCCGTCACGGCCGCACCGACTCCGAGATCGCCGATGGGATTCAACGCCGCTAGCCCCACCACCAGCGCAAACAGCGCGTATCCGCCGACGCCCAGCATGGACACAGTGATCCGTGCGGCCAGCAGTCCTGCAACGGCCGCCACCGGTAGCGTGACAGCTCGCACGACGAAGGCGCGTCTCGCGCCCATCAACAGGGACGTCGAGGAGCGCCCGGTCGTGATCAGCGAGCCCGGAGACCTCACGCGGGGCTGTCTGCGGGCCCGCGCGGCCCGCGAGCGTGGTCGCCGCTGAACTCGTCCTCGAGGTGCCCTAGGTTCCTGCGATCGAGCGCATTCTGCTCGAATACCTGCCCGTTCAAAACCTTCGGCTGCCACGGCGCGATGAAGGGGTTCGCGAAATGGTCCGCCATCCTGTCAACCGTCGCGTCCGTCCAGTTGGCGATTAGCCTTTTCGTTTCGAGGTGGCCGAGGCGCTCAGTGCCCGGGCTGAAGACAATGCCTCGGTCGAAAAACATGGGCTGTGGAGCAGCGTGAGCTGCGTGGTCGCTAGTGACAAGACGCTCAAGGTCTCGAAGCAACCGCCCACCGACAGCGCTCCAGGCCAGTTTCATGGCTTCGTTCGCATCGAGGACGGCTCACTCAAGCCAAACAAGTCGAGTTCGAACCCGGCGCTGAACAGGCAGCCTGCGAAAACGTTGCCCGCTGCCACACCAATTGTGGATATGCGCGCATCGTAGGTGACGACGTGGGCGAGAGGCGTCAGTTGGAGGCCAGTCACAGAGCGCACCATCGCCATGGCAAGTGACCCTGAACGACTACCATTCGTCGAGCCCCAACCTTGTCATTTTGCTTGTCACGTTGCCAACCGAGTTTGAGTCTACCTGGATGGCGAGGGTGAACATCCCGCGTCTCTGGATTAGCGACTTGGACCGATGCGGCTAGCGCTAGCCGACGCAACATTTACGTGGGTATACGAGGATGGTGTTGGCCTGCTCCCGGCAGATGTTCGTACGCCCGGTGCTGCGAATGGACCACAAGGCCCCGCCCCGCTGCCACGTCGAGGCGTTAGCGCTCTTCGGAAGGGTCTCGGCACGCCTGTCCAGGACAACCTCAAGGCCGGGGTGGATAAGCCGGACTTTACGGGCTCCTGTCTGACGTTCCGCACATCTCGGACGGGTTACCTGGGCAATTACCGGTGCTGGGTGTAGGCGGTGGGCGCGAGGCTGAGTAGGTCGAGGATCTGTTGTTGCTGGGTGGTGAGTTCGGGTTCGAAGGTCTGCACGAGGACGCCGTCGCGGTGCAGTTGGTGGCGGGCGAGGTTGGTGAAGA
>Ga0066789_10000521_pt1 | contig 15528 bp, 13 predicted proteins | sample OrgsoiDNA2013049_FD_70960 | JGI IMG/M metagenome (GOLD analysis project Ga0066789, IMG submission 70960) | Permafrost soil microbial communities from the Arctic, to analyse light accelerated degradation of dissolved organic matter (DOM) -... | ecosystem: Environmental > Terrestrial > Soil >...
CGCCGTCCCGGGGGAGGGCGGCGCGAACGGCGCCGAGCGCATGCAATAGCGCGCGGGCATTGCGGTCGAAGGCGCCGTCGATCTGCAGTCGGTAACTCGCCGCACCGCCTGACTGAGTTTTCCAGCCAGTGCGTGCGGTGAGGCGTTCTTGGATCGACTGCAAACTGGCGCGCGCGTCGCCCCATACGGGCACGTCGGCGCCATAGTGATCGGCGAGCTTGGCCGGATCGATATCAATGCGAATCAGCAGTCCGCTCAGGGTCAATTTCAGCGCCGTGTAGATGTCCGTTTCGGACAGTTCCGTACCTACGCCCACGACCACGTCGGCAGCGGCGATCAAAGTCTGTATAGGTGGGTAGGGAAGCGAGGTGCCGAGATTCGCTGGATGGCTTTCGGCGAGGATGCCCTTACCTGCCGCCGTGGTCACGAGCGGGCAATCCAACGTGTCGACCAGGCGGTGAAGTTCCGCGCCGGCATGGCGGGCGCCCCCGCCCGCGATGATAACGGGTCGCTCTGCCACCGCAAGGTGGCGTACGGCCGCGTCGATCTGTGCGGCCGGGGCCTGCGGCAAGGGCGCCGCGTCCGCAAAGCGGGTCGCCGGCAGCGTGGTGAGTTCGGCCAAGACGTCGAGCGGCACCTCGAGATAGGCGGGCCTGGGACGTCCGGCGCGCAGCGACGCGAGGCAAACGCGCAGATGATCGCGCGCGTCCTCTGCGCTCGCCGCGGTCCGCGCCACCCCGAAAACGCCTGTGGCCAGCGCGCATTGGTGATGCAATTCATGCAGCACACCCCATTGCTTGCCGAGCGATGCCCGTACCGGCGTGGCCGCGACCACCAAGAGCGGCACTGAATCGGAGTACGCCTGCGCCACGGCGGTCAATATATTGGTCAGTCCCGGTCCGGAGATGGTGAAGGCAGCGGCGGGACGGCCGCTCAAGCGCGCGTAACCATCCGCGGCAAAGCCGGCGCCTTGTTCATGGCGTACCAGCACATGTCGTACCTGGCACGCCGCCAAACCGCGATACAATTCGAGGTTATGCACACCGGGAATACCGAACACGGTGTCGATGTCATTGGCTGCGAGTAATTCGACGAGATAACAGCCAACGGTCCGCGACATGTGAAAAGTATGCGGTCCACCCCCGGGGTGTTGCAAGCAGCACAGGGTTTTCGCGATGAAGTATTCCAGCCTGGTCGAACGAATCTCGGGCGATGGCGCCGATGCCTGGGACATCCACTACCAAGCACGGAGGGCGCTCGAGCGCGGCGAAGACGTCATTCTACTCAGCGTCGGTGATCCGGATCTGGATACCCCGGCTTCGGTGGTCGAACGCGCAATTCAAGCATTGCAGTCGGGCGACACCCACTACACACCGGCAACCGGTCGAGAGGCGCTGCGCGCGGCAATTGCCGCGCAGCACCGCGCACGCAGCGGCCAGGCCGTCGACGCGGACAACGTGATTTTTCTGGCCGGTGCACAGAATGCGCTGTTCGCTGCATCGCTGTGTGTGGCTGGATTGGGCGACGAAGTGATCGCCTTCGAGCCATTGTATCCCACCTATCCGGCGGCAATCGAAGTGTCGGGAGCGCGCATGGTGCGGGCGCCGGCACCAGCGGCGGCAGGGTTTCACGTCGATCTGGCGGCGCTTGAGGCGCTCATCACGCCGCGCACGCGCGCCATGTTTTTTGCTACACCGAACAATCCCAGCGGCGTCATCCTGAGTGAGAAGGAACTGGCTGTCATCGGCGAGTTGGCGCGCCGCCACGCGTTGTGGGTGGTTGTCGACGAAGTGTATGCGGGACTTGCGCCGGACGGCCGTGTCCCGAGCCTCGCGGCCAGCCTGCCGGACCAAGTGGTCACCGTCAGTAGTTTGTCGAAGTCCCATTCCATGCCCGGTTGGCGAGCCGGTTGGCTGGTGGGTCCGAAGGTCCTGGTCAAGCACGTGGAAGCCTTGGCCATGTGCATGTTGTACGGGCTGCCGGGATTCATTCAAGAAGCGGCATTGGCGGCATTGAGCATCGCGCCGGCCGCGGAATCCCGCATTCGCGATTTTTGTGCCCATCGTCGCGATGCACTATTGGCGGGCCTCATCGACACGCCCAAGTTGCGTTGTTGTGTACCGGATGCCGGCATGTTCATGTTGGTCGATGTGCAGGGCACCGGGCGCTCGGGACACGAGTTCATGACCCAACTGTATGCCGCCGAAGGCGTGTCGGTGATCGACGGCGGCGCATTCGGTAAAGAAACCGGCGGCTTCGTTCGCGTATGCTTCGCGGCGGACGAGGGGCAATTACGCGATGCATGCGGGCGCATCCGACGCTTCGTACAATCGATAGCACGACGTGAGGTGACACATGGCTGACATGGGTGTGGTGGTGCGCGCGGCCGGCGGGCCTGAGGCATTGGAATGGACGGAACTCGACACCGCGGCGCCGGGTCCGGGCGAAGTACGGATTGCGCAGCGGGCCGTAGGCGTCAATTTCATCGACACCTACTTTCGCAGCGGCCTCTATCCGTGGCCGTCGACACCCTTGATTCCCGGCGCGGAAGCCGCCGGCGTGGTCGAAGACTTAGGTTCTGGAGTCACGGGATTGAAGGCCGGCGATCGTGTCGCGTATACGATGCCGTTGGGAGCGTATCGCACGCGACGCGTGGTGCCGGCCGATCGGCTCGTGAAATTGCCCGACTCGATTGGTTTCGAAACGGCCGCGTCCGTGATGCTCAAGGGTTTGACCGCTCAATTTCTGCTGACCTCATGCTTTGCGGTCAAACCGGGGCATACCGTGCTGGTGCACGCGGCCGCCGGCGGCGTTGGCCTGCTGCTGGGTCAATGGTTGAAGCTGCTCGGCGCCACCGCAATCGGCACCGTGGGCTCCGCCGATAAAGTGGAGATCGCCGAGGCCAATGGCTATGCGCACGTGGTCAACAAAAGGTCCGAAGATTTTGCGGCACGCGTCGAGGAGATCACGGGCGGCAAACGCTGCGACGTGGTTTACGATTCGGTGGGCAACGATACGTGGCGCGGTTCGCTCAAATGCCTCAAGCTGCGCGGCACGTTCGTTTGCTTCGGACAATCGTCCGGACCCATCGCTGACTTCAAGATGTTGGACTTGGCGACCGGCGGTTCCTTGTACGCCTGCCGGCCCATGCTGTTCGATTACATCAAGACTCGGGTTGAGCTGCAGTCGCGCGCCGACGACTTGTTCGCGCGGCTTGCTGCCGGCGAAATCCGCGCCCACGTCGGACAACAAATGTCGTTGCGCAATGCAGGCGACGCGCACCGTGCGCTCGCCAGCCGCCGGACCATTGGCGCGACGGTGCTGCTGCCCTAAAGGACCGGGATCGCCGAGGAGGAAACCATGATCAAAAATGCGCTGTTGTCTTGGCTAGGGTGTCTCCTGTTGATCGCCGCTGGGCCGTCCCATGGCGCGCCGTCCAGGAATCAAGTGACCATTCTCTACGACGCGTTTTCCAACAAACCGGGCGTCGAGATGGATTGGGGCTTTGCGGCTCTGGTCGAAATGAACGGCAAGCGAATTTTGTTCGATACGGGAAACAATGCCGCACGCCTCGAGAAGAACGTCAAAATATTGGGAGTGGACCTCACGCGATTGGACATGGTGGTGATCTCGCATCGCCATTGGGACCATACGGCCGGATTGGCGTACGTGCTCCGCGTCAATCCAAAAGTACCGGTGTTTGTGCCCGAAGAAGAGTTCTTCGGAGCGTCGACGTCGCGAGCCTACTTCAGCAAGAATGCCGACCCTGACTTGCCGCAGGCGATGCGTTATTTCGCGGGCAGGGTTCCGGGGAATGTTCCCCACGGCAGCGCATGGCCCGGGGCTAACCTGATCCTCATCGCCGGAACTACGCAGATCGCACCGGGGATTCGTCTGATCACGACCACGTCGGACCGGCCGGGAACGAAGGAATTGCACGAGGTTTCGCTGCTTCTCGATACGCCCGAAGGTGCGGTGCTGATCGTGGGATGTGCGCATCCTGGAATCGAAAAAATTCTGGCGAACGGCACCAGTGATGGAACCCATGTGCGGACGATCTTCGGCGGTATTCATGAAGTGCTGGCCGACCCGGCAGAGATCGACGCAACCGTGCACGCGGTCGCTGATCAATTCAAGGTCGACGTGGTGGCGCTCGGACATTGTTCCGGCGAAGCGACGTTTGCTGCCTTCCGCAAGCGCTACGGGAAATCGTACGTGTATGCGGGCGTAGGCGAGGTCATCGCTATTTAGGTCGGCGTGAGCTTCACACCCCCAGCGGCAGCGCGGTCGATTCCTTGATGACGGTCACCGCCACCGAGGAATTCACGGACTGCACGTGGGGAATGCGCGACAGGTAATCCAGATAGAACGCCTCGTAGGCTTTGATGTTGCGCGTGACGATTTTCAAAAGAAAATCCCATTCACCGGTCAGCGTGTAGCACTCGAGGACCTCGGCGCGATCGCGGATTGCCTCTTCGAATTTCGCAATCGCTTCGCGGCCCGTCGTCGCGAGTTTCACTTGCGCGAACATGGTGACGTCGAGGCCCAAGGCATTACGATCCAAGAGAGCCACGCGCGCCTTGATGACGCCGGTCTGTTCGAGCTGCTGAATGCGCCGCCAGCAGGTCGTGGTCGACAACCGCAGCTGCGATGCGACTTCCGCAACCGACAGCGCGCCTTTTCTCTGCAAGACGTCCAACAGCCTCAAATCCAGGCGATCCAGCGGCGGACGGTTTATATTTTCCATTTTTGATGGCTTTTCGGAATGAAACCACCGAAGTATCCGGTCAGGTGCTGATGAATGCAACATCGCCGGCCGTCTAGACGTAAATTACCAAGTCGGGCGACTAACGGGGGAATTATGAAGAGCCGGTCTCGTCTGCACGTTCCAAAGGCATCCGCGCGCCCCGGTGAGGCGCCCGATTTCAGCTATGTGCATCTCTCGCCGGCGGGTGCCATCCCGCGGCCTGACATCAATGCGCGCTCGCGGGATATTGCGTTCCTAGCCACCGAACTGGTCCGCGTTCTCGACGATGAGGGGACGGCCGTGGGTCCGTGGCATCCCCATCTCGACCCGGCCGACCTACAGGTCGGATTGCGGCACATGCTGCTCACGCGCATCTTCGACGAGCGGATGCAGCGCACGCAACGGGCCGGCAAGATTTCCTTCTATATGCGCTCGTTGGGCGAGGAGGCGGTGTCGGTCGCGCAGTGCATGGCGCTGCGGCCGGGCGACATGCTGTTTCCGTCGTACCGCAATCAGGGGCTGCAGATCGCGCGCGGCATTCCGTTGGTCGATCTCATGAACCAGTTGTTGTCGAACACGCGTGACATGTGCAAGGGGCGCCAACTGCCCGTGTGTTATCACTCCAAAGCCGGCCACATCTTTTCGATCTCCGGCAATCTGGCCACGCAGTTTCCGCAGGCCGTGGGTTGGGCGATGGCGGCGGCGATCAAGGGCGAAGACCACCTCGCCGCGAGCTGGATCGGCGAAGGCAGCAGCGCGGAAGCCGATTTCCATCATGCCCTGCTGTTCGCCTCCGTGTATCAGGCGCCGGTCATTCTCAATGTGGTGAACAACCAATGGGCCATATCGACGTTTCAGGGATATGCCGGCGGCGAACAGCGCTCCTTCGCCGGCCGCGGTCCGGGCTACGGCATCGCCGGTATCCGCGTCGATGGGAATGATTTCCTCGCCGTGTATGCCGTGACACAGTGGGCGGCGGAACGCGCCCGCACCGGCGCCGGTCCGACGCTGATCGAACTGGTGACCTACCGTGCCGCCGCTCATTCGACCAGCGACGATCCGGCCCGCTATCGGGCCAAAGACGATCAGGAGCATTGGCCTCTCGGCGATCCGATTCAGCGCTTGAAGCAACACTTGATCGCGTTGGGTGAATGGTCCGAGGAGCGACATCAGGCGCTGTCTGCGGAACTCGATATCTTGGTGGGCGCAAGCTGGAAGGAGGCGGTGACCTTCGGCACCATGAGCGACGGCCCCAAACTCAATGCCGATTTGATGTTCGAGGATGTGTTCGAGGAGATGCCGCAGCATCTCCTACGGCAGCGTGCCTCGATGCGCGCGGAGCGAGGGTGACGGCATGGCGAACATGAATATGATTCAGGCCCTGAATTCCGCCATGGACATCATGCTGGGACGAGATCCGTCGGTGGTGCTCATGGGCGAGGACATCGGCTATTTCGGCGGAGTTTTTCGCGTGACCGAAGGGCTGCAACGCAAATACGGCGAGCATCGCGTCCTCGACACGCCGATCGCCGAGGGCGGCATCGTCGCCGCGGCCATCGGCATGGGCATCAACGGCCTGCGGCCGGTGGCGGAAATTCAATTTGCCGACTACATCTACCCGGGCTTCGATCAGATCACGAGCGAATTGGCGCGCATCCGCTATCGCAGCGCGGGCGAGTTCTTCGCGCCGGTGACGATTCGCACGCCATGTGGCGGCGGAATTCGCGGCGGGCAGACGCATTCGCAGAGCCCGGAAGGCATTTTCACGCACGTTTGCGGGCTCAAGGTCGTCATGCCGTCAAACCCTTACGATGCCAAGGGATTGCTGATCACGTCGATCGAGGACGACGATCCGGTCATCTTCTTCGAGCCTAAGCGTCTTTATAACGGCCCCTTCGACGGCGATCCGACCAAGCCCGCCGTACCGTGGAGTTCGCATCCCAAGGGTCAAGTGGACGAAGGCCATTACACCGTGCCACTCGGCAAGGCGGACATCGTACGCAGCGGCAATGACGTCACCGTGGTCACCTATGGAACGATGGTGTTCGTCGCCCAAGCTGCCGCCGCGACCTTGGGCCTTGACGCCGAAATCATCGATCTACGCTCGCTCGTGCCGCTGGACGTCGACACGATCTGCAGCTCGGTGAGAAAAACCGGGCGCTGCGTGGTGGCGCATGAAGCCACCCGGTTCTCCGGCTTCGGCGCGGAAATTTTGTCCGTCATCCAAGAGGAATGCTTCTGGGATCTGGAGGCGCCGATACAGCGCGTCGCCGGTTGGGACACGCCTTATCCGCATGCCTTCGAGTGGGAGTATTTTCCCGGTCAAGCGCGCGTCGCGTCGGCGCTCAAAGCCGCGATGGAGGTGGCGTGAGTCAGTTCATCTTCAAGATGCCCGACTTGGGTGAGGGGACGGTCGAAGCGGAAATCGTCGCCTGGCATACCAAGCCCGGCGACGAGGTCAACGAAGACCAACTCATCGTGGAAGTCATGACCGACAAGGCGGCGGTCGAGGTACCCGCACCGGTCAGCGGCCGCGTGGTGTCGATCTCCGGTGAGCCGGGGGACAAGGTGGCCGTCGGTGCGCCGCTGATTGTGTTCGAACTGGCGGCTCCCGGCGCGCCTGCGGGGAGCACGGAGCCCGATGCAGCAGTCCGTCCGCCCGCCAACGCTGCCGCAGCGGCGGTCGTGCCCGGCGTGTCGGCCGCTGCGAATCACGGTCAGCTGTCACGCTCCGGCCGGGTGAAGGCATCCCCGGCAAATCGCCGTCGAGCCCGCGAGGCGGGCATCGATTTGTCGACCATCGTGGGGACAGGACCCGGTGGACGCATTCTCAGCGGCGATTTGGTCGCTTCAGGCAGTCAGCAGCTCCTCCGCATGCCCGGCGCTAATGCGTCTGGGGCCAGATCTGTTTCCGCGGCAGCGTCGGCTGCGCCACGGCCGCGAGCGCCACGGACGGGGGTACAGCCGGGGGTGCTGCAGCCAGTCGCGCAGACCACGGAGATCAAGGTCATCGGGGTACGTCGGCTCATCGCCGAGCGCATGAGCGAAGCCAAACGCACCATCCCGCATTTCGCCTATGTAGAAGAAGTCGACATCACGGAACTCGAAGCGCTGCGGCAGTACCTGAACGGCAAGAACCCGGGCGAGCCGGGCCTGACGTATTTGCCGCTGGTCGTTATGGCGCTGGCGCGGTCGCTCGAGTCGTTTCCGCAATGCAACGTTCTGTATGACGCTGCCCGCGGCGTTCTCGTGCGCCATAGCGCGGTACATGTGGGCATAGCGACTCAGACGCCCGACGGACTCAAGGTGCCGGTCGTACGCAATGCACAGTCCTTGCCGCTGTGGGACCTCGCCGCTGCCATCCGCCGCGTCTCCGAGCGGGCGCGCACCAACAAAGCCACGCGCGAAGAACTGGTTGGCTCAACGATCACGGTGACGAGTTTGGGCAAGCTCGGGGGCATCGCTTCCACGCCGGTGATCAATGCACCGGAAGTGGCCATCATTGGACTTAATAAAGCCGTGGAACGGCCGATGGTCCGTGACAGCGCCGTGGTGGTGCGCCGAATCATGAACTTATCGTCGTCATTCGATCATCGCTTCGTGGACGGTTATGATGCTGCGGCGATGATTCAGGCGTTGAAAGATCTGCTTGAGCATCCGGCGACGATTTTCATACCCAAGGTAAAGACCTCATGACCGCACAACCTCAGCGACCCCCTTTCGGCTCCTTATTGGCTTCGCACATGGCGGTCGCCGCGTACCAGGGCGGCCGTTGGAACTCCACCGAGATCAAACCGGTGGGTCCGATCGAATTGAGTCCTGCGGCGCATGTACTCCATTATGCGAGCACGTGCTTCGAGGGCTTCAAGGCGTTCCGCCGCGCCGACGGCTCGGTTCACATTTTTCGAATGGATCGGCACATCCAGCGCATGCGTCAAAGCGCGCGATTACTGGTGTTGCCGGAACCCGATCCCGGGCAACTCGCCGAGATGGTGCGCGCGGTAGTCGCTCGCTGCCGCGAGGCCGTGCCGGAGGCACCCGGCGCGCTGTATCTGCGGCCCATTTTGTTCGGCACCACCGCAAATATCGGCGCTGCGGCGACGCCCGCGGCCGACGCATTGCTGTTGGTCCTCGCGAGCCCGGTGTGGGACTATTTTGCCGGCGGCATGAAGCCGCTGCGGATTCTCGTCGATGACGAGCACACCCGTTCCGCGGCTCAGATGGGCATGGTTAAAACGGGCGGCAACTACGCCGCCGCCATGGGTCCCACGCTGGCCGCACGGGCGAAATATCAGGTCGATCAGGTGTTGTTCTGCCCCGGCGGCGAGGTCCAAGAGACCGGCGCCGCAAATTTCCTGCTGTTACGCGACGGCCACCTGCTGACGCGCGGCCTCGACACCACGTTCCTGCACGGCGTGACGCGCGATTCCCTCATCACGCTTGCCCGCGACAATGGCTATGAAGCGTCGGAACGCGTATTCGACGTCAAAGAAATGCTGGACTGGGTGAAAACCGGCGAAGCGGCGCTTTCCGGAACCGCCGCCGTGCTGGCGGGCGTCGGCACCCTGATTTATCGCGGCAGCGAATACCGCGTCGGCAGCGGCGACGTGGGGCCTGTTACTCGCGCCTTGAGGGCGCAGTTGGTCGCCATTCAACAGGGCGACGCTGCGGATCGCCACGGGTGGCTGGAACGGGTGTGACGGTCGCGCCGTTGCTCAATATTCTTGATGATCCTCGTCGTCCTCGTCGTCGAGGTCGTCATCATCGTCATCATCCTCGTCGTCTTCATCGTCGTCCCAGTCGTCCTCATCATCCTCCTCGTCGGCATCTTTCTCCGCCTTAGAGCCCGACCACCCCTCCGGTTCCTCGGTGAGTTCAAGGTCGAGTTCCGCCCAGCCGTCGACATCCAGTTCCTCGAGATCGCCGTCGAGGTGTTGAATCTCAACGGTTTCTTTGTCCTCGTCCACCTTGAGCACTTGAAACGTCTCTTCGTTTTCCAAGTCCTCGTACCATTGCCCTACGGTCGGTTCGTACTCTCTGCCCACGTGAGGTCGCCTCTGTTAAACGGTTGCGCTAATGATGAAGGCGGATATTAGGGGAGGCCGCTTGCTCAAGTAAATGGCAAAATCGGTCTCTCATGACCATAGCCGACCGTAAAACCGCCGCTCGCCGCCTGACCGATGCCAAACGCATTGTCGTGAAAGTCGGATCGGCATTGCTGGTGGATGCGGAGAAAGGGCGCCTAAATCGTAGTTGGCTCGAGAGTTTTGCAGCCGATGTGGCTGCCTCTCGCAAGCGGGGTCAGGAGGTCATTCTGGTATCGTCGGGCGCCATCGCCTTGGGGCGCCGTCATCTGAAGTTGAGCGCGGGCAAACTCCGCCTTGAAGAGAGCCAGGCAGCCGCCGCGGTGGGTCAAATCCGCCTGGCACACGCCTACAAAGAGTTGTTGGACGTGCACGAGATCACGGTCGCGCAGATACTGTTGACGTTGGGTGACACCGAGCAGAGACGCCGCTATCTCAATGCGCGCGGCACGTTGAATACCCTGTTGTCACTCGGCGCGGTGCCGGTCATCAACGAAAATGACACCGTGGCGACCGCCGAGATTCGTTACGGCGACAACGATCGACTGGCGGCACGGGTCGCACAAATGGTCGGTGCCGATTGTTTGGTGCTGCTCTCCGACATCGACGGACTGTATACGGCGAACCCGAACGTCGATCCCGACGCCGAGTTCATTTCCCGGGTGCTCGAGATCTCCCCGGAAATCGAAGCCATGGCGGGCGGCGTGATCAGCGGCATGGGGTCCGGCGGCATGCAGACTAAGATTGCAGCGGCCAAAATCGCGGTGGGAGCAGGGTGCCATTTGTGCATCGCCAAAGGCGCCTTCCAGCACCCGTTGAAGCGCATCGCGGAAGGCGCACGCTGCACTTGGTTCGTTCCGTCCTCGACACCGGTGGCCACCCGCAAGCAATGGATTGCCGGGACACTGAAGCCGGCCGGGGCGATTGCCGTGGACGAGGGTGCCGTGCGCGCCCTCATGGGCGGCAAGAGTCTATTGCCGGCGGGTGTGACGCGGGCCATGGGACGTTTCGAGCGCGGTGATACTGTGAGTATCGTCGGGCCGGACGGCGCCGAGGTGGCGCGCGGCATATGCGCTTATTCGGACGGCGACGCCGCCCGTATCATCGGGCGCCAATCCGCCGAGATTGAAAAAGTGCTAGGGTTCCGCGGTCGCGATGAAATCGTGCATCGCGACGATCTGGTTATGTTGAGAGCCTGGTGAACGCCGGTATGAATCCAGAAACGCTTGCGCAAGTATCCGCCCGCACCCCGCAGTCGGTGCCGGAAATCATGGGAGCCATCGGCAAAGCCGCGCGCGCGGCGGCGCTCGCTTTGAGCGTCGCGTCGAGCGATCAGAAAAACCTCGCATTGAAGGCGGCGGCCGCGGCGTTGCGCGCCCGACGCCACAAGCTCCTCGCCGCCAACGACCGCGATATGTTTGAGGCGACTGCGAAGGGCCTTTCGCCGGCCTTGCTCGATCGGCTCAAGCTGGACGAGAAACGCGTGGACGCCATGGCCCAGGGACTCGAGGATATCGAGCATCTCGCCGATCCGATCGGGACGGTACTCGCCGAGTGGACGCGGCCCAATGGCTTGGTGATTCAACGTCTGCGCGTGCCTCTCGGTGTCATCGGGATCATCTATGAGAGCCGGCCGAACGTCACGGCCGATGCGGGCGCGTTATGTTTGAAATCCAGCAACGCGGTGATTTTGCGCGGCGGTTCGGAAAGCGCCCAGTCCAGTGCGGCGATCCATGCCTGTTTGGACCAGGGATTGAAAGTTGCGGGTCTTCCGGGAACGTGCATTCAGTTGGTGCCGACAACGGATCGGGCAGCCGTCGGATACATGCTCTCCGAGATGGTGCACGACATCGACGTGATCGTACCGCGCGGCGGCAAGAGCCTGATCGCCCGCGTGCAGCAAGAAGCTCGGGTGCCGGTGATCGGGCACCTCGAAGGCGTGTGCCACGTTTATGTCGACCGTGCCGCCCATCTGCAGATGGCCAAGGAGATTGTGCTGAACGCCAAGCTGCGACGCACGGGGATCTGCGGTTCGGCCGAAACGCTCCTGGTCGATCGCGCGTGCGCGGCGACGCACTTGGCTCCGCTCATACTCATGTTGCTGGACGCGGGCTGTGAGGTGCGTGGCGATGATGCAAGCGTGCGTGTCGACGAGCGCGTGAAGCCCGCGACCGATCAGGACTGGTACGCGGAGTATCTCGATGCCATCATTGCGGTGCGGGTGGTCGACGATGTGGACGCGGCGATCGCCCACATTGCGCAGTATGGATCACAGCACACCGATTGCATTGTGACCGACAACGTGGTTTCCGCCGAGCGATTTCTGGCGCGCGTCGATAGCGCCATCGTGTTGCACAACGCCTCCACACAGTTTGCCGACGGCGGCGAGTTCGGCATGGGAGCCGAGATCGGCATCAGCACCGACAAATTTCACGCGCGCGGCCCGGTGGGCGTCGAACAGTTGACCAGCTACAAGTACGTGGTCCGCGGCAGCGGCCAGCTGCGCGGCTGACCGGTCGCTCAAGGACCCCGGCCATCATTCGCGATGCGAATCGATGAGTCCGGCTATCGCTGTGAGCCACTTGCGAACCGCTGCGGGATCGTCGAGATGATATTGCCCGTGAACCCGATCGCCGACAGCGATCGAAATGCCGCCGTAATCGTCGACCACCCTGAAGCCGTCGATGTCGGTGAGGTCATCGCCAACGTACACGGGCGTTCTGCCCGAGAACGGCGGTTCTTGCAGGAATGCCTTGACGGCACCGCCCTTGTTGAATCCGCGCGGTTTGATCTCGAGCATCATGTTGCCCGATTGCACATGGTAATGGGTGCCGAGCAGTGCTGCGATGGCCGTTACCTTCTCACGCAGCTCCGGTTCGAATTGCGGCGCCATGCGGAAGTGGATGGCCACGGTTCTGCCCTTGTCCTCGAGCAACGTGCCGGTGTGAGTCTGTACTAGGTCGACGAGCGCCACGCGCGCGTGATCGAGTTGCGAATCCTGGAAACTTGCGCCGTACATCACGCCGGAGGCCTTGCGCCGTTCCACGCCGTGAAGACCGGCCGAGGGCAAACGCAGGGGGTCGACCAGGGCATCCAGATATTCGATGCTGCGCCCGCTCACCAAGGCCACGGCGCCGCCGAGTCTTTCCGCAACTTCCGTCAAAAGAGCTCTGAGATCATCGCTCGCATGAGTATCAAACGGGGTGTCGGTGAGCTCGACCAGAGTTCCGTCGACATCCAGAAACAAACACCAGTCGAGGGACGGTGCGGGGGCGGCTGTTTTCATCATGAAAAACCAACATAGCTCACCGCCGGGCCGCTGCCTAGCCTGAAAGGTTCTTTATTTGGCCGCCAATGTAAATCTTACACGGCATTTGCATGGTGAAAATCAACACGCTGACGCGGAATTTAGGTATTTTGTTGGGCCTAGCCCTGGGGGACCGCACATAGCCAACACGGAGGCACGATGTTTCGCTCAGTGATGTTGCGTTTTGTGTTGCCGGTAGGTTTTGCATCGTGCGTCGTCGCCTATTTCGGATTGCCGTATATCGAGCGTTTGCTGGCTGAGTGGTTCCGTTCCGATGTCGAGCTGCGCGCGCAGCTGGTCATGCACACCATGGAAGAGCCGATCACCGATCTCGTTGGCAAGGCCAACGATGCGCGCCTGCGCGGTTATTTGTCCAAGGTCACCGCGGACGAGCGTCTGCTCGCCATCTTGGTCTGCCGGCCGGACGGGGCAACCATCATCAAAACCGAACGCACTCCGCCGGCCATCTCCTGCGAATCGAATGCGGCAAAATTTCCCGCCGAAACCCGCGTCGTGCAACTGCCGTCCGGATCGGTGCAGGTATCGCGCTTCGATTTCGACACTGCGCAGCCGACTCCGTTCCGGGTGCTGATGCTGCACGATTTGAGCTTCGTCGATCGCCGGCAGCGCACGGCGCGCGACTTCGTGCTGGTGTTCATCGGCATCTCCGTGCTGTTGCTGGCGTTGTTGGTGGTGCTCGTGGCGTGGCTGCAATTGCGTCGCTGGGTGAACGTGCTGATCGGCGATATTCGCGGTAAACGCTTCCTCGACAATGCGGAGTCGCCGCGCTCCTCGCAGCCGATCCTGTCGCAGATACGGCAGGTACTCGCCGAAGCGGAACAAAAACAACGCCTGGAAATCGATTTTCGGGAGAACTGGACTCCGCAGGCGTTGCGGCAAGTGGTTCACGATCATTTGAAGTCGGCGCAGGTCATCATCGTGTCGAACCGCGAACCCTACATCCATAATTACGATGCGGATCACCGACCGGTGGCGCAAGTGCCCGCCAGCGGCATGGTGACGGCGCTCGAACCCATCATGCGTGCGTGCGCGGGCGTCTGGATCGCCCACGGCGCGGGTCCCGCCGATCGAGAAACCGTGGACCGCTTCGATCAAATCCGAGTGCCTCCCGACGACCCCGCGTATACGCTGCGCCGAGTCTGGCTCACGCCCGAACAGGAACAAGGGTATTACTACGGATTTTCCAACGAAGGTCTCTGGCCGCTGTGTCACTTGGCCTACGTGCGACCGGCATTCAGGCCAACCGATTGGCGCTCCTACGAGGAGGTCAATGCCATATTCGCGGACGTGGTCGCGGCGGAAGCGAGCACCGACAGTCCCGTGGTGATGATTCAAGACTTCCACTTCGCGCTGCTGCCGAAACTCATTCGCGCGAAAATTCCCAAGGCCACGATCGCCTTGTTTTGGCACATTCCGTGGCCGAATTCGGAAACGTTTGGTGTGTGTCCGTGGAAGCGGGAGATTCTCCTCCACATGTTGTCGGCCGACATCTTGGGCTTTCACACGCGCCACCACTGCCAGAATTTTCTCGAAACGGTGGATCGCTTCGTGGAATGTCAGATCGATCATGAGCATATGACCGTTACGCTGCAGGGGCGCGTGTGCCGGGTCGCGCCTTATCCCATCTCGATCGAATGGCCGCCGCGCTGGCTCAAGTATCTGCCGGACGTCGCGACCTGCCGTGCGGCGGTTCGCGAGCGCTATCAGGTAGCGGCCGATGTGGTCATCGGTCTGGGGGTCGAGCGCTGGGACTTTACGAAGGGGATCATCGAGCGCTTCCAGGCGTTGGAGCTCTTGCTCGACAAGAATCCGCGGCATCGCGGGCGCCTCACGCTCTTGCAGGTAGCCGCACCCTCGCGCAGCACGCTGCCGGCCTATCAAGCATTGCAGCAGCAGACCTACGGGGAAGTGGATCGAATCAACGCCAGGTTCGGCGAAGGCTACTGGCGGCCCATCATCTTGATCGATCAACATCAGGAGCCGACCAAGGTCTTCGAACTGTATCGAGCGGCCGATTTCTGCCTGGTGAACAGCTTGCACGACGGCATGAATCTGGTGGCCAAGGAATTCGTCGCCGCGCGCGACGACGAAGACGGGGTGTTGATTTTGAGTACCTTTGCCGGCGCGTCGCGCGAGCTCGTGGAGGCCGTGCTCATCAACCCCTTTGACGTCAATGAGACCGCGGAAGCCATGGAAATCGCGATGCGCATGGGGCGGGAGGAGCGGCGCGATCGAATGAGCCTGATGCGCCGTACCGTGAAGGAAAACAATGTCTATCGGTGGGCGGGCCGCATGCTGATGGATGCATCCCGCATCAGGCAGCGGCAGAGTCTGGCGTCCGTCAAACGGCGCTACGGCACTTAAAGCCG
>Ga0066789_10000523_pt1 | contig 15517 bp, 16 predicted proteins | sample OrgsoiDNA2013049_FD_70960 | JGI IMG/M metagenome (GOLD analysis project Ga0066789, IMG submission 70960) | Permafrost soil microbial communities from the Arctic, to analyse light accelerated degradation of dissolved organic matter (DOM) -... | ecosystem: Environmental > Terrestrial > Soil >...
GAGGGTAAAGGCGAAGGCAAGGCAGAGGGCAAGGGTGAAGGCAAGGAAAGCCGCCGCGAAGGGAAGGCCGGACGTATCAGGGTCGACATCGACGGCGAAGGTGCGACGACCGTTGACGTAAAATGCGCGGAAGATGAGCCGATGCGCGCCTGCGCCGACCTGACCAAGGAGATCGTCGACAAGATCCGGGCTGCCCCGCTCAAGCAATAATCAGGTCATGCGCGGGTCCGCCATTCCCGCATCACTTCAGGAGGCGATATCATGCCCTACGGCGATCTGGTCTCCCACGTCAAATTCGACATGGAGCGTGACAGTCCGTTCTCCTACGCCTGTCACGCCTGCAATCGTTGCTGCCGCAACAAGGCAATCCGCGTCAGCCCCTACGAGATCCTGCGTCTCGCGAGGTATCTCTGCATATCGACAACGCAGTTCATTGAAAATCACACGGAGGCCGGCGGAACAGTGCTGCGGCCGAAGGAAAACGGTGATTGCGGCTTCCTCGGAGAGCACGGCTGCAGCGTCCATCCGGACCGGCCGCTGGCCTGTCGCATTTATCCGCTGGCGCGATGGGTCTCCCCGGATGGTGTGGAATCGTTCGGCCATCTGACGCCGCATCCCAAGACCGAAGGCGTCTACGGGACGTTGGGAACCGTGCAGAACTATCTCGATCACCAGCAACTCGGGCCATTTTTCGAGATGAGCGAGCGGTACGGCAAGCTGTATCAAAAGATGGTTGAAATGCTCGAAAAGCTCGATCCCGAGGAACTCGACCGACGGTCAGATCGGCGCGCGTCCGTCGACGAACTTCCGCGGGGGACATTCGCTTCAATGTGGGTCGATATCGATGCATCCATCGCTAATGCTAACGGAGTGAGCCGCGACGGACAAATTACTATCAATGAAGCGATCGATCGCCACGTCAATAGAATTGACGCGTGGCTGATTTCGCTAACCGAATAAGTGCATTGAAGTCGATGCGCACTCTTACTTATTGTCCCAAGTTTGCTTTTTGGCACCAGACGGACTCGCTCGCGAATTTCGTCCAGATTCCGTGTTGAAGGTAGACCGGAAGTCGTTGGTGCCGTTCAGAATGACGAGATTGATCCGACTTGGAAGTCCCGAATCCATCGCCACTTTCACAAATCTCGCGCCGGCTTTACCCGTCGATGACCGAGACCGATCCGAGCTTCGGGGCCTTCTGCCCCAATGAGCCCTCCGAACGCTTCATCTTTTTCGCTAGTTTCGCTACTGGTGTTCTGGCCTTCGAATGCATCTTCAATAGTTTGATATCAGATGCCGTATACTCCTTGCGGATGGTTTTCTTCTTCGCTCCTTTCTTAGCCACTTCGATCTCCAATCTAATCCGAAGCGGCTTGATACGACGATCGCATTCATCATCAAGCGAACTGAAGCGAACAGATGATCATGAGCACTTACTGATCTTGTCGCTTGACTATGAACCGTTTCGCCCTCCACGCGATGGCAGTTGGTAGTTCGGCCCTGCAAATGCACCGGCGCTTGATTCCTTGCGCTCCGATCTCGTATGTGGATCGTCGCGTGCGAGTCTATTATTGGATCAACGCCTTTCTGGTCTTAAATTCGAGCACGGCTCCGGCGTGAGCCTTTGTCCCGAATCGGTTCTGACTCGCGGGAACATGAACCAAATCCATGCCACGACCTGAAGCGCGAGATTGAGAGCAAAGGCTGTCTGATAAGCGATTTCGGGATAGTGCCCAGCTTGAGGTGTCCAATACTGAAGCACAATGCCGGTCGCGTATTGCACAACGAACGCTGCGGCGATGTGAAATAGGTTCAGCGCCCCGTTTGCCCGCCCGGCCAGCTCTTTCGGAAAATATTCGGCCAGAATCGCAAAGCTGAGCACGGTAGCTGCGCCGACCGCCGCCACAACGGCCCACTGCAAATACGACGGTAAGGGCAAGCGGAGGATCAACACGAACTGAATTGCAATAAACACAGCCGCGACGGGCCCCAGGAGTGCCCCCGGTCCAACACCACGCCTGCGCAGCCGATCGACAGCGACCCCAAGCAGAATGGCACCCAGGCTGAGCGCGACCGCCATGACAAACAAATGAAACACCACGCCGGCGCGATCGAGGCCCTCCACGTCCTTGAGCCACTGCGCCGCCCAGAGCCCTTGTAGCGCCCAAGCCGTTCCAATGCAGGATGCCGAAAGTGGCGCAACACGCCAGAAGCGCGGATCGGCGTAGACCTTTCTCAGGCCGACCGAGACCACGCTGCTTGCGACCGGTGTAGCCTCGGGCACGATGAGATAGACCATGACCGCGCCGGCGACAGTCAGCCCAGCGAACAGGCCGAACAGTTCACGCCAGCCGATCCAGTCCAGCAACAGGTCGGCTGGTAATGTCGCCGTGACTGCACCCAGTGCGCCCAGCATCACCATCAAGCCGTTCAGGAGCGGCACGCGATCCCGTGGAAACCAGAGAACGAGCGCCTTCAAGCCTGCGGTCATGGCGGAGGCAACACCCAGACCTATCAACGCCCGGCCGAGCAGAAGCATCAGGAAATGGTCCGACAGCGCGAACAACGTAGAGCCGACCGCCGCTACCAACAACAGCGTGCTCTGGACCCGCCGTGGACCAAAACGGTCGAGGAGAATACCGATCGGTATCTGGGCGGCGGCGAAGGTCACGAAGTAAACCGACGTGAGCAAGCCAAGATCGTCCGCACCGAGCCCCAATTCTGTCGCCAGCGGAGCCGCCATGACCGCGTTGATGGTCCGGAACAAATAAGCGATGTAGTAGCCGAAGACGAATGGCAGGAAGACGCGCAAGATCAGCGACCGGCTTTCGACAGGGTCCTTCGCAACCGGTCTCGCTGCCGTTAGCCAGGTTGGTAGAGACCGATGCGATGGGACCGCCGCCCCCTCGCCTCCCTCGATCCCACGACAGGTAGCGGAATCATTGAAAAGCGCTGCCTCTACTGCCCGCAAGCCCAACGTCGCTGCGTCCTCTCGGACGGCAGCAATAGGTACAGGCGCGTCGTCAATTGCGCGCGTTGCCTGAACCTCCGGTTCGTAAACCGTGGATCCAGTGCCCGACGGTCTGCGCGCTATCAACTTCCGCCGCGATTTTTCTCATCCTGGAGCTCGGTCATCCCTTCTCAGGCCTGATGGCGATCTCGAATGCTCCCTTAAGCAATGCCTTGTTGCCCCTTGGCTCTTAAGTCGTTCGAGAGGCGTCGGTGTCCATCAAAAGGAGACCACGTTCGGACATGCCAACTCGGCGTTCCCGCAAGCGAGCAGACGCCAATCACCAGCAAACAAAGGGAATAGGTAACTCTCCTAGTTGTGTTACCCTGCCAACATCACTTCGGCTGAGGTACGTACCGCTACCGATCGCGAGATCCAAATGTCCCGTTTCAATAAACGACCCATAATCCTCCCCGTCATCGCGTTGCTGACCTTCGTTTTCGCGGGCGGCCATCCAGCGCGTGCCCAGACTCTGAACGCCGTCAAGGAGCGCGGCACGCTCAATTGCGGCGTCAGCCAGGGGTTGCTCGGCTTCTCCAGTATGGACGAAAAAAACATTTGGACCGGCTTCGACGTCGATATTTGTCGCGCCGTCGCGGCGGCGGTCTTTGGCGATCCAGCAAAAGTGACGTTCATGCCGCTCGATGCGGCGGCCCGCTTTTCGGCGCTACAATCGAACAAGATCGACGTGCTGTCGCGCAACTCCACATGGACGATGTCACGAGAAAGTTCGCTCGGCCTCATGTTCGCGGGCGTCGCCTATTACGATGGCCAGGGCTTCTTGTTGCGCCGGGATGCCGGGATCGACACCGCCTTGCAGCTTGGCGGCAAGACCGTGTGCACGCAGACAGCCACCACCAGCGAACTCAATTTGTCGGATTATTTTCGCGCCAACGACATGAGCCTCAAGGTTCTGGCGCTCGGCACCGCGGAAGAGAGCCTGAAGGCCTATGACGACCGCAAATGCGATGTGCTGACAAGCGACGTTTCGCAGCTCTACGCCGAACGCCTCAAGCTGTCCGCACCCGACAGCCACATCATCCTGCCGGAAGTCATTTCAAAGGAGCCGCTCGGGCCGGCGGTGCGGCAAGGTGACGACCAGTGGTTCAACCTGGTCAAGTGGACGCTCTATTCATTGATCAACGCCGAGGAACTGGGCGTCAAATCGGCGACGATAGACGATGCCATGAAATCGCCTAACCCGAACATCCGGCGCCTGGTCGGCACCGAAGGTGAGTTCGGCGAGCAATTGGGCCTTGCGAAGGACTGGGCCGCACGCGCCGTCCGCGCCGTCGGCAACTACGGAGAAATCTATGAGAGAAACGTTGGAACGCAGTCCAGGCTCAGCATCCCGCGCGGACTGAATGCGCTCTGGACGCAGGGAGGAATCCAGTACGCACCTCCCGTCAGGTAATTCTTCAGGGGTCCCACCATGATCGTGGACTATTATTCGTTGATGATGAAGGCGATTGCAGGCAAGGACGCAGTTGCGCGCGACCGGATTTACAAGGACGCCTTTGGCCTCATCACGAAATCCCACCTCACGCGCGAGGCCGCCTCATCTCATGCCGCTGCGCTCGAAGACGCCATCCGGCGGATCGAGGATGACATCGCCGCCCTGGAAGTGGACTCCTCGGCGGCCATCAACGAGGTGTTGTCGACAGGCAGGAACTGGAAGCCAATTGCCGTCGGCGCCTGCGCGGTCGTTGCCGTCATCGCCCTGTCGGCTTTGGTCTATGGCTATGTCGCAACCAAGGGGCCGGGCATCGTGGCCGCCGGCGTAACGGGGTCATCGCCAAAAACGCAGCGCGGGCGCGAAGAAATCGTCATGGCGGATCTGAAGCCCGGTGTGGATGGCGGCTCTTCGGGCGATGTGCTGCCGTTTGCGCTGCAGCGGCAGGTGGTGTTCTACCGCACCACCGTCGTTCCCGGTTCGATCGTGGTCGATCGGGAAAACCGCTTTCTCTATCTGATTGCCGGCAACAATTCCGCGCGCCGATACGGGATCGGTATTGCGCAAGAGTGCCTAAGGGGAGGCAGCTTCTTTCGCGTCACGAACAAGCTTGAATGGCCTGACTGGCGGCCTTCGGCCGCGAACACCAGGGACGCCGACGCATTGCTCGGGACGGCCGGCCATCCCGGCAGTCCGCTGGGCGCACGCGCGCTGTTGCTGGACAAGCCGGGCCTGATCATTCATGGGACGAATTCGCCCAAGACCATCGGCCATCTCGTCGCTTCCGGATGCATCCGGCTCGTGAACGACGACGTCGAGGATTTGTACCGGCGCGTTTCTCTGGAGACGCGTGTCGTGTTTATCAGCTAGGCGCTGACGTGCCTCGAAATTTTAGACCCTCGGGCGGCTTAGCGAGCGCGTAACCCTCGACGTTCAGCGACTTTGCATTATTGCTTCTTTTGCTGCTGTTCTTGCTTTGCCATAACGTCAATCGCCTGGATGACCAGCTTGTCGTTGTTTGCCTTGCAGTAAACGATGACGTTGTGAATCTGCTCTTTGACCCGGGGCACGTTGATTGCGTGTTTCTTTGCTAGTCCGTTGTACCAGCCGCTGTACCAAACGCCGAGAAAGTCGGCATCCTCTTGAAACGTGTTAGCGAGCTGACTGCAGGTCAGCTTTTGAACATCGATGTATCCCGCCGAGTCGGCATAAGCATTAAGCTCAACTTGAGCGTTGGCGCTCGAACCTGTGATGGCGATCATGAGACCCAACACCGCGCCAATCAAGAATTTAGACATCCCATCTCTCCAATCGTTCTGTTCGTTTCCCCTTGGATGTGGCCGGCGATAGCTCCGCTATCAATTTGTCATCAAGCGCCACCCCCAAAGCCGACGCGATGAAGCGCAAGTGCGTCAACACCTTCCTCCCGCTCGACCGAGTCGACGCGGACCACCGGCGCGTGGCTTGATAGCTCAATCGCTGCCACAATAGTGTTGAGCTTGGCCGGATCCAGATTGCACTCAAACTGCTCACGCGAATCCCATTCCTCGACGAAAAGCAACGTTTTGCGGTTGTCCAGGTCAGCGTAAAGATGGGCTTCCCTACAGCCTGCCGCCACCCGGGTTGGACCAAGCAAGGAACCGAGCATGCGAAGAAGCGTTGTTCGCGTTTCATCGGGCGCCACAATGTGCATTGAGAAAACGATCAAAGGTTCAATCTCTCGCAAAGTAAGCAGGAGTGTTTCCCGACCCTTAATCGCAAGAAACGGGCCAACAGAACTACCGAGGCCAGCTCGCGAAAATCGATCGCAAAAACAGCAAGATATGAGGGAACACATGCGACGGCAGAGTCCGCCGGACTCCTCAAACTCTCCGAGTGTTCGGAGGACCTCCGAAAATTCGGAGGTCAGCGCTGAGGCGCAAGCCCGAGCCTCTTGATGCGCGATTCAAGCGTCGTTGGCTTGATACCGAGAAGTTCTGCCGCCCCACTCGATCCGCGGATACGCCAATCACACCGCTCAAGGGTCTTTGTAATATGCGCGCGCTCAACCGCATCAAGTGTGCCTGTCGCTGAACTTACCGCCTGCTGTCGGAGCAGTGCGTGTCCGAGCTTGATGTGCAATGTTGGGCCTTGGGCGAGTATCATCGCCCGCTCGATTACATTGCGAAGCTCCCGGATGTTTCCGGGCCATCGGTACGTCGTCAGTGCGGCCATTGACTCGTCTGCGATGTGGTCGATCAGTTTACCCATCGAGTTGCCAAACTCCTTTACGAACGTCCAGGCCAGGAGAGGAATATCCTCGCGACGCTCTCGCAGCGGCGGCAACTCAACCGGGAATACATCAAGCCGATAGAACAGATCCTGGCGAAATTTGCCCTCGCTCACGGCTTGGGCGAGTTGCCGGTTTGTCGCCGCGATTACGCGCGCGTCCACCTTGATTGTCCGGGATCCGCCCAAACGTTCAAATTCGCCCTCCTGGAGTACGCGCAGCAGCTTCGCCTGCAATTCGAGCGGCAGTTCGCCCACTTCATCAAGAAAAATGGTAGAGCCGTCGGCGAGCTCGAAGCGGCCGGCCTGCCGGGCCAGCGCACCCGTAAAGGCCCCCTTCTCGCGACCGAACAGCTCAGATTCGATCAGGGCTGCCGGGAGCGCCGCGCAATTTACCTTGATCATCGGACGGCTTCTTCTGTCGCTCGCCTCGTGGATCGCTTGCGCCAGGACCTCCTTACCTGTTCCGGTTTCCCCAAGTAGCAATACCGTCGCTCCGGTCGGCGCGACCTGTCGGACTTCTTCAAGCACGTTCAGGAAGCGTGGCGACTTGCCCACCAGTCCTAATCGTGGCTTGATCTGAGAGACTTGCTGGAGGTAAGCGTTCTCTCGCTCAAGACGATTTTTAAGAGCCTTGATCTCGGCCATTGCCGCCAAAAGCTTTTCTTGCTCCCGCTTTCGCGCGAGCGCCTGCGCAAGCACTTCGCCTACGAGCTTGAACCGAACAACAAGATCGCTTGGCCAAGCACGGGTTTCGCGAAAGGCTGAAAAGGCAATTGCTCCGACAATTTGGCCGCCGATGCGAAGTGGGACGCTCAAATGCGCGCGTAGGCCAGTCCGGCGGCAATACTCCGCCTCGGCGACGGCTTCCGGCGGAAGATCTTCCGGAATTGTTTGAAGGATCTCACCTTCGCGAAGTTTGGCAAGAAACCAGTCGAGCTGGACGGGAAGTGGACCGAGCGGCGTGGGCTCAACAAACTCAGTAGCGGTCGAAGATAGCACTACGAGCGATCCATCATCGCGGAATTCGCCGAAGGTGCTTCGGTCAAAACCAAGAAACTCCCGAAGCTGCTTCTGTGCCCTTTGAATTTCTGGCTCGACCTCTTCGGCGACAACGTTCGCAAATCTTGCAGACAAATTCGCGAGCATTCGCTCGAACGCGAATTCCACCGATGCGTCACTCGGCGCCGCATCCCGAATTGGTACGAGCGAAGCTTGACCACATTGCTCTCCGCCGGACGATGGACAACGCTCCGCACTATCGAGGTTGGCATGCCACTGTAATATGTGTACGGAAGCCGACACAACTCAATTCTGAGCAGTTTCGGGATTGGCGCAGCAAAAGGCATCCGTAAGCGTGGATATGCTCGGGCAGGACACGCCTACCCCACCATAAGCACGACAATTTCGAGGGACCGCCAGCATGCTTCCCCGCCAAATGCTTAGCGTCGCCCCTCGATTTCAAGCGACACTAGCCTTGCAAGGAGCGTGGCGGGATAGAGCTGACCAACAATCGTCTCGAGATTACAAAGGCTGCGGGCAACAGGATGTACCGGGAAAACATCACCATATCCAGTTGAAGTTAGCGTTACAAAGCTAAAGTAAATCACGTTGCTTGCCAGTGCCGGACTATCTTCAAACTTCATTCCCGAAAATGCGTTCGGTGCAATAAGGCCAACAAATATGAAAAGCGCCACAAAGATTACCGCAACGCACAAATAAACCAAAATGGCCCCCACTATCCGATGGTATGTGACACGTCCGGCCGCAAATACCGCACGCGCAGCCACGCCGCCCACCGTTGTCCCGATCAGCAACAGTGCGCCGGCAAAGAGATAGATATCAATAATGTCTTGAGAATTCAGACGCATTATTGCGCCGGCACTGGCCATTACAAACGCGACAAGTAGCGCCACAGCGACCGTCGGGCTTCCTGATACGAAAAATGCCCCGCCAATGATCAGCAGAGCGGATGCAAATCCGAGTTTTTGGAATAAGCCGTTTCCGGTCGCCTGAAGTGGTGCAAAGACAAACAACATCAGGATTAGAATCACGGTAAGGGCAGTCAGAAGCGGATCGCTCCACTGTTCCCGCAACCGGCTTAGACTGCTAATCCGCATTCCGAGCGACCATTTATCGCCACTTGTTCGTCGCGGCGCGGTACCGTACCACTACGACGGTCATCGCTCCGAGACCCGAAACGAGGGCTCGCGATTGTTGCATCGCGAGTTCTCTTTCCGCCCTACTCTCCTCAATAACAACGGGAATAGATCCGTCCATAAGGATCGACGGCTTGCACGCAAGCGGGAGCGACGACCATCGGTGCCGGGGCGACCACCACCGGCGCCCCATAAACCGCTCCCGCGGCAACGCCGACTCCCACAGCTCGGCGCGTTGTCCTTCGCGCAACGCCCGCATAGCTGAGAGGTGTCAGAGGCCGACCGATGACAGCCTTCGCTGACGATACAAATGACACTTTCTGATTTAGCGGCAGGTTTCCACTCCAAAATAGAGCGGCACCGCCGAGCATGGTGGCAATCGAAAGCCGGATGAGCGACGCTGCGCTGTGGTTCATTTCTTTTCTCCCGTTGTCGTGGTCCCCTGGGGAACTTCGTCGATATCGGAAAGGGCCTCTAAGGCGACTTTTTTTGCGCTTTGCGGCGACTTGAAAGCGAAAGCATCGGCAGGAACATCTGCTCGCCACTCCTTGATCCGAAGCGTGTATTGGGGAGCTTCGGCTACCGCCTTGCTGGTGATTACATACTTGTGCGGAATTGGACGAGCGCCAAGCTCGACCCAGATCTGCCAATCCGTGTCCAGATTTCTAAATGCCAGATGCTCACATTCGACCATCGATGACGCCGCGGCCGATATCCTTGGCGTCGATAACGCCCGTCATCATTTCGTTGAAGGCGTTGGAGAGCAGGAGATCGGCGCCTGGCGCCACGACCGCATACTTGTCCCGCAGAACATCAATCAACTGATCCGCCGACCCAGGAGCGTCCATCTGGGCGTAAACGTTCTTGTCCTTGCTGTTGATGGAGAGCGTCTTGCCGTCGAAGACAAGCTCGACGTCGGTGTAGCCGCCGGTACGGGTGGCGTGAATTTTGTCGGGACGGCTGAGCTGCACCTGGCCCGAACTCGTGAATTGCAGTTTTTGTAAATCATTGGTGAGGACTTCGATATCGGAGTCGAACGTCACAGAAAGATTCTTCTGACTCGTAATGTAGTCCGACATCTCTTTGAGAATTTTAACGGCGCTTTCATTCCTTTCCGCGCGAGCGCTTGGCATGAACAGTACCGCCATCGTCAGCAAACCGCTGAGCGCGGCGGCCCGCATACCTAGCGGAAGGATCGATTTGTCCGGCTTTTTCATTTCAGTTCTCCGTGATTTGGGCTGACAAGTTTCATGGCCGCCAGGCTGCTACGGCCGATATCGAGAGAAGAGCGACCACAAGCACTGACACCTATGCAAATTTTGTCATTTCCGAGCTGCCCGCGAGTGTTTCTGACTGGGCCGGACGCACGATGCACGCTCATCGTATGTGACTTGTCTCGGGGGGCTGCTGAAGTGGCGTTTCGAAAGAACAGTGACGTTGGACGAATGACTTGCACGCAAGAAGCGTGCCAAGGTGTGCGCCCGCGCGTTTCAATAGGGAATGTGGGGTAGATCAGCGGGATACCGAGAGCGACGTAAAGCTCGTCATCCGGCCCCACTCCGAAGGTTCGGACTGTCTCCGAAATTTCGGAGGCTTGGTGATTAGGTTCGTACGGCTATCCACTGCGGAGTGATTTGTCATCCAGCTGATCTATCAAACATTTCTTTGATACATGAAAGGGCCACCAATGCTGGCCCGCTTCTTGCGAAGAGTTGCTCTCGTGAGGGGCCTGAAGGCCGGAATGCCTGGCTCACATTCTCGATCTCGCCGGCCATGGCTCCGCCGCCGCTGCAATCGACGATTCTCAAGTAACGGGTTAAGAAGGCGCTGACCTTTAAGTCTAGGGGCTGGACTGCAGCGGGCGCTGCGGTCATTTTTAGTGTTGTCGATTGTCCCCGAGGGCCTGTTGTGAGAATCCACGGACGTTCTGCGTTGGTACTCGTTTTTGCGCTGGCCTGCGGCTCGTGCGTAGGCCGCCTTTCGCAGGGCGCCCTGGTTCCGGTGACGACAACCGCCGAAGGCACTTCTCGCGTTCCGATTCTTGTCGCGACCACCCGGCAACGTTCGACGACCGATCTAGGCGAGATGTTCAGCGGCGAGCGAGCGGCCGAGGTCTCCTATGCGGCGATCACCGTTTCGATCCCGCCGGATACGGCACGGAAAATTGGCGAGGTTCAATGGCCGGCAACCCTTCCCGGTGATCCGCGAACGAACTTCGTGACCGTGTCGGCGGAGTATATTGACAAGCAGGCCTTCGCTGCGTCGATCGCCGCCATCGCGAAGCAGACTGGCCGCACCAAAGTACTGGTCTTTGTCCACGGATTTAACAATCGCTTCGACGAAGCGGTGTATCGATTCGCCCAGATCGTCCACGACTCGAAGGTTCCCGCCATTCCTGTTCTATTTACGTGGCCTTCACGCGGCGAGGTGCGGTTGCGCACATACAATTATGACAGGGAGAGCGCGAATTATTCGCGCGATGCACTCGAAAGCCTGCTGGGTACGTTGACGAGTTATCCTGATATCACCGAGGTTAATCTGCTGGCCCATTCCATGGGTAATTGGGTTGCGCTGGAAGCGTTGCGCGGAAGGTCAATACGCGCCGGACAAACGGCGGCGTCGATAAAGGCAGACAAGCTGAAGAACGCCATGCTCGTTGCTCCAGACGTGGACTTCGATGTGTTTCGCGCGCAGATTGAGAGGATGGGGCCAGCCCGGCCTCGAATTGCTCTGTTTGTGTCACAGGATGACTCAGCGCTCAGGCTATCGAAAACCCTGGCGGACGATGCTCCCCGTCTGGGCAATATCGATCCCAGCCAAGAGCCGTATCGGAGTGAGCTTGAGCGCGACAAGATACTTGTGTTCGACTTGACGCACCTTGCGACTGCTGGGGATGACGCCCATGGCCGCGCTTTTGACGATGTGACTTCGGTCATGGGTATGATTAAGCAGCGACTTACCGCGGGGCAAACAATGACGGACCGAGGGGCTGATCTGAGCGGTCAACTCGAAATCGCGAACCCATTGGCCAAGTAGCCCAATGCGTCATTGATGCAAGGCTGCGGCCCCGCTAAACATTTGCACCCGAGCGCCGCCTTGGCAATCGTTGCCCATGCCATAGGTTCAGCGGAAAATAGGCACTCTAAAGGACAATAGATGACGACCAACTCAGAGAAAGAGCGCTCGCAAAACGGCGTCTACCTACTGGTACCTGCGGTTAAAATAGTCGCCGCCATCGTCTTTATCTGGATCGAGGTGCCCTCTTTTACGCAGCTGGCGCTAAATCCGGGCAGGTCTTCGACTGAGGCTCCGGAGATTTCGGCTCCTGAAGCCGGTCGGTCAATTGCGCGGACCACGCTTGGCCCCCCAAGGACTTCGGACTGAACTGGGATCCAGGACTTTCTCGCTTCATACACGATGCGGACAACGAGCTCTTGGGGGGAATCGGCATGGCTGTGGCAGGGACGGCTCGGTGGACGTGGATTTGGCCCGCGCTCGCGTGGACAATCCTGTTGATCACACTCGTTCTCGGCGGAGGTGGAGCCATCTACGCCGCAGCCGGAGCAGCTTTGTTCGGCACCGTTTTTGCCGCAGTCTACCATGCGGAGATGGTCGCACACCGCGTTGGCGAGCCATTCGGTACGCTTATCCTCGCCTTGGCCGTAACGGTGATCGAGACGGCCCTCATCGTCTCGGTCATGATCGCAGCGCCTGCCGAAAAAGCCGGACTGGCACGTGACACGGTCTTCGCGGCGGTCATGATCGTGTGCAACGGCATCGTCGGTGCATGTCTGCTGATGGGCGGCGTCCGCCACCGCGAACAGGGATTCCAGGCTCAAGGCGCGAGCGCCGCTCTGGCCGTCCTCGTTGCGCTGACCAGTCTCACGATGGTCCTTCCGAACCTTGCGGCCCAAGAACTCGGTCCGTTGTACAACAAGCCGCAGCTCATCTTCGCCGCCCTTGTATCGTTGGTACTGTATTTCGCATTTGTCTTCGTTCAGACTGTTCGCCATCGCGACTATTTCCTAGCCGTCCAGGGTGCAAAACCGGAGGAACATTTGCCTCCTCCGGACAACACAACCACTGCCGTGAGTGCAGTTCTCCTCGTCGTCTCGCTTGTAGCAGTCGTTGGCCTCGCCAAGGTTCTGACGCCTACGGTGGAACAAGCAATCGATTATCTCCAAGTGCCAAAGGCGGTCGTCGGCACCATCATCGCTGCGTTGGTTCTACTGCCCGAGGCGGTGGCAGCCATCAAGGCGGCCCAAAGCGATCGGTTGCAAACCAGCCTGAACCTCGCGCTGGGCTCGGCGCTCGCGACCATCGGTCTGACTATCCCGGCGGTTGCTGCGGTATCGATCGTGTTGGGTTACCGCCTCGAACTCGGTCTGGACACCAAAGAGCTGGGCTTGCTGATGCTGACGCTGCTGCTAAGCGTGATCACTCTGGGCACCGGCCGGACGACGGTGCTTCAGGGCGTCGTTCATTTGGTCATCTTCGCCGCCTTTCTGTTTTTTGCGGTGGTGCCGTGAGCTACCGCTCCGAGAAGGCAGGTCGATTGTCAGCCTTCGGACAACACTACGGGGAACGCCGACAATGATCGGACAACTCTCGCGATTTGCGATCTCGGCGGCGCTTGTCGTCGCCTTGCAAGGCTGTGGGGATAAAAAACAGGAAGCAACCGAACAACCGATGCGCGGTCTTCGGGCCTACAAGGTCGCCGCAAAGGCCGAAAGCCGGGCGCGCCGTTTTCCCAGCGTCCTGCAGCCCGCAGATGTCAGCAGTCTCTCGTTCGAAATCGGCGGGCAATTGAAGGCGGTCACCCTCACCGTCGGCCAGAAGGTACAACTGGGTGACATGTTGGCCGAAATCGACCCTCGCTCGCTGCAGACCCAAGTAGACCAGGCCAGCGCGGGGGTGCAGCAGGCGCAGGCGCAGCTCGACAACGCGGAATCCGATTTCCAGCGCAAGGAAGAGCTCTTGAAGCGGGGCGTCGCGACCCAGGCGGTCTTCGACCAGTCGAAGGCCACTCTGCTCAGCTCCAGGGCTCAGCTCGACCAGGCGAGCCGTCAGCTCGACTTGACAAATCACAACCTGGACCGAAGCAAGCTGCTGGCGCCTTTCTCAGGCACTATCGCCCGTGTCGAGGTCAAATCCTTTGCCCAGGTCGCCGCCGGGCAGCCTATTGCCATGCTCTACAGCGATGACCGCTTCGAAATGTCCTTTCTGGCGCCCTCGCCGACGTTCCAGAGCCTTAAGGTCGGACAAGCGGTCGACGTCAAGATTGCCGACATGCCCGAGGTTTCGCTCAAGGGCGAGATCAAAGAGCTCGGGTCCAAAGCCGAGCAGGTCTCGGCCTTCCCGGTGGTCATCCGGCTCGACAACAGCGTCCCCGGATTGAACGCGGGCATGTCCGTCGAAGTCAGCATCGAAGAACCGTTGATCGGCGGGGGACGTGGCTTTCTGCTGCCGCTTAGCGTCCTTGCACCTGAAGGAGGCAAGGAGCTCCAGAGCGCGGGCATGGTGTTTCTCTACGACAGCGCAACCTCAACCGTCAAAAAGCACACCGTTACGGTCGGCGGAGTTCGCGACAACCGTCTGGTCGTCACGAAGGGTATTGCCGCGGGCGATATCGTCGCATCGGCGGGGGTCTCCTATCTGGTCGATGGACAGAAGGTGAAGCTTCTCCCGCTGGAGGAGCAGGCGCCGTGAACCTCCTGACGCGATTTGGCCTGGCGCGTTCCCGATTCACCATCGCGGCCATGATAGGCTTGCTGGTCGCAGGGATCGGCCTGTATCCGAACTTCCCGAAGCGCGAAGACCCCGTCATCGTCATCCGCACGGCGGTGGTATCGGCACTCTTCCCGGGCATGGCGCCCGAGCGAATGGAGAATCTCGTTGCCGTCCCGATCGAACGCAAGATTCGCGAGCTCCCCGAAGTCAAGGACATCAGGACGCTCGCCGGCGAAGGCTCGCTGACGATCTACGTCGACCTGAAGGACGAGATCGGCAACGTCAATGTCACTTGGCAGCGGCTGCGCGACAAGATGGGGGACGTCAAGGTCGAACTGCCCGACGGCGTCGTCGGCCCCTTCGTCAACAGCGACTTCGGCGACGTCGCGATCGCGACCATCGCGATCACCGGCGAGGGCTTTTCACAACGGGATCTGAAGGACGTCGCCGAGGACTTCCGCAAGAAGCTCTACCAGCTCTCCGGAATCTCCAAGGTTGAGCTGCTCGGCGTGCAGGACGAACGCGTCTGGCTGGAGCTCGACACCCGCAAGCTGGCGGCGGTCGGGGTCCAGGTGAATAGCCTGATCAAGGATCTCCAGGGGCAGAACGTGGTGCTGCCATCCGGAAACATCAACGCCGACGGCACGCGCCTGCTGCTGGAGACCTCCGGCGATTTTCCGAACGTGCGCGCGATCGAAACGATGCTGACCCGGGTCGGAACCACCGACAGCCTGGTGAGGCTCGCCGATCTCGTCACCGTGCGCCGCGACTACGTCTCCCCCAAGGTAAAACCGATCTATTTCAACGGCCGTCCCGCCGTCGTGCTCAGCGTCGTCATGCAGCCGGATCAGGATGTCACGCAGCTTGGCGGTAAGCTCCGTGCGGCGGCACGCGAGT
>Ga0066789_10000524_pt1 | contig 15508 bp, 14 predicted proteins | sample OrgsoiDNA2013049_FD_70960 | JGI IMG/M metagenome (GOLD analysis project Ga0066789, IMG submission 70960) | Permafrost soil microbial communities from the Arctic, to analyse light accelerated degradation of dissolved organic matter (DOM) -... | ecosystem: Environmental > Terrestrial > Soil >...
ACGTGCGCTGACCAGGTGCCCTGACCAAGTGTTCTGAAGTTACGGTCCCATAGCTCAACTGGATAGAGTAACGGATTTCTACTCCGTGGGTTGCAGGTTCGAATCCTGCTGGGATCGCCAGCCACCCTCTTGCGTTGTGGTTTTGCAATGGGTTAGCCGGCTTTTGACACCGATGCCGGGGCGGGCGCCGCGCCTAGTTGCAGACTAAAACGGCGCCTGATTGGGAGCAGCTTCGGCCATTACTAAAAGTGGTGACATTCCCGGATGTGTAGGCGCTGGTGCCGTCCCGGGACGTTGTCCCGTTCCCGGAGCGATCCGAAGATGCTCGATCCCTGTCATTCGTTCCATTTCCGGATCGGTCAGCGCTGCTGCCGCCGCTAAAGGTGGTCACATTTCCCGACCTGTAACCGGTCATACCGTTGTCACAGGTAACGACGCTGCCAGACTGGTAACAGTATTTTTGTGCATGTGCTGCCGTGGCAGCCATTGCAGGCGCAATCGCGAGAACCAAACGCATTCCCACGCCCTCCGTTTTCAGACAACCGACAAAACACACCGCTCAGAAGCCAAGCATACAACTTTCGCACTCGATGGTCTCGTTCGCTCAAGGCGAAGTTCACCAGGAAGCGGCTGGGGCCGAGGGAACGGGTTGTTGCCACCACCACCTCCGGCCATAAGGATAGGGTGCGTACCCGTTGTATTTAATGGTAGTGCCGTAACCGTTATAAAAAGTAGTGGTCTGACCGGGAACGTATTCGTAAAAACGCTTGGCCGGAGCATGGCGGCCGTAATAGGCCGGCGCCATGGTAGTTATGGCCGGTACCGTTCGCATACGCCGTCGGGCCCGTCACCGAACTTAAGCCAAGTGTTGCTATTGCCGAAGCCAATGCCACCTTTTTCATACTTTGAACCTTTCGTAGTGAACAATTGCTGCCAGGCTGAGCTCCTTTGCATGCAAGTTTCGATTATGCGACCGACGTTGTCAGGTCGTCCAGTCAGAATGCACTTCGATGGGCTATGCCGCCCTCACCCGCCGCGCCTCCCGTGTCGCTAAATGTAAGTATATCTTACATCATCACCGCACCATACTCGGCATTAATCGGTGACAGAAAGTAATCCGTGCTCCCGGCCGATCCTGGCGATGGGACTATGGCCAAATATCCAGCCTATCCGGCGGGCAATGACGGACATTTCTGCCCAACATTGAACCGGATAGTCCCCAATCCGACTGAAAATCGTGCGGATTGAATTAGCTCCGGCCTCATTTGCTTAATGTGACATTGGACATCGAACAGAAATCGCCGACGGAGGCCGCAACCGACTCGCGGCGGCTTAGGGCGGCGCTATGGCCCTGGACGTGGTTTGCACTCGCTGGCGTCGCTACGCTCGGATGGGTATTCGGGATAGGCTGGGCCGCCGTCGCGCTTGTACAATGGCTTGCTGGCTAGAAGACGTCGAAAAATTGGGCTGCTTCCATCGCCGCGCAAACGATCATGCCCCATAGGGCAAAGTTGATTTCGAAGGCTACCGGCATTTGATATCCCCCCGTCTCGTCGACAGCCGACCGGCGCAACGTTCATTGCCAGCGGATCACGTCCGGGCGCTTTCGCGCTGCTCTCTTTTGCTCACTGTTTTGATTTCAGTAACTCAAAATAAAACCCGCCGGCATGAACCGGCCGCCTTTAAAACGGCGTGCGCACACTGGGCATAGACAGGAAGAGGGCGAGAGGCGGAAAAACGCCCTGGTCCGCCAACTGGCGTAGATATTGCCCGCACAATCCGCCTTTCCGACGCCGGCGGACGAGCCCGCCGAGCGACGACGTCGCCTCACCAAAGGCCCGCCGGAATTTCACGAGGATCGAGTCGATCTGCAGAAAAAGAAGAGCTACCTGATGAATCATGAGGGCGTTGAACCGGTGAGACCTGAGCGACGCAAGACAGCCCGTCGAATGAAGCTCGTATTGGCTTCTGTCGCGTTCGCAAAACCGAACGCAGCGAATGCGGCGATCAGAACACTTAGGACGAGAGCAACGGTCGCGCTCGTGCTTACCTCAGGCTTAGGGCTCGTTTCGCCAGACCATTCGAGGAGGCTCGCGCACAAGACGACGATCGGCAAATGAATGGCATAAAGAGAATAGGAGAAACCCGCCAGTCGGGAGAACATTCTATCAAATCGCTTCCAAGCCATGAGGAGGGGTTGGCAGCCGAAAGCCAAAACCAGCCCAATAACAGTACAGATATCCGTGGGCGTCACTCCTCTCTTCTGCTCATCCGAGCGCGAGTGTGATCTGCCATCCCGTCCCCTCTCCCCTGCAATACGGATGTGACGCGAGATATCCGGGCGACGGGTTCATGTGTCCTAATTCAAATTTTGCCAGCGCCAACGGTCGATCACCGTTCGCTGCCATCCTCCGGGCGACGAGGGCAATCTGTCGTGAGGCCGGATGAGCGGACCGGGACTCTAGAGAGGCGTCGTCCGTCGAAGCCTGGCTGCAAGGGCGGCCACATGATCCTCCCGGGGATAGGCTGCCAGGCCCCGCCGGGTTCGTGCCGAACGGGGCTGTCTTGATGATGGGACGGTGGATCTGGCCGGAATTTCGGGGCGGTGGCGGCCTGGGCCATCGAGTTGGTCCAGAACGTCGAGCCAGGCGGCAAGAAGGGTGTGGCGCCGTTGAAGCGCTCGCACTGCGGCTTTCTTATCGTCAGGCCGGGTCCCCATGGAGGCAGAATAGTCCAATATGGTTGATAACTAGTTGCGAACGCCTCCGCGCGGCTTCATCGCCGCAGTTTTGGCGACGGCCGGCGCTTGATCGCGATCCAGCTACCGACACAGCCGTCGGATCGATTGAACGTTCCGGCGCCCGTGTTTCCCGACAACCGTCCCACCGCACTAAGGGTCATGCCGTTCCCGGCGCCAACCGAATGCAACGTGCCATCTGGATCGACTTGCCCGCTGCCGCTCCTGACGACAATCTTCCCCTCGATAATCAACGCAGGTAACGAGCCGGTATGCCGACATCCGGCGCTGGTAAATATCCATGCCCCGTCGAAGCTCCTGTTGTCGTCCTCCGGCGTGGAGCGAGGCATTTCCTCGTCGGGTCGTTGCTCTTCACTTCTTGGCTCGGAAAGGAATGATAATCTCGGACCACCGGCTCCCGCATCTGCATGGCGCGATTGAGCCGGTGCATCCGAGGGGCCTGATGCGATGATGAACAGGGCGCACGACAGTGCCGTCCTCAGCCCCGTTTGAATGACATCGTTCATGGCGCGCATCTTCAGAGAACGTAGATCCAAAGCCCGCGATATAGTTGCCGAAGACATCCTGGATCGCAAGCGACGCGCGACCGGTTTCCCGGTAGCGAAATCATCGCAGGGCCGCGCGGTCCGTCCTCTCAGGCTGCGAAGCTTGCTGCGGGTTTTGCATAAATGCGCGATCTCGCGCAGGTGCTGGATCACCGGCAAATGCTGCCTCACCTCTCCAGTCGAACGAAGTCCTGTCCGGTTCAGAACGCCTGGCTCGAAGAACCTGGCTCGAAGAACCGGGCTCATTGGGCGGGGATGACGTTGCAGTTCGTCCGCCCCGACATCAGGCAATCCTGCATCTTGCTTGCCGCCGTCAGATCGTGAGCCAGCCACAGTCCGAGCGCCAGGATCGCAACCGCGATGGCCAGCCCGGCGATCGCTCCACGGCGGCTTCCGCCTTGTTCGGGGTCGGTCATCTCTCGCTCGGTCCCAAAAAACAGTTGATATGAAATACGCTGGCGCCGCGGTTCGCCATTACCGCCATCCCCGAAGGTCCTGACGTTCCCGCAATCGCTCCGACGCTTCGAACCAAACCAGCCGGCGCGACCGGCGCCCTCACCTGTCATCATGATTGTGTCCGCTTCGCCACATTTTTTTGTTCCTCTGATGGAACATTCGTTTTGGTTTACGAGCTTCCGCCGCCTGGATTAGCTTCTAACCACCGGGGCTGGGGGGATTCATACGACTCAATTTCTACCCGGAGGCCGCAGGGCGAGCCTGCGGCCTTTTCAATTTGCAGATCGCCGTACGCCGTTCGCCCTACAGAGACCGCCTTCGGCGGTCTTTGTTTGGGCATCTGGGGGGCCACACAAAACTATTCGCCTTGCCGCAAAAATTTCCGGGAACGATTCTCGACTGAGCAACTTGGATTCGTCTGCGCTTGGCGGTGCCGAGCGCGCGGAACACCCGACGAGGAACCAGCCCCCTTCGTCGGGGGTTCTGTCAGGCGGCCCCAGGTCCCCCTACGCCGGGGCTGCATCTCGTTGAAATAATAAGGCCACAGATTGCCTGCTAGACGCGAACTCTAGCCAGCAGAGTCACCCGTCAGTGTTGCTCCAATTCATCAGTCGGATTCAGATTTTCGGAACGGCGCGAAATTCTTTTGACTGTGCGGGGAGACACGTCGTTCTGTTCGATCCGGGGGTACCTAAGGACATCTGCGATGATTGATACAGTTACGATGGTTATGGCCCTGATGAGCGCCAGCATTTTCCTCGCCCACGCGTTTGATAGCTTTCTTTCAAGGGCCTGATTTCGCCGACAGCACCTTTTTGCCAAAAAGCCGATTTGGAAATTTTTAATAAATTCGGACCAGCATCCAGAGCGGCAGGTGCACCATGCGTAATCATGACTTCGTCTCCGATGGATTTCTCGCGGTAGCCGCGGCGAGCCTCGTGCTGCTTTGCTCGGGCTTGCTCGCTCTCGCGCTTAGCTGATCTGCTCCGCTGTCTCGCTTGTTCCAGCTGCCAGGCATGAGGACAGCCGCTTCCTACGGCCCAAATGGGAACGGTAAACCGGCGATCCGGATAGGCACGCAGAGTGACGGCCCCAGCGCGGGGGGCGAACTGAGGCCGTCGGGGGCTTGGATGTCGCGACGGGCGCGACATCAGATAAACGGTCAACGCTGGTGACCGTTCCGCCAACGAAGCTCATTATTTTACAGTTCCAGATCGTTACGTTAGCTTGGCGAAAGCTTGGGCTCGGCTGCAATAAAACAAGGGGATGGCTGCATGATTTCACTTCTAATCGGAATTCTGATTATTTGCGTGGTCGGCGCAATTTGCTTCTGGGCCATCGACAAGTTTGTCCGGGATGGACGGCTTGCCAATCTTCTCAAGCTGCTGGTGGTGCTGATCTGCCTCGCGGCGATCCTGCAGCGGGTGCTGCCTCTTGCGGGAATTGGCGGGCTGTAGCCCACTCTGGCGCAAGCGCTGTCTTTCCAGCCAGATTTTGTCCCGCCCGGATTGCCGCCGGGCGGGCTTCTTAATGGCGCTCGGCCCGCTCTAAACCGCCGTTGAGGCTGAGTGATCGCGGGCGAAGGCGCCGGGCCCCCACCTCGTCCCTCGCCGGCGGCTCCCTGGCGCGTCAGTAAGCACTGATCGGTGGACAGCGCGCCGGGAAAACTTGAATCGCATTGCGCGGCGGTTGGCGTTCCGAAACACTTCGTGTGGGGGGAATCAAAGCGCGGGGGCACGCCTGTGAACCAGCAGGATTCGGAATTCGATTATCCGCGTTATCGAAAATTGCTGGCCGAGGCGGTCGACGAACGGAAACGGCTGGCGCTGATCAATTTGCTGATCGAGGAGCGTGCCAGGGACAGACTGGCGGCGCGCGCGACACGACAAAGGAGTGACGTCATCCGCGGGATGATCGCACCCCAGATGTTCCGAACGCTCGAGTAAAATCAGAATAGGTTGGAACCGACGGCGCGGGCCGTCTGAGCCTTGCTCGTCCACTCTCCTCTCCGGTTCGCGTTCTGCTATTTTTCGCGCCCGCGTTCGGGGCGCGTCGCAGCATCCTTCCCGATGTGCGCGGCAAATGGGCGAGATCATGCGAGGCGGCCGTTGAATTAGACCTAAACAGCATTTTTCTTGCTTCGGACCGGGGCGTTTAACCGATTAATTGATGGCTTCCGGGCCCGCGCGGCTGTACACCGCTCCCGATCGTGGAAACGCCCCCCAGCGCGGCGCCGACGCGACCGGCAAATCGATCGTCTCACACCAAACAATGAAAGCGACAAGGCCCGTTCAATGAGTGGATTCAAGGAACCCAGCTTCGCAGACCGGCAGAAGGCGGCGCAGGAAGCCAGGCAGAACATCCTGACCAAGTTTCGAGCCAAGCCGGGTCTCGACGATCCCGCGGTCAAGCAACGGCAGGCCGAGCGCGAGGCCCAGGCCGCCGAGCGGGCCAAGGCCCGGCTGGCGCGCGAGGCCGCCAAGGCCGAGAAGATAGCCCACGAAGCCGAGGCGGCGGCACAGGCCGCAGTACAACTGGCACGCGAAAAGGAAGAGGCCGCCGCCCGGGAAGTGGCGCTCGAAGCCGAACGCAAGGCCGCGCGCGACGCGCGCTATGCGGCCCGCAAGAAGCGGAAATAACTGGCAAGTTTCGGGCGGCGCGGAACATCACACGCCCGCCTCTGCAGGCCCGCCTCTGATTGGGGCGAGCCTGCCGGAAATCCAAGCGCCGATGCTTACTTCTTCATTCCGTCGTCTTTCTTCATCATACCGTCCTTCTTCATTCCGTCGTCCTTTTTCATGCCGTCCTTGGACATGGTGTCCTTCTTCATCGTGTCCTTGGACATCGTGTCTTTCTTCATGCCGTCATCCTTGCCCATCTTGTCCTGGGCGAAGGCGGCCGGAGCGAGCGCAAGGCTGAGCGAAAGAGCGGCGGCCGAAATTCCGAGCGCAATGCGGGTGCTGTTGGTCATTTTATTGGTCATCCCTTTGAAACTGGTTTGAAAGCGACTAATGCCGCCACATGACAACGATCCCGCAAGACCGTTTGTTACCCTTTGCCTGAAAAATTTCCCATCTTGAAATATTTCTCGGAGAAAAGCGTTTGAAGCGTGCGTTCGCTTCGGTATGATTTCTCCAGCTAAGTTGGCGGTTGGTCTTCTTTCTGCCGAACTCCTTCCCGCAAGTGTGCGCCGCAACAATGCCGGCGCGCCCCGCCGAATTCAGCCTCGAACTATCAGACTAGTGAAACTTCTGATGAAGACGGGCTAGTATTCCCCTCAACGTCAGTTCGAGCATTCCAAGTAGAGTACAACCCTGGAGATACAAATGCTGACACGCCGCTATGTCCTCGCATCCGCGCTTGCCGCGCCCGCCATCCTGCGTTTAGGGACCGGAACGGCCCGTGCCGCAACCACCTTGAAAATATCGCACCAGTTTCCCGGCGGCACGGTCGACAAGGGCGATTTCCGCGATCGGCTGACGCGGGTGTTCGCCGCCGAGGTGGCCAAACGCAGCGGCGGCGATCTCGTCGCCGAAATCTATCCGAACTCATCGCTGATCAAGACCAACGCTCAATTCTCCGCAATGCGTAAAGGCGCGCTCGACATCAGCCTGTACCCGCTTCCCTACGCGGGCGGCGAATTGCCGGAAACCAATATCGGCCTGATGCCGGGACTGGTCTCGACCTATGACCAGGGCATGCGCTGGAAGAATGAGCCGGTCGGCAAGGCGCTGACGGATTTCCTCGCCGACAAGGGCATCATCATTCTCACCTGGGTCTGGCAGGCCGGCGGCGTCGCCAGCCGTTCACGCCCGATCGTCGCCCCGGAAGACGCCAAGGGGCTCAAGGTTCGCGGCGGCTCGCGCGAAATGGATATGGTACTGCAGACCGCGGGCGCGGCGGTGCTGTCGGTGCCGTCAAACGAAATCTACGCGGCGATGCAGACCGGCGCATGCGACGCCGGCATCACCTCCTCGACCAGCCTGATTTCGTTCCGGCTTGAGGAAGTAGCAAAAGCCCTGACCTCGGGAGCCGGCGCGTCCTACTGGTTCATGCTGGAGCCGCTTTTGATGTCGAAGTCGATCTTCGACGCGCTGCCGAAGAATCATCAAGCCACCATTATGGCTGTCGGCGCCGAACTGGAAGCGTTCGGCAGGAAAGGCGCGCAGGACGATGATGTCGAAGTCGCCAAGGTCTATGAAAAGGCCGGCGCCAAGGTCAGCGCCCTTGACGTCGCGACCGTCGGCAAATGGCGCAACATCGCGCGCGATACCGCCTGGAAGGACTACGGCGCGAAAACCGCGACCTCGGCCAACCTGTTGAAGCTCGCATCCGACGTCTCCGCATGATGCATGGTCCGATCAGGGATCAAAATGACCTTTCCAACGTCGCCGCGGGCCATGGGTTCGTGGCGGCGTTGGAACGGGCGCTGGCTTTTTGCAACAACGTCATTGTCGTCTTCGCAGCGCTGGCGCTGATCGCAGCCTGTCTCGTTCTCAGCCACAGTGTGCTGACCCGCGCACTGTTTCACAGCCCGAATTACTGGCAGGATGAGGCTGCGGTGTTTCTCCTGGTCGGAGCCACCTTCATGACCGCGGCCTATGTGCAGCAACAACGCGGCCACATTGGCATCGAAGCGTTTGTCGGGCTGCTGTCGCCGATGGTCAATCGCATCAGACTATGGCTCGTCGATGTCGCCAGTTTGCTGTTTTGCGGGTTTTTTGCCTGGAAATCATGGACGCTCGCCCATGAAGCGTGGGTCGACGGCCAGGTTTCGAATTCAATGTGGTCGCCGCCGCTGGCGATCCCCTACGTTCTGATGGCGTTGGGCATGACGCTATTGTGCGTGCAGATCCTGCTGCAGATCGTCATTCCCCTCAGCGGGCCGGCGCGACGATGACCGTACTCGGAATTGGAATCAGTTACGGCGTCGCCACCCTGGTCGCGATGTTTTCAGGCATGCCGATCGCGTTTGCGCTGGGTGCGGTCGCAGTGGTGTTCATGGGCATCTACATGCCGGCGGCGTCGCTCGATACCGTAACTCAGAACGTCTACGAGGAAATGGCCTCGATCACGCTGTTGTCGATCCCGCTCTTCATCCTCAAGGGTGCTGCGATCGGCAAATCCCGCGCCGGCCAGGATCTCTATTCGGCGCTCCACGCCTGGTTGCATCGGGTGCCCGGCGGGCTCGGCGTCGCCAACGTGTTTGCCTGCGCGCTGTTCGCCGCGATGGCCGGATCGTCGCCCGCCACCTGCTCCGCGATCGGCTCGGCCGGCATCCCTGAAATGCGCAAGCGCGGATATTCCGGCGGATTCGCGGCCGGCATCATCGCCGCCGGCGGTACCCTCGGCATTCTGCTGCCGCCATCGATCACGATGATCCTGTTCGCGGTCGCGGCGGAAAAATCGCTGGGGCGGCTGTTCCTCGCCGGCATCGGGCCCGGCCTGCTGCTGGTATCGTTGTTTGGCATCTACGCGGTGATCCATTTTCGCAAAGAATATGCCGCCGCCAGCGCGCTTTACGCCAAGACCGGCGCGACGTCGGCGATCCTCGCGCGCGACGAATTCACTTTTGCCGAGCGTTTCAACGTGCTGCCGCGGGTGCTGCCCTTCGTGTTGTTGCTGACGGGGGTGATGATCGCGCTTTACGGCGGCTATGCAACGCCATCGGAAACCGCAGGCCTCGGTGGCCTGCTGGCGCTGGTGCTGATCGCGCTGATCTACAGCGTGTGGCGGCCGAGCGATCTGGCGCCGATCCTGAAATCGACCATTCGCGAATCCACCATGCTGATGATGATCATCGGCATGTCGCTATTGTATTCCTACGTCATGAGCTACCTGCACATCTCGCAATCGGTCGCGGAGTCGATTGTCGCGATGCACCTGCCGCGATGGGAACTGCTGGCGGCGATCCTCGTGATGGTCGTCATGCTCGGCTTTTTCCTGCCGCCGGTGTCGATCATCCTGATGACCGCGCCGATCATCCTGCCGCCGCTGCGGGCGGCACAGTTCGACATCATCTGGTTCGGCATCGTCATGACCATCGTGATGGAGATGGGACTGATCCACCCGCCGGTCGGCTTGAACATTTTTGTCATCCGCAACGTCGCGCCGGACATTCCGCTCAGCGAAGTCATCTGGGGCACCCTGCCCTTCGTGCTGCTGATGATGCTGGCCGTCGTGGTATTGTGCTTTGTGCCGGAAATTTCGACGTACCTGCCCAATCTGGTGATGGGACCGGACGGGGGAAGGTAAGTGGCGAATGGCGAATTGGGAAATTTCCACTCGCTACTCGCTATTCGCCACTCGCATCTTCGCATTGATCGCCGCCGCCACGCGGCTCACGGGCGGCCGGCCGATCAGGCGGCTGACCTCGTTGGTGGCCGCCACCAGTCTTGGCATGTCCACCCCGGTCGCAACGCCCATGCCTTCGAGCATGTAGACCACGTCTTCGGTGGCGACGTTGCCTGTGGCGCCGGGGGCGAATGGACAGCCGCCGAGACCGCCGGCGGCAGAATCGATCACCCGCGCGCCTTCCTCGATTCCGGCATAGAGATTGGCCAGTGCCTGGCCATAGGTGTCGTGAAAGTGCATCGCCAGATGGGCCATCGGTACATCGCCGGCCACCGCGCGCAGCAGGTGCCGGGCCTTGAGCGGCGTGCCGATGCCGATGGTGTCGCCGAGCGACACCTCGTAGCAGCCGAGATCCCACAACATCCTGGTGACATCCACCACCGCCTGCGGCCTCACCTCGCCGTCATAGGGACAACCGAGCACGCAGGAGACATAGCCGCGCACCTTGATGCCGTCGGCCTTGGCGCGGGCGACCACCGGCCTGAAGCGATCAATGGATTCGGCAACCGAGCAATTGATGTTGGCGTGCGAAAAACCTTCCGAGGCCGAGGCAAATACCGCGATCACCCTGGCGCCGGCGGCGCGCGCGGCTTCATAGCCCTTGACGTTCGGCACCAGCACATGGAATTCGCTATCGTTGTGATGGCTCAAGCCATGCAGCACCTGATCGGAATTCACCATCTGCGGGATCGCCTTCGGCGATACAAAGGATCCGACCTCGACCGTGCGCAGCCCGGCGCCGACCAGCGCATCGATAAAGGCAATGCGGTCGGCGACGCCGACGGGCGTCTTTTCGTTTTGCAGGCCGTCGCGCGGCCCGACTTCGACGATGCGCACGGAATCGCTCATGCTGACCTCACGAAGCTGTCGGCTCGACTTCGGCAAGTTCGACGCCTTCCTGCACGATATCGCCGACCTTGCATTTTATCACCTTCAGCACGCCCGCGAACGGCGCGCGCAGGGTCTGCTCCATCTTCATCACTTCGAGCGTGAGGATCGGCGCGCCCTTCTCCAGCGTGGCGCCCACTTCGGCCAGCAACGCCACCACGGTCCCCGGCAGCGGCGCCACGATCTTGTCCTCGCCGACCTGCTCTTCGTCGTCGCCGCCGAACGGATCGACCCAGTGCAGGTCGAAACGGCCATTGCGGGTCCGCAAGTATAGTTCATGGCCTTCGATGACGGCGACGACGCGGGATTTCATGCCATCGAGCGTGATATCGAACCCGCCGTCAGCTTTTAGTGAAGAGCCAAAGGCAAATTCACGCTCGCCTATCGATAATGTTGCGGCACCGTGGCCGTAGTGCAGGCTTATCATCTCCTGCGCGGCCTCGGGCGCATGCCGGAACGTAAACATCCGCTGCCGCCGGCCGACCGGCATCCAGCCGGACGTGCGCCACGGCGAATGCAACTCGGCGCACGCGGTTTTCGCTTCCTCGATGAGGATGGCCGCGACGGCGGCGCAAAGCTCGATATCGCCCGGCGGAGCGGATGGCGGCGTGAGATTTTTCAACTCACGTTCGATAAAACCGGTGTCGATCGTGTTGGCGCGAACGTCCGGATGCGTCACCAGCGCCGAGAGAAACGGAATGTTGCTGACGATGCCGCGAACATCCGATTCCTCAAGCCCGCGATTGAGCCTTTCGATCGCGGCGTCACGGTTTGGCGCCCACGCGATCACCTTGGCAAGCATGGCATCGTAATGCGGCGACACTGCATCGCCCTCGCGATAGCCGGCATCGATACGCAAGCCGTTCGACGGCTCCGGCATGCGCCAGGTGCGTATCCTGCCGACCGACGGCATGAAGTTCTTGTGCGGATTTTCGGCGTAGACCCGCGCCTCGATGGCGTGACCGTTCAACTTGATTTCGTCCTGGCTCAGTGGCAGTTTTTCGCCGAACGCCACGCGCAGCTGCCATTCGACGAGATCGATGCCCGTGATCAGCTCGGTCACGGGATGTTCGACCTGCAGCCGCGTGTTCATTTCAATAAAGAAGACGTCCTTGCCATCCGACACAAATTCGATGGTGCCGGCACCGACATAATTGACCGCCGATGCCGCCTTGCGCGCGGCAGCGCACACCGCATCGCGTTGCGCGGCGTTGAGGGTCGGCGACGGTGCTTCCTCGATCACTTTCTGATGCCGCCGCTGCAGCGTGCATTCGCGCTCGAACAGCGACAGCAGATTGCCATGACTGTCGCCGATGATCTGCACCTCGATGTGGCGGGGATTTTGGACGAACTTTTCGATCAGCATGCGGTCGTCGCTAAACGCCGCCTTGGCCTCCCGCTTGGCGCTGACGATGGCGGCGGCAAGCTCGCCCGCCGAGCGCACGATCCGCATGCCGCGGCCGCCGCCACCCGCGGAGGCCTTGACCAGAACCGGAAAGCCGATTTTGTCGGCGGATTTTGCAAGCGTCGCCTCGTCCTGTGCTTCGCCGTGATAGCCCGGCACCAGCGGCACGCCGGCCTTCTCCATCAACATCTTCGAGCCGGATTTCGAGCCCATCGCCCTGATCATCTCGGCGGTCGGGCCGACGAATACTAATCCCGCGTCCGCGCAGGCTTGCGCAAACTCCGCACTTTCGGACAGAAAACCGTAGCCTGGATGCACGGCTTCGGCGCCGCTCTGGCGCGCAGCCGCAGTCACGCGTTCGATGTTGAGGTAGCTGTCGCGCGCCCGCGCCGGTCCGAGCAATACGGCCTCATCGGCCATCGCGACATGCATCGCGTCGCGGTCGGCCTCGGAATAAACCGCAACGGTGCGCAGGCCCATTGCTTTCGCGGTGCGGATCACGCGACAGGCGATCTCGCCGCGATTGGCGATCAGCAAAATGCGAAATCGCCGGTACTGTGTGGAGCGATCCATCATCACATCCTGAACAGGCCGAACCGGGTCGGCTCGATCGGCGCGTTGCTCGCTGCCGAAAGACCAAGGCCCAGCACCAGCCTGGTATCGGCGGGATCGATCACACCGTCATCCCATAGCCGGGCGGTGGCGTAATACGGATTGCCCTGGGCCTCGAACTGCGCCCGCGTCGGCGCGCGAAACTCCTTCTCCTCTTCGCTCGACCAGCTGCCGCCTTTGGCTTCGATGTTGTCGCGCCGCAGCTGGCTCAGCACCATCGCCGCCTGCTCGCCGCCCATCACCGAGATCCGGGCGTTCGGCCACATCCAGAGAAAACGCGGGCTGTAGGCGCGGCCGCACATGCCGTAATTTCCGGCCCCGTAGGAGCCGCCGATCACGACCGTGAATTTGGGCACCGCCGCAGTCGCCACCGCCGTCACCAGCTTGGCGCCGTCGCGCGCGATGCCGCCGGCTTCGTATTTCTTGCCGACCATGAAGCCCGTGATGTTCTGCAGAAACACAAGGGGAATATTGCGCTGGCAGCACAGCTCGATGAAATGCGCGCCCTTCAGCGCGCTCTCGCTGAACAGAATTCCGTTGTTGGCGATGACGCCGACCGGATAGCCCCAGATGTGGGCGAAACCGCAAATCAGAGTCTGGCCGTACAGCTTCTTGAATTCGTCGAACTCCGAACCGTCGACCACGCGCGCGATGATGTCGCGCACGTCGTACGGCTTGCGCCCGTCGGCGGGGACCACGCCGTAGATTTCCTCACGCGCAAACAAGGGCTCGCGCGGCTCGCGCATGTTCAGGCCGGCGCGCGTGGACGGCTTCAGCGTGGCGACGATGCGCCGCGCAATCCCGATCGCATGGCTGTCGTTCTGCGCGTAATGATCGGTGACGCCGGACTGCCTTGAATGCACATCGGCCCCGCCCAGTTCCTCCGCCGTGACGACCTCGCCGGTTGCCGCCTTCACCAGCGGCGGTCCGCCGAGAAAGATGGTGCCTTGATTGCGCACGATGATGCTTTCGTCCGACATCGCCGGGACATAGGCGCCACCGGCGGTGCAGGAGCCCATCACGATCGCGATTTGCGGAATACCGGCGGCGGACATCTGCGCCTGATTGTAGAAGATACGGCCGAAATGCCGTTCGTCGGGGAAAATCTCGTCCTGCTGTGGCAGAAACGCACCGCCTGAATCGACCATGTACACGCAGGGCAGATTGTTCTGCCGCGCGATATCCTGCGCGCGCAGATGCTTCTTCACCGTCATCGGATAATAGGTGCCGCCCTTGATGGTCGCATCGTTGGCGACGATCATGCATTCGCGGCCCGATATCCGCCCCACACCGGTGATGATGCTGGCGGAGTGCACGTCGCCGCCGTAGAGGCCGTGGGCCGCCAGCGGCGATAACTCGAGGAACGCCGTGCCGGGATCGACCAGGAGATCGACGCGCTGCCGCGCCAACATCTTGCCGCGCGAGGTGTGTCTGTTGCGTGAAGTCTCCCCGCCACCGCCGGCGACCTGATCGAGTTTTTCACGGAGTTCCGCCACCAGCAGCCGCATAGCCTCGGCATTGCGTGCGAAATCGGACGAGGTGGGGTCGGTACTGGAATGAAGCGGCATGGCCTTCAGCGTTTATGGTGCGCCGCAATCTGGGATTGGGGCTCGCGTCATGGTGTCATTGTGCCACGGCCTTAGGCAACCCAGAACTTTCCGGTCCCACGGCAATGCCCGGGAATCCGACTTCGGCGATCGCGCCCCCTGAAGCGTTTTCAAGCGAAGTGGAAACCGGTTCGCGTAAAGAAAACGCGTCAAATCAAGAATCTAAAGTCTTTCCGTTTCGATTCTATCGAAACGGAAAGGCTCTAGTGGGTCCAGGGTTCGCCGCGCCGGAATGCAAAATTATCGGCATAGGCGGCTTGCCGGCGCGCCGGCTCCTTCGGCTCGCTCACCTGATAGGGGATACCCTCGCGCTCGCAATAGGCCACGGCCTCTTCCATGCTGTCGAAGCGAAGCGTGAGCTGCTGCTTCATGTCGCCGGAACTGGTCCAGCCCATCAAGGGCTCGATCGCTCGCGGCTGCTCGGGCTCATAATCGAGCTGCCATTCCCGGGTCTTGGCGGTCCCCGATTGCATCGCGTTTTTGGCGGGCTTAAAGATACGTGCGGTCATGGATGTCAGAACCCCCTGGATATGTGACATGGAAGTGCGTGGTGGAAGCGGCTGGGATAGTATAGAAACAGCTTTCAGGAATTTGACCGGTGATTCCGAGGCTTGGATGCCACATTGTCCCGACCGGTATAGTCATTATGCTGTGCTGTGACAATCTTGGCCGGTCGCGCGGCTGACCCACCCCGCCCGGTGGCCGATCTCCCGAAAGCATCACTTCGAAACGGACCGATGAAAATCAACGCAACCCTTCCTGAAAAAGGCCGCGATCTGCGGCTCGATTTGTTTCGCGGAGTCGCAAACTGGGCGATTTTTCTGGATCACATTCCCGACAACGTCGTGAACTGGATCACCACGCGAAACTATGGCTTCAGCGA